>Ga0194116_10001150_pt1 | contig 39483 bp, 23 predicted proteins | sample TA2MahsurfametaG_4_FD_148617 | JGI IMG/M metagenome (GOLD analysis project Ga0194116, IMG submission 148617) | Freshwater microbial communities from Lake Tanganyika, Tanzania - TA2015008 Mahale S9 surface | ecosystem: Environmental > Aquatic > Freshwater > Lake | place: Tanzania: Lake... | reverse complement strand
TGTTGAGACAAACGACCGCAATGAATCACTACCTTGCTGCCGCTCTCCTGATGATCGTCGCCATCGGTTTCCCCATGATGTGTGCCGCCTTGGGCATGAAGGTCAACACCCGCAACGGATGGTGGGACTGACCCCCTGACCTGCTACAATACACTCACAACCACAAATGCAATTCCAAGTTACCTACATTGAGTTTGATTTTGATGGCGATGATGACATAACTCCGTATGACATGGATTACATCACCTCACTCTATGTTGGTGAGATTTATGAAGCTGATGATGAAGATGATCTCGTAGAAGAGATCACATGTGCTACAGGTTGGTGCATTAAGTCCATTGATTATCGTCACATTCTCAAATGACAATTCACTCCGTTCGTGTTACTCAAGAAATAGAATACGATTCAGAAAGTTATCTTGAATACTGCAAAGAGAATGAAGAAACACCAACACAAGATGGGTTTCATGAGTATCTTCAAGATTGGATAAACGACGATTTCAACATTAACTACCAAACACACATTACGGTTCTTTGATTATGGCCACCAGAGCGAGAATTGGTATTCAACTCAAGAACGATTCAATCGTTTCAATCTACTCTCATTGGGATGGCTATCCTGAATGGTTAGGAAGAATCCTGAAGACACATTATCCCACAAGGCAACAAGTTACCGAACTGATTGATGGTGGTGATGTATCATCGGCATGGACAAATTGTGGTTTCAATAATGAAACCCTACCAGAATCTGGCCCATTATACTACTCCACCAGAGGAGAAGATTGTCCCCCACGTCTAGACACCAACCTCATTGAATACCTGCTTCCTGATAACAGTGAAGAGTATGCTTATCTTTATAAGAATGGTGAATGGATTTGCTATGACATGAATCAATTCAATCCCAACAAACTTCCCGAAATTGTAGAGATTCCACACGGAGAACTTGTATGCTAATCACAACTATGATGGCAGGCTTTGCCTTTGGGTATTGTGTCGTCGATCTTATGATGTCTGTTGGTTATAAGATCGAAAAACGTAAAAAAGGTGCTAAAATGTAATAAAATGAATCATAAATGTCTTTTTTAATGTAGCTGAGTGTTTTGAGTTCTTGATAATTATCGTGATTATTATGCGGTTGTGATACGAATTCGGATCAATTTGTGTCCTTTATGTACTCTCTGCGGTTGTGATCTTGTGCCTTATAAATGTGCTGAGACCTTGTGATCTTGTGCCTTATAAACCTTCGATCTTATGCTCTTTATGTCCTTATAAATGTGCTGAGACCTTGTGATCTTTATGTCCTTATAAATGTGCTGAGACCTTGTGATCTTAGCCCGCAGGCTATCACACAACCGCGAAAATGTCAAGACCCCCGAGTATAACCGAATCCCCACAAAGTCCCTCAAAAACATAAGAACCGCTCATAAATACTCCCAACCCACTTGACACAATCTCCCAGAGATCTTATACTGGCCACAGTTACCCAATTCCCCCAGAGTTATGTCAGTTTCTTATCTTCAAGCACAGAAAAAGAATGTGAGAGTAACACTGGATCTTTCAGTGTATAGTGATTTCGATGCCCGACAGATCGATTGGCGGTAAGTTATTCGTACTTGATGGAGATGAGACCGTGGAGGCTTATGTGGAAGACCTAGATGTAGACTGGTAAGAGTATAAGAATGTGACAGTCCGCAAAGTGTCACAAGCCCCCTTGTGCTCCCCCCTCAGATGTCTTATATTGGCCACATAAGGAAAGACACCTCCCCAATGAACAACGTTCTCGATCTTGTTGACAGCAAAAAACTCAGTGAGCAGCTTGCTCTTGATCATTATAACAAACTGAACGACGTTGTTGATTATCGTCTTCCTGGTGTTTGCAATCATTACTTTGCATCTTATGATCTGCAGGGTGATCGCAATGGTGAAATCTGCCTGACATGTAAAGTCTCTAAAACCGTTAAAGGTCAAGTCCGTTATACTTGGCAAATCAACGGTAAGCGTATTGCAGAGAAGCAAATCACCTCCGAATTTCTTAAACTTGGCGCCTTCCGCTGAGTAACACTTACTGAACACCTTCTACATTATCATCATGCGTTACATTCCACAAAGCAAGTACACTTTCGAAGAGATCTGTGAGCAGTGCTATAATGCTATCAATCGTCCTACGGTTATTCGTGAGGCACTGAAGTATGACGAGCATCTTTATAATGAGATTCGTGAGTGTGATGAGTGGTGTAAAGAACTCGTAGCACAGTAGGTTACATTGTCCCAACGGGAATGAGGGGACATTAAATATACTCATTCCCAGTCCACAGTTTCTAACACTTTTCTTTCTACATTATGTCTAAGCAAGTTCTTTTCTCCCTGCTGGATCGTGCCAACAATGGCAATGAGATTCTTGCGGTGATTGATAGTTTCGCTGCTGATCTTGGCACTGCTGTCGATTATATCGAAGGGTATCAGATTGAGCAGGCACTTGGTATTCCTACTCTGGAGGCTGTGCAGTTCTGATATAACACTGTGGGGTGCTCTGCGGTTATTCGTAGAGCACCTTATATTCGTCTTAGCAGTTATTCGTGATCGGCAGTGTTTTGGCGGGTTTCGGTTATAACGTCGGGCGGCGTAGGGGCGGTTATAAAAAGCTATAAGTCCCTAACCTACAGAGGTGACAATTCGAGTGTGTTACATAATCCTTAAAAAAAATTTTCGCGGGAAAAAATGGCGGCCAAGAAGAAATCTAATTGTTATGGATGGGGAATCTTCGGTGGCAAACACAAGAAGAACAAAAGTTGTGCCACAGGAATTTTTCGTACACCTGCTCAAAAGAAGGCATCTTCAAAGAGAAGAAAGAAGAAATGAGAAGACGGAGACCTTATTGGAACTTCTGGAAGGTTGTTCTTGCAGGATGGTTAATACGAAATCCACGACCGTTCTTTACGGCACTTGGATTTCTGATAGTGATCCTATATAATGCGTTGAGTTAAAAAGACACAGTGGAAAAAATCTATCACATCTATGCAAAGAATACATGTCTAATGCACTCTCTTAAAGAAGAAGAATTTGATATTGCTTGGAGATCACTTACAAATATGGTTGGTATTATGAAAACCGATTATGATGTTGAGGATTTGTCTTATGAAGAACTCTTAATGAATAAAGAATTGGAATCATCTTATTGACAAAGCATATATAGTCTGATAAAATTGAACTGAAGCAAATTTCAACTTATGGCAAAAGGATTTACGGTTAAAGCAAAAGCACCTACTCCCAAAGAAGAGTGGGATTACGATGCAATTAAAGAAAGAATGAGAGGAAAGTCAATTGTCTTCTGTCTTCCTGGAAGAGGTTGTTCTTTTACATTTCTCAAGGCATTTGTACAATTGTGTTTTGATATGGTTCAGAATGGTATGGCCATTCAGATCTCTCAAGATTACTCTTCGATGGTAAACTTTGCACGTTGCAAATGTCTTGGTGCAAATGTTCTTCGTGGACCAAAGCAGATTCCTTGGGATGGTAAACTCACTTATGATTACCAACTGTGGATTGATAGTGACATTGTATTCAACACAGAAAAGTTCTGGCAACTCTGTGATCTTGCTCTGAATGAAGAAGGCAAAGATAAGGAGATCGTTGCTGGATGGTATGCCACAGAAGATGGGCACACGACTTCAGTGGCTCACTGGTTAGAAGAAGATGATTTCCGCCGCAATGGTGGTGTGATGAACCACGAAACTGTGGAGAGCATCTCAAAGCGTCGCAAACCTTTCACAGTGGATTACACGGGATTTGGTTGGGTTCTCATTAAAAAGGGAGTCTTTGAGAATCTTGAGTATCCTTGGTTTGCTCCAAAGATGCAAGTCTTTGAGTCCGGTGCGGTTCAGGATATGTGTGGAGAGGATGTCTCCTTCTGTCTGGATGCAAAGGAAGCAGGATTTGAGATCTGGTGCGATCCTCGGATTCGCGTGGGGCACGAAAAAACTCGCGTAATCTAATGAACAAACTTTATAATATTCTTTATAAAGGACGTAAAATTTATATGAACCTCACTGCAGAAGAATGCTCTGAGGTTCTTGACGAACTCTCGATCTCTTATTATAATGAAGAGATCGTTGATCCAACTTTAATTGAAATGGAGGAAATCTAAATGGCAAAAGGTAGTATGAATAAAGTCTCCTGGTCTCCAGGGCCGCCGAAGAAGACTCGTCAGGGCCGATCTGCTCGCACGTTACTCTCGGCTACGTCTCGTAATGGTCGAAAGAAAAAATATCGCGGTCAAGGAAATTAATATAGATAGAGCAGGGAGCAATCCCTGCTTTTTTATTGAATATTATGGCATATCTCAATCACAATCTTCCGACATTTACTTGTTACATTCGTAATGAATTTCTCTACAATCATAAAAAAGGACATGAAGAGGTGACTTTATGCGATGTGCATTCTGTAGCATCCTTAGAGAAGCACGTACCCCTCTTTGAGACGTTTCTAGAGAATGGGGTCAATTGGACTCGAAGACCAATTCATGCGTTCTGTTGGAAGCCTGATGCACCTGTTCCTAAACTTGAAGAATGTATGTGGTGGGATTGCTTTTCTCCGTATGTTGATGTTCAAGTTCGTTCACGTCTTGCTGGATTACGTGCAGAACTGATCAATTATAAGGGAGAAAAGAATGAAGGAATCTATATGTTTACTCTTGATTGGTCATGGGAGTCAAAATCAACTTTGAATACTAATTTCAGTGAGACACCAGAACATAAATGTGCTCATTTTTTCAAGATGGATAATGGAAACTTCTATGCATATCCAAATAATAAGATTTTATGGTATGATGATGCATGGATTCGTAATCGTATCACAAAAAATCCAGGTTATGAGATTGATTTAACTGAATATTCTGTTGAAAATCTTCGAAAAATAGAAACTTCCGACGATTTTATGTACGAAATCGGGATAGAAACCCCGTAAAAAGTTCTGATTTACCAAAATCAGGAGAAAAAATGGGAAAACCAGCAGATCGAGACCAAAATTACATGTATGAGCTGTGGGGAACAACAAATTTAATATCAGATTACGGTGCTCTAGATCAAATTTTAGAGAAAAAGATGCTTCGTGAGATCAATCATGATGATCTGACACCCAAGAAACATGATTTTCACTCTCAAAAAGAGATTCATGAGAAAATTCGTAATGATGAGGACTATGATGACTGGGAATATGGAACTGAACCCATCTATGGAATGTAAAAAACCCTGATAAATAAGATAGATTTATTATTTTTTTATGCCTGTAGAACGGGTAAGTAAGGGTTTTAAGGATCTTAGCATGTCATTTCAGATTAGCCCTCTGAATTATGACTTACTTGCGATTAAAAATGAAACTGCAATTGCTCGTTCTCTCAGAAATCTTGTTCTTACACTTCCCGGCGAACGTTTTTTTAACGAAAATCTTGGTTCAAAAGTTAATAAACTTCTTTTTGAGAATATTAATGACTTTTCTGCATCAGCAATTCGTGATGAAGTTAGAAATGTAATCGAAACATATGAACCAAGAGTCAATTTAATAAATGTTATTGTAGCGCCAAATTATGATCAACTTGAATTCAATGTTACAATTGAATATGAAATTGTAGGAATTGATGTATTACCGCAGCAGTTATCATTTGCACTACAACAAGCCCGATAAATGACATTAGTTAATTTCACAAATTTAGATTTCGATCAAATTAAAAGTTCGATTACAGAATACCTAAGATCGAACTCAGAATTTACTGACTACGATTTCGAAGGATCTAATCTTTCGATGTTAATTGATGTTTTAGCATACAATACGTATATTACCTCATACAATGCCAATATGGTAAGTAATGAGGTTTTTATTGATAGTGCCACTCTTAGAGAAAATGTAGTCTCGTTGGCACGTCAAATAGGATACGTTCCTAGATCAAAAAGATCTTCAACATCCACAATTTCTTTTTCTGTTGATACTACTGACTTTGGAACAAGTCCTCTTACATTAACACTTAGAAAAGGAATCGTTTGCACCACAACACAATCTTTCGGTGCAGAAAGTTATTCATTTGCAATTCCAGATGATATTACTGTGCCAGTTGTTGATGGAATTGCATATTTCAATAATATCATGGTTTATGAGGGAACATTTTTAACCCAAAACTTTACCGTGGATGCTAATGATCCAAATCAAAAATTTATTTTACCAAATACAAATATTGATACTGCAACAATTCGTGTTCTAGTAAAAAATACGCAAGCAAGTTCAGTTACAAGAAAATTTCTTCTTGCAAATAATTTAATTGACGTAAAATCAAATTCAAAAGTTTTCTTTATTCAAGAAATCGAAGATCAAAGATATGAACTGATTTTTGGAGATGATGTTTTTGGAAAAAAACTTGATAATTTAAATTATCTTGCTGTTTCATACATTGTCACAAATGGAAAGGACGCAAATGGCGTATTTGCATTTAGATATAGTGGAACTCTTGTTGATAACAACGGAGCTCCTGTTGTAACTGGAATATCAGATGTTACGACAGAATCTCCAGCACAAAATGGTGCAGATATTGAATCTGTGAATTCAATTAAAAAATATGCAACAAGAATTTATTCTTCTCAAAATCGTGCAGTAACAGCATCCGATTTTGAGGCAATTGTCCCAACAATTTATTCTGGCACCGAATCAGTTTCTGCATTTGGTGGAGAGGAGTTAAGTCCTCCTCAATATGGAAAAGTTTTTATTGCAATTAAACCAATTAATGGACAACTTCTTTCCCAAAAAATGAAAGAAGATATTAAAGGTGCATTGAAAAAGTATACAGTGGGTGGGATCATAACGGAAATAATTGATCTAAAATACTTGTATATCGAGTATGATTCAAAAGTATATTACAATAGCAATCTGAGCCAAAGTCCAGATTCATTAAAAACAAAAATATTAAATCATATTTACACATATTCTATTTCTTCCGAATTAAATCAATATGGAGCCAGATTTAAATATAGCAAATTTTTAAAGTTAATTGATGATAGTGATGTTGCAGTTACATCAAATATTACTAAAGTTAATATGCGTAGAGATGTTCAAGTTGCATTGGGTCAGTTTGCAGAATATGAAATTTGTTTTGGAAATCAATTTCATGTAAAAACTTTAAACGGATATAACATTAAATCTTCAGGATTTAATGTTATTGGGTTTGCAGACACACTTTATCTTGGAGATTTACCAAATTCGGATGGAAAAACTGGAACAGTTTTCTTTTTTAAATTGACATCACCAACCCAACCAACAATTATTGTTTCTAATGCGGGAGTAATTGATTATGTAAAGGGAGAAATTAAATTAAATCCCGTCAATATTGTATCTACGGAAAAATCCACCTCAGGTGTTGCAATTATAAAAGTTTCTGCAATTCCTTATTCAAATGATATTATTGGATTACAGGATTTATATTTGCAAATAGATAGTAGTAGTAGTTCTTTAGATATGGTTTCTGATGATATTTCATCAGGTGCAAACATATCTGGTTCAACTTATACAGTAACATCAAGTTACTCAAATGGTGCACTTGTAATTCAATAAAAAAATGTCAGAAACAAGAATCTCAGTTAATTCAATTATTCAAGGACAACTTCCTTCATTTGTTAGAGAAGAATATCCATTAGTATCAGAGTTTTTATCTCAATATTATACTTCTATTGAAAGTCAAAGTGGACCATCTGATATTATTCAAAATATTGACAAATATGTCAATATTGATAATCTAACAAATTTAGTCGATTCTACAATTCTTTCTGTCGGAATTACAACTTCTGCTACCACTATTTCGGTTGAATCTACATTGGGTTTTCCAGAGTCGTATGGATTAATTCAAATAGATTCGGAAATTATTACATATACTGGAAAAACATTAACGTCTTTTACTGGTTGCGTAAGAGGATTTAGTGGAATCACCTCTTATCAAGATTCAACTACTGCTGATAAATTAGTTTTTTCAAGTTCTCAATCTGCAGCACATAATCAAAACACTAAGGTAACAAATTTAAGTATTCTTTTCTTAAAGGAATTTTATAAAAAAATTAAAAAACAAATTACACCTGGTTTTGAAGATAAAGAATTTTATTCTGGATTAAATGAGGCACTTTTTATTAAACAATCAAGAGACTTTTATTCTTCAAAAGGAACAGATTCTTCGATTAAAATTTTGTTCCAAGCCTTGTATGGCACTGATGTTCAAGTCATAAGACCTAGAGATTATTTAATTCAGGCTTCAGAGGCTAAACATGAAATTAGTAGAAATTTAGTAGTTGAAAAAATATCAGGTAACGTTGAAGATTTAACAAATATTACAATTTATCAGGATCAAACTGATTATATTAATTCTGCCAGCGCAGTGATTTCAAGTGTAGAAAGAATTCTTAGAGGTGGAAAGGATTATTATGTTTTGAGTATTGATGAAAGTAAAGGAATAACAACTCCTGGCGTTATAAAAGGAACATTTACAGTTCATCCAAAAACTCAATTAATTGAAGACGTAGAAATAGGCGCAAACGTAATTACTGTTGATTCTACAGTAGGATTTCCCAATTCTGGAGAACTGGTTGTTGGTGATGCTCAAATAGTATCATATGAAGAAAAATCATTAACCCAATTTTTTGGTTGCTCTGGTATCATTACCCAATTGGATGCTAATAGTGCAGTCAGAGCAAATACTTATGCATATGGCGTAACACCAAAAGAAAAAGTTACATTTAGAATTACTGGTGTTTTATCAAAACTTAGTATTTTAAATCAAGTAGGACCTTATGAAAAAGATGATAAAATTTATATAAAAAATTTAGGATATGAGTCTCGGAATTTTGAAGAAAATAATTGGTTTTTTAATATACCAGTTACGTATAACGTCAAATCTTTAGATTTGATTGATATTGCCGATTACACATATCTTGTCACACTGCATGATTCTCACTCTTTGTCTTTAGGAGATTCTGTAACATTTACTGCGTCCACTGGGTTAAAAAGAACTGGATTTGTAATTTCTTATGATACAGATAAAAGTTTTAAAGTCAGAGGTCAGGGACAATTAAATACATATCAAACATACACATTAACAAAAAATTTATTAAAAGTAAATTCTACAAATTATCCAAATCTTTCTAATTATACATCAAATGTTCAAAATGTTTATTTGGATTTGAAGGATTCATTTTATGTTGCTTCGCCATCAATTCCAACTTACTTAAATTTGCCGTTAAATGTCTCTGATAAATCTATAACATTTTCTGGAAGTTTTAGCGGAACTGATTTAAACATAGGCAATCATAAATTTTTTACGGGCGATTCGATCGTTTATAATCCAACAGAATCTACCAACAATTTGGGAATTACCACTGGAGTTTATTTTGTAAAAAAAGTAGATGATACTACAATTAAAATTGCTAATAGTTTAGCAAATATTAATGTTGGTCGATTTGTAAGTATAGCCTCAACTGCAATAACAAACAATACATTTATTCCTACAGAGTACACCTATACTGACTTTCAAACTCGCACTCTAGAACCACAAAAAATTATAAGAAAAATTTCAAAACCAGAAAAAACATTAACAAAACAACAGACCAGAACTGGCAATATTGGACTTTTTATTAATGGCGTTGAACTTTTAAATTATAAATCAAAAGATGTTATTTATTATGGTCCAATAGAAAAAGTTAATGTTCTTGATGGAGGAACAAACTATGATATTATTAATCCACCAATTTTAAATATAACAGATCCTATTGGTTCCGGAGCATCTGTATATTGTTCTGTAAAGGGTGGATTAGAAAGAATAGACATTTTAGATCCTGGATTTGATTTTTTAAATACCCCAACTATTAAAATAACTGGTGGTAATGGTGTAAATGCATCAGCAAAAGTAAATTTAATTGAATTTGATCACTTCGTAACAGTTTTACCTTCAGCTGGAAGTGGTAAAATTAATTTAACTAATAATACAATTGGATTTACAACTTACCATAAATTTAGAAATAATGAAAAAGTAATATATGATACTCAAAACGGAACTAGTGTTGGTGGATTAACAACAAATGCACAATACTTTGTCTCTGTACAAGACGCAACTACGATTAAACTTCACAATAATTTTGATGATGTTTCATCCGGAATCAATACAGTTAATTTAACATCATATGGAGTTGGAACACACTTACTCAAGTCTGTTCAGAAAAAAAAGAAAATAGGTTCGATAACAATCGAAAATTCTGGACAAAATTATCAAAATAAAAAAACAACCACAACTTCTGCAGGAATCAATACTGCATCCGACACAATTAACATTAAAAATCATGGATATCATACTGGAGAAATTATATCATACACAACAAATGGTTCCTCAATTGGCGGATTAAATCCAGGATCATATTATGTTACAAAAGTAAATGATGATAGTTTTAAGTTATCCATAATTTCTCCAGGAAATATTGGAATAAGCACTGGAAATAATGATTTTTATTTTAAAACTAAACAATATGTAAATTTAACATCAACTGGAAGTGGAACTCATATTTTTAACTATCCTCAAATTACAACAACTGTAGATGGAATAATTGGAGTCAGTACTTTTGCTGGACAAGATTTTACTGCAAAAATTCAACCAATTTTTAGAGGAAAAATTGATTCAGTATTCATCGAAAATGGAGGAAATTCTTTTGGATCTGAAGGAATATTAAATTACAATGTCCAACCAAGATTTACAATATTGGAAGGATCTGGGGCCCAAGTAACGCCAATAGTTTCAAATGGAAAAATTCAAAAAGTTGTTGTCAATAATTCGGGATCTGGGTATATTTCAGTTCCAGATTTAATAATCAATCAAACCGGTTATGGGTCTGGGTCTGGAGCTATTCTTGTTCCAGTAATTGTAAATGGATCTCTAACAGAAGTTCGTGTTATTAATGGTGGAGTTGGATACGGAAACGATATAACACTAACAGTTGTTGCTGGAGGAATAAATTCCAAATTTGAAGCATCAATTAAAACGTGGCAAGTTAATTTGGTTGAAAGAGAAATAATTGCAAATCAAATCACAAGTGATGATGGATTTTTATCTAAGTCTTTTTATGAAAATTTTGGTCTTGAATATAATCATGCTTATGCCCCAAGAAAACTAAGAAATTCTGTCGTTTCTCAAAATAATAACGAAGATTTAAAAATATTTAATGGAATTGAATTTGTTTCTACAGACCATTCTCCCATTATTGGGTGGTCATATGATGGACATCCAATATATGGTCCATATGGGTATTCAAACCCCACAGGAGGATCCATTAAGGCACTTAAGAGTGGATATACTTTATTATTAAATCCTAATAGACCAAGTATTGCATTATATCCTTCAGGATTTTTTGTCGAAGATTATGTATATGATTCAAATGGGGATCTTGATGAGCATAATGGAAGATTTTGCATTACGCCAGAATATCCAAATGGGGTTTATGCATATTTCTGCACCATAGATACTACATCCATTCAAAATCAGGGACCATTTAAAAATTACTTTAAACCAAGTTTTCCTTATGCTATAGGAAATTTTTATAAATCAAACCCCATTAATTTTAATTTCTTAAAAACTTCAAATCAAGATGAAATTAATATTAATGAAACTGGATGGATGAGAAATGTTACTCCATATAACTTAACAAAAACGAATAGTTTTTATAATTATCTTTCTCTTCCAAATAAAATTAAAGAAAGTGTTTCAACTATAAATTTAACATCCGCTGGTAGTGTAGATTCTATTGGTATTAAAACTGGAGGTCAAAATTATAAAGTTGGAGATAAACTAGTTTTTGATAATACTAATACCGGGGGGCAAGGATTATCTGCAGAAGTTTCTTTGGTTAAAGGTAAACCAATTTCTCAAATAAGCATAGCGAGTTCTTCAATTGATTATGTTGAATTTTCAACCAGTAATGCTGCGTTCAATTTTGTTGGATTTTCAAGTTCTCCTCATAACTTTGTCAATAATGATGTAATTACAGTAACAGGAAAATATGACTATAAAAAAACAAATCCAATCGTAGTAACCACAAATACTCTTGTAACGATATCAAGCATTGCATCGACTACAAATACTGGATTAGTAACTTACTTTTCAGTTACTGGAAACTTAAACTTCCCAAATATAAGGGAAAACGACGTATACCAAATTAATAATGAACAGGTAAAAATTCTTAATATAGATCCACAGTCTTCAAGAATTAGAGTTCTTAGAAATATTAACAACGTTTCCGGATCAACTTCATATTCATCTGGAATTGCTCTCACAGAATCGACTAGAAAGTTTCAAATTTCATTTGGAATTTCTACTTCATATAACCTAAAAGTAAACAAAGAGTTATACTTTGACCCCAAAGAATCTGTTGGTATAGGAACCATTGCAGGAGTTGGAATTAGTTCAGAACTATTCTTTAGTAATCCCGGTGTTGGTATAACTCAAATTGCAATTCCAACTAAAGCAATATATCTTCCTAACCACCAACTTGAAACCGGAACTAGATTGATTTATAATGCAAATGGCGGAACTTCAATTTCAATATCAACAAATGGTATAAATTCATATCAATTATCTGATAATTCTGTTGTATATGCAGCTAAAATATCTGATGATTTAGTTGGTATTGCTACCGTTAAAGTTGGTCTTGGATCAACTGGGGTTTTTGTTGGTCTTGGTACAATTTCTGGCGATACTTTATATTTCCATGCTTCTGGAATAGGAAATACCCATAGTTTTAAAACAGATTATGATAACATATTTGTTGGATCAGTAAATCAAAATATTGTAACAGTATCAACTGCTGCAACTCATGGACTAGTGAGTGGCAACAGTATTACTTTAAACGCAAAACCAGGAATTACAACAACTGCCTTTGTTAAGTATAATGATTTTAACAGGAGAATGATCATTAATCCTGTTTCATTTGTTGCTGGAAATGTCAATATTGCTGATAATACTATTGAGTTGCAAAATCATGGGTTTTACGTTGGACAAAAAGTAATTCACAACTCTACTTCTCCTTGTGGTGGTTTAACTAATGAATCCATATATTATGTTGTTCCTATTAGTGAAAATTTATTTAAACTTTCAAATTCGTACTATGATGCTACATTAAATATTCCTGTTGAAATTGTAAATATAACTTCACAATCATTTGGAACAATTTCTCCAATAAATCCACCAATTCAAGCAATTAGAGATACTACTCTAAAATTCGATTTATCAGATTCTTCATTAGCTTTTGTCAAATTTGGAAATCCATATCCGGCTTTTGAATTAAATTTTTATGAAGATGCGGAATTTAAAAATAAATTCAATACTTCACAAAACACTACTACCTTTGAAGTTTCAAAATTTGGAAGACCTGGAGTAGACGCCGATGCATATGTTAGTGTAAAAATAAATGATTTTATTCCAAATGTCTTATACTATAAGTTAGTACCAATTGATCTTGAAAATAATTCTTTGGTTAAATCTACCATAATTAACGATAATGAAACTTTAAATAATAGCAAAATTACAAAAGTTGATAGTGCTTATAGTGGGATATACTTAGTTACAGTTGGAATAGACACATCAAGTTTTACTTTCAATGCAATCAATAATCCCGAAAAACTTTCATATTTTCCATCTGAAGGGACTTTTGAATATTATACATCCTCACCATCGGCGTTTGGTGAAATACATCAGATTAACGTAACAACAAATGGTACAAATTATTTGTCTTATCCAAGAATATCTAATATTAATTCTGGATTGGGAACAAATGCAATTTTAGAAATAAACAGCCAATCGATTGGTATTACTCAAAAAACTAAATTAGATGATATTGGATTTGATTACTATTCTGATTTGTCAATAAGACCATTAGCAAATCTTGCACAAATCTTTAGGGTTTCAAATTCATCTTCAATTAAATCTATTGGAATAACTTCAGCAGGAAGAAATTATACAATTGCTCCAAATTTAATTCTTTTTGATGAATTTACAAAGAAACCAATCAAAGATGTTGAATTACGTTATAATCTAGGAGATTCTTTTGTTACAATTGTTAAAAATACAAAATCAATTAGCAATTCAATCGCATCAATTATACCAATCAATAATGTAAATGGTTCTGGCATTACAACTATTTCTTTTAACAATTCTACTAAAGAAGTAACGGTTGGTCTTGCAAAAAGTTTTAGTGATATATCTGATTTCCCATTTGTTCCCGGAGCAAAGTTTTTAGTTGAAAATGTAAATGTTGGAATTGGTTCGACGGGATACGGATATAATTCTAAAAATTACGATTATCAATTATTTACAGTAAAAGATTCAACACCAAACATTGGTGGAATTGGAGCTACAGTTGTTTATAGTTTAGAGGATTATTTGCCCTTCGGTAAAACTCCTGGAGTATGGCAAACTAATGATTCTTCATCGGCAAGGATCATTGCTCAGTCACATTTTCCAATTTTTGATATCAAATATGAAAAAAATAAGTACTTTAAGGATGAAGAAGTTATTCCAGATGGAAAAGTTGAAAGTTGGGATCCTATCAATAATATTTTAAGAATATCATCAAATAGAGTTTATGAAATTGGAGAAAAAATTAAGACATTCTCTGATGCCGAAACTACAATTGTTGAAATTATTAATAATGAGGCAATTTATGACGTAAAAGAATCTGAAGTTGTTAAAAAAACTTGGCAAAATAATGTTGGATTTTTAAATGAAAACTTACAAAAAATTACGGATAATGATTATTATCAATATTTTTCATATTCATTAAAATCAAATGTAACTTATGACAAGTGGGATGAAGTCACGGACAGCTTAATCCATACTGTTGGATTTAAGAAATTTGGTGACTTAGTTATTGAAAATTCTTCCAGTCAAATAGGAATATCAACAACACAAAATGATACTGATGTAACATTAACGGTTGATTTGCAAAATGAAATAGATTTAGATTGTTACTATGATTTTGATTTAGTTTCGGAAAGTAGTTTTGAAATTGATGATGAGTTTAAATCTGATAAAATATCATTCTCAAGTAGAATACTTTCTGATTATACAGAATCAATCGGCAATAGGGTTGTTATTCTTGATGATATCAGTGATTTGTTTAATAGCAATCCTAGACCCAATCCATTTACTGTGGTAGATAGATTTTTGTTGTCATCTACAAGATCCAAAAAATATTTTTATTCCATACTAGACACATTTTATAATACAGAACGACAAGTTGGATTAATTGGATTTATCCATGATAATGAAATTGGTTATTTGAATCATTATGGTGTTGTTTATACTTTAAATGATTTAGGAACATTTGATTTTAATATTTTTGGCACTGAAGGAAACCTAAGATTTTTCCCATACAAATTCAAAATTAATAACTATGATTTAAGTTTTGTTTCATTTGATATTGAAGACTCAATTTCATCAATTGGTTCTACAGCACTAGGAAGCTGTGTAAGTATTGCAGCTTCAACAGTAACATTAGGAGCAGGAACATCAACAGCAAGTACTATTGTTGGAATAGCATCAACATACAGAAGTTCTAAAGTTTTAGTTAAAATTGGAGCTGTAGATGATTCTTACTTTGAATTTAATGAACTTACTGTTATTCACGATGGTTCTCAAGTAAGTCTTTTGGAGTATTTTCCATTAGCAACAGATTCTCAACTTGTATTTGGATCTGTTGGTCTTGGAACATATATTCCTTCATTTTCTGGATCTGACATTAACATTGATTTTAAACCTAATTCGGAGTTAGGTGTTGGACATACAGTAACCACAATGAGAATTTCTGTTGGAGACACATCTTCAACTGGAATTGGCACAATTATTTTAAAAGACACTCAACTGGATTCTACAATCGTTTCAATATCTTCTTCATCTACACCAACTGCAAATGTAGTGTCTAGTTTCTCTAATAATGATTACGTTGGAGCTTATTATTTTGCAAGTGTAGAGGATACAACAAATAATCAATATGAAGTTTCGGAATTAGTATGTGTAACTGATGGAGTAACTCCAGGTTTGTCTGAATTTGCCGTTGTTAGCACCGGTTCTTCTTTAGGTAAGTTCACTGTCTCAGGAGCAGGTTCCAATACAAATTTAAATTATACACCAGATGCAAATATTGATGTTCAAGTAAGAATTTATAGACAAACAATCAGTCATGCTCACGATGCTTCCTTGATCGATGAATTAGATTTGGGCAATACTAATATCGTAAGTTCATTTGGATCTTATGAGGGAACTGAAAATGACATTAAGAAAAAATTTGATTTGACTCATAATGGATCATTGGTTTTTGAAAAAGTTTTTGATGGATCAAATTTGGGTATAGTTAGTACTAGTGATAATACAATCAGAATTCCATCAAATTATTTTGTAACAGGTGAGGAAGTTACATACACTTATCCAAATTCTACAATAAACACGGCAAATGCTATTGGCATTGCAACAACATCTATTGCTGGAATAGGAACAACAGATAAACTGCCAACTACAGTTTATATTGTGAAACTAAATGAATTGGATGTTAGAGTTTCTGCATCGGCTTCCGATGCGCTAAAATCAATTCCCATTGTGTTGGAACTTGAAAACGTTGGCATTGGAACTTTACATAAATTTATATCTAAAAATCAAAACTCAAAACTTCTCATAAGTGTTGATAATGAAATTTTATCTCCAGTTGTTGGAAATGGAGTCACTGAATCGTTAGTATCTTCCCTTGGATATTATGATAGCACAGTGAGTTTGTCCGGAATTACAAGCATAACAGCAGGTTCTTTAATAAAAATTAATGATGAAATTATGCTTATTAATTCATCATCTCTTCTTTCAAATTCAATTATGGTAAATAGGGGATGGGCTGGAACAGGAATATCATCACATACATCTGGATCTTTAGTAAGAAAATTAGTTGGCGATTATAACATAACTGATAGTGCCATTAATTTTATTACTCCACCATTTGGACAAATACCATTTACAAATCCAAATGATAGGGGCGATGAGAAAGATTATATTGGATTAGAAGTTTCATCATCATTCAATGGCAGAATGTTTATGAAATCGGGAAATCCTGATGGGTCTTTAGAACCTTATCATAACAATTATATTTTTGATGAAATTGTTGCTACAGAATTTGACAGTGTAGAAAATGACTTTACTCTTACGCAAGACTTAACAAATATTTCTGGATTCTCGACATCAAATGCAATTGTTTTAATCAATAACGTTTTTCAATTACCAGCAAGATCTGGAATTTTTGTCAATATAAATGGAAACTATAGTTTAAATGAATCTTTAGGAATTACAACAATTTCGTTTGTTGAAAATGGTGCAACTTTAAATGAAGATCCAAATTTATCATCTCTTCCTAGAGGTGGAATAATTGTTTCTGTTGGATCAACAGAAGGATTTGGATATCAACCTTTAGTATCCGCTGGAGGAACGGCTGTTATTTCTGGATTAGGAACTATTCAATCAATTAGTATTGGAAATAGTGGATCTGGATATCGTTCTGGAATACAAACTGTCGTAAATGTTGGCGTAGCTACAACAAGTTTAGGGACACCAAATATAGAATTTATTGGAACTGCTGCAATTAGTGGAGGGCATATTGTAAGTGTAGCAATTACAAATCCTGGAGTGGGATACACGTCAACAAATCCACCATTGGTTATTTTTGATGATCCACTATCATATAGCAATATTCCTTTGATTTATAGCTCAAGTTCTCCATCTGGAATCGGAACAAAAGCAACTGTCGATATTGTAGTTGGTCAAGGATCAAGTATTATATCATTTGAAATTAAAAATTATGGGTATTCATACAATAGAGGTGATATTTTAACAGTTGCCATTGGAGGAACTATTGGAATTCCAACGGATACTTCATTGACATTTGAAGAATTTAATCTTACAGTAAATGATACGTATTTTGATAGATTTTCTGGATGGTCAATTGGAGATTTACAAGTATTGGATCCTTTAGATTCTTTATTTGATGGAAATAAAAGGGTATTTCCATTAGAAATTGATAGTCAAAAATTTTCTATAAAAGCAAGATCAGGATCTTTAATTGATGTTAAAGCTAACTTACTTGTTTTTATAAATGATATATTACAAATTCCTGGTGAAGGATATATTTTTGATGGTGGAAGTTTAATTCAATTCCCCGAAGCACCCAAACCAGGAGATACTTCAAAAATCTTATTCTATAAAGGAAATGGAGATGTTGATACTCAAATCATTGATATTTTAGAGACGGTAAAGGAAGGCGATACTTTACAAATATACGAATCGTCATTTAAAGAATCTGAAGATGAAAGATTAGTTAAAGATATTCTTTCAGTTAATGAAGTACTTACAAATACTTATAATGGACCAGGACTTACAACAGATTCAACTTTAACTAGACCAGTAATCTGGTGTAAGCAAAGAAATGACATGTTCATCGATGAAACATATGTTTCAAAAGATAGAATTCATTATGAACCACTGATTTATCCAACTACAAATATTATTCAAAATGTTGGAACTTCAAGCACGGTTATTTGGGTACAAAATATAAAAACTTTCTTTGACAACAATTCTGAATATTATCCAAACGAATCGCCACAAAGAAAAATTACCATTTTATCCCAAGATACATTATCTGGAGCTGCGGCCACTGCTATTGTTTCAGCTGCAGGAACAATTCAATCAATTATAGTTAATGATGGTGGAGTTGGTTATACAACAAATCCAATAGTGGTAATTTCAAATCCAATTGGATTGGGAATAACCTACGCGGCAGAGGCAACATCTCTAATCAGTGGCAATACAGTTTCTTCAATTAGCATAACATCTCCTGGAAGTGGATATACAAATACAAATCCACCATCAGTTTTAATAGAAAATCCAAGACCAACTTATGAAACAATATCTAATGTAACTTATGATGGGGATTTTGGTGTTATAACAGGTATTGCCACAACTTCTATTGTTGGTGTTGCCACAACTGGACTTGTTTTTGATTTCTTTATACCTGAAGATTCATTCTTAAGAAATGCTGGAATTAATAGCGTAGGTGCGGCCGCGACAGGAATTAGTGGCATTCAAACTGGAGATTATTTTACGATAACAAATTCAAATGTTGGAAGTGGCGTAACATCACTCTCATCAAGCAATAGTGGTATTATTGGAATTGGCACATCCTTTATTGATAATGTTTATCGAGTTGCACAAGTTTCTATCGCACAAACAAGTGCTGCTGGAATTGCTTTAACTTATGTAACTAAGGTTGTTGTAAGTGTTGAAAGCACAGATGGTATAAGTGGATTTGGATTTAGTAGTTTCTATGGCGAATATAGTTGGGGCAAAATTTCTAATGGTACACGATTAAATCCAAAATCTTTTGTTGCATATACTGATGGTTCTGCTGGTATTTCTTCATCCCCAATTGTTCAAAGATATAACCCCCTTAAATATGAGAATTACTATACATAAATAGATAAAAAAACGACAAAATGTCTGCAATTATAACTGATCAATTAAGAATTTTAAATGCTAAAAGTTTTGTCTCGGCAGCAACTTCAAGCGTAAATTCGTATTATGTGTTTGTTGGTTTGCCAAATGCTACAGATTACAGTTCAACTTGGAATACTACTCCCTTAGCTCCTAAAGATAATTTTAGTGAAGAGAATGATTATTGGGACACAATGATTGCATTGAAAAAGATTCAACCACAAGACGTAAAAAGAGTAGTTAAAAAAAATACATGGTCATCCGGAACAACATATGACATGTATCGCCATGATATTAGTAGAACTAATAGATCAAAACCATCTCAGGCAACCAGTTTATATTCCGCAAATTATTATATTGTAAATCAATATTATAAGGTTTATATTTGTCTTCACAATGGAATTGGTCCAGATTATCCTGATGGAAGACCATCACTAGATGAACCAAATTTTACAGATTTGGAACCAAGATCTGCTGGTACAAGTGGTGATGGTTATATTTGGAAGTATCTTTATACAATTAATCCTGCGGATATTGTAAAATTTGATTCGGTCAATTTTATACCAGTCCCATCTGCCTGGGAGACAAGTATAGATGATTCTGCTATTAGAAATAATGCAACATCTAGTGGGCAATTAAAAATTATAACTATTACAAATAGAGGAGTTGCATTAGGAACAGGAAATCAAACATATACAAATGTTCCTATTAAAGGTGACGGACAAGGAGCAGAAGCTACTATCGTAATCAATAATGATTCAAAAGTAGAATCAATTACAGTATCTAATGGTGGATCTGGATACACTTATGGGACTGTTGATTTACTTGCAGGGGGAGTTCCGACGGGAACCACTGCACCAACTTTCGATGTAATTATTCCACCAAAAGGAGGTCATGGTGCAAATATATACAGAGAACTTGGTGCATCTAACGTTTTAATTTATTCTAGAATTGAAAATGATGATTTAAATCCAGATTTTATTACCGGAAATCAAATTGCACGAGTTGGAATTGTAGAAAATCCCCAAGTTTATAATTCATCTTCTTTATTACAAGAACCAAAGGCAAGCGCAGTATATGCATTAAAACTTGTTGGTTCTGGGTATAGTACAGCAACTTTTACTGCAGATAGTCGAGTTACTCAAACAATAAGCACTGGAACTACTGCTGTTGGAAGAGTAATATCATATGATCAAACAACAGGTATTTTAAAATACTGGCAAGACAAAAGTTTAGTTGGATTTAACACCAATGGGTCACAAAATTCATCTCCAACATACGGATTTAATTTAAACAGATTTACATCAAGTCCTGGAACTGGAGGAAACTTAAGTATTATTGGAGGAAGTGTAACTTTATCAATAGATTCTACATATACAGGTATTAGTACAGTACTAAATAGTAGGACATATTATTTTGGACAATCCGTGACTAATGGCGTTGGAAATCCAGAAGTTCAAAAGTACTCTGGAAATATCATTTACGTCGATAACAGATCTTCAATTACGAGATCAGCAAATCAAAAAGAAGATATCAAAGTAATTTTGCAATTCTAAACAATCATGCCTCAACAAACTAACTTCAACGTTTCTCCATATTTTGATGATTTTGACGAGAACAAGAGTTATCACAAGGTTTTGTTTAAACCTGGTACTCCTTTGCAAGCCAGAGAATTAACTACATTACAGTCAATTCTTCAAAATCAAATTGAGAAATTTGGAAGTCATGTTTTTAAAGAGGGATCTCCAGTATTAGATGGGCAACTTGGAAATGATATTGTTTTTCCGGCAATTCAAGTAGAATCCCAATATAATGGATTGCCAATTTCTTTATATTTTGACAATTTAATCGATAAAAAAATTAAAGGACAAACTAGCGGTGTTGTTGCAATTGTTAGGTATACATTATCAAATATACAATCAGAAAGAGGTGTTCATACATTATACCTACAATACATTTCAAATGGTGTAGGTGATTTTAATTCTCAAAATTTTTTTGATGGAGAAACTTTACTTGCAGAAGAAACAATAACATATGGTAATGGATTTACAATTCCTCAAGGACAAGGAATTTGTAATGCCATTGCAACCAATGCATCTACTGCAGGTTCATCAATATCTATTAAAGAAGGAATTTTCTTTGTTAGAGGCATCTTTGCAAAAGCACAAGAACAAAGAATTATTTTAGATCAATATGGAATTACTCCAACTTTTAAAGTTGGATTTACTGTTATTGAAAGAATTGTTACTGCAGATGAAGACGAATCTTTATATGATAACGCTCAAGGATTTTCAAATTATGCAGCTCCAGGATCTGATAGATTTCAACTAGAGTTAAAGTTAGATAAAAGATCTATAAATGAATCCAATCTCGAAAACTTTATTACATTATATTCTATTTTTGATGGTATTCCACAATTTAAGGTAACAAAAACTCAATACAATGTTATTCGTGACGAACTAGCAAGAAGAACTTCAGATCAATCTGGAGATTTTTACGTAAAACCATTCGCAATTATTGCTAGAGATACTTTAAATGATAGATTGGTCAATACTACGGGTATTTACTATGATAATCAGATAACAGTTGATGGAAATACTCCATCAGATGATTTAATGACGTTTGAAATAAGTTCTGGAAAAGCATACGTCGATGGATATGAAATAGAATCTGTAAATCAGCAATATTTGGATGTAGAAAAACCAAGAACTACTCAAACTCTAGAAAATCAATCAATTTCATTTAATGCAGGAACTCAGTTTTTAATTAATAATATTCATGGTATTCCATCTGTTGGAGTTGGAACTACTGCATTTGTAAGTTTGATGGATTCAAGATTGGGTTCTGATAAAGGTGTTGCAGCAGGAACAACTATTGGATATGCAAGAATTTATGATTTTATACCTTCAACCGGTTATGTTGATGATTCTAGTCAGTTAAATTTGAGATTATTTGACATACAAACTTTTACAAAGCTTACTTTAACAAATAATATTACGCAATCAACTCCAGCCTATATTCAAGGTAAAAAAAGTGGAGCAGCTGCATATTTAAAGGACGGTGTAACTGGAATACAAACATTAACTTTGTATAATGTTTATGGTCAGTTTATACCGAATGAACCCATTATTATTAATGGAATTGATAATGGTAGATTGATCAAATCAATTGTCGATTATGACATTTCAAATGTAAAATCAATTCATTCAACAAAAGTCGGTGTTTCGACTTTTAATGCAGACATGATTTTGGGCAATCAAATTAATATTGCTCCTTCTGGAACAACTTTTAAAATTACAGCAGAATCAGCCGGTGTTAGTACAGTTTCTGCTGGATTGGGAACTAATTTTGTAAATGTCATTTCTAATGGTGATATTATTAGATATGGAAATCCGGATCAAGGGCAACTTGCAATTTACAATAAAGTATCAAACGTAAGTACTGGTGGAACGAATTTTACACTGTCTGCAGTTCCAAGTGTAACAAACGTTTGTGTTGGATCATTACCCACTTCCGAAATTTTAGTTACAGATTTAAAACTCATCAGAGGATCAATCGGATCTCCAGATTCTGCATTAATTACAGAACTTAGTAGAAACAACGTCAAAACATTTAATATATCAAATACTTCTATTTCTCAAAGAAGAATTTTTCAAAATCAATCTTTTGCAGCAAATTCTATCACTCTTACAGTAACTGAAGATGATATTATTTTTGAAGCATTTGATGAGGATAGATTTATAATTTCATATTCGGATGGTTTAATTGAACCATTAAATCCATCACAATATAGTTTAGATGTTACTGGAAAAATTTTAACGTTTAATGGATTATTAAAGACTAGTGGAACAGCTGATGTAATTGTAACTGTCAAGAATACAAAACCAAATTCTAAAATTAAAAACTTTAATAGTGTTGGTTCTTTAATTGTAAATCGTTCAAAATATGCATCATCAGGGATTGGAACTACAACATTAAATGATGGTTTAACTTATAGTCAAATTTACGGACTTAGAGTTCAGGACGAAGAAATTTCTCTCAATGTTCCAGATGTTGTTAGAGTTGTTGGCGTTTTTGAATCGAAAACAACTGATGATCCACAATTGCCAAAAATAAAATTAAGTGGATTTACTGGGCCAACAATTAATAATCAGGATTTTATAGTAGGAGAACATATTCTTGGTTCAACATCAGGAGCCATAGCTCTTGTTGTTAATAGAGTTGATACTGATAGTTTAGAATACGTATATTTAAATTCATCAACTTTTGCAGTTGGAGAAACTATTACTGGTAAAGAATCTGGAACAAATGCAACTATTTTATTAATTACGATATCTGATCAAAATGTATCCAATAAATTTGGTTTTGACGATGGACAAAGAGATTCTTTCTACGATTATTCTAGACTTGTAAGAAATCAAAACGCAGAAGAACCAAAAGGAAAGTTGAAAATTGTCTATCAATATTATACAATAGATGCGCTTGATACTGGAGAATTTACAACTGCAACAAGTTATTCTGAAAACAACTTCAAATACAATATTCCAGAATATGATAATACAAGGCTAACAGATTTTATTGATATACGACCAAGAGTTCCCGTATATACACTATCCCCATATTCTCCATTTGAATTTGCTTCTAGAAACTTCACATCTCCTGGACAATATTCACAGTATACATTAGCTCCTGGAGAAAATATTATCGCATCATTCTCATATTATTTGCCAAGAGTTGATAGAATTATTTTAAATCCAGATGGGGATTTTGAAATTATTAAAGGTGTTCCGAGTGATGAACCAGAGCCACCATTAAATAAAGTCGGCGCTTTAGATGTTGCTATTGTTGGACTACCAGGTTATTTGCATAACGTAGTAAATGCAAATATTGAAATGATTAAGCATAAGAGATATCGAATGCAAGATATCGCTTTACTTGAAGATAGGATTCAAAAAATAGAAGAATTCACAACTCTTTCTGCCCTTGAAAGTAGAATGGCATCAATGACAGTTAAAGATGCTGCTACCGGATTGGATCAATTTAAGTGTGGAATTTTTGCTGATGGATTTGAAAATATGAATTCGATTGATGAATCGAGCAAAATATCACACGATTCTGCCACGAGTACAATAAGACCTCCACAATTTACTACAAAAATTGATTTGCAACTTGGTTCAGAATTAATTTCTGGATTTGCAGATACTTTTACTCCAAATGCAGATGCACAATATGTAACAAAAGTTGGTCCAGGAATGAAAAAAACTGGAAATATTATTACTCTTGACTACGAAGAAGTTATATACAAAGAGCAACTGTTAGCATCAAGAACTGAAAATGTAACCGCATTTTTAATATCATTTTGGCAGGGTATTCTCAAATTACAACCGACTGTTGATAAATCTGATGCCCCAATTATTAATGCAACGAAAGCAGTAACTGTTACTAACCCAGTTAAAACTCTACCAAAACCCGCAGATATTGAAGAAACAATTAGCACTGTTAAAGAGTATACACAAGATAAAGTTGTTTATGTTGATGATCCAGTAACTGTTAAGGCAGAATCCCCAGCCAATTATTTGCAAAATATAGTTGGCGATTACAATAATAAAAAGAAGACTGCTTTTGCAAGTTATGGTAAGAAAGAAGTAAAGAATAAAAAAACAGGAAACTCAAAATTTGTCAAAAATGGTTCTTATATAACAGGATCTCAAAAAAATGGAAAAATTAAATTAACTATAAAAGATTTAAACAAATATGGAGCAGATAAAGCCAAAAAAGATCTTTCAAAATATTTGCCGCAGGATAAGGTAGAAGAATTTGTTGGATCTCTTCAAAAGAAAAAGAAACAAACTGGAACATTTTATTTCACTCCCGGTGAAGTTGAAAAATCTTATGATCAAACCGTTAAAGTAACTCAATCTGCCGGTGAACCCATTATGGGCACGGAAATTTTAAGCATTCAAGAATTTCCAGAAAAACTTGGGCAAGAAACGACAAGTACAACTGACGATGTAACTACACAAGATAATTACAAATACTTGGTAAGTAGAAACGTTGAATTTAATGCTACTGGAATGAAACCAGTAACACAACATTATCCTTTTCTTGCTACAGTTGAAATGAGTAAGTATATTATTCCAAAATTACTTGAAGTAACAATGACAGGAAATACGGCTTTCCAAGTTGGAGAAACTGTTGAGTCTGACGTATTTGGTAACGTTAACGTAAATATTAAATTTAGATTATGTACTCCGGGGCACAAGAGTGGTCCATACAATGACCCCACAGAGTTTTATAAACTGATTCCATATACGCAACAACCTCCAGAAACAACATATTCCACATCTTCAACTGTTTTATACGTCGATACTTTTTCATTACAGGATCAAAAAAATACACCGGAATTTAAAGGGTATGTTGCAAAAGGAATGACATTGACCGGAAAAACATCCGGTGCTAAAGCAACTATTACAGATGTTAGATTAATTTCGGATAGTGTTGGAACTGTACAAGGTTGTATATTTATCCCCAATCCAGAAAAACCAGAAAATCCAGCATTCTCTGCAGGTGAAAATAAATTTACTTTAAGTGATGTTCCATTACTAAGCATTCCTCCCGGTACATTAAATGCTGGCGGAACGTTTTTAAATCAAAGTACAGCAGATGCTACTTATACTGGCGCTGCGATTCAGAAAACAATTACTAAAGTTACGACAACAACAATTACGCCAACAATTACTCCATCATTCAAAAAGACTATTTTCCAACCAACCAAAACAAATGTTAATATAACAACCGTACAAAAGCAACTTTTAGAAAAATATACCCAAACTTATCAATTTCAACTCAAAGGACAACTTCCAAAAATAGGTTTGACTTCATCGGACAACATTAAAAAATGTCCATATGACCCACTTGCACAAACATTCTTTGTTTCTGAGAAAAATGGAATATTCTTAACTTCAGTCGATGTATTTTTCCAAACAAAACCGGAATTTACAACTCAAACCGCAGATACCGTTACATTACAAATTCGTACAGTTGAAATTGGAACACCAACAAGTACAACATTACCTTATTCTGAGGTAACTCTTTCCCCAGATCAAATTAATATATCTGGTAATGGAACAATTCCAACTAAATTTACCTTTGCATCTCCAGTATATCTTGAGGGACCCAAAGAAAAAGTTGTGGCTGGTGCTGAGAAGGGAAGCGAATCTTATGCAGAATATTCTATTGTACTTCTTTCAAACAGTAAGGAATATACTTGTTTTATCGCAAGACTTGGTGAAAATGATTTATTAACCGGCACAAAAATTTCTGTTAAGGCTGGTGATGAAAACATGCTAGGAAGTTTGTTTAAATCGCAGAATGGATACACTTGGACGCCTTCACAATTTGATGATCTTAAGTTTGTTCTTCATAAAGCACAATTTGTATCGGAAGGAACATGTACTTTCTTTAATCCAGAATTGAGTGTTGGTAGCAAAACCAAACCAATTCTACCAGCAAACTCATTGATTCCATTATCTAAGAGAATTACTGTTGGACTTGGATCAACTGGTTATAATACAACGACAACTGTTCCTGGAGTTTCTTTAGTTCAAGGAAATGCTACAGGTGTTCTTGCTGGAATTGCTGGATCAATAACAGTTGGCACTGGAGTTACTGTAAATAATGTTGGATTTGGTTATACCAACGGAACATTTACTAATATAAATTTAACAACTGAAACTGGTGTTGGGCAAGGGGCACAAGCAACAGTTATTGTTTCTGCAAACAAAATAAGTACTGTCACTATTACTAGTGGAGGTACTGGATATGCAGTTGGAGATTCTCTACTAATACCTGATATCGGACAAAATGTTGGATTTGGTGGTCAAGTAACAGTTACTTCTATAGCATCAAATAATACATTTATTATTAATGATGTCCAAGGACAATTTGCCGTAGGTGTTACCACATTAGCATATCTGGATTCATCAGGAACAGCTGTTCCTATTGGACCTGGAGTTACAGTTTCTTCAATTACAGAAGACACATTTTATGATGGTCTGCATATGAAGATTATTCAACAAAATCATGGAATGCATTCACCCTCAAACTTCGTTGAAATTAAGGGTATGCGTCCTTTGGATAGTGATCTCAATAGTCCTCTTACGGCCGAATTAGTATCTACAGAGACAACAACGATAGATCTTGTTTCTGCTGCAGGATTTGGAACATTTGAAGGTCTTGCCGTAAATGCATCAAATCCTGGACATGTAATAATCGGCAATGAAGTTATTCGATACACAACTGTTGCTGGAAATTCATTAACAGGACTTACAAGAGCTATTGATGGAACTCAAGCAAATACTTATCCAATAGGCACTCCAGTCTATAGATATGAATTTAATGGAGTTTCATTGAGAAGACTAAACAAAACACACAGTTTTGGTGAAGTTGATACCACAAATCATCCAATTGATCTTAATAGTTATTACATTAAAATTGATCAGGATGGAGTTGATTTTGACAATGTTGGTATCGGATCTGATAGAACAAATAACTTATATTTTGCTAAGACTGGACAAACAGGATCTGGTGGAGTAGAAGTTTCAAATAATATACAATTTGAAAGTATTAAACCAAATATAAATGGATTTGTAGTACCCAAAACTAATTTATCGGCAAAAATTAGAACCTTTAGTGCCACCAGTATTGGTGGAAATGAAGTTTCTTTTGAAGATCAAGGATTTGAAGATTTTAGTTTAAGTGAAACTACTTACTTTGAAACTCCAAGAATAATTGCATCAACTGCAAATGCAAATAGATACTTAACAACTGTTCCAGGAAATAGATCATTAGCGATACAAATCTTATTATCATCTAGTGATCCTGATGTGTCTCCATTTATGGACACTGAAAATATTACATTCGTTCAATTGGCATCCAATTTAATTAATAATCCAATTGGATTTAATACTCCCATAAATTATGCTTTAGATGAAAGTGTAAGAAGTTTGACCAAAGATAAACACTCAACTGTTTTGGTAACAAAACCTGTAAAAATGAAACTTCCCGCAAATGCACTTTCTGTAACACTAACAGCAAGTAAATCTACAAAGAGTGATTTTAGGGTCTTGTATAGATTGTTTAGAGTTGATGCCCCAGAACTTTCTCAAAACTTTGAATTGTTCCCTGGATACTCAAATGTAACTATAGATGGTATTGGCAACAAAGTTGTTCTTGATCCATCTTTAAATGATGGAACTCCAGATGCAAAATCAATAAGTTCTGACGATTTGGCAGCAAAATCATACAGTTATAGTGTAGAAAATCTTCCAGATTTTGATGCATTTTCAATTAAAGTTGTTATGGCTTCTACAAATCAAGCCTCTCCACCTATACTTGGATCTCTAAGTGCTCTTGCTACTGCTAAACCTAAGGTATAAACTATGACTTACATTAAAGTAAAAGATAAAGATGACTTGGTGAGAGATACAACCTCAAATGGAATTGTCAATATTGATGAAAGTGGTTATAACTCATACATGGACAATTACAAAAGAATTTATAATCAAAACAGTAAAATTAAAAATTTAGAAAATGATGTGAATGAAATTAAAAGCAATCTGAATGAAATTAAAGATTTATTAAGGAGTTTTATCAATGGATCCTGAGTCTATCACTTTAAACAATATGAGTAAAATGTTTGAATATGAAAAATTTTCACGAGACATAGATAATATAAATGATATTGAAGTTATTAAAAAAATTACAAAATGTTACATTAAATTATATCTAAAACAACAAGAAGTATTGGTTAATCTCTAATGGCACAACCATCTACTAGGCAAGAATTAATTGATTATTGTAAAAGAAAACTGGGACATCCAGTTTTGGAAATTAACGTTGCAGACGAACAAATTGAAGATCTTGTAGATGATGCAGTTCAATTTTTTCAAGAAAGACACTTTGATGGTGTTTATCAAACATATTTAAAATATAAAATCACCCAAGATGATATTGATAGGGGCAGAGCTGTTACTGGAGGTGTTGGAATTACCACCACAACAGTAAATGAAACTGTAGGTTTAACTACATCATTTTCATATAATGAAACCGGAAATTATTTACCAGTTCCACCGTCAGTTATTGGTGTAAATAAGATTTTTCACTTTGATGGTGTAAATAGCATCACCAATAACATGTTTAGCGTAAAATATCAGTTATTTTTGAACGATGTTTATTATTGGGGTTCCACTGAACTTTTGACATATGCAATGGTAAAAACTTACTTGGAGGATATTGAGTTTTTACTTACGACACAAAAACAAATTAGATTTAATAAGAGGCAAGATCGTTTATATATTGATATTGATTGGGCAAGTGTTACAAAAGATACCTATCTTGTTATTGATTGTTTTAGAACTCTTGATCCTAACGACTATTCAAGAGTTTGGAACGACTCCTTCTTAAAACCATACTTAACTGCATTGATTAAAAGACAATGGGGACAAAATTTAATTAAGTTCCAAGGAGTAAAACTTCCAGGTGGAGTGGAACTCAATGGCAGACAGTTTTATGAAGATGCACAAAGAGAAATAGATATTATTATGGAAAAGATGTCAAATACTTACGAATTACCTCCATTAGACATGATCGGATAACATGCTCAATCCATTTTTCCTCCAAGGTTCAAAATCTGAGCAATCATTGGTTCAGGACTTGATCAATGAACAACTTCGTATGTATGGCGTGGAAGTTTACTATATTCCAAGACAATATTTGACTACTAATACTGTCATAAAAGAAGTTATTGAATCTGAGTTTAACCACGCATATCCAATTGAAGCTTATGTTGAAACATACGATGGGTACGAGGGTCAAGGAACTCTTTTATCAAAATTTGGAGTTCAACCTTTGAATGATTTGACTCTCATAATTTCTAAAGAAAGATATGAAAATTATATTACTCCATTAATTAAAAACATTCCTGATATACAACTTTCAACAAGACCAAAAGAAGGGGACTTAATTTATTTTCCTCTTGGAGATAGATTATTTGAAATTAAATTTGTAGAGCACGAACAACCTTTTTATCAACTTCAAAAAACTTATGTCTATCAACTTAAGTGTGAACTCTTTAGATATGAGGATGAAGTTATTGATACTGACATAGAAGAAATTGATGATAATATTGAAAAAGAAGGATATATTCAAACTTTCACAATGGTTGGTGCTGGAGTTACTGCTACAGCAATTACCGGAATTGTAAATGGCGGTATTAGATACGTTACAGTAACAAAAAGGGGGAATGGATATACTTCTACACCAACAGTAGCAATTTCTTCAGCACCTTCTGGAGGACTAACTGCAGTTGGAATTGCTACAATGATTGAAGGTATTATTGATTGTAACGGAACAACTTCTAAAAAAGTTCAAGGAGTGGAAGTTGTAAATCCGGGATATGGATATACAATTTCTCCAGGAATTTCCTTTATTGGTGGAGGAGGATCTGGTGTAGCAGCAACAACTGCAATTGGAGATGGAGTTATTGGCATTATTACGGTCACAAATAGTGGATCTGGTTATGCAACTGCACCATCTATTACATTTTCATCTCCACCTGGAGTTGGAACAACGGCTATTGGAAGAGCAATTATCAGTCCATCTGGATCAATAACTCAAATTAGAATTATAAATGCAGGTCTTGGATATACTGTTGCGCCAACAATTACGATTGATTCTCCTTACATGGTTGGAATTGGAACTTACGCTTATAATGAAAATGTTACGGGAAGTGTAAGTGGAGCAACAGCAAAAGTTAGATCTTGGAATGTCACAACAGGTGAATTAAAACTTTCTCATATTCATGGAGTATTTGCAAATAATGAAAATATTGTTGGTTCAGGATCTTCAGCAACATATAGAATTAGAATGATTGATACTTACAATCAGGATGATAAATTTGCACAAAATGAATCAATTGAAGACGAAGCAAGTTTAATTTTAGACTTTAGCGAAAGCAATCCATTTGGAAACCCATAAATAGTCAATTAAAAGGTTCAGTTATAAGGCTTTAAAATATGTTTGAATATTTTTATAACGAAATTCTAAGAAAAACAATTGTTGGATTTGGATCATTATTCAATGAGATTGAAATCAAACATAGTCATGATGCTGGTACAGAAAGTTTAATTAAAGTTCCCTTAGCTTATGGACCAACTCAAAAGTTCTTGGCGCGATTAGAGCAAGTTCCAAATCTCAATAAACCAGTTCAAATTACATTACCCAGAATGTCATTTGAATTTACTGGACTGAATTACGACCCTTCAAGAAAAGTTACAACAACTCAAACATTTTTAGCAGGATTAAATTCTGATGGCAAACAAATAAGAAAAGTTTATATGCCGGTTCCTTATAATATGCAATTTGAACTAGCAATTTTTACAAAATTAAATGATGATATGCTTCAGATCATTGAACAAATTTTACCATATTTTCAACCAAATTATACATTGTCAATTGATTTAGTAGAAAGTATTGGAGAAAAAAGAGATGTTCCGATTATTCTTGAAGGAATATCGATGCAAGATGATTATGAGGGAAGTTATGATACAAGAAGAGCTTTAATTTATACCTTAAGATTCACTGCAAAAACATATCTTTTTGGTCCAATTGCAGATGTTTCAAAAGATATTATCAAAAAAGTTTCAATTGGATTTGTTGCAGGTGGAGAAGGTGGAAGAGATATTACGTATTCTGTTGAACCAAGGGCAACAAAAAATTATTCTGGAGATGTTGCTGCCAACTTAACTGCCGATATTACTGCCACTACAAAGAATATAACCGTTAATGATGCGTCGTCTATTCCAGCAAAATCTTACATTGTCTTAAATTCGGAAGAAATGTATGTCGAGAGTAAATCTGGAAATACATTGACTGTTACAAGAGGTGCAGACAATACAATTGCAACTCCTCATGTAGCTGGCACTAATGTTGGTCTGATAACCGCAGCCGATAATGCTCTTATTGTTGCTGGAGATGATTTTGGATTTGATGGTAACTTATGAAAATGACCAAAAAATTTGACAAGTTAAATGAAACCTTTAATGTCTCTGGAGAAATTGTTTCTTCAGAGGTAGAATCTGTTGATGATAAAATTGAAAAAATTTCTCAAATTTCAGATGATATAAAAAAAGATTATGATTACACAAGAGGTAATTTATATTCAATTATAGAAAAAGGTCAAGAAGCAATCAATGGAATTCTTGAACTTGCACAAGAAAGTGAAATGCCAAGAGCTTATGAAGTTGCAGGTCAATTAATTAAAAACGTAGCAGATGCCACTGATAAGTTAATGGATCTTCAAAAGAAATTGAAGGACATTGATGAAACAAAAAGTTCCAAAGGACCTACAAATGTTACCAATGCATTATTCGTCGGGTCAACAGCAGAATTATCAAAATTATTAAAAAACGGACTTACCTCAGAAGATAAATAATTAAAAAAAGTCATGGCAGTTCCTGCTATTAATTTAACACTAGATAAAGGCACAAGTTTTGAAGCGACTTTTACTGTCAAAAATTCTGATGGCAGCACTTTTAATTTGGCAAACTACACTGCAACTGCAAAGATTAAAAAACACCCTACAGCAACTACATCAAAATCATTTTCCACTACGATTACGGCAGGAATAGGTGAAATTAAAGTTTCTATGGGAGCAACGGTCACCTCAGATTTGACTTCGGGTAGAAATTATTATGATGTGATTATTACAAATAATAGTACCAGCAAAGTCATAAAAGTTTTTGAAGGATCAATTATCGTTTCGGACACGGTTTCATTATGACATATAAAGTTACTTTAGGTTCAGGAAATGAATTTTCAGTTAAACTTAAAACTACAAAATTAAAAGTTCAATCTAATACAGAGGTTATGGTGCCGGCACAATTTTCAGACTTAACAGATTTTGATACTACCAATAAACACGATCAATATGTGATCATGTACAATTCTACAACACAAAAATATGAGTTGGTAAATCCTGATAAAGTTCTTTCGTCTGCTGCTGTTACTGAACCAATTCAACCAGGTCTTCCTGCAGATTTTGAAGATGTTTTAGATGTTGATTTAGACGATAGAATTGATTTGGATGCCGGAGGGTTTTAAATTAATAAATAATAGAAAAATAGTGTAAAAAAATGCCCGCACCAGTACTTCAGATAAAAAGAGGTTTAGCCTCTAATGTTGGACTTGCATCATTTAAAGCAGGTGAACCGGGATTCACCACTGATAAGTATGACTTTTATATTGGTCTTGATGGAACTGCAGCAAATCAAAAATTCTTTGGAAGTTCTCGTTATTGGAACCGTGAAAATGGTTCAACATCTGCGGTTTTAAATTTAGTAGATAAAGACGGAACAAATGGTATTAAGTTAAAGGCAGCAAATACGCTTGCGGGAATTGTTACTTTTACACTTCCTAGTGCAGACGGAACTTCAAACCAAGCAATTGTAACTGACGGTCTTGGTGGTTTAAGTTTTGCCACTGTTACAACAAGTGCTGCAACCTTAACTGGTGCTGGTGCTGGTGTTACAACTTTCTTAGTTACTCCTTCATCGGCTAACTTAGCTGCTGCAGTTACTGATGAAACTGGATCTGGTGCTCTCGTATTTGCAACTTCACCAACTCTTGTTTCGCCAAATATTGGCGATGCAACTGCTACCAATTTAAATGTATCTGGTATTGCAACAATTGGAAGTGGTGTTGGAGTTACTCAGTTCTCAGGATCAGTATCCACAGGAACTTCAACTTCCTCCGTTCCAACTTCATCTGCAGTTATTGACTATGTTGGTTCTCAGATTGGAAACGTTGATTTAACTCTTGGTATTAATGCTGATACTGGTGGCCCAAGCACAGTTACAACATCTCAGACTTTAACGATTGCTGGAACTGCAAACGAAGTTGAAACCTCCGTTGCGTCACAAACAATTACTGTTGGTCTTCCAAATGACGTAGTTGTTGGTACATCTTTAAGTGCTCCAACTATTAAAACCGCAACTTTACAAGCATCTGATGGAACAACCGGTCTTACGATTGCCAACTCAACGGGGGCTTTAGTTGCTTCAAACAATTTGACAGTTAATGGCGATCTTTATATTAATGGCAATACAACTCAAATTAATACTACAGAATTAACAGTTAATGATAGAACTGTCACATTAGGTATTCAAACTGGTGCCACTCCATCCACAACAACGTGGGATCTTGGAGTCATGATGAATTATGGTGATGCTGGTGTTGCAAAAACTGCTGGCGTTGTCTGGCAATATTCAACTGAGAGATTTATATTCTCTGCTAACTCAGACAATCCAGTTTCTGGCAATAATACAACGACACCAGTTATCACTGTTGCAACGTATGCTCCAATCGAAATTGGATCCCTTTGGGTCAATGACTGTGCTGGACAATCTCAAGTTATCTCTTGCACAGGAGCAGAAAGATTCCTTGAGAACATTACGGTTGATGCAGGAACATTCTGATTTTATTTACATACTCTAAATAGAGGGAGTTATCTCCCTCTTTTTTTATGTCTGAAGAAGATTTGAAATTGGTACTGGCTAAATATCAACAAAGAGCATTTGAGTTATTCAATCAAAATATTGTTCTTGAGACTCAGGTAGAACAACTAACTAAAAAAGTTTCAACACTTCAAAGTGAAGTTGAAAAATTGTCACAAAAGACTAAAAGAACTCAAAAGTTAGATGACTTTTAATTATAAATAAATTTAATACTCAGTATATACTGAGTTTACGGTACATACCACACATGAGTTAGATGGCTGATCCTAAGATTAGAATTAAACGATCTTCGGTTGCGGGTAAGATACCAACCCCAGATCAAGTTCCATTAGGCGAATTAGCTCTTAATACTTACGATGGTAAGTTATTCGCTTCTAAAAATGTAGGTATTGGAACAACCGTAATTGCTGTCAACCCTTGGAGCGTTGGGGTTGGTACAGATTCTTATAATACATATTTTACGGAAGGAAGTGTCGGTATAGGAACCACACTTCCCACATCTAAACTTGATGTTGTTGGAGATGCAAAAGTTTCTGGAGTTGTCACAGCAACATCATTTTCTGGAGATGGTGGTGGATTAACGGGAATTCCCAAGGATTTTACAGCATATACTGCAGGAATTGCAACATCAAAATCAGTAGGAATCAATACAACAAACCTTGATGACCCAGATTTAACTGGAATTGGAAATTCTTTTCAAGGTCTTTATGTTGGAAATGGAATGATTATTGTGGATAATGTCTTAAATGGAAATCATTATATTGGAACTAATTTTAATGGTTTGATGGCAGGCCCAGTAACAATCAATGGGTCTTTGACGATTGATGGCAATTATGTGGTTGTATAAGGGAGCAGTAAAATGACAATCATCAATCCAAATAGTATTTCTGGTATTACAAGTATTACCGCTTTAACTAATAAAATTAGTTTTTTTAATTCTAGCGGAACTCTATCTGGTCTAGAACTTGATGGAGTTAATTTTTATTCAACTTCTGGTGTAAGTACATTTTCATCAATTCACATTGGCAATGATGTTACGATTGGATCTGGAATCGTAACAGCTCTTGGTGGATTTAATATTGGAATCAATTCAGCTGGAACTACAATTACATCTGGACCACTCAAAACCCTAAATTTTATTGGTGCTGGCAATACCTTTGCAGTCAATGGAACTACAATAGATATTAGTATTGCTGGTGGTGGAGGCAACCCCACTCAATGGGTAACGACGGCAACCGGAATTCATACTCTTTCTAATGTTGGTGTTGGAACTACCAGTCCTCAATATACTCTAGATGTTAGTGGTGATATTAATTTTACTGGAACATTTTATGAAAATGGAAGTCAATTTGTAGCATCGCGGTGGACTGCTGGTGCCGGAACTACAATTTATAGGGATTCATTTGTTGGTATTGGAAGCACTCAACCAGAATATACATTAGACGTTGGTGGAGATATTAATTTTAGTGGTAACTTTTATCAGAATAAATCATTATTCGTAGCATCACGTTGGTCTGCCGGAACTGGAACTACAATTTATAGGGATTCATTTGTTGGTATTGGAACCACAAACCCATCAGAAAAAGTAGAAATTTCTCAAGGTAATATTCTTGTAACTGATGGTGCAGTATTAACGGATCAAAATATTAATGCCAATGTTACAATTGGAACTGGAAAGAATGGACTCTTAATTGGACCCGTCACTGTTGGTGTTGGAATTACAATTGATGTTGCTTCAGGTTCCACGCTTGTTATCGTCTAAATACGTCAAGGAATTAAAAGTAAATGAGCACTCTTCGAATTAGTAATATAGAAGCAAAGGCAGATATTTCAAGCCCTACTATTGATGAGAAGGTAAAGATTACCAACTCTCAAGGTGCAGTTTTAATGCAACTTGATGGAAAAAATTCTGGTATCACAACCGTTGGAATCAATACAACCGCAGCAACACTTACAGTTAGTGGAAACAATGTAACTTTTGCTGGGAGTGTTACTTCAAGTGGAGTTTCTACGTTTTCTAGTGGGATTGTAGTTTCTGCCGGATCAACAGCAGCACCTTCTATCAGTCCAACTGGGGATTCTAATACTGGTATCTTCTTCCCATCTGCTGATACTATTGCGTTTGGTGAAGGTGGTGCTGAGGCAGCCCGCATCGACTCCTCAGGGCGTGTAGGGATTGGCACTACGAGCCCTAGCGACTTGTTGCATATCAAAGCAACAAACCCTGTTTGTATTGTTGAAGGAACAGGAGCTTATTCTGGTTTTAGTTTGCAAAATAGCGGAGGCTCAACAAAAGGTTTTGTTTTTGTTTCGCAAAGTGGTGGTGTTGGTCAGATAAGAGGAGAAAGTATTGCGTTTACAAATGCTGACGCAAGCACCGAACGCGCCCGCATCGACTCCAGCGGAAGCCTGTTAGTTGGCACGTTTTCGACTATTGCGGCTGCTGGTGGCGCTCGTTTCCAACTTACACAAAATAATGCGAACTGGATTCACTATATCGCTAACACCGGTTCGTCGGGAAATATCTTTGGACAATACATTCAGTTTTCTGGGCAAACTCCTAACAACGCAACTAGCAAATTTTTAGCTTGCGAGGATAGTACTGCAGAAAGACTTACAGTCCGTTCCAACGGTGGCATTGCCAACTATAGCGCCAACAACGTCAACCTCTCTGACCGCAACGTCAAAAAGGACATCGCACCTGCCGTTGGCACTTGGGACTGCTTGAAAGAGTGGGAGATTGTCAACTTTCGCTATAAAGATCAGCCTGACGATGCCGATCTAAACATGGGCGTAATTGCCCAACAAGTTGCTGAAAGCTGCCCAGAAGTAATTCAGGTGTTCCAAGAAGCCAAGGAAGCCACAGAGACAAAGCCCGCTCAGGAGGAACGTCTTGGCATCAAAGAACAGCAGATGATGTGGATGGCAATTAAAGCCCTTCAGGAAGCTCAAGTTCGCATCGAACAACTGGAAGCCGAAATGGCTGAAGTCAAAGCCCAACTGGCTTAGTCCCCTTCACTAATAAACTCATAAGAAATAAAAATGGCATCATCAGAAATTAGAGTTAATACTATAAAAAGTAGAAGTCGGCAGAACTTATCACAGACATTGCCGCACACCAGGAGAGGATGTTTCTAATGACTGTGCAGAACTTCAAGCAGTCGCAGCAGCATTATGGACACCAGAGGTCATTGCTGCTTATCAAGCATCCATTCAGACCACTGGTCTATAAATACCTAAAAATGATAAAAAATGGGAATATTAATAAACGGACAAACTGATACCATTTCTGCTAGTGATGGCAGTTTAAACATAAGTGACTATGAGTTGTCCGTATCCTCTAGTATTAATATTACCGGAATCATAACTGCTGGATCTTTTGTAGGTAATTTAACTGGAAACTTAAATTCTTCTGGAGTTAATACTGCAACTACAATCAGTGGAACCACAGCAACTTATGCCACAGGTAATTTAACAACCGCTAATATTACTACAGGTAATATTGTTACTGGTATAGTAACAACATTGAGTGGAACCACAGCAACTTATGCCACAGGTAATTTAACAACCGCTAATATTACTACAGGTAATATTGTTACTGGTATAGTAACAACATTGAGTGGAACCACAGCAACTTATACAACTTTTAATGGTAATGTAAATGCAACAACTGGGGTTTCTACTTTTACAAATGTAGTAGTCGCTGCCGGATCAACAGCAGCACCATCAATCACTCCAACAGGCGACAGTAACACCGGAATCTTCTTCCCGAGTGCTGATACTATTGCGATTGCGGAAGGTGGTACAGAGGCATTAAGAATTGATAGTTCTGGTAGGGTGACGATGCCTTATCAACCAGCATTTAGTGCTAGGAATGTGTCTGGCGGTACTTTAAGTGGAAATATTGTTTTAAATACTATAATATTAAATAACGGAGGGCATTATAGCACCTCTACAGGAAATTTTACCGCTCCTGTTGCTGGAATGTACTACTTTAGTTTTACTGGTTTTACTGAAAATAATAGTAGTGGTAGTTCAGACATATCTATTGAAAAAAATGGAACTGCCATTGTTAGAACATTTACGAGTGAAGCTACTAATACTTATCGTCCCTTTGCAGTTGATTGTATTGTATCCTTAGCTGCGAATGATGCTGTAAGACCACATTCTGGTATTCAATTACACGGAAATTTAAATCCAAATTTTTCTGGTCACTTAATAGGTTAATAAATACTCAAAAACACTATGGACTATACAATTACCTTAACCGAAGCAGAAGACCTAGCACTCCAATATGTCGCTGCTGATCCTCAAGACTGGATTGATAACGCAG
>Ga0194116_10001147_pt1 | contig 39543 bp, 40 predicted proteins | sample TA2MahsurfametaG_4_FD_148617 | JGI IMG/M metagenome (GOLD analysis project Ga0194116, IMG submission 148617) | Freshwater microbial communities from Lake Tanganyika, Tanzania - TA2015008 Mahale S9 surface | ecosystem: Environmental > Aquatic > Freshwater > Lake | place: Tanzania: Lake... | reverse complement strand
GGCGATTAGGGATTCAGATTTTGGTGCGACTTCTCCCATGCCTCGAGGTCGGCAGGGGAGGTGAAGTCGAGTGCTTTAGCCAGCAGGGATTCGAGCTCGGAGAGGGAGTGGTGGCCAAGGCGGCTCGATAGGCTCTCGCGTGTGATGTTCATCTTTCGGGAAAGAATGATGTGAATGCTGTTGAGCAGGGCTTGGCGGGTGCCCTCGGCTCTGCCCTCAGCCTTGCCTTCAGCCTTGCCCTCAGCCTTGCCCTCAGCCTTGGCATCTCTCAGTGCCTCGGCGTTGGCGCGTTGGGCGATAACTCTGTCGACTTCGTTTTTGTTGAGCAGGTCGATAAATCCTTTGTCTGCCGACATTTTATTTAACTCCCCTACGAGTTGATTGATTTCAGGAACCGTTTGGGCTGAAACTGACATTTCTTCAGCGGATTTTGCCGCCAGAAACTGAACCCACGCAGAGAATAGTGGGTTTTGTTCGGGTTTCAAGTTCGAAATTTTCGGTAGTTCAATAAAATCGAGACGTAGTGGTCTTGGTTGCAGATAAAACCCATCATCTGGAACGGCACGCCGGAGTTGGAAGCTTGAATGGACTTCCGGGAGCATCGGAAAAACCACGTCATCGAAAATGTAGATTCCAGCAAGGCTTGGCAGGTTTTCGTATGGGTCGCCCCGATTGAGTGCGCTCCCGAGCACCTGCGCTGTGTAGTAGAGCGAACGTTTTACGAAGTGGGCTTCGCGGCATGATTGCATTTCGATATCGATGAGCGTTCCATCGTGAAGCCTCACAAGAAGATCAAGCCGCGACACCTTGCTCTCTGCGTGAGGCCCTTGCAGTTCGGTCGGTAGAAGGGTGATCGAACCAATGGGGCTTTTAGGTTGAAGCACTGCGGTGAGCAGGCTTTTTAGGGCATCAAGATTATTTTGCATGAGGCGCTTGAACACGAGATCATTGGTTGGTCGCGGCAGACGTGTACCGGGGATACAGGCGGATGGAAGTATTTCTGGAAAGTTGTTTTGCATTTTGCGGGAGCTCCTCTATCTGTGAGCCGCGCAGAATGCGGGTGCGCATGTACGAATTCGATGGATATTTTTTCAGACGAAAATTTTTGATCAGAGTGATCGGAAATTTTCAATTTATAATTGAAAACATAAATTTCGCATTTTTAAAATCTGGATTTTTTATCTTGATGCTGCTGACATAACATTTGTCATGAGTCACGACGCAATCGCCCCAACATCCGAACCACCATAAACATCGCAAGTGCAATAATCACAAAATCGAGCAGTGCTCCAAGAAAACTGCCTATCCGAACCCCTGGTTCAAGGGTTAGCTCGCGCCAATCGCCGCCCGGAATCAGTGGATTCATCAGAGGCATCACTAGGTCATTGACAATTGAGGTTGTGATTTTTGCAAACGCTCCGCCCACCACAAAAGCAACAGCAAGTTCTATAACATTCCCTTTCAGTGCAAATTTCAAAAATTCGCTCCAAAAACCTTTTTTCTCCTGTTGAATTTCGTTCATGAAAGATCCTTTGTGTCTGTTTTGGGAGACAATAGACACAGCCTTCATGAATGATTTTTTCAGAATTTTGATACGCTGGGCTGAGTTTCTTTTTAAAAACTCAGAGGATCATTGCGAGGCACGAGTGGCTGCTTGCACAGGCGCGTATAGCTAAACCTGAAGCGAGCCTCTAAACCCTCGCGCTGCATAATAAGATTCCGCCCCGTTGTGATAAGTAAATACCCGACCAAACCGGTAGTCCCCAAACAGCGCGCCACCCAGGGCTCGAATTTCAGCGGGTGTTTCAATCCAGCTCGATGTTTTGGCATCGAAGTTGCCCAATGTCTGCAAGTGGCGGTATTCATCTTCATTGAGAATTGTAATTCCGATTTGTGAGGCAAGTTCGAGGGCGCTGGTTTTCGGTTTATTTTCCTTCCGCGATGCCAATGCCCGAGCGTCGTAACAAAGACTCCGCCGGCCTGCTGGTGTTTCTGCGCTGCAATCGACAAACGTCAGCTCACCTGTTTTTTTGTCGATGGCAACCAAGTCTGGCTCTCCCCCTGTGTCTTCCATGGCTTGCAAGATCTTGAGTTTTTCTGGATGCGCATGGAGCCGCGCCTCAACGTGCTGCCAGCCCATGTTCGGATGGCGGTTGGGGTGTGCCTCAAACCTGGCTTTAAGGGTCTGTAGCAGCTGCGCTTGCTGGGTATTTGTTGAGGTTTTTAGCGCTGCACTCTGCGCTTCGTTCTGCGATGTTTTTGTTGAGTTTGATAATGCTTTGAGAGCAGGCTTTTTACTTGCTGTCATAAGTGCTCCGATGTTTCTGAAAACCTTTGAAATTGCGATCGATTCAAAATATCAGAGCTCCAGTGGAGCGCCCAGAATATGGCCGGCTGCGAAATTGACTTCTGCAGATTCGAAGGGTCTACACTGCAACTTTCTTCAATGCCTGGGCTGCAGTGTAGTAATGACGTGTGTTTGCAGCGATAGATTAAAGTTGTGGTGATAAAAATACGAATTTTACGGGTTCGGTTTTGTCGCAGCTCGTCCAAGGGCTTCAGATGTCTGCCGAGCAATCGCAGGCAAGACCATCCGAAGCGAAAGCAAAAATTTCGCAAATTTCTTTTCCCACCCTAAAACCATGGCTGCATTCAAGCGCGATAGCATCCCAGCGTTCCAGATGCCTCTCCATTCAAGCGTGTCAGAAAACCTTATTGAGCTGAACGCATAGAAGTTCACGTCCTAAAAATACATTGCTTTATATATTTACTCTGTCGTAGTTCTTTAAAGAATTCCAAGTTACCATCCCGCCCGCAGAGCTGTATTTATTCCGCATACAAAGGAAACACGTCATGACCGCCCTTTTTGAATCCACCCAACTGGCCAATTTGAAATTGAAGAACCGCGTTGTGATGTGCCCGCTCACAAGGTGCCGTGCTCTCGGCAACACGCCCAATATGCTGATGGCTCAGTACTATGAACAGCGCTCAAGCGCGGGTCTCATTATTACTGAAGGCGCATCGCCTTCTCCCAATGGTCTTGGCTATGCTCGGATTCCTGGGCTTTTTAATCATGCGCATGTTGAAGGCTGGAAGCTCACCACCCAAGCCGTGCATAAGCATGGTAGCCGAATTTTTGTGCAGCTCATGCATTGCGGACGCGTGGGGCATCCGCTCAACCTGCCTGAGGGTGCGCGCCTCATGGCTCCCTCTGCTCTTGCGGCGCCTGGAACTATGTGGACGGATGCTCAAGGCCCACAGGAATATCCGGTGCCACGCGAAATGACCGAGAACGATATCAAAATCGCCATCGGCGAATATGCCCATGCCTGCAAACTGGCCGTGGAAGCGGGCTTCGATGGTGTAGAGCTGCATGGCGCCAACGGCTACCTTATTGATCAATTCCTCAATACTGGATCGAATCAGCGCAAAGATGCCTGGGGCGGTTCGGTGAAGCACCGTGCTCACTTTGCGCTCGAGGTGGTAAAGGCTGCGGTGGCGGCTATTGGTCACTCCAAGGTGGGAATCCGTTTGTCGCCCTATGGTGTGTTCAACGGCATGAGCCCCGATCCCGCCATGGACGAGCTTTATATTCACCTCGCCAAGGAACTGAGCGCCCTGCGCATTGCCTACATTCACCTTGTTGACCACAGCTCGATGGGAGCACCCAAGGTCAGCGACGAACTCAAGGCCAATATCCGCAAAAACTTCCGTGGCACCCTGATTCTCTCGGGAGGCTACGATCGGGAGCGCGCTGAGGCTGATCTCTCGAGCGAGGCAGGTGACCTGATTGCGTTTGGACGTCCTTTTATCTCCAATCCAAATTTGGTGGAGAAGCTCAAGGCTGGTGTAGAACTCACACCTGCAAACCCTGATACGTTCTATTCTGCAGATGAAAGGGGCTATACGGATTACGTTTGAGGCTCTGCGGCTATTCGCGTGTGTTTGTAGCGATAGAAAAAAAGTGGGTCTGGAGAATTGCGAAATTTATGGGTGCGATATCGCAACTCAGAATTTCGCAATTTTCTTTTCCCACTCTTCGAATGCCGCATCAATCAGTTGCGATACCCTGTCACACTCAAAAATTTTCGCCGCAGCAATGAAATGCGATACCTCTCGCCCTCACCTGATGTGTGATTTTGCGCAAGTGAGGACGTCTTCGGTAATCTTGATGGCTGCATCGAGATCTCCCTTCGCAATGCCTACAAGCTCTCGCGCATAGCTCTTTTTGAAAATGCGTTCACGCTTCGGATATTCATACAAATAGATTCCTTCATCATTCATGATTTCAGAAATTCCACCCGGATTGGCTCGCGGTTGGTGCTTGGAACAAAGCCAGTCAACGGAGCAGAACTCTCTTTTCAAATTTAAATTTAGTTGAATTTCTATTTCTTACTTAACTCAGAAAAAACCAGTGATTTGAAGTGTTCTGCTTGATCTGCCAACTGTGTGAGAACCGCGGTTACACTCGCGCCAGCATCATTGGTTTGGCCGACCTCAACGAATGCAACGGCTCGGCCGTCGGAATAAATCAGGTAGTTATCCAGAAGGGAGGCATCGCGGGCAAGGCTATGTGTTTTCAAAAAGCCACGGCATGTTTCGATGAGTTCGAAAGTTATTTTTATCGCATGAGTCCCTGTCAAAGGTACTCGTGAAGCTAAGGTGCGCAGGAAGGGGTCGGACACCAAACTCCCTGAAGTTGCAACAACAAGGTCTATTTTTTGTTCTCCAATGAGCTGCTTCAGTGCAACTAGAAAATCAGTTTCACGTTTTAAAATGGCCAGACGGGTCTGATCGGATTCGGCGATAATCAACAGGTCGATATCGCCACCACGTTTGCTGTCATCAACACGACTGCCAAAGAGCCAGACAGAAACCGCAGAGCCAAACGTTTGTACGGCCGCACTTCTGATGGCATCTATTTCGAAATCAGTGAGTCTCATCGGGAAAGAATATCTCTTATGGTTAACAGCGTAGAGGCACGAAGTCGCACTTCTTCGAAAAGAATTTGAAGGCGAGAATCCTCATATTCATGTGCCATCCGGTTTCGCATTTCTCTGATTTTCAGCCAAGGTTCAATTGAATCGATGAGTCCATGTTTATGGGCAGCATTGAGAAAATCTCGGAAGGAGCCTAAAAATCCGGGGTCTCGGATGAGTACCCAGGTTCGCATGTAGCGCTGCAGAAATATCTCAGAAACTCTTGAGAATCGTGACGTGAAGCCCTCCCAGTCAGAGAGTTCCTGCTCGGATAGGCTTGCTACATCGGTGGAAAGATTTGCTGTTTTCTGTGCGGAGTACTCGAGGTGCTTCAAAGCTCTTTCTAGCTTTTTGTGGAGGTCTTCGAGAAGATTGGCGTAGGCTTCGGTCATCGGAGAGAGCCTTTCTATGCAAACATGCCTGTTTGAATGGATTATATAGCACGAGGGTGCGGAAAAGGGGAGTGGTGCTGGAGAAAGTCCCATTCCGCCCTGGGCAGGTTGATCTTTATCTTTGACGTCGCTTTGACCTCACTTTGACATTGAATTGTGGTGCGATTTTGGTTGGAACCCCTTGCCTCTCGGATACGCGCCATCGCAACTCAAAATTTCGCGATTTTCTTTTCCCACTCTTCGAATGCCGCAGCAATTTAATGCGATACCCTGTCACACTCAAAAATTTTCGCCGCAGCAATGAAATGCGATACCTCTCGCCTTTACCTGATTCCGCCATACAGCGAGTCTCTGAGTCTCCCCTGGCGCACGAGCGTGGAATAAACATTCAAATAAGCGCGGAGGTCTCTCCACTCGGGAGCAAGCTCTCCCGCCTCGGGCGCAGCATGCAGCGCCTGTTTTGAAACAATTGGCTGCTGTGCCTGAGGAACGAAATAGAAATCTCCCAGGTCAGCAAACACAGGCCAGAGCCGCCGCGCGCTCAGGAGGCTCACACCAAACCAAGGTTGTGTGCTGGCCTGCGGCAGAAGCTGAGCGAGCGTTGGGAGAATATCGATCTGCGACACCGGGTGTTTAATATGCACATTCGAGTCACACAGCTTTTGCCCTCGACACTCACTCACGGCCGATTCCACCAGCCCGCCCGACATACTGAAATAAACGCGGGTCAGGTGATCCGCAGTGACCCGATCCGATGCACTCCCGTGGCCAAAACCTGGAATAGGCCCAACACCATCGGCCGGATCCTGCATGCCATGGTCTCCCACAAACACCACAACCGACTTCTCCCACAGGCCATCGGCCTTGAGCTGAGCGACCCACTGCCCTACGGCGGCATCGCTGTACTTCACAGTCGCGAAATGACGCGCCGTGCTCTGCTTTTGAAACTCCGTGAGGGCTGGGTCGGCATCGGAAGGTAAATCCCACGCCGTGTGGTTGGAGACTGTCACGATTGTTGAGAAATGAAGCCCTGCCTTGGATTCTTTGTCTTTCTTCTTGAGCCAATCATTCGAGAGCGCAAACAGGGCTTTGTCGGAAAGCCCCCAATCGGTGCACGGCAGCTCACGCGGGAGCTTCAAGATATCGAACGGGATCTCGAATCCTGCGGTTTTGTAGAAGAGCCCCTGGTTGTCGAAACCATGATAGCCGCCATGCAACCACGAGTATGTTGATTTGATTCCCTGGCCTTCCAGCTGCTCCTGAAAAACTTCGCGTGCACACTTTGCTTTTTCAATCGGAGTATCGCGCATGGTATTGAGAGCAATGGTCGAAACAAAATTGCAGACCGAGCTTTCCGCTCCCGAGCGCGACACCACACTCGAAGAATAGCCCGCGGCAAAAGAAATTCCCTGTGCACTGAGCTTATCGAGATTCTCTGTATAGCCGCGCGTACCGGGGGTGAGCAGGCGGCTTTCTGCAGCGCGCATGCTTTCAAGAATCGCAACAAAGAAATAGCGGTTCTGTGATTTGAGAATGTTCTCGGTGAATTCCTGCCTGAGTTTTTGAGCGATGAACTCGAGCGCGGCTGGGTTTTCGGCAGGGAGTGCAGCATTGCGCAAAAGTTGGGCTGGAGCCGCCTGTGCGGGGGAGAAGCTCTGATGGGCGACGCGTGCATGGGCATCGCTAAGAGTTTTAAGATCGGTTTCGTCGAATTTTATTGAGCGCCCGACTTTGGTGGTTTCAATGCCATCGAGTACCAGCTGAACAACAAGATTCTGAGTAAGCTTCACCGAGAAATTGAAGTTGCGTGTCCATTTCTGGGAGAGGGCATTGGCACCAATGCCGAGAGCGAGCAGTGCGAGAAAATAGCCGAAGGTTTGTACCTTGGAGGCGCTTGCGCGGGGCTGATCGCCTGTGCTTGTGTCTGCGATTTTACTGCTCACAGGAACAAAAATTGCCAAGGCAAAGAGCAGCGACAACCAAAACCGGGGGCGCCCCAAGAACGAGCCTGAGGAACGCAGGAACTCGAAATCAACGAGGTAAGAGAGGTGTATCCAACGCATGTTGGTGCGAAAGAACTCAACGTAAGGCACCTGGGTGGCCAGGGATATGGCAATGATGGCAAAAATCGTGTTGAAGTAGATACGCGATAGGGTGAAAAAATAGGGCAAAGTCAGCACAGTGGCAATCCACAGATCCGATAACAATCCAATGCCGTAAGCTTGAAGCTGGGTGGGGAGCCCACCTGCGAGATCGAGGCCAATGTATTCTTTGATCATCAGGCGGTGGAAGGCAAAGAGAGCCACCAGCAGGGCAATCAGAAAGAGTGTTTTTCGGAGGCGCAACAGCGGGCTCATATTTTGGCGGATTCCAATAGGACAGAGGCTCATTCCAATGTCAGCAGCAGATTCGATGAATGAAAAGGAATTAGAGATTCTAGGATGCGTATCTTAGGCGTGGTGGTGCGTGAGGTCAATGTGTGGCTCGGTGCGTTTCTCTTTGAGATTTTGCACCTCTCTATGGGCGAGCTTCAACAGCGCTCTCGGCCTCAATGGAACGCTCAGCTCGCGGAATATTAGGATCTTCTGATTGGACGGCAAGAAAAAATTTATTCCGAACGCCGTATTTGATCCAAGGTGCGTTGAAACTGTGCGCCGTGGGGTTGGTTGTTGCACAGGCAGCGAGAAACACCTGCTCAGTCTCAGGATTAATTCCCCAAAGGCACGAATTCACCGGTGCATTTTTCCACGCGATCTTTGCCGTACAATTGCTTTCAGCAAAGGCATGGCAGCGCGAAACAACCAGCTCTGTTCGCATTTCTATTCTGAATGCCGCCATTTTTGTACCGAATTGCTTCGGAGCAACCTCACGTGCCAGGAAGAAGCTCGATGCCGTTCCCGGAGTGAGCCAGCCAACTACAGCACGACCAGACGTAGGCTGTGAGGGCGTGGCGCACTCAAAAATCCGCGCGGAATTGGGTGGAATATCGACCCAAAGACAACTGCTGGCAGGGGCGTTCGTCCAGGTAACAATGAAATCACACTTGCTTGTGCGAAAATTAAATTCACATCCGGAAACCCTCACCGTGGGCGTGGTGCTGCCCGAGGATGTTCCTGTTGTATCTGAATTTCCTACGGATGAGTTCGGGCTGTCATTGGGGCAAGTTTCGCCGCATTCCGTGAGTGTTATGCTAAGCGGCTTTTGAATCACACCAGGCGACGCGTCAGTCGTTACCGGAATGGAATTTCCCAGGCCAAAAAGACCACCGAATGAGGAAGCATAAAGACCACTTTCCGAACTGCTTATTCCCGTGAGTTCCGATGGAAAGCTCTCAACCAAACTCACTTTCTTCAAATCCGGGGATATCTTATAAATTCCACCCTTCCCGATGAAATAAACTTCATTCTGCCATCGGGTTGCACCCCCGAATCCTCCGGGAACCTCGGTGAAAGTTCGTCCTTCGTCGGTTGAAATTGCTGAATACGAATTGATGTAGTTGCTGCCGTTCACGTTCTCAAGCCGAGTGAAGGACACAACAATCATCCCCAAAGGGAAATGCACTCCGCCAATGGATGCACTTGGCAATTTCTCTGCCAGCGAAACATTCTGCCAAGTGTCGCCAAAATCCCTCGAAATTCCCAAGATGTTGCTTGTGGCAGCAAAAACTTTATCTCCAGAGAGGGCTATCTGTTCGATTGAATTTGAGGGTAGGCCGTAGGCAGTCGTCACGACCTTCCAGGTCTTTCCTTCATCTTTACTCAACAAAAGGCCGTTGTTGGTTGTAGCGATGCCAATGCGCCGCGCGTCTGTGGTTATGCGCTTGGCAATGGGCGCCGGACGGCCATCTTGACCCTTCACAAACGAAAACGTTTCGGCTCCGTCGGTCGACACAGCAACGCCCTCCGGCGGTGAGCTGCGTGCGTTGATTGTTTGGATTTCCAATTTCTATTTCTATTTTCATTTTCTTTGATTGAAAATTGGTGCTCGTATCGCAATTATGTGATGCGCGCTTAAAAGAGTGGGACTTTTAAAATACGAAATTGATCGTTTCGATAGAGCGTGGGCTGAAGAGGATGAGGCGCGATTTTAAAGTATCTTGGGAGATGTCATGGGAAAGATGCTTATGATTTTAGGAGGAGCTCTGTTTTTAATCGGGCTTCTTTGGCACTGGCGCAGCAGCCTTGGTTTGGGATCGTTGCCAGGCGATTTTGAGTTCAAAAAAGGCAATGTAACGTTCTACTTTCCACTCGCCACCAGCCTGCTGTTGAGCCTGATCCTGAGCTTCCTGCTTTGGTTTTTTCGCCAGAAATGATTTTCAGCAGAACGAGTATTCTCCAGACCGCTGCTGATGCACGCTGGAAGTAGAGTTTTTACGGCCGCTGTTCATGCGCTGCAGAAAAAGAGTTCTCCCCAGAGCAAAAAAAAGCAGCTTCAGTGAGCTGCCTTAATGCGTGCCAGTGCAGTTTCGCACCACGCCTGATTCTCCAAATACCACTTGACCGTTGTGCGCAGATGCGTGTCGAAATCGGCAAGTGGTTTCCAGCCAAGCTCAGTTTCGATTTTCTTGGGATCAATCGCATAGCGGAAGTCGTGTCCGGGGCGATCTTTCACAAAAGAAATAAGGTCTTCGTGCTTTTTCAATTTCGCTTTGTTGGGTGAAAGTTCGTCCATCAGTGCGCAGATTTTACGGATGATGGTGAGGTTGGGCACATCGTTGTGGCATCCAATATTCCAAGTGCTGCCTGGCGTTGCTTTCTCAACGACCGTAACAAGTGCACGTGCGTGGTCGTCGACAAAAAGCCAATCACGTACGTTCTTGCCCTCGCCATACACTGGGATGGGTTTGCCATTGAGGCATGCGAGAATCACCACCGGAATGAGCTTCTCGGGTGCCTGCCAAGGACCGTAGTTGTTGGAGCAGTTGGTGACGAGCACGGGCAATCCGAAGGTTTCGTGCCACGCGCGTACCAGGTGATCGGAGGACGCCTTGCTTGCGGAGTAGGGAGAATTCGGCTGGTAGGGCGAGGTTTCAGTGAAGAAGCCTGTATCACCGAGGGTACCAAAGACTTCGTCGGTGGAAATGTGATGGAAGCGGAATGCCTTTTTGTCGCCTTCGGACAAAGCATTCCAATACTCGCGCGCCGCTTCGAGCATGTTGTAGGTGCCCACAATATTGCTTTGCACGAACGCACCTGGGCCTGAAATGGAGCGATCCACGTGGCTTTCTGCAGCGAGATGCATGACCGCAGCGGGGCGGTGGGTGGAGAAAGCTTTGCGCAGTGCAGCGAGATCGCAGATGTCCGTTTGAAGAAGTGTGTAGCGCGAACTTTGTGCTGCGGGGCCTACTGATTCGGGCGATGCGGCGTAGGTGAGCTTGTCGACGTTGACAATGTTGTAGCTTGTGTTGGCCATGAGATGGCGCACAACCGCTGAACCAATGAATCCTGCTCCGCCGGTCACGAGAATAGTCTTGTTCATGTGAATTCCCCACAAAAAGTGACAGTTCCACTACCACATGGCAAAGTTTGAGCCAAATTTGGGGAGGCAGTGAGAATGAGCCGGATACTGGTGGTGGGGCGCAATGGTCAGGTGGCAAGCGAATTGGCTTTGACTCTGCCAACATTGGGAGAGGTGTTGTGTGCCGGCCGCGAGCTCGCCGATGCCACTCAACCTGCCAAGGTGCGCGCACTTGTTCAGGATTTTCGGCCAGATCTGATTATCAATGCCTCGGCCTATACCGCGGTCGACAAAGCTGAAAGCGAGCCCGCTGCGGCTCAGGCCTTGAATGTGGACGCGGTGGCGTTGCTCGCTGAGTTGGCAAAATCTGGCAACATCCCACTGATTCACTACTCCACGGATTATGTCTTCGATGGCAGCGGTACTCGTCCCTGGCTTGAGACCGACTCCACGGGGCCGCAAGGCGTGTATGCGCGCACCAAGCTTGACGGCGAGGAGGCTATTCGAGCCTCCGGATGTGCGCATTTTATTTTCAGAACAGCCTGGGTTTATGGCCACTTCGGTGCGAATTTTTACAAGACCATGAACCGCCTGGCGCGCGAACGCGAGGAGTTGCGGGTGGTGGGCGACCAGATGGGCTCACCCACTTGGAGCTACATGATTGCGCTTGCGACCTCGCAGATTGTTGCGCAGGGGCTGCGTGCTGCAAGCGTGCCGCAGGCAGGAGCTGGGGTCGCTGGGGTCGCTGGAGGCGCTGGCCTTGCAGGAGCGACAGGAACGACAGGAGCTGCTGTGAAAACAGCGTTGGTTGATTTCGTGCGCGAACGCAGTGGCATTTATCATATGAGCGCCGCCGGTGCGTGCTCGTGGTATGAATTCGCACGCGAGATTGTGGCCACCGATCCGCGCGCAGCTGAGCATAAATGCAAAACGGTAACGCGCATCACAACTGCAGATTTCCCAACACCTGCGAAGCGGCCTGCGAATTCTGTACTTTCAAATGAAAAGTGTTTGGCGACCTTCGGCATCCAATTGCCCGACTGGAAGCTCCAGCTCGCCCTGGTTCAGGCTGCGCAAAAGAAAAGTTGATAGTTTTGAATCATTCGAATGTCTGAAAGTGTCAGAGAAGCCTTGAATCTAAAGCAAAAGTATCATCCCAGAAGCTGGGAGTTCCAAAGTTCTTCACTGAATTTCTGGAAGGGCAGCACCCTGAAATTTTCGAATTGAAGTTCGTTTTCGCCCAAATAGATTCCAATCATTTTTGTGACCCTGATTTTTTGACTTGACGCGAGCGTACGCGATGGCTTTTCCCACTCGCGTTTCCACTTTTGAGCAAGCTTGACCTCGATCAATGCAACCTCAGGCGGTGAATTGAGTGTCTTTCGGCTCGTTTCAACGACGAAATCGATTTCACCCCCGGAAGGGACGGCGTAATAGCGGATGGGCCACTCTTTTCGCTTCGCTTCCATGTAAACGCGGAGTTCATGGAAAATGAGGGTCTCGAGCAGAGTCCCTTGAGTGATATTGTCCAGATTCTGGCGGTGCAGGCCAGCTGCAACTCGAGCCACACCGTTGTCAAACCAGTAAAATTTCGGATGAGACACTTCTCTGACCTGAGCCCCGGGCGCGTATGCCGGGAGGAAATTTCCCATCAGTGTGTCTTCAAGAATCGAGAAGTAGCTGTCGACACTGCTGCGTGGAATAGAGGCTTCTCGAGCAATAGCATTAGCATTGATGATTTGTCCGTTGAGCAGGCCGGCGATTTCCAGGAATCTCAGAAACGGTTCGAGCCTGCGAACGAGTCCCTCCTCACGAATTTCTTCCTTGATATAAGTGTTCAGGTATGAGCTCAAAAATTCCTCTGGTGGAATTTTTTTGTCCTCTGTTTGCGTCCACAAAAATGGCAGGCAGCCCCATTGAATCGCTTTGCTGATTTCAAATGAGTCTCCGAGTTCTCTGTAAGAAAACCCTTCCATGCGTCTACTTTGAGCGCGCCCTGCAAGGAGATTTGCTCCACCGCGTCGGAGCTTTCGCGCAGAGGATCCGCTTAGCGCAAACCGGTAGCCCTTTTCTTCGATCAGTCGGTGAACTTCATTGAGTAGCTCGGGAATGCGCTGAACTTCATCAATCCAAATCCAGTCAGGTTTTGTTTGTTGCGGAATGCGTGCTTCGAGGAGCGATGGGTTGCGCGAGAGTTCCAGGAAATTGTTGTGCGAGAGAAGGTCGATGATGAGAGAATTCTTCGGAAGCGTGTTTTTAAGCCAGGTGCTTTTTCCCGTGTTTCTGGGTCCAAACAGGAAGAATGAACTATTGGGGAGCTCTAAAACGCGCGGTTTGAACATGTAAAGCACCGAAAGTGTTGTGTTTATGAAATTTTATCATTTTCCTGTAAATTTGCAATGCAAATTTACAGGATGACATTAAAAATGCATCCACGCGCCTCATAAGGGGGGCGATGGATGCATCTAAAGCCAGTGAGGTCGGGGTGTTATCTCGCCTTATCGCGCAGCCTTAAGCAAGTTGCTGACTGCCTCGGCGGCCGCAGCGTTGCCACGCTCGCGCGCCTCCTGGCTCAGCAGGGTCAGGTTCTTGCGCGTGGTGAGCAGTGCGTTGCGCACGCTCCGAAATGAACGGAGAGCTGTGCAGGTGATACCCACGTCGTTGTCGGCGCATTCGGCATTGTCGATTTCAACAAACCCGCGCGCACATTCTTGCGTTTCTGCTTCTGACCAAAACCTGTCGGTTAGAATGAAGTAGCGGTTTTTGAGATCGTCGGCGAGCTCTTGATGTTGCGGATTTTCGACAATCTCTTTCACAAGACATGCGAGCGCCTTTTGCTTGCCAGCATTTGAATAAAAGATGGCTGCGGAGTCGATCATCGAACTGCTGAGAGCCGGAAGCACATCGCTCTGTGCTCTGAGATAGCCATCGAGTTCGGGTTGGGTCATGTAGAGTTTGCAGGATTTATAATTTTCGACACCGAATGTCTCATGGCGGCACGAGTTGTAGCTCTCCACCCCATGGCTCTCGCTGCGGCACGCTTCGAAGCCGACAATACCGGAGTTATAGCGTTCAACTCCGAATGTGGAGTTGCGGCAGCTGTTGAATTGCTTCACACCGAATTGTGGCAGAGCGCAGGTTTTGGGTGTGGATTTGAGGCAGCGGTGACGCGTTTGCACACGAACGTCCGTCCATGAGACGCGGTGGATACGTGTTTCGGTGTTGGAGAGCGCCGTGAACAGAGAGCCCCCGGCGTATCCTGCAGGGCAACGTGCATCCCATTCCGACCAAAATTCTTCTTTATCTACACCGCAGGCTTCATCGGGTTTGGAGAAGTATTCAGCCACCCCGCAGGCCTCGCCTGTTCCCATGCGGAACTCGGCCGCACCAAACTGAGAGTCTTCCTTGATGATAGGTGCACACGCGGAACTGCTGCGCAGGTGGTAACTCTGCACGCCACAGAGAACATCGGCACGTTCCTGATATTCTTCAACGCCGCACTCAGCGAAGCGTCCGGCCTTTTTTTCAATGGGTTTGATAGCCTCGATTTCAGTGGAGCTCAAACGACGCAGCGAACGCGCACTGACTGTTGTTTTTCTCTTCTTTTCCGGTGTGTGGGAATCATTTTCAACTTGAGTTTCGGGCTTCGGTTGAGGTTGAGCGAGATGATTCTCGCCACGGCCACCGCAGCCCGCGAGGAAGAGTGTGCTTGCGAGGGAAGTGAGGAGGGCAATGGTTGCGGAGGGGGTATGGTTCAGAAACATGGCGAGGTTCCTTGCGAGAGAGTTGCGGGGGCCAAGACGGCTGTGTGAGCCCACGCAATGCACGTTCTATGCCAATCAAAAACGCGGGTGATTTTGTAGGGGGTGATCGAAATCCAGTCAGAATCCGACCATTTTCAGGCAGAGCCTGGCTGATTTCCGGCCACAGCTTGGCTGGGACTCATCTTTCAAACAGGGTGCGGAGCGGAAATCAAAGGGGAAACTCTCTGGCACGGTTCCTGCAAAAGGGGCTGCAGATTGTGAAAACCCTCTCACTGGAGCCCGCTCATGAAAAGACATGTTCGCCTTGTTCGCCTCTCTACCCTTCTTGCCTCTGCATCGTTCACTTCTACTCTTCCACTTTTGAATTCACACGGCGCATATGCCAACACCTCTGCCTCTGCAGCACCCTCAAACACATCGGATGCTCCTGCATCTGCGGCTGCTCGCATCGAGAAGGTCAAAGCTGAAATCGAAAATATCAAGGGCGAAACCGACACCACCCTCAAGTCCATTACAGAAACGCAAGAAATTAACCGCTGCTTGGGAAATGTATATTCTGGTTTGAAGGCACTCTCGCAGCAAATTGATTCTCTCAGCGACCGCAGCAGCGTGGCATCCGTGGCCAATCGCACTCGTGACCTTGTGAAAAAGCATGCTGCTTTCTTCGATACACTCAATGATTTTTCCAAGCAGGGTCTGCTCCTCATGGGCAATCCCGATCTTGCACGAGCAGGCGAAAACGAAGAGGTTTCCCGCATCATTGAAAAAGCCTCCGAGCTCACCGTAAACCTCAGAAATGAATTCCGAACTCAAGCCAATGAAGAAATGCTTTTTCTTGCTGATGTCAGCGCAACAATGCAGCGCCTCCAGCGTGCCGGTGCATCTGCCAGGCGTGGGCTCGAAAGTGCCAAACAATGTGCGCCACACCTCATTGAAAAGCACACAACACTTCTCGATGTGGGCGTGAAGGTTCTCAATAATCTCGAAAAAGCGCGCGCGCTGATTTCTGAACTACAGCTCAAGCGTTCTCGCATTCTGGGCTCGCTGACCTCGGGTTTCCAAAAGAAGTTTGCTGCTCAGCTGGCACAAGCATCAGGTCAGAAGGCCGATGAACTTGTGCTCAGGTTGAATGCCTCGCTGGCTGAGCTGAGCTTGCGCACTGAAATTGAAAGGTGGTGGTTCGAGGAAAGCGTGGAGAATGGTGCGGCGCGTGGGTACCTTTCTGGCGAAAAAGAAAACGCTTTAAAAGCACAAGAAACTTTGCGCCTCGCTGTGGCCAACTGTGATTCCTTTATTGCACGGCTAAAAGAAGTCTATGCAAACCCTGCTTGGGCTGAGCAAAACAAAAACAAGGCTATCCACTCGGGCTTGGAGATTGCGCTCTATCAGCGCCGTGCAGCACTGAGCCGTTGGTTGGAAGATGCAAGCCGCTCCACAACAGTTTCGGAACGCTGAGGTGGTGCAACATGAAGAAAAATATATTCATCAAAAAGCCAAAATATTCGCTTTCAAAGAGAGTCTTCTCCGCCGGCTTGGCCTTTTCATTACTTCTCAACACCGCGTGTGGAGTTCGAGCAGAAAAGAGTGGAAAGAATTCAATTTCCAACTTCATTGAAAAGTATGTGCATGATGAAACTGGAGCCGCGCGTGGAGAAGTCAATAAAGTTTCTCCTGTGCTCGTGGAAGATTCCGTGGACGAGAACGGCAACAGAACTCTGAGTTTTGATATTCCGGAAGGCAATGAAGCCAACACTGAACCTATGCCCGGAAGTCTCCCTCGTGCTTACGCAGAGATGAATGAAGAAGGAACTCTGGCCGAGCAACAGCGCGAATATCTGCGTGGTCATGCGCAGCGCCTCGAAGAGGCGCGGGAGGCCTGTCGGGCAATCAATTGCGATGGCATTGCTGGACTCGATACCGCATCACCCGGTTCAATTCGGGTGGGTCGAGATGGTGTGGATCCTGGTGCGCGCACTCAGCTGAGAACCAAAGAAGATGTTTTGAGAGAAATCGAACGTCTCGAGCAGGCGCTCGAAGCAGAGCAGGAAAATTGGAAGAAAATTAGGGCAGCAGCACGGGAGAAGCAAGACCATGTTGCAAAGGAGCAGCAGGAGCTTCTTGCAGATGTAGAGCGCTCAGTAGATGAAGCCATTCACACTGCGCGTGAAGAGAATCGGTTGAGTGAATCAATTCAAAAAGAACTCATTCAAAATCACAATCAGCAAACTGAAAAGCTCTACACAGAGCTCGGGCTCGACCCGCATCAAGGTGCACCTGCCGCACCGCAGGGCGATGCTTCTCTTAGCCCCGCAACGCCCTACCGGCTTGAGGTCGATAGGCTCAAGCGGGCTAACTCCCTGCTGCGCGCCACATCGTTCAACACAGCACTCAACGACAGTGCCGAAACTTTCGCAGAGCTTGCTGAGGCGAGCGCGGAGCGCGGCCAGCTCGAGAGCTTCGATGTGCGTCTTGAGGCGGCTCGAGCTTTTGCAGCGGCCTCCCAGCACAAAGGCACCACCGAGCCGCTGGCACTGAAGGCTGCTTTGGAGCTGAGCGTTGGTGCAAAGAGTCTCGATGCTCAGGGTTTGCCACGCCTGGCAGACACATCTGCGCATATGGCCAAGGCACTGCTGCATGCAGCCATTGATGTTGCTCGGCTTGCCAAGGTCGTCGATTTGCCCTTGAGCGTGATGGAGGCGTTCTCTGGCAAGACTATCGACCTCAATGCTGAGGGCCAGATTGTTCTGCGCGATTGTTCGTCGCTTGAACGAGGGTTCGCGCTCGGAACCTTGGTGCTCGCAACAGGCGGTGTGCTTGTGGGTGCTGCACCGGTTGCAATTGTCGCGGCTGCAGTGGGCAAAGTTCTAAGAGCCTTTAAGGAGCAGTCGGTCACTGTTCATGGCGCTGCGGCAGGTGCCAAGGTTTTCGAAGAAACTGTTGCTGTTGCTACGGAAATTGAGCGCACTGCACCTGCACTCATGTCTCACACAAGTCTCACCCCCTACGCCAAAAAACACATTTGGTTCGGTGAGATTCGTGTGAGTGCCGACCATCTCAAGGTGCGTATCGATGGTGGCCTGCATACGCAGGAGGGATTGAAAAAGTATTTGGCTCAAGCTCCGCTAGAGAACACGCCTGTGTCGCGCGAACTGTTGCCCAATGGGGTTGAGCGTGTTGTGTTTCCGGATTCGGCTCTGACTGGAAAAAGCATCAGCGACACGCGGAGAGCTGCTGAGCACGGATTTGGCGTTCCCAATGGTAAAACACTATTCCCGGCCAGCTGGACTCCTGAGAACATCGAAGCCGCCATTCAGAAGGCAATCAAAGAAGGTGAGATTGTGAGCAGTGGGGAAAGGGGATTTCGCAAGGTCATCCAACACGATGGGGTCACGGTGCTTGTGAACATTGGGGCGGATGGAAAAGTTAAAAGTGCGTTCCCCCGGTGGGAGCAATGAGCAAAAGAAACGCTGTTGCTCTCCTGTGCAATCGACTATGAGAACGAAGTGAAAGGATATCCGCAATGAACAGAAGCCAGCATGTAAAATCTATGAACGACATCAGGGGCATTACAGAAGACCTGTTTGACTCTGGCGAGGAGTATTTCAGCGCGATGTCGGAGGCCGCAAAAGCTCTCCCTGATAGCCGATTTCTCGATACTGAAATTGAGGAATTGATGGGTTCTCCCGAAAAAGAATATTCCAAAGAGTGCGTTTTTATTATCTTCGCAAAAGGGAATCATCGGGAGATCCTGCCCTGGATGGTGAAGTTCCTTGGAACAACACAGAAATCTGATTTAAAACTTTCAACAGCTGCAGCCTTGGCACAGCTGGGCGATGAAACAGGCTATCAGTTCATTGAAGATCTTTTTCAACGCTTTATGAGAAAAGATGCCGACCTGGCCGGGTTCGATTTTGAATCGTTCGTTCTTGTTTTTGAAGAAATCCTGACCAACGAACGAGGCCAGGAGATGATTGCGAGGTTCCGCAAGGAAGCTAACTATCATGTTGAATGGCACACATTAGAGCAACCCGACCTCGATTGAGTGCAGGATCAGTTCCGCGCTGCTTGGCTGCGCTCCAACTGGACTCCACGCACATTTCCTTTTAACCTGGCGCTCTGGAATGTTGATTCAAAACGGGGTTGCGCGTGAAAGTTCGTAGAACAGAGATTGAAGGCCTGCTCATCATTGAACCTAAAGTCTTTGGTGATAGCCGCGGTTTTTTCCTCGAGACCTACAATCACGAAAGATACGCTGCCGAGGGGCTCAATGAGGTTTTTGTTCAAGATAACCTCTCCTACTCCCAGCGTGGAGTTCTGCGCGGGCTGCATTATCAAAAGCCATTTACACAAGGTAAGCTCGTGAGTGTTATCCAAGGCCAGGTGTGGGATGTTGCAGTTGATCTGCGCACATCTTCGCCCACATTCGGCAAATGGTTTGGATTGTTCTTGGACTCTGAAGCTAAAACTCAATTTTATGTTCCACCGGGCTTTGCCCATGGTTTTGTGGTGACCTCTGAAACGGCGCTTTTTTCGTACAAGTGCACCGATGTTTATCATCCTGAAACAGAGGGCTCGCTGCGTTGGAACGATCCCGATGTCGGCATCCAGTGGCCCATGAATTTTGAGCCTCAGCTCTCCGGCAAAGATGCACAGGCTCCCCTTCTGCGCGACATCGCCAAAGAGCGGCTGTTTTGAAAATCTTTGAACTGTTTCTGACTTTCCTGCGTCTGGGGCTCACCTCTTTTGGTGGGCCTGTTGCGCATCTGGGCTACTTTCACGAAGCTTTTGTGCGGCGCAAGAAGTGGCTTTCAGAAAGCAGGTATGCCGATATTGTGGCGCTGTGTCAGGTACTCCCCGGACCTGCGAGTAGCCAGGTCGGCATGTCGATTGGCCTCATGCGAGGTGGTGTGCGAGGTGCCGTGGCTGCCTGGCTAGGATTCACTCTGCCATCGGCACTGCTGATGATCCTCTTGGCCTTGTTCACCCACAACCTACAGCCTTTGGTGAATCCAGCAGTGCTGCGAGGTTTGAAGCTTGCTGCTGTTGTTGTGGTGATTCATGCGCTGGTCGCCATGGCAAGATCATTGTGTCCAGATGTAAAACGCAAGCTGCTTGCGCTGGTGGTTGCTGCGCCCCTTGTGTTTTGGAATCATCCTGGGTTGCAGATTTTGCTGATTGCTCTGGGCGGTTTTGTGGGTGCCCGGTGGTTTCCTGAGAGCAGTGTTCCTGCGGGCAATTCTGCTTGCGCCGAAGATGGTGGCTCAGCACAGAGCACAGATTCCGCTAGCGGCGCAGCTCCCGCTCATTCCAGCGAAATTCCTGCAGAGGGCAACGCCTTGTCGCTGAGCGGTCGCACGGGGCTTCTGTGCCTTTCTCTGTTAGCTTTCTTGCTCATTGCGCTTCCAATGCTTTCGGCAGCAACAGGCAATATTGTTGTCAGCCTTTTCGACAAACTTTTTCGCACTGGAACTCTGATTTTTGGCGGTGGTCATGTCGTGCTGCCGCTTTTGGCCTCAGAGTTCTTGGAGCAAAAATGGATATCCCACGACATTTTTCTTGCGGGATATGGCGCAGCTCAGGCACTTCCTGGACCACTTTTTTCCTTCGCGGGATTTTTGGGAGCAACAAGTCTTTTTGAGCATTCCGCAGCTGCCGTTCCTGCGCAGTTCTTCACCGAGGCAAATGGCATTGCAGCAATGCATGCGTTTCGGAATGGCCTACCCTGGTTGGGCGGTGTTGTAGCCCTGATTGCTGTTTTTCTGCCTTCATTTTTGATTGTTTTTGGAGTTTTGCCCTTCTGGCAGCGGCTCAAAGAGTTTCATTGGATGCGGCGAGCACTGACGGGCGTGAATGCTGCAGTGGTGGGTTTGTTGCTCGCGGCCCTGATTCACCCGGTGGGTTCAATAGCTATTAAAGCAACTTCCGATGTTGTCATAGTCCTCACGGGCCTGGGACTGATGTTCTTCGGTCGTGCGCCATCCTGGTCTGTGGTTTTGCTCTGTGTGTTGCTTGCTCGGTTCTCTGCGTGAGACTGCGCTTGGGGTGCTCTCACAGCAAGTCCCTTAAAATTCCCCGCCCCAATGAAGTCCAATGCCGAAGAACGGCATTATGGTTTTGTGTTTGGCCACAAATCCCTCCATCCGGTTCTGGATCTGACGATATCGGGCACCGAGCTCGTAGTAGAAAAGCTGGTCAGGAGAGTAGTAGGCGATGCGAAATTGCGCCGGCGCTACCCCATAGATCTGATAATTTTGAACATTGCTGAAGAGGTAGACCGCGCCCATTCCACCCGCCAGACAGGGGCGTAAACGCTTGGTTCCGAACAGGCACATTTCCAGCGAAATTGTGGGTTCTATGGCGCGTGTCTGTACATGGGGAACAAGTGGGAAATAGAGATTTTCAGCACCGAGCGTGTAAAAAGACTCATATACCAAGCTAAACTGGTGAGAGAATTCGATTCCCAAAAATGACTTCGTATCTGTAAATGTTCTTGTGAAAGAAAACATGTAGGCCTGATGATCTTTATCGCGTGAAAGATTTCCTTCTGTGAGCGCATAACCGATGCGTGGAGTGAAGTTGGTGTCACCCATCACGGCTAGGGCACTTTGCGGGCTCTGCAGAAGAAGCAGCGCAGCAAGCGCATTGGATTTTTTCAGGAGCATCTTTTTTAGGAATCCTGACATCATGGTGAACTCGCTGAGTTAAAATAGTCCTGCAATGCCAGAAAGCCGGTTGAGCCGACGCGAAAACGATAGTCATAGCGGGTGATGTTCTGAGCTGCAGGTGTCCAGTTCGAAGAGATCACCACAATTGGTGCAACAAATCCGCCGTTCAGTTGGTACCCACCACATGCACGCCAGGTGATGTAGTCGGCTGCATAAAGAAACGCATCAACGCGTTTGACGTGGGGATTGTAATGATGTGCTGTGCAGTTTCCGGGAGGCTGTTGCGTGTAAGCTGAGATTTTGCTCGTATCTGCCGGCTGAGCAGCTGTGTAAGGTGAAGCCTCGTGTCCAGTGGTGTTGCGATCCCTATCTACTATCCCACTCAATCCGTTTTGAATACTTCCAACAGTGATCTGTCCTAGAGCGTAGAAGTGAAGCGAGTCATCCGCTCTTGCAATTGAAGCCCGCGCCTCTTCGAGCGCCGTGGAGTATGTTTCCGAGAAAGGATATGGATTTTTCTGCGCGATGATATCCCCCGGAATGAAAATATTCCGCGCGTACAGCGTGCCTTGTCCCGAGAATGTTCCTGCAATCACCAGGTCGCCTTTGACGAGAATGTCGCCGGCAATTTCAAAATGTGTGTTGGGCGGAATGTAGAGAGACTCATTCACCACGGGGCCGTTGATCTTTGAATTGTATCGGAATCGTCCCGAGACTTTTGACTCAATTTCGGATTCTTTTGGATTGGGAAATACGGGCGTACCAGAAGCGTCGACCGTCAGTGGGAAGATCTTCAGATTGCTGTTTTGGTAGAATTCATCGTATCCATCGCGAGCTCCGGATTTCATGGCGCTCGGGATGCCTTTGGTGCCATAGACCTTTCCAAAGATATTGACGTTATTCACGCTCGATCCCGCTGAGAAATCGAGGCCACCAACATCCCCATAGATGTTCATGTGGCACCAGACGCACTCGACTGACTTTGTCAGAATGGCCACGTTCAACAAACGCGGTGCAGGGGCACCTGTGGGTGCAACCGTGGGTTTTGCGCCAGGTGCTGGGAAGTAGTCTTCGGGTGCGCGAGGGATAGGTTTGGACGAGGAAGCTTGAGGGCTCACAGGCGTACGGGGTGGTGTCCAGGTCGACACTTCCAATGGAGATTTACGTCGTCTCACTTGCGGGTGAAGTGTGCTAGGGTCGGTAGTTGGTTGTTGCGATGCATCCGTGGTGTCCCAATAGTCACCCTTTTCGATGGGTGGTGCTGCGCGAAAGCAGCTCAGGAGAACGAGCACGGAAACGCTCAAGAAGCTCAGCGAGAACTTCCGAGCTAGTCTAACAACGCCCGCTTTTTTGAGCTTCAAAAGACGCATAAGAAAAAGCTGTTTCCTTTGTCACAGATTTCTCAACTGTCAATCTGTGTCTACTTTCGGAACGAAAGTTCATATCTTGAACTTTGCGGTTTCTCGCCCATCGAATCGATGTGCGGTAAATTTTGCATTATTCAAAAAATAGATGGGGATTCTGGCTGTTTGAGCTGAGGCATTGGCTGACACGGCGGTTGGAAGATTCCGGTGGCAGGAGGCCTCAATCAGCTGCCACCTAATTTGAGAAGGGCAACTCCAGCGACGATCAGCGCAGCTCCGAGCCAGCGCAGCAAGGATTGTGGGTCGCCGAAGTAAATCACACCGACGACAAATGCGCCCACAGCGCCAATCCCTGTCCACACTGCATAGGCTGTGCCCATGGGAATTGTTTTTTGTGCGAGCCAAAGCAGCCAGCCGCTGGTTGCGAGGCAAAATATTGAAAAGATAATTGCAGGAATTCGATGTTTTTCGCTCGTTTGAGCAAGCTTCATTCCGAGAGGCCAGCCGACTTCAAAGAGCCCGGCCAGGATGAGGTACAACCAGCCCATGTTTTATTTTTCTTTCCAGTGAAATTGGAGGTCGTCGAGAAAGCTTCCGTAGTTGAGCTCGTCGCTCGCACCGCCGTGGACACCAATGATTTTGAGTGTGGTGGTGTCGATGAGCGCCGCACCGCTGCTGCCGGGTTCAGTGTCACAGGAGTGCAGGAATTTCTTTTCCTTATATTCGGACATCTCGCACTCTTGCGACCACTCGAGCGGGCGCATGCGCGGAAAACTCAGCATGGTGATGTTTGAGCGCGGGAGAGCAAGTGAAGAGGAGCCCGTTTTCAAATCCAGAGGAATGAACGATTTAGGTGGATTCTCAACACGAATGAGTGCGATATCGGACGCAGATGTGTAGTTCCGGAACACAACTTCGCGGCACTTCGAAACAGTTTGGCCCGTGGATCCCGGATAATTTCCCCAAACCACCGCAACGCCCCGGCAGTATGTTGGACCACTGCGAGGAGAAGTCAGGATGCAATGTCCGGCAGTCAGAACCAAGCCGTTGCCAATGTGAGTTGCAGTGCAGCCAATACTCACCTGGCCGATGGCGGCGATGAGTGGGCGCAGAGCTTCTGGGAGATTTTCGCCGTTCTCGCTCACGGGAGTGAGGTCGTTGTCGCCGATGATTTTTTCCTGGTCGTGAGTCGCTTTCTGGTCTGAAGCTGTTTTCTTGTCTGGAGCTATATTTTGCTCCGCAACGGTTGAATGGCTGTGTGGATAACTTGTTGAAAACGTGCTCAACGAATGAGTATTGCAGGACAAAATAAGCGGGATTGCCGAGAGTGCGACGAGCCCAATTTGTGACATTGAGTGTGTTTTCATGCTTCGGGGGATAGCATAATGCCGGGATCTTGGCCACCCCTGCGAGAGCGGGAAAGATGAGACGCGAAATTTGTTGTTTCCCTGTTTTTGGTGTTGGCTTTTCTTCAGATGCGAAATTTATTTGTGCTGATTTTACTGAGGCAGCCCTTTTAAAAGAGAAATTTATTCTTTCAATGAAAGTCATTATATGGGGAGTTGCTCACAATTATTGCCTCAAAGAATCTTAAAAATTCGCAATTTTAAGTTCTACCTATTTTTCTAATGACGTGTACTTGCTTCGGTTGCGGATTCAGTAATCCAAAAATTCTGCAGCGCTAAATTTCGGGAGACAGGAAAACAGGCAGAGAGGCAGAGAGGAAGACTAAAATTCAGACAGTTTGGTCTTGTTTTCGATCCAAAAAATCCCGCGGATTGTTTGAACAAAAAACTCCTGTTTATGTCCCTCTCAAGGGCGTTGATTCACACTCACTCTAAAAATCAAATCGCCCCTATTTTCCAATCTGAAGCCAATGGAGAAAATGAAATGCTTCCATCACCACCTCCCATTTATCGTCGTGCACAAAAGGGCCGAGAGAAGCGTGAGTTCACTGTTACAACCTATCTTGCTGGTCTGACTGGTTCGGAGGTTGCAGAGGCTGTGTTGCTCTTTCTGAGTCGAGAAGACGACAGCTTTAGCGCGTTTGTGTCGCGCTATACGGGATATGGGCATCAGGCGATTGGTGCTCAGCTGCGTCGTCTGGAAAGTGCCGGGGTGGTTGTTCGGAAGAATTATGGTCGGGCAGTTTTTTATTCATTTGATCGCAGTAAGCCCTGGATTCCCCCGCTCATTGAATCCATAAAATCTTACTATAATTCACTGAGGCCGGAGGAAAAGCAGGCCATGTTCATGAGGAAACCTTTGAATTCGCCTTTACGGTCGCATTCGAAAAGGCTGAATTGGCTTGCGGAGGAAGAAGACCCAACAGCGGAGGCCAACTTCTGCGAGGGAGAAGACCCAACAGCGGAGTCCAATCTCTGCGAAGAGGATGAAGATTTCTCGAGTGAGATACACCACACGACAGAACTGGAGGAAAAGCCCTCAGCCTGACTGACTGAGGCGACCGAGCACTTAAGTTCCGCAAAACGTCGCAAGAACCCGCTCGTGTGAAAGCGGGGGCGCGCGGAACGCATCGTGCTCGGGAGAGTCGTCGTACGGGCTTTGTAGCACTGCCACCAGGCGATGAAGGAGTGTCAAATCCCCAGAAACCTCCGCAGCACGCAGCGCCGCCTCGACCTGATGATTGCGTGCAATCACATTTGGATTGCATTTATTCATGAGCTCAATGGCTCCGGGAATCCCAGAGCTCTGAACCTTCAAGCGCTCAGTCCAAGCCTCCCGCCAAGCGGAAAACTCTGGCTGGGCGCGCAGCTTATTCAGCTCGGCAGTACCAAATGCATCCGTTCGTGAGGGGTCGAGCAACTGCGGCAATGCACGAAACGCATTGGTGTAGTCGCATTCGCTCTTTTGCATGAGAGCCATGAGATCGGTGACGAGCTTTTGATCGCCCTCCACGATGGCAATGACAGCCCCGCTGCCTGCGCCAGCCACACCACCCGCGGCGGCATCGCTGCCTGCGCCAGCCACACCACCCGCGCCGCCTGCAGAGGCATGGCCACCCAATCCAATTTTGTTGAACATCCCAGCCAGCCACGTGGCATTGTAAATCTCGGCAAAGCTTTCAAGCGCATCTTGCGCCATCTCAACGGCTGTTTCTTCGTCCTCATGCAGAATAGGGAGCAGAGTGGCCGCAAAGCGCTCGAGATTCCAAAGCCCAATGCGCGCCTGATTGGCGTAGGCATAGCGCCCTTGCTCGTCGATGGAACTAAAAACTGTTTGCGGATGATAGGTGTCCATGAACGCACACGGACCGTAATCGATGGTTTCGCCTGAGAGAGCCATGTTGTCGGTGTTCATCACTCCATGAATGAAGCCCACGTGCATCCAGCGCGCAATGAGCTCTGCTTGGCGCTCCACAACCCTTTGCAAAAGGGTGAATGCTGGGGGAACTTCCTCTGGAAAATCCAAAAAATGCCGCTCGAGCGTATACAGCGTCAGCGACGCAATATCCGCAGCATCACCCTGCGCAGCAGCATATTCGAAGGTTCCAACACGGATGTGGCTCGATGCAACTCGAGTGAGAATCGCCCCTGGAAGTGGGCGCTCGCGCATCACTGCCTCACCTGTGCTGACAACCGCAAGGCTACGAGTTGTGGGAATGCCGAGTGCATTCATGGCTTCGCTGATAATGTACTCACGCAGCATGGGGCCGAGTGCGGCACGGCCATCACCGCGCCGCGAGAATGGTGTGCGGCCTGATCCCTTAAGTTGGACATCGAAGCGCAGCCCCGAGGGAGTCACCTGTTCGCCCAGCAAAATAGCCCGGCCATCACCAAGCATGGTGAAGTTGCCAAATTGATGCCCGGCATACGCCTGGGCGAGCGGCTTTGCACCTTCTGGGATAATGTTGCCAGCGAACAGAGCTGCGGCATCTTCGGGAGGTTCGCTGCGCAGCCCCAGAGCCTCTGCGAGTGCAGCATTCCAGACCAAAAGCTTGGGTTGAACCACGGGAGATGGCTGTACCTGTTTGTAGAAAATATCTGACAGTTCTGCATAAGTGTGTTCAAAATTCCAACCAGTCTGGCTCATAGGATCTCCACATGTGTGCGTCACGACCTTCTATATGCCCTCATTCCAGGCGCCCGGCAAACGAGATTTGGGCTCTTCGCCGCTTCCCTTCCTGACGATGTGGCTTGCCAGCCCGGAGTGCCTTGCCGTACCCTCAAAGGCACTGCTTTTTGAAGGATTAAAAAGGGGAGGAGCGCCAATGGAATTGGCCGCTGACAGCAGACAGCCACATCCTCGCGAGAGAACGCGCGGCATTGGTCTTCGGGGGGCTGTCTCTCTTTTTCTGATGGTCATTGTGATTATTTCCGTGGTCGCAGTGACACTTGTCACCTACCTCCAGGCACGCCGCCTCGCACGCGAAGAAATTCGCAAACGCCTACTGACGGCTGCCGGAACAGCCGCGCTGATTATTGATGCCGAGCGCCACGCCAAAATCTCGTTCGACAAAAAACAACCCAATGCGGAATACAAAGCCCTGCAGGCTCAGCTCCGCGAGATTCAAAAGCGCATCCCTGATGCCCGCTACGTGTACACATTCCGCCTGAACAAAAACAACAAAATGGTTTTTGTTGGCGACTCCGACGAAAGCCAGAACAAAAGTCAGCTGGGTGAGGTTTATGCTCATGAGACTCCAGCCATGCGCGCTGCTTTTGTATCGGACGCAAAACCGAGAGCCGAATTTGAATTCGCAATGGATCGCTGGGGCGTTTGGCTCTCAGGCTATGCGCCCCTGGTGAAGCGCAACGGAGTGGTTGAAGGGATTGTGGGTGTCGATATTTCTGCCAAGCAGGTGCTTGGGCTAGAAAAGCAGTACCTGTTTGTGGGGCTGATTTCCTCGCTGCTCATCAGCATTGGACTCATGCCTTTCCTTTACTACGCGACCCACACGGTCACCCGCCCACTTTTTCACATGGCAGCCGAACTCCACCGATTACGTGACTTCGATCTCAACTCAACCACATTCATCAAAACCCGCATCCGCGAGCTCAATGAACTCAACAATGCTCTTGAAGCAGCACGTGTTGGATTGCGCTCATTCAAGAAGTACATACCTGGCGACGTTGCTTCCCAGCTTGTTTCTTCACAGGTGGAAGCAAGATTGGGTGCAAAGAAACGCGAAATCACGCTTCTCTTTACCGACTTCGAAGGCTTCACCACACTTGGAGAGAAGTTGCCACCCGATGAGCTCGTGCAGCTCCTCAATATTTATTTTGAGGCAATCACACGAGCCATCGAACAATATCAAGGTACGGTCGATAAATTCATTGGCGATTCAGTCATGGCTTTTTGGAATGCTCCGTCGGATATTCCAAATCATCCGGAGTTGGCTTGCCGTGCCGCAATCCGCATTGCCGATCGCATAAAGGCGCTGAACAACGAACGCACGCAACAGGGCTTGGTGGGTTTAAATATTCGCATTGGCTTGCACACAGGTATTGCCATGGTTGGGAATATCGGCCATGAAGGCCGATTGAGTTACACTGCCATTGGAGATGCTGTGAACATGGCGAGCCGCATTGAAGCGCTCAATAAAAAATATGAAACCAGTATTCTTATCAGTGCCTCAACGGCTGAGCGCTTGGGTGCGAACTTTCAAACCAAGCATCTGGAAGATGTTGTGCTTAAAGGAAAATCTAAATCTGTGGCTGTTTATGAATTGCGGGGCGAGAGAATCGATCCGAGAGATGAGGAGTCGGCATGAAGATTTGGCTCGATGCCGATGGTTGTCCGCATGATGTGCGGGAGTGTGTCTACAAGGCATCACTGCGCACACAAATTCCTGTGATTCTTGTGGCCGATCGCTGGGTCAAAACCCCTCCGCATCCTCATTTGGAAATGATTGTGGTGAACCAAGGTTTCAACTCTGCCGACGACTACATCGCCGACAACGCCACCGAGGCTGACCTGGTTATAACCGACGACATTCCCCTCGCACACCGCTGTGTCACAAAGAAAATTGCAACTCTCAGCCGCCGTGGCCAGGAGTTCGATGAAGGTAACATTGGTGAGCGCCTTGCCACCCGCGATCTCATGGAAACGCTGCGTGGTGGTGGAATGATTACCGGCGGGCCACCGTCCTATGGCACAAACGATAAGAAGAAATTTGCAGAGACTTTTGATCGTCTTCTCACGCGTCTCATCTTGAAAGAGAAGAAAGCACAAGCATGAAAAATTCTTTCAAACTTGCCTTTCTCGCAGCCGCTGCATTCACTTCTACTGAAGCCTTTGCTCAAGGTGCATTAAAAATTTATTCACCTGTTCTCGACACTGAGGCATCTAAGGGCTGGAGCTTTTCGCCTTCTGCAGAGTTCTCTTTTGCAACCCCTGTGCGCTCGGCTTGGAGTGCACGCACACAGCTCCGCTTGCCGCAGCTGAAAATCAGCGATCCACAGGCACAGCTGAGCTTGAGGGTCAAAGAGGCTTCAGTTTCGCTTGAGTTTGAAGAGGGTACGTTCAATGCGGGGCGTGTGCTGGTGCGGCCTGAATCAAGCAGTCTCAATGAACTTTCCAAAACTTTTTTGCGCAGTGAACCGTTCGTCGATGGCTTGCGTTTCGAATCCTTAATTTCTGAGACCCGGGTGAGTGCTTTTGCCGGTGGTCCGTGGGTACTTGGTTTTGCGCTCGGACACAGTTTTGGCAGAACCAAATTCTCGCTTCTTTACCGCGGCGAACGCGATAAAATTTCTAACTACCTGTTAGTTTCCCCCGAGGGTGAAATAGTGAATTCGCAGCGTGCAGCACACACCCAGGAAGCTGAAGTTGCTTTGAAGACCGGTGCAGAGTCCTTCGAAGTGGAGGGTCTGTTTCAACTCATGAATCAGGGACTGCAACGCACGCTCACAAAAATCGATGACACCTGGGGCGAGGTGAAGATTGGTGCCGTGGACACAACTCTGCCTCGGTCTTTCAATGATTACCGGGTTGCAGCTCAGGCTAAGTTTCTCCTCGACCGTGATGGCACCAACAAAGACTGGCTGATGCTCTCGTGGGCTTCGCGCACAGCACCGCGGCTGCACGATGGCACTGAAGATGAACGCTTCTTCCGTCAAGGGGGCGGCAACGATTCGCAATTCGCTGCGGCCATTGAAGCAGAAAACCCGCTCTTCATGACTCAGCTCGGTACGGGTCTCGAATATTCCGCCACGCCCAAATACATGCTTCTTTCCAAACGCGACGACGACGGCAAACGCAAACTTGTGCGTGTTAAAAATCAGTTTTGGATTTCAACGCGGATCAAGTTCTAAGTGGAAGGTGACCTGCCCAGGTGCGAGCGAAACACGCACAGGCAAGCTGTTGACCGCCTTAACTCGCTCAAAGGTCAGATATCCTACAGTGGCGCCTACGGCAGCTCCTGCAATCACATCAGACCAGTTGTGCTGCTTATCCACGGCGCGTGATGCCGCAACCCACGCAGCGGTGCCCTGCAGGAGTGCTGAGTACGTCCAAGCGAGCGATTCATCTTTGAGGGCATCGAATGCCAATTGCGATGTGTAGGCGGCAAATGCAAATGAATGAGATGCGTGCCCACTGAAGAACGAGAGTTTGTCATCGCGTCGCTCTTCGCCACGCCTCTTCACAGTGTCGTAAAAAGGACGCTTACGGCCAAAATAAACCTTGGCACTTGAGGTGAAGAATTCCGTCCAAAGATGCGAGTGAATCATGCCACGCAGGTGCGTGAGAAAAGGATAATCAGGTCTATCCGCAGCAATGCTCCCTGCCAATGGGACGAGCGACCCCATTGCCAGTGCTGCAGAAAACAATCCGGGCTGGCGCGATGGATTTCGGAACTCGGTCGCGCTTTCTTTGTTAAAAGGCCAACGCGGCGTTGCAGGCGGAGGTTGCTGGCTAATCCAGGTGACGACTGCGGCTTCCAGAGGAATGGTGTACAGGTCCTGACGCCAATCGCCCGGGCGGTAAATGAAACATTCGGCCGCCGGAGGAGGCGACGGTAAAGCATCACACACCATCGCTAATGCGCTCAAACAGAATTTCGCTTTGGACGTCGATATCGTTGCTGCTCGAACGATTGATACGGATAATTTTGCCATTGATGGGCTGCATGGTGAACTTCACCTGTGAACCACTCGCGGAGAAGCAGGTGAGAGAACTGCCATTGTGAATGTAGCTCTCACCCTGGCCGTTGTTGAAGAAGTTGACGAAACCCAAGTCGCACTCTCCGCCCAAAATTTCTTTGAACGAGGCTGGGTTCTCTGAGGCACATTCAGCCTCACCATCGGGTTCGAGTGTAATAAGGCCAACCTCTGCTTTTTTGAGTGAGAACTTGAACTCGCCCTTGCATGTGAGTTCACGGAACTTTCCACCTTGATTCAAAGTTGCAGAAGAGAGTTTGTAGGTACCCTGAGAGATATCAGGTGTGTACGCGCGCTGACACCCTGCAAGAAGCAAGAGCATTGCCTTTGAAAGCAGCAGGGTTGAATGTTTCAGCATGGCGCATTCCTTGGTGCAGAGTCGAAGGAGTGTTGCGTGGATTTTACGACATGTTGCTGCGCTTTACGAGCACCCCAGGGCAGACCTATGATGACAGGGCTTTTGGCATACGCAATTTCTTGGGGAGCCCGCAGGTCATGATTTTGAGAAAATGGCAGAGAAGAATTCTTAGCAGTGGCTCCCGCAGTTTGCTGAGGGGCTTGGGCGTACTGCTTGTTCTGGGGCTCGTTGCCTGCACCACGAAGCTTTCTGCAGCAAAAAAATTGCTCGAAGAGGGTCTGTATCTTGATGCAGCCAACGCCTACGAGAAGATTTTGGCAAACGACCCCAACAACGGCGATGCAAAAATTGGGCTCGCCAAGGCACGCGCTGAGTTGTGGAAGAAGGAGCTTGTTTCAATTCGATTGATGCGTATGTCCGGCAACGGTAAGGGGTCGCTGGAGCGGCTCGAGGAATTGCTGGAAAGAACTGCGGCCTGGGATTTGAGTCGTTTCCAGTCAGGTGATTTGGTTTCGGCCGAGGAAGAAGTCCGCAATGGTCGACGCGTTCTCGACTTAATGATCCGCGAGCAGCTCAACGACAAGAAACCCGTGGTTGCATCATTCTACTGGAATAAATTCAACCGCGTGCGTGAGGTCAAGCAGTTTGGCTCGCACTCGTCGGCTATTTACAATGACATTGAATCCGAGGGGCAGAAGTTGTGTGAACGTCTGCACGGGCTCGTTTCTGCCACAAGCTTTTCCTTCAACAGTGTCTACAAAGGGGTTTGTGCCTACTACGGTGCTCCAGAGAAAACCATTGAGCTTGATTTTAAGCAGGACTATCGTTTTTCGAAAATCGACCTCGACAACCGATTAAACGTGCGCAAATACGAATCCACCGCGGATGCTCAGGGCAAAATCATTGTTGATTTGCTTGATGAACGCTTGAAGAAAGTCGGTCTTTTCTCTGGCCCTTCACCGCTTGTGCTGAGCACCGAGCTCAGGGGCGACTTTGTGCGCGATTACCAAGCGCGGCAAACCAGAATGGCACATTCCTATACAGAGAATGTCGAATACAAAGAGATGGAAGAATACGAAGACGTGGAGTACGTGCAGAAGGTGGAAAACGGTGTTGCGCGCAGCGTTCCACGCACAGTGAAGAAGACCCGTCCGGTCAAAAAATACCGCACTGAAAATCGCACGCACCGTTATCTTGCTGTGCAGCATAACGAGAGGTTACGGCTCAGCTTGACCCTTGCCTCCAGGGCTCCGCAGGAATTCAGCATGGGATACGCACAAGACAAAGACAATAACTTTGTGACTCACGAAGAAAACCTTCCACATATTGGGCTTAGGCGGCTCGAGCCAAAGTTTATGGTGGTTTCCGACTGGTTGAAGGAGCACTATATTAAACTTGCAGATCAGTTTGTTCAGAAGCTTGCATTGACCACGGCAGATAAATTTTGCCAAGCGGTACGCACCAGCGAGATGTCAAAAGAGGGAGCGGAGAACTTTAGCCGTTGCGCTGAACTGAATCCAAAGAATTCTGCAGCTACAGCATGGTACTCGAGCACTTTTGGCTTGACCCGAGCCGAGGTTCTCGAGGTTGTTGGGAAACTTGAGAAGTGAAATATCCTGCGCCAGGCTTTGCACCTAGCGTGTTCAGTTGAATGCCTTCAGACACTCATCCATCAGTTCTTGAGTCGATGTTTTTCCACCGGCAAGTTCAACAACGTGCGCAAACGTTCCTGCGAGTTGCGTGACCTCGTGGGCGTGAGTTTGTGGGTGCCACTTGCGGTTCCAAACCATGCGAACAAAAAACGGCAGCACCTCGGCGCAGCTTTTGGGAAGCTCTGCGAGTACTCGTGATTTGTACTCGGTGGTTGTGAACATAGAGGCTTGCTGCAGGTCACCGTTGTGCATTTGAACGTAAATAGCCTGCACCACGCGCGGGAAGAGGTCAGCCACAACAGAGAGCTCTGCTCCGAGTTCGGCACGCGCCTTCTCTTCGATGTTCTCAAGAGTCCAAAAGGTGTCCATGGGAGTCTCCAATGTGTACGCCGCTCTTTGGGCAAGTGGCAGCTCACAATGATTCGCACAGGATAACGGCATTTTCAAAGATCTCTTCGATTTCTTTACGCAGATGAGCAGCGCTTTCCTCATTTTCCCTATGGCGCAGGTAAATAAACTCCGGCCGTGCTCCGAGATTTGCGGCTGCGCGGAGGGGGAAGAGCGCCTCTTGAACCGGTGAAGTGCTCTCGGAAGCTGGAGCCGAGTTTGCAATGGCCTCTCCTGCATTCTGGATGCTGCTGTGCAGTGTGAGTGTCAGCGAATAGCGCAGGTTTTGCTCGTTTAATGTCTGGATGTTTTGCTGCCACATGCGTGTCAGCTCTTCTCTGTGAGGTGTGGCATCCGTGAGAACATCCGTGCCCACGGAAAATCCAGAGAACCGCGGGTTATGCCGGATTAGCTCAGGGAGCTCCCCGAGAGGAACATGCCCACCCGTGGCAATGCGGAGCAGCGCTTTTCCCGGAGCCACTGCGCTGCCGCGCACGATGGCGTCGAAATCCGGATGCTCAAGCGGCTCTCCTCCGGTGATGACCACGAGCTCAGCTGTACTCGCAGCGATCGCTGCAATCACCTCGGCTGCCCCCAGGTAGCGCTGCGGCAGTGTCCCCTGACCGAACGGGCAGGGTCGGCAACCTGCCGAGCAGCGCGAGGTGATCATCAGTGTGTGCACAGGGCTGTTATGCATTGCTGTGCACCAATGAGAGAGTTTCGTGATTGTGGCGCACCTCAATCACAACTTTGCTTTGTGCGATGGTTTCGATGCGTGCGCTCAGCAGCCTGCGGTTCTCGGGTGAGAGGTTGGCATCCCATTCGTCGAGCAACAGAACCTGCACATCGCTTTGCGAAGCAGCGAGTGTGTTGAGGGCTGCAATCACCTTTTCACCGTGCGAGAGCCCAGAGTGCACTCCTGGAAGTTCAAGCTCGTGTTGCGCAGGCAAGTAGAATGCTTTTTCGGCCAGAGTGTTTTTCAAAAGCGAGAGCAGAACCGATTTTCCGGCACCGTTTGCTCCGCGGATGGTGAGACGTCCACAATGGAGCGATGCGATATTCTTGATGAGCTCTTCTGTCTGCCATGGGTTGGAATTGAGCTTTTCGGAAATCTGAATTTTCTCGGGCTGCATGAGTTCCAAAGCGGAGGCCTCGGGAAAGGGAGCCAGGCATTGCGCGGCTGCATTCAAGCGCTCACGCAAACGCTGCCAACCGGCCCAATAGGAGTGAACGATCTGAACATGCATGTTGATTTGTAGCGTGCGCGGAAGCATTGCGAACAAGGCAATTACGGCGGTGATGTTGCTTTGATTCAGCCAGGCCTGCACAAGCACTGAAGCTACAACCGCTGCTGTGGTCAGGAAACTGCCCGTGGCCAGAAGCTTTTCGCGGGCACTGAGGCTGCGCTCGGCAGAGTGGCTGGCGCGCTGAAACAGTGTGTTGAAGCTGTTTTTCCAAAGCCCAAACGAGAGCCTGTTGCCGAGAATGAGGTTGTCCCAACTTGAGCTGAGATGGCCATTGAGCTGGTTTTGATCGTCGATTTCATCAATGGCATGCTTGGAGAGGCGTTGGCTTGCAAAGTGTACCAGAAGAGAACTGGCAATACCGGTCGCTAAAATAACGGCTCCCGATTCGAGGCCAATCACAAGCACAACAGCAGCTGTATTGAGTGCGATGTTCCAGCCGGTTGTCCAAATGTCGAGAAAGAAGCCATTGCCCTCTTGAATAGCCTCCTGTGCCTCGCGGCACATCATATCATGACGCCGTGTGCGCTCTTCCGCACTGCGCCAAAACAAAGGTTGGTTGAAGGTATTTTGAAAATAGCGTTCGAAAAAATTCTTCAACGATGCGCGCTCGGCACGCAGTGAAAAGAGCTGCAGCACGTAAAAAGCCACACTTCCGGAAAGCGCCATGCAGCCGAGCATCAGCAGAGCCTGTGGCCACAGCACACCTTCGCCTGGCAAACGGGTTGTGAGTTCGCCGAGCAGAAAAGTCCCGCCAGCAACCAGAAGTTGTTGAATAAAAGCAGCAGCAGCGGCTGCTTTGAACCAGGATTCAGAAAGAATAAGTTTGCGCAGTAACATGGCTCGACCTCAGAAGTGTCAGGAATTGAGTGTTGATGGACGTTGGTTTTTCACCCGGGATGAACAAAGTTGTTCCGGGATCGATGAGCAGAGCGTGATCGATGAGTGTTTCCAGGGTCACGTCGATGTATTCGGAGACTCCTCCGGTGAGGTTTGCAGCCTTGCAGAGGGTCATTTTTTTATGTTTGGGATAAAAGCTGCGCAGGTGTTCGACCAGTATTTCGAGTTGGTTGCGTGCACTGCAGTTCACATAATCGGTGCGTGTGTTTCCCACGGCCGACACGTGGTAAATAAATGTATCGAGAGTGGGCTCGAGGGCATAGCGGAACAACACTAGCCTGTTTGCATCGAGCACTGCTGTGCCCTTTTCGAGAGGGTCTGTCGCTAGGTCGTTGAACATGGTGTCGAAGCTCGAGATGCCTTCAATCACTTCAAGTTCAATATGCTCGGGCAGTGATTTTTCAGAGAGCCAGCGGGCAATGCTCACGCCGAGGCGCGGGTGACCTGCAACCACGAACGCGACGTGATCGTAGTGATCGCAAACATCCAGTATGAACCGTTCAAAGGCGCGGTAGTTGGCCTCGTCGGTAGCTCCATCGCGGTAGAGGAAGTCGATGGGCTTGATGGCAGGAATTGCGAATTCCTGTGTGAGCGCCTGCCATGCACCGTGGTCGGGTTCAATTCCTAAAACCACATCGGCTTTTTTGATGGCGCGCAGCCCAGCGAGAGTGAGATGTTCCCAGGGGCGCAGACCACGCCCAATCAATGAAAGTTTCATGATGACACCTTTTAGAAAAACGAGAGAGCTTATGACTTCGTGGAGTTAGTAGCCGTGGGGCAGAAGTGATTCGAGGAATTCAGTGATGTTCTCGGGGAGTGCAGTCATGCAGCGTGGAACAATGGGGCGAGCACCTGGCCCACACTCGAACTGGCCGTGTTTGATCATCAGCAAATCCACAGGTGCAAGGTTTTGGGGAACGGATTGGAGACGGCGGTGCGAGGACATGCGCTTCAAGGTTGGCTCGGTCTGCGCGGAGGTTTTAGAGTTCCGACGCAGTTTGAGCGCTCTGGCGGGTGAGGGACTTGCTTGAATTGAGGTGGCAGAGGCGTGTGGGCAAGAATTCAGTGCAGCAAACGTCATGGCGATCTCCTTGGTGTGAAGGCGGTTGAAAATTCATCCATGAGTTGCCTTGAGCACGGAGTGTGCCAAGCGAAGCTGAGGTTAGGATTTCAGACAGGGTGCCCGGAATTCTTGGAATATTTTTGGCAGGTAAAAAAATGAGCCGAGCCATGGCTGGATTTCAGCCAAGTGCCCGGCGTGTGTCGCGGTCGGAGGTGCTGGATTTCGGCCGCCTCAGAACCAGAATTCACAGCCCGTTTGGGTGGTGATGGAGGTCTTGCTGGCTGCGCCTGATGAGCTCTGGCGAGTCTTGGTCTCGTAGACGCCGTACGTCACCGAAGTGAAGAACTGTGGAGTGGCGAGAGCGTTTTTGTTGGAGGCATAGCGCAAGATGGGTGTGACGAAGGTCATGTTGGGTTTATCTGCACCAGCTCCCACTTTGGTGGTGAGGGTGTGGTTGAGGTCAAGCGCTGCGTGCAGGCGATCGCTGATGTAGTAAACCGGCTGCAGACCAAGAGCCACCACAGTATTGGACTTTCCTTTGCCATCCGCCACAAGGGCATCGTTCTGCAGCTTGAACTTTGTTTGCTCGTTCTTGAACAGAGTGTGTTCAATCAGAAGGCCATACATCAGGCCGACATTCTCTGTGGCAAAGCCCTCGTAGTCGCCTGAGCTGGCCAACCCAATGATGCTGTCTTTTTTGCTGCCACCAGCTGTTCCTGCTGCTGCGCGCTGCTCCAACCAAAGGAAGTGATTTCCCCAGCCGCCGCCTGCATCGCCCCAGTGTGAGAGCACAGCGCCCACTTTTCCGGAGAGTGTTTTTTCGGGGAGTGTGGTGCTTTGAAATTCGGTTTTTTCTGCGTTCGCAACTTTGTATGACGTGATGGGAGTGCCATCAACGAGAGTGTCGCCGCCCTGGCTCAAAATGAGTGTGGGACGGATGGAAAGATTTGAGCCCAAGGAGTGCTCGTGGCGAAGGAAAAGCGAGGTATCGCGACCCTTCAGAGTTTTCTCAACGTTGCCCAGCGCGGCATTTGCCGGATTGTTAGCAAGCAGCGCCGTGCTGCTGCGCTCTTTGAAGCCAATGGCGACGTGTGTGGGTGCACCTGCCAATGGAAACTTGGTGCCAGCGCCGTAGAAGGTTGTATCGCTGAGCGGAAATTTGTCGAACAGGCGCACGTCTTCAAACTCAAGCCTGCGCGCACCAAACCAGAGTTCCGCATCGGGCGAAACGGTGGTTTGAAAATAGGCATTGCGCACATCGATGTTCGGATTGCCCCAGCTGTTGTCGAGGTGCGGGAGATTTCCAAGCTGGGTTTCAACATTGAGAGAATTGCCATTGCCAGGGTTTCCCACGAACTGCAGGCGCAGATAGTTCGTGTCGCGGATGTGGCGGCTTGTGGGGAGGCCAAACGATCCGTCGCCTTGATCCTGACCCGCACGTGTGAGTTTTTCAGTTGTGATGACCCCAAGTCGACCATACGCATGAAATTCAAATGGAGTAGGTTTGTTCTCGTTGGCTTTTGCAGGAAAAGTGAAAAGTGCTGATGCTGCAAGGACACTGAGAGCTGTGTGATGGGTGCGGATTCTCATGTTCCATTCCTCTCTTGAGTGATTCGAGACTCTGTCTTCTCTCACGATTGTTTTGTCGCTTCAAATTGTCATGATAACATTTCCGTGCAACCCAGCCACAAGGAGAACGGTAGATGTTGCATAAGGGTTTTTTGTTCGTTTCACTTCTCGCACCCAGCATGTCCTTTGCTTCTACAGCAACGGAATCTCTTTCCGGAGCGACACGCGACCTCTTTGATAGAGTGCGGGAAAACCCCGCAGCAGTGAACGACCGAGGCGATAAAAGTTCTTTGCGATTGGGTAAGGAAGCTGGCCTGCAGCTCATCACTAACGCTGCTGGCTACGGCCTGGGCATTCGCGCTGGCGCTTCTCAAGAGCTGGCCGTTGTCACTGGAAGCTATTCCGTAGAGGGAGCGCCAGAGAATTTTGCCGCGACCACGACAATACTTCGGAAAACAGCGGAAGAATTGGCAAGAGATGGTCTTCCTTTCGTGTTAACGTTGGGCTCAACCTCGGGCGATATCAAATGGGGACTTGAGCTTGGTTACCAGAGCATCAAGCGCAACGAGGAAGTCATCACAGACACTCGTGACTCCGATGGAAAATTGCTGGCCACCTACACGGCCTACTACCCAACGTACTCGTCCGGTGGTTTGAGCGCGGGTATGATCATGGGCGATCTCGAAGCGACATTGAGCTGGGCGAAGGGCGACTGGAAACTCGGCACAAGCCAGAGCACTCACGATGGCAATACGGCCACAGCAGATAAGAGAACGGTTTACCTCGAAGATGCTGTTTCTGCTCAAAGCACCACATACTATAATTTGCTGACCCGCTACCAAACCAAGGGTGCACAGTGGTTTCTGGATTACACGCAGCAGGTATCTGATCTCAAACTGTGGGATCGCAACGACGCACAGACCGGCGGTACCCAGTACGACGCGAAAGATGCTCGAAAAGCCATGCGCCTTGCCTTGGGTGGTGAGCGCAACGACACCCTCTCCGAGGGTATCAAGCTCTACAGTAAGTCCTGGCTGACCTATTTGAAGTTCACCGACAACGATATCAAAACGCTATCTGAAGCCACAGACACGTCAGTTTCAAGTGCTCATGGTGTTGAGGTTGAGGCAGCTTCTTGGGTTGCACTGCGTGCTGGTTTTCAGGCGAGCATCGTGGGAGTGACCGAATCAAAAGAGACTGTCTATGAAACGGCAGGACGAAAAGGTAAGTCAGAGTCGAACACCGAAAAATCCACATACGTAATGCGTAGCTTGAGTTCACCCACCATGGGTGTTGGCTTCAAGTTTGGCAACTACATGGTTGATGCCACTCTCGCACAAGATGGAACGGGCAACCTCGGCTTCACAGAAAAAATTCTTGGAAAAGTCGAAGTCACTGCAAAGTTCTGATAGGGTCTTCCTCATTCGCCACACAGGACGTGTGGTGCCCGTGTAAACGGGTCTGCAGCATCCCCAAAAGGGATGCTGTTTTTTTTGTTTAAATACGCTTCAATGGCTCAAGCATGTTTTTGTCTTCACACTTCTTTTTGAGCTTGTTGAATTTCTTCTGGGCATCCCCGTAGGCCTCTTCTGCTTTCTTCTTCTCGCCATCGTCTTCGAGGTGGCG
>Ga0194116_10001130_pt1 | contig 40093 bp, 57 predicted proteins | sample TA2MahsurfametaG_4_FD_148617 | JGI IMG/M metagenome (GOLD analysis project Ga0194116, IMG submission 148617) | Freshwater microbial communities from Lake Tanganyika, Tanzania - TA2015008 Mahale S9 surface | ecosystem: Environmental > Aquatic > Freshwater > Lake | place: Tanzania: Lake... | reverse complement strand
GCGTAGGTTTGTACTTACAACCGAGCCAGTGCCAATCGATTGTATCGCGACGCATCGTTTACCATAAACCCTAAGAGTATACTAGTATACTCTTAGGGTACTCTTAAGGCTACCAAAGGCGGCGCATTTTACGAAAAAATCGAATTACAAAATGCGCTAAGCTGCGCCGACGCCCACGGTAGCGACGTCGGACTACCCCTTTGGCACGCATCGGATTAGCTTGAAGGTGCACAGGGAGTACATAGGGCTGCCGCAAAGATAAAAAATGCTTACCCTTTAATCAACGAATAACCTTGATATAAAAGGGCGTATGGGGGACGCGCATAAATGCGGCTGTAAATATTGCGATGATAGCCCGTCTAGCCCTTAACCGCCAATGGAGGCCGAAGCGTAGCCGTCAATGAATAAATAAATTTGCATAGAAAGGACGTTCAAACTTAAGTCGGCGAAAAATATTACGCATGGCTAAATACTGAAGAGGGAACCGCCACCAACGGCGCCATTTATTTCTAACCTGGAGCCAAAGGCAGTATATTCAGTACCCCTCATTGGGGTTAGTTTTAGCGTATTGCCATAAGTCCTTTAGGGTCGGGCCTCTGGGGCGACGTAGGTTTGCTGGAAAAATATTAGCCGAAAAAGCCCTGTAGCCGGCAAACCTGGAAATAAAATCCAAGCGTGCGGCTAACGGCACATACTTTACGTAGGACGGCCGCCCGTCCCACGCCCGCAACAAAATTTGTCGCTGCGACCCTCAAATATGAGGTACTTGGAACAATTGTAAAAAACATTTCCAATATAGCGTGCCTAGCAGTGCTCGGTGCTGGAGCATATTAAAATGCTTAGGGCTAACTATAGGCACGTAGGCAGTAGTGGCTGAGGGCCTGTATGGCCAACCTAGGTACGGGTAGGGGTTAGACATAACGTGCGCTTTTATTTTTTTTGCTGGCTTTTTTTGTCAACGGGCAAGCATCTTTGGGGGTATGGGAGCTACCATCATTGGTTTTGGGCGGCAGAATAGACGTTGACTGGGCAGCGGGGAAAGGCTTAACTTACATGTGGCACGGGCTAACGCGCCATTCGCGGCTAAACCAGTCTTTGACGCCCCCTTTAAAAGAGATATCCGTCCCGCAGGATAAGACTGAAGCACGGCGGTATTTGATTGTTTGTGGGCGCCGGACAAGGCACGTTTTAAACTGCCCATTAGCCTAGTTTCTAACATTATACAAGCTAACGGCAAGCGGGGCAACATAGCGTACGCAGACATTCACTTATGTGACGCCTCTCTCCGATTGATGGCCCCCCGTTGTAGGTATTTAGACCCTATTCGGCGCTTTTTTGGAACTGCCATGAGTACCCATTTAAAATTTGGCTAGAAGACTCTTGCCTAATGTAAGCTTAAGCTGCATTTGAGAATTAGCAGCGTTAATAAATATACCTGACAGTGGATTTTTTATCGTCCACGCTAGACACGCGCTAACGGCGCTCTCACACTCATCCGTCGTGACGCCCTCGGGCATCACGGGCTTTAGGTTTGGTTCTTCACAATCCTCGTCTTCGTGCGTATATGTATGTGGGACCTCAGGCAATAGGCTAGGCGTTGCCAGTACGATTCCAAGTAAAGCCATGGCGTCAAGTTCCTCGTCAAGGCCGGCCTCCGTTATAGTAGGCTGCTCCCAACTTATTAAAAGAGGTGCCAGGCGCCCCCCGCCGCTGGGGCCGCCTTTGGGGTGGTTTTTTTTAAACGTCCTAAAGGGTTGGTACCGTAGATACGCTCAGGAGCCTGAGCTTTTTTGCCCACCCCCCGCTAACGTGGGTGTTAAGGCTAACTTGCATACCTTTGGGCCTTTGTTAAAAAAAGTGCCCTCGAGGTGCGGGAAGCGCCCATGCCTTAAACGTTTAAGGACCCGTGGGTTTTTTAACCCCATCAAGCGGACGTCAAACCCGCTTAGGGTTTTTTTTTCTACCCCCGCTAATGGGCTAAGGAGCGGCCGAAAGGCCTGCCATCGAACGGCTAAGTTACGTGGGTCCGTCGTTGGCAAAACAGCCGCGTTGGCATTGGCTTGGAGGTTTCAAAAGCGAGCTAAAAGATTTTTGTAACGTTTAGTTTTTTTGTATGGGGCTACATTTCCAAAATTCCATTGTAGGTGCAGGGACCCACGTGTCAAAAGCAGCCCTGTTCGCATCTAGTATCAACCTAACGTCCTAAAAGGCGCTTGAGCGCCAGCCGTTGTTGCACATAGAATAGGGACCACAACAAGCTATCCATGTCAGGCTCAAGGAAGTTTTGAAAAAGGTTTTTGAACCGTAAGGCTAACGTTGGTTCATCCTGAAACTTCAGAACGTACTTTCACAGGTGTATCGTAAAGAGCTGGCGTTTGTGCGGAGCGATAGCAAAAAAGTACTTAGAAAATTTATATTTATTTTTTAAAATTTTTCGTACACGCCTACTTAAACGACAGTACTTTAGGGAATAATTTAAAACGGGCTGGGTTGCAAGCATGCTCAAAAGCAAAATATAGCTGTGCTGGGGCAAAACTATGGGTCTCGGAGAAAACATTACTAATGCTTGCTGACGCAGGGGACGCCGGGGGCGCAAAGCTTGCTTGCGCTTTAACAGGTTAACTTTTGTAATTAGCAGCTCGCGCTTAAGGCGGGCGCGGCACAGCAAAGTCAGGGGCCTATACTGAGAGGGTATAAAGGTAAACTGAAATCGGTGCTTAGACCTATTAATCTGTTTTCTAAGGTTTTGTTGAACTAAGGACCCAGAAGCGGGCCTAGCGGCACGGGTAAACGGGCGTATAATATACCCAACTGCGCCCTTAGCGCGCCGCTGACGAAAAAGCCAACGATTAGATCGAGACGCTGAGGCTAGCTTTGCTATCGCAGCTAATCGTTTAGACCCAACCCCACAAAGGCCGGGTATCGGCGCTCCATACTTACGAAAAGGCGGGAGCCCTACAATGGGCGAGCCGTTTATACGATAGCCGGCCCTTCGGTGCTTAGCTACTTTTGGCCTACGGTTGCGAACAAGAAAGGCCTTTGGCCTTGGCATGGAGCGCGGGGACCAGCCCTGCAGGCCCAGGGGCCGGGCTAGCTTAGCCTTGGGCTGGGGCACCTCCGCCTTGGGCTGGGGCACCTCCGCCTTGGGCTGGGGCACCTCCGCCTTGGGCTGGGGCACCTCCGCCTTGGGTAGTTGTGAGTGGTTGCGCCGCGGCACGAATTTAAGGACACGGGGCTTTGGTGCCGGCGGTACGGGCAACACAGGAGGTTGGGGTGGTTGTGCACGAACCGCGGCCCGACGCCGGGGCTTGGGGCGTGGTTTAAGGCGCGGGGCTTTTTTAACTTTAAGTTTTAAAGTGAATGAACTTGGGCCAGGTGTGCTCGACGTTAGGCTAGCCCCCAACTCAGCGCTTACGTACGCAAGCGGGGCCGAGGTATGCAAGGCACTCAGCTGGCTCACGGGTAGGCTACGAGCTAGTAAGGGCAAGAGGGTATAGATAAAACGCAGCTTACCTCGCTGCATAAAAATACCAAAAAAAAGCCTAGCAAAAGCCGCCAAGCTTGAAGCAGGGATAGCGTACGTTCATCCGTGCGTACGGGTAAAGGGTGTTAAGTAGGCTGCGTTCAGCCCAGATGTGCAAACGGGGTAGCGCTTAGCCGGGTTCATTGCCTGCATAGGTATAGGGCGCCAAACCCGGGATACCTGAGGGCGACGAAACCTGGTAAGCTTAAACTTAAAATGCCCCCTCCTGGACGTTAAAGCGTCACTCAACTGCTGCATTAAACTGCATCCCTAGAGCTCATTGTGCCAATATTTGAATGACGGGGCTAATGTAAGGTGGCTATTTGTTGGAGCGTCCTTCCATGCTCCGCGGTCCTGTACGTGAAAACGCCATAGTGGCGAAAGCCGTACGCTTGGGGTCTGCTCCCCGGCGCCAACGCCCCTAATTATACAAAATACGGTGCGAGAGCACCGCAGAATACGAGGCCGGCCCCAGAGGGTAAATGTGTACCTTAGGCGCCGAATATTTAAAAGAGGGCGAAATAAATCTTCGGTAGCATCACGAAGAACAAGTTGGGGGGGGAGTTGTCGAAAGTACCTAATGACTACAGCGTCCCTTACCCGCCCCGCGTCACCCTGCTGAAGGATAGCAGGGACGTTATTTCCCCAGTTTAAATCTGGGAAGGCTTTTGGCTGTGGGGTATGAAAACGGCGCCGAGACTTGAGCCTAGCTAGAGCTTCGTGTTTTGGATTAAACCAAACAGTTTGATGGGGGACGACGAAACTGGCCATTAGCCAATGCCGAATAAATTTAAATAGGATCGCCAGTAGGTATGTCTGGAAGTAAAAACTTTTGTCCGTAGGGCTTCAGCCAACGCTGTTATCAGCAATCTGGATATTGTTTACCCGCGTCCCGTTGGGGTGCATAGGTTGGCCCATCTGCCCTCAGCGCGCAGCAAACACGACTACCCTAACAGAACGAACTCTAAGGGAATGTGCAAAAACATACGTACATAGGGGAGCCCTAACAGCACAAAGCTTAGGGCGTTAGTGGTGGTGAAGTGCACCAAGTTTCGCAACCCCAGACCTCAAAGTGTCAAACCTCGAGACTGGGTGCTTAGAACGTCTAAGGTGATCAGCCCCCACACCCATGCGCTAAGCCCCAAGGAAAGAAATAAGAACAGTTGCATAGCAAAAAGATAAAAAACCTCAAAACGAACAGCAAATGCGCGCGTCTGCTCTTTATGCCAATCAAACTGGTCTGTGGTGTTGCTAGTGGAGTTATACGTCAACGTCGACGAACCGTGGGCATAAAGGAGGTCTGCGCCCCCCGTCACGTCTAAAAGGGAAAGGCTATTAATGCTGAGGTCTCACCCTACTACAAGCCACCCTAGAGCTAAGCTAACGCAAACAAGGGCGCTGCATGTGCGCGCGACTAAAAGCCTACCCTGGGCTAAACTGATGGCTCCTAAAAAGGCTGTGCTGCTTACGCCTACCAGCGCAAGGACGGCAGCTGTAAGGTACACAGATGCTGAGCTAGCGTACTCTAAAAATACCTCAACTGACTCCATTAGGTCGACCTCTAATGGGGCAAGGCAGTGGCAAAAAAATACAACTTGGACTAGTTGCATGTACCTCTCAAGGCCGTAGAGGTAAAAAAACGTTGCATACACGAGGACTAGATCTTTGTAAACGTACCCCCCGCTTCGGGATCTTAGAATGTTTTCTCAAACAAAGGACAAAAAGCCCACACCCAATAAGCAGATATGCGTCAAGTTTCAATCCGAGAAGTCAAAAACCGGCTCCTCGTCAAGGACCAAGAAGCTTAATAACGACCAAAGCAGCACGAGCCCTAAAGCCTCTGTGAAGCTAGTTAACCGCATTTGATGTCACCTTAGCCAGGTAAACAAAAATACTAGTCCTGCACTCATTAGCTCATAGCGTACCAGCTCATACCTATGGCTTAAGCTTGGCGTCGTCATTCCTGCGGGCCTCAAGGAGCTCAAACTGCCTGCGGGCCTCAAGGACCGCCATGAAGCACTCGAGGTCTCCTTTGGCGATGGGGTCCTCAGAGTCAAATTCAAAGCAACTAAAAAATCACCAGTACATCGCAAACCCCTCTAAGGAGTCAGGGCGCCGTAGGCAACTAAAGAATATGCTGTATTGCTGCTTCAACGCCGGGGACCTGGCCACGGCGGGGGTCGGGTATGCGTCTAGAAACATACTGTTAAACCATGAGTCCGTATTAGGGCTTAAAACCCATGCGCTTAAGCCACCAATACCCATGCTCAATATTCCCACTCACCATCAGGGGGCCCCCAGGAGAAATGCAAAGTAAAGGATGGTAGTCCCAAAGGCAGCTAGCCATAAGGCAGCCCCTAGAGTGGCGTCTCGTACTGCCGCACCATGGCAGTGATACGGCCAGCTGTATAGAGCTTTAAAGCCCCAGCACACTGAAGACGGGTGGTTTTTACGCCATTGCACGGTTCTTCGGTCCCAGTATGAAAAGCTAAAAAAAAACTCGCTAGCACCGAGTGGGCTACGGCCCTCACTAATAAGTTTGGCATCGTCAACCCAACGTGCGAGCGTGTCAGCCCAGTGTTCATCACTTTCGTCATCGGTGGCAGTATCTGTGTCAACTGTCCTTTTAAGGCCCCGAGCCTCTAGAGCGGCGGCCCTTAGTAGCAGCACAGCCAGGGCCTCCGCTACTTCTGTAAGTTTTTGGCGGCGGGATAAGCTTTGTAACTCGGGGTGGGTAAAAAACGGGATTGGCCTATTTTCTATGACAGTGATGGGAACTCTTTCAACCGAGGGCAGCTCGCACTTTGCAATGTCGGCAAAAGAGGAAAGCTTTAATTTGGGTTTCGTTAAACGTGGGTAGGTAGCTAGCGTATCTATAACCTGAGATGCTTCCAGGTCAGCCTGGAGAGGGCGGTACCGCTTTAGCTCCTCCCAATATGGGTTAGGAGTCACGAGGCGCTTGGCACGAACAGCCTCATAACACCGACGTCGCTGCCGCCACGTCTCAGGCGTTACTCAGAGCTCTGGGCGCTCTTGACCGTCGTACCAGAGCTCCATTTGGGGGATGTAATTAATAACCCCCGCCAATCCTAGTAAAAATATTAACATTCCCAGACCCCAATAATGGGGGCGTAGGACACAAAGGCCAACCCCTAGCACGATTAGCCAACAACTCATGTCAAGCTTGACTGCGGTGCGAAACCCGGTCTTAGTTTTGTACGGACTATATATGATCCCCCACGGACCTCAACAATGGGGGCTTTTTCTTCGTAGGGCTCGTGCAGGTAGCGTTCATCAAGCGGTTGTGACATATTCTGTGAGGCCTGAGGTGTCATAGTATTTTAAGTTTAAAGCCCTTTTGAGAAGGTACGCATACGCCTCAAGGCCCTGGCGATGCTTTTTAGCATCGGGGTCGTTAGAGGTGTACTCGGGCGACCTGGTGGGGTCGGAATCGTCTCCGGCGATACCTAAGTTATTATTAATGAAATTCCATAGCCACTTCAGTCATGTGATAAATCCCATAACTTAACATGATGGGTGCAGTTGGATTCGCACCAACGCTGGGGCTAGCCCCAACGGGTTTACAGCCCGTCGCCTTAACTTCTCGGCCATACACCCTTTGGGACGTGTGGCACGCCCCATAGATATGCACTTATCCAAGTTGCCATAATAACCGGTTAGGCCTTTGATACCCTACTGTGGCTACATGGTATAACCATAACGAGGGTGGAAGGATTTGAACCCTCAGCATACGGCTTTGAAGGCCGCCGTTCTACCGTTGAACTACACCCCCCTTAAGCGCCTAAAAGAGCACCAAGGTGGTTAAATAGATAAGAAAGAAAAATGTTAAATACGTAAATAACGACCCCCAAGCGAGGCGGGTGATGGCGCCAAGCCCAAATCTGGGGGTGCAGATCCTCACCATTACTATAGCACAAAATATAAATGCCACCTTTATGGTGCTCATAGCCCAAGCAAGTAGAAAAGTTGAGACCTTTGCCCATAGGGTTAGGAAGTCCATGCGTTATCACTTAGGCTACTTCCATACATCGACCTTTTTCTTTGATCGGATAGTTTTGCCGCTTTTGCTAACCTTCCCACTAACCTTTGCTTTTTTCCCTGCTGTTTTTAGTTTGGGGCTTTTGCTAACAAATTTGGCGGGCTTACGTGATTCTCAAATACGAGCCACTAACCGCTTTTTTCTAACATACTTTGCCGCTTCGTCGCTTACTCTTCCCGTTGTATTAGCGTTAGTATGGGTGCGCTGTCCGTTAGCAGGTAAGCCCAGCTTATAGCGACTACTTTTATAAGATCTAATTTTAATTTGGTGTACCACGGCCCAACTCCACGGTCTGACCTTTGGTAAAGTTACTAAATGGAGGTGCAACAGCGTTAGGCCTAGGTGCTGCATTGCGCCGTAGGGAAAGGGCCGCCGTAAGACCCTGGGAGAGGAGAGTTTGCCGTCGGTCAACCGTTTCGCTAAACGCTGGTGAAACTTACCTCACCCAGTTTTTGCATATTGGGTTCCCCATCGACGCCCGTAAGGGATAAATTTATCCCCCCAAAACAGGCCCTTTAAAAGGGTTAGCCTCAGACAAATAAGGTAAGTCATGCGTTTTCAATGCATTACGCTAGCTCATGAAGGGCTAGGACGTGACGACACCCAGCACGCCGCCCCCTATACGCTTAGCAAGGCATTGCGAGGAGGTAAGTAGCCGCCCATTGGCTCAGAGTAAAAACATAGCCCCTGGTCCGTGTTTAAGGCGCCTTTTTAGGCTCATGTATGGTACGGTAACGTTGGGGCTCGCAGACATGGTAACCAGGGGCTGCCCTTCTCAGTACCGTAGAACGAAGATAACTTTTGTGCCAGCGTAGTTGGCTACCGGCTTGGCCCTAGCAGGGGTTTGGCTGTAATAGTGAAGAACTAAGCCAGTGTTCCAAAGGCATTGGATTGTATACCCGAGCTGAGGTGTTATAGTTAGAAGAATTGACGCTTGCAGGAAGTGATGACGTTGCGCGTTAGTTAAAGTCTTAATTAAGCAAAAATGCTTGTGTAGCCCCAGCCGCATTAAACAGCACGCATGGGCTACTTTGTATACGTAAAGACGTACTCCGCTGCGGAGGTTTCCAAGGCATATAGAGTACCAGGGACTGAGAGGGCCGCTTGGGGGCGCAGCAGAACAAGGCTGCGTTTACGTCAATGAGACAGCTTCCGAATCTCATAGGTGTAGAAAGCCAAGCGCGTGTTCAAGCGGCTGACACCTCGCGTTTTAGAAACTGGAGCTCTGTTTTCATAGAAGCTATCTGCGAGCATTAGCAAAAAGAAAATAAATGAAAAAACCGTCAACAAATGGCCGCTGGAAGCCAGGCTATGCCACCCACCAAAAGCAGCAGGGTAGTCCATAATCCGACGGGGCATCCCCGCGTAACCTAGTCAAAACATAGGAATCAGAGTAATAAGTTGCCCACTCAGGTAGAAAATAAAGTGTAGGTAAGCAAAAAAGCGGCTATACCTAATGCCGAAGATGGCTGCAAAATAAAAGTAGAATGCCGCAAAAACGCATGACATAGCGGCCCCAGCCAACATGACATGGAAGTGGCCAATGACGTAAAAGGTGTCGTGTAAAAGGGTGTCAAACCCGATATGCGCATTAAACATACCGCTGAGCCCCCCCAACACGAAAAAATACATAAAACTGAGGAGGAAGCAAAAGCCGACGTCTAAAGTTGGGCTAGATTGGATGATGGTGACACATCAGTGCAGGACTTTTGTCGAGGCGGGGACAGAAATCATGACGGTCATCGTACTGTACAGCGTCCGTACGCTGTTTGCTAAACCGACCATATACATGTGGTGACCCCACACCGCAAACCCCATGAAAGCGATCGTATACATCGAGAATTGGAGAGAGAGGCGGCCGGAGAGGCGCTTACGAAGATAGTAAGGCAGCAGGGAGTTCATAAACCCAAAACAGGGGATAATAATAATATAGACCTCAGGGTGCCCAAAAAACCAAAATAAGTGCTGAAACAGGATGGTGTCGCCGCCGCCGGAAAAGTCAAAGACTGACGTCCCACAATGGCGGTCTGAGAGCAGGAGGATAATACCAATCAACAGGGCCGGATTTGCAAGTATCATCATGCGTGAGCCAACTAGGAGCGCATCAATAAAGAAAGACCGGAGTTCACGGCGCCCCTTGAAGATAGGTGCGCCGATGTACCGATAGGTAATGACGTAGTTAACAGCGCTAAAAACAGACCCAAGTGACGCTAGGAAGACAACGATTAGCGCAATGTCGACTTTCCCGACTGCTGTATACCGCAGGCGTGAAGTGTAAGGGGTGACGAAAGCTCAACCAGGGATAAGGCGATTAGGTAGCCAAATTGAGACCTTGTTGACCAAAGTGCTAGGAGAAAATAAGTTAGTGTAGTAACGTCGCCTAAACCAAAATGTTTGTAACCCTTGGCCTAAAAAGTCTGCGGAGCGCCATAGCTCACGTTCTAGCTTTAGGGTTCTTCAGTCCATGAGGATGTCAACGTTTGTTGAGCCAAGGCCAGTTACGAGAGGTGTTTTAAAGCCGGGTAAAGAGTTAATGGGCCTATAGGTTGTTGAAAAAAGACCCATGGCCGCGTCAAGGCCTAGCGTAGGTGCTTGGCCGCCCCACAAAAAGTTTGCCTTAACCTCTGTTAAAGCGGTGGGTGATAAAACCTGGCTCATCAAAGAGCTGCTCCGTGCGATGCCGCCAACGCTTACAGGGCCTGTTTCAGGGCTTAAGGGGCCAGAGGTATGGGCCGCTGTTGAGGTTGTTGCTAACCACGTTAAGGTAGCGGGTGTTGGGGTTGGTGTTAGCATAAAAGAACGAGCAAACGGCTGGTTAGCACATAACCCTAAGTTGGGCTGAGCCGGTGAGGGTGCAACGCCGCTCGTCGACGCGAAGGTTGAGGCTACCGGTGTGCTGTTTGATAGGCGTCAGCTTAGCTCAGTATGCAGGTGGGGTAGAGCCGTCATATCTGGCGTAACAGGGTTTGAATAACGACGTCGAAGGGCTGCTTTAACCTCCCCATAGTTGAGCCAATATGTTAAGTTATATGAGCGATCAAAGAGTAAGATATGTAATAACAAAACAAAACCGGAAGGCGTGACCCAAAACATAAAGCTGTTTAGGCGGGGAAACGCGACGTCGCGGATACCAAGTTGCGTAGGAAGGAGAAAGTTTCCAAATGCGCCAAAGAGCACGGGAATTATCATAAAAAAAACCATGACGATCCCATGGATGGAGATCGTCGTTAGGTAGCGCTCGGCATTATTTGTTAAAAAAAATTGGCCCGGGTACGCGAGCTCTAGCCTAATAATTGTGGCTAGGATGAGCCCAGTAAACCCAGACAGCAGGATAAAAAAGAAGTATAGGACCGCGATACGGCGGTGGTTCGTGGAAAGGACCCATTCCGTGACGAAGTATGAGAGCCTGGCAGAGACGTTTTGCAGGCTTGTTACAACAGTAACCCTACATAGGTCTCAAATGCTTATAGAAAGGCCTTTAATTGGGGAAAACATAAGACGCCACTGCCTTCGCTATTTCAATGTGTGGGCGGTGTTATTTATAAAGGATTGCCCGGAAGTTTTATGCCAAGCGATAAAGATAAATAAGCTTAAAACCAATTCAACGCCTGAGAGGACAGCAACTAGGGCCGTTGCATATAGCCAAACTAAGTCTAAGGCATGGATACTTAGAAGGCCGAAGCCTCCCGCTAGGGAGGTCCAGGCCAACTCGACAAGAACAAGTAGGGCCAATAAGTTCCACTGGCGCGTTCAGCACAGGGCAAGACTATGCAGTGCAGCAGTAAAAAAAATCAGGGTCACGAGGCCCATTTTTTTACACATTGCTAGCTGAGGTGGCCTCTCTGTATGCCAAAAGGGCCGCCAATAGCAGAAAGTAGCGTAAGCGTGTGTTGACGGTTGGGCCGGGCAGCACCATCCACCCAAGGGGGTTACGGATTTGGCTTCCGCTAACCGTAAAGATAGGGTTTAAGAGGCGGCTAAAATCATTTTGGGGGGTCAAAAGAAGCCAAAATACTCGCTGTGGGACGTCGTGGGTCGAGGACATAGTCATTAGTGGTGCTAGCAGCGGCCTTGTCAAATAAGGAGACATATGGTAGCTTCGGCCTAGGGTAAGCCATGTCAATGCTTTGCTGACCAGCTCTAGATTTGTAAACCCATAGGTGCAGCAAACACCCCTTTCAACAAAGGCTCCATGGAGAGCATCAAACCACCCACTTCATGCACTTCAGAGGGGGCCTACCAGCCATGCCCCACGCTGGGCAGTAAGTTTGCGGTGACCACGTTTTAACGTAATGCCATGAAGGCGAGTAAGGCGGCCGTTACTGTTTTGATGCGGTGATGACGTGAGGGTTAGGGTACTGAGGTACACATTAAACAAAGCGTGTTTCAATAACAAGTAACGTTGGGAGCGTCCTGAGGCCCCTACACTACCCTCAGCAAGCGTGGCAGCCATCACACCCCATTTGGTCGTGCTTCGTTAAATAAAAACTATTAGGGGGGTGTTAAACACGCGCGTTGTTAAAACTAATGGCTGGAGGCTACGTGTTGGTCATTCTTTGACCCACCCCCCAGCACGCGTAAGGCCGGCAAGGACCCCTTGGCTCGGGCTGGCCGGGCTAACTAAAATTGTAGGTCCCACACCGGGGGCCGATGTGGCCCCAGTACCGCGGAGCAGGGGCGTGGCTCCCCTAAAGCTGCTAGCGCTTAGGAGCAGTATATAAGTTTTTTCAAAGAGGTCAACTGACCGCCTTAGCGGCCGAATTGATGGGAGACTAGTAGTGGTAGCTGGTTGTGCAGACGCCGGGACGGCTAGCCCTAACCTTCGCCATCGCTGCTCGAAAGGCCGCGTGGTTGGGGTGCGGGGTAAAAGGATTGGTGGATGTGCCCTTGCAAAGAGTTTAGCCCTCACAACTTTGGAAACCAGAGCTTTCAGCATTCATTGATTACACAACCTTAAGAGGGGTTTTAGGGACTGAGCCGCCTCCCCCCTTTGCAGGCGTAGCTGCGCTTTATAGATTTTTAAAAGCCCCCTAAGACCCCTCGTAGTAGTCTTACGAAGGCTACGGCGGCCCGCTAAATGTTTGTGCGGCCTTCGTGTGCCAAAAAAAAGGCTTCCTAAGGCTGCCCAGACCGGGGCCTTATACTTAGCCCCCGATCCCCATTTATAGCGCCGCGGCTTTAGTCGCCCGCTTGTCTTGGGTAAGGCGGGCCATCGAAAACGCCAGCGTAGCCTAGGGCGCCTAAGCCCGGTGCGAAAAAGCTTAGCAAAAAAAAACCTTACCGTTGGGCGCCGAATAAAGGACAGCAGGGCCTTAACCTCAGCTGCCCGCCCCCGGATAAAGGAGGGTTGAAGACGGTGCCTCTGGGCTCACTCAACAGACGGCGCCTCGAACGGCGCTGAGGTAACAACTGCCGGGCACCCAAGCCTTGTCGTCGCAAAGCGCCTGAGGCGCGTGCGTAGGCCCTGTCGTAGCCTGGATATCGCTGCAATAGCTGACTGACGTTTTATTAGGGAGTATAAGCGAACCTTTGCGCCTTTTCCTTTACCCATTCGAACGTTTAAGGGCTTACGAGTAACTAAGTATGCGCACTGGGCGTTAACTCAGAACCTTGATCGATTTTGAGGGTATCGTATGAGCTTCTTTAAATACGTAAAAAGGCGTGGTATAACTCTGGGTGGCACTATGACTGTGCCGAGGGCGGCCAGCACCAGCCATCCTTGGTCAAACAAGAAGTGCTTAATGGTAAAGGGCCTAGACACATAAGTTCGAGTTCGATTCTTGAAGGGCTTAAACACCCGTTGGCGCCGTGGCTCATACATTTGATACCACGCCCAATAAGCGCTATCGCCGCCTAAAAAAAAAAGCAGCAACGGCGTTAAGCGGACGGGTTCAAATACCCGTGGGCACGAATAAAATGAAAGCGTGGGTGCTGCGTAGTTCTGTCTGCCACACAAGAGCGCTCAAACAGACCAAACTTCACGCAACGCAAGTGGTAAGATCCGTAAGGTCGATGCCCCCGCTACCCACCGTAGCGAGGGCTAAGTAGCCGCTAAAGGCTCCTATTACTGTACCTAAAATGGCAGCCGTGCTGTCATACTTAGGTACCTTTGAATACTGAAGTTTATGGTAAAAAGGCTCACGACGAAGCACAAATCAAACATGCCGAGGGTGCAGCATTTAGTCCCAGAGGACTCGATGGGAGTGGTCCTAGCCCCGGTGCTTAGTTTAGGCTACGAAAGCCATGAAACGTGGCGGAAGATAAGTTTATGAGTTATGGGGCACAAACCCAAATCAAATAGCCCCCCTACGGGAAATGCCTTCCTGAGAGGGTTGGAAAAGAAGATCGGGAGCCCAAATAACGTCCGGCGGTCACGCTTGTTTAAAAAGCCCACGCCGGTCATTTCGGAAACCTCGCGCTCTAATCAGCGCGCGTTACGAAAGAACGCCTCTGTGCTGCTACAAGTGCGGCCGAGCTGAAGTGTTAAAAGACGTTGACGGCTGCCAGCCTCAAACAAGCTTCACGTTAAAAAGTTTATTACTGGGGAGCATAGGCTGGTGGCTGTTGCATACGCCACAGGCAGCTCAAGAGCTCCGATTTCTAGAAGCCACACCGGAGCCAAGAGGACGCTCCATTTCAGGTACGCCCACAGCCACGGTGTCTTGGTCGCAGGGACCAAGACACATGTGGTGGTAAAGCTATTGCTGTTCATCCTTGACACCAATGTTGGGCGTTTGTTTAGCATGAATGAGATGGGCCCAAGGAGCATTCTATACCACGCAGCGGTCTGATTAGTAAACTAGTAAAAAAAACTTAGGTTTAGGCCCAAGCAGCCTGTTTTGGTTCGAATGAGCGTAAAGGCTGTTGACGCACGATAGCTTAGGTTGTTTATACCAGCTCTCCCAAATCGCACAAGCATAGTGCGTGACATGGCGTTGCCAGTTACTGAAATCTTTCCCGTAACCAAGAAGTTGAAACCCAAAAGTGTCGTACTAGAGGGGCTTAGGTTAACGTATACGCGTAAAAATGAGCCCAGAAGGCGTAAAAAACGTTTGTGGGCAAAAAGCTTCATGGCAGCCATGCGCTTATTTATCCACTGCACCAGCACAAACGGGTCACGAGTACATACCGCACCGACAATGGCCTGAGCTCCGCCGTATCAGGGGTGGGTTGGCGATCCTAGGGGGGAGCCAGCACGGTGCCTGGTCAAGCTAAATAACTGGTTGAGCCTGGCCTGGAGGGCGGCCGTTTCAAATATTCAGCGGGGGCTTGCAGTTGCAAGAACGTTTTTAAAAATTAACAGATTAAAACTATACCCCGTTAGTGCTTCGCCGAATCGTTGTAGCCCCGTAATCAAAAAGGCGTGCTCGAGGGCCCTATGGCTGGGTTGAGTAAAGAGGGCCCCCCGTGGGGCAAGTTGTAGCATGGGCTTAAACGAGAGGCCGTCCAAACGGGACGGTTTCATAAACGGCCCCGCTAAGGGTTGCAGGCGTAGGGCCCCTAAGCTTAGAGCCCATCGCATCGGGACCGGAGCGACCAGCCGACGCCATGACTTAAACGAAAGCCCAACAAGGGCCAACGTAGGTGAGTGGGTGGCTCGCGCCTGTGTTTTTTGGATAAGTATCCACTGCCAATGGGTCAGGGCTCGCATGTCACACCATTATAGGAGGCTAATGGCAACTACCACAAGCAGGATTCGTGCAAAAAAACTTCAGATAAGGAACGTGAAGGTAAGGAGGCTGTTACCGTGGCTTAGGAATATTTCCATGTCTGAAACTATGTGGACCAGACGAGGGCCGCGGTACTCAAAATTTTTCTTAAAACTTTCAAAACCCTGCTCGTACAGTTTATACAACTTACAGCAAAAGACGTAGCTAGAGGCGGACCCCTCCTTTAGCCTGTCTGCAATGAATAACGCCGATTCTTGGGTCCCGAGCAGGTCGGTTACAATTAAGACGAGATCCCAAAGGATGGGCACTATGCATTGAGATAACAAAATCCAAGCCTGGGCGACCAGTCGTTTTGAAACCTCCCAGGATAGCTTTAGGGCAAGGTCGGCCCAAGACATAAAAATCTCTCAGTGAGCATCCAGGTCACCAACGTTTTGCTCATAGCGATGCCTAAACGGCGTCCCAATGCGGTGCATGAAGGGCACTGTGACGTGCCTTGCTCAAAGGAGCTTCAACCTCTTTAACGCCTCTTCGCCGAGCGCAGCTGAAAGGGGAACTACAAAAGCTCAAGCCTCACGGCACCAGCTAACAGTAGGGGCGACGACTGTTGCTAAAAAGTGCGCCCAAAGCTCTGCACGGAGCTCTCTACGAAAGCGGGCAAATGCTCGTCGTGTTATTCCAGGTTCCTCGGTAATAGGTATCCCCAATGACCTTAGGGTCGTATTATACTCCGTGTAGAGGGCCACAGTGCTAAGGCTTACCGCAAGAAAACAAAACGAGATTAACTGACTAGCCGTCATTTGGGCCTCGGGGCTCGCCAAAAACTTTCGCAGGACCTCATACATAAGTTGTCGGTCATACATTCGTACCCACCCATCCTGGTTAGGCAAAAAATACTAGTCTTCCCAACCCGAGCTCGTCCTAGCGCCAAAGTAGGACTTTGACGGCGTTAGCGGTTAAGTAACCAGAAACTTTGGTAACCTGTAGAGGGGTGGGGCAAATATTTTGCCAAATGCTTAACTCAAACCTGAGCCTCGCCACGAGAGCCGGTACAGACGGCGAGAGGTCTGCTGGCTGCGCGCGAGAGATACACTGCAAAAGGAATGGCTGCACGGTGCTATAGAATTGCACCCGTGATTGTTTTTTACAGGCAATCGGGCCTCTAGAAAGAGTTATCAGTCGCCTACGGCCCGGTATAACGCCCCCAGAGACCTTAGCGGCAAGGGGGCGCAAGAGATGGGTTGCTGGAAGTAAGTACGAAGCTCAGGTAAGGTGCTGAACGAAAGCCGTGACTCAGTTTAAGTTGGGGTTTGCCAGGCGCCACCAGGCGGCGAGGCCAGGTTGTGTTGCTCTTATGGTTAGCACATTAAAGAGCCGCCGCCTGGCAAAACCAAAGCACACCGGGACGGCTAGGGCAGTGTTGCGTACCGTTGGGAGCAGTTGATGCGGCCTGAGCGTCGTAGCACATAACATTCTTTTGCAGCAGTAGAAAACCTAGTTAGGGCATGTAGGTCCACGTGGGACTGTACACATTGTTATCTAACCATGCCCCAAGTACAAATAAGGCCGCGTATAATAGAGCCAATGCGCCTTGTGCACCTGACCAGTGGTGAAAAAACGTGGCCTCGCTTAAAAAAAATAAAAAGTCTAAGTCATACAGCAAAAATAAAGCTAAAAAGGCCTGGTAGGGGCCTTCTAGCCCCCCCGAGGCCCCTTGCCCAGCGACCCCAAGGCGGCCGGCAACTGCACATTCAAATAGCCTAACCCCCGGCCGACGTTGGCGTAACAAGCCGAGGACGGAAAAGTTGGCTGAGACAATGAGTCGGCGATACCCTAAAACAAAAAGAAGGAGGCCAATCACAGGCGGTTGGAGGTATAGGAAGATAAGCACAGCACCCTCAGCCGTTAGCATGTTGCCCCACGTCCTACCTAGACCAAAGTGATCGTTTGTTCCATTGTAACTTGTAAAATTTTTGCTTGCAGCTGCATAAGGCCATAAATCAACGCTTCCGCACAGGGCGGGCATCCAGGTACGTAAATATCCACTGGCGCAATGCGGTCGCACCCCCGTACGACCGCATAGGAGTAGTGGTAGTACCCGCCACCATTAGCGCAACTACCCATTGAGACGACTCAACGGGGCCTTGGCATTAGCTGATAGAGCCGATAAAAATACGGCGCCATTTTATTAGTTAGCGTTCCCGAGACTATAATGAGGTCGGTGTGTTTTGGGGCGGGGCGAAATAAGAAGCCGAACCTCTCAAGGTCGTATCGGCTAGCGGCCACATGAATCATCTCGACTGCGCAACACGCCAACCCAAACGTTAGAGGCCATACGGAGCCGATCCGTAATCAACCTACCAACGTCATGAGGCGTAGTGACGTTCAATCCAGGCTCATTAAACCCCATAGCGGGTACGGCCGTTGCCAGCCCATGCCGCTATGAAGTTTTGGGCCCAAAAAGAACGCTGCTGGCGCAGCTAAGTCACGTTACTTATAATTGCCCTGTAAGCCCATCATCAGCACTCGTTTTGAGAAAGATAAGATCCTACATGGGCTAGAGCGGTATAATATACAGCTTCCAGTACCTCCGTTATCCTAGGAACTAGAACGCCGGCAAAGGGCGCGGTGGGTGGTAGCATTAAGTGCGGCCGGGGGCCCTTAAGGAGGTGGCAACACACGCCGGCCGTTAAAAGGCCCACGGCGATCCAGGGTTCTAAAAAAACGTCAAGGTTTGATGGCAGCGCTAGGGTGGGCTCCAAAGCAGATAAGCTGGGTATGCCGGGGTGGGCCTCTCAGGATCAACGACGCCATTCTCGGGCGTGGTCTTGAAGACTCTCAATTAAAAAATCAAAGAAAAAGCGGCCTCAAATAGCTTTGTCATCGGCCAGTGCCTGGCTTAAGGTTTCAAAGAAGTCTTGTGTTAGCGCGTCGGTTGGGTGCCCTTTTGTAAATAAGGGAGATTGGAGGGTGGTCACTTTGGTGGTAAGGGACGGGGGATTAGCAGCAGGAATACGCCAATGGCAGCCTCTCATTGGGGGTAAATCAAAATACTTTGGCGTCGCTCAGGGGGCTTTATTAAAAGCAAAAAATGGCCAAACTTCTGGAGTCTTATTAATCCGCAAGAAGTCGCGGCTAAAAACTTCTGCGCTATCCCACTGTGGCGGGCGCAAAAAGGCTCAGGTGTCCGTACATGCTGGTTTTAGTGACAGCGAAGGGCCCCTGAGGCGTACCCCACTAAGTGGGCGATTTTGCCGACCTGAAAAAATTTTAGGAATAGCACTGTGGTTGTCAATAAGAGCCATTCTAGGCGAAGGTCGGGCCCTTTCTCATGTGTTAAACTCAGTCTTAACTTCTCTACGCCCCACGCGCATTGTATCACAACGTTGCCGTATGGGAGCCGGTAAAACTATTGGTATAGGTAGCCAACTGCAGCCCATATTTCAAAGTACGTAATACGCACCCCAGTCCACGAACCCCAGCTGTACCACTTGCCCCCCAAAATGTGCGATAGTTAGTCTAGCTCAGAGCGTTCCCTCACCGGTACTAACTCCTATTTGGTTATATTTGTAAGTAGCTACTACGATGTTTCGCTTCGCTACCTTCTTAGTCATTTATACTTAGAAGTGTATCGGTAGCTGACAAAAAACACGTAATCCAGCGTAACATAGCGATAGCCAAGAAGTTTGCATAGACCCCAGGGTATAAGCCATGGCTGATTTACAACCATGGCCCAGTCGCTGGGCCCTACCTTCTTTTCTATGCGTGTTAGCTGCGAGGCAAGTCTTAATTGTCAAAACTCTGTAGGACCTAGATCCTACCCGGACGTTCTCTAACAAGGTCTCCGCAGAAACTCTACAGCCTTCTTGTATGAGGTGTGTAACTCCTTCTAATTTTCGGCATGGCCGTAGAACTCATTCGATCTAGGCCTCCCCTCAATGCTGGGATTCCCACGTCTATAGATATCAGCACCAGCTTAGGCTTAAACCGTTAATCCAAGATTTCAAAATACTAGTCCCGGCATAACGCCAAGGAGAAGATTAAGGCCTATCGCAAACCCCAAAATAAATGCCTCCTTTGAGGACAGGTCAAAGGTCTGCTGCGCCTCGGCCCTGGTCCCAAACCAAACCATAGCCCATAGCCGGATAAAGAAAATTGGAAGGAACACAAGGAATAAGGCCCCAAGGGCTATGGCCAGGCCAGGTAGGGTAGTAACTATGCCCGTAAAAAAAACATACTTAGCTCAAAAAAGCGATGTACCGGGAAACCCGATTGTTACCAGTACGGCTAGGATTGACATAATTCATAAGAGCGGTGCTGACAGGGCTACTCCGCCAATATAACTAATGTCCCTGGTACCAAACCTCTTAGTGAGGACCTCTACAAGGAAGAACTCAGTTGTGGTAGTGCAGCAGTGGGCCAAGCATAGGTAGCCCGCAACAGCATCAAGTTGTGCCCCTCCCACGCTTAGGGCTAGCACAGCTCAGTTCATTTCTATGACTGTCGTTAGAGCAACAATTCGCTTTAGGTCACGCTGCGCTAACAGACGTGAGCTAGCGTCGAACAACCCTATGACAGCTAGGGCGGCTGTGAGTAGGTTGAGCCCTGGCGCCTCAGCTATCATGAGCGTCCGGTATAAGCCAAGTACTCCTATTTTTACGATATAGCCACTCAGGAGAATGGAAAACTCGACGGACGCCTCGACATGGGCCTTTAAAAGTCAAGAAATAGCTGGCCACAAGGGTATCTTAACGCCGAAGCCAACTAAAAAACAAAAACCGGTTAATAGGCCCCAGCGAGCTGGTACAGTGCCAACAATCATCGCCGCGCCGGTTAGCCCTAATCCTGTTAATAAACCAGCGCTTCCGACCAATGTCCAAATAAACATTTCCAAAGCCGCATCCCTAGCGCGCTCGGACTTAGAGGTGAGCAATAACATATATAGGGCGCTCAGGAGCAGGAATTCAAATGATAGAAACATCAGCCAAAGGCTATCCGTGGACAAAAAGACAATTCCCGCTGATAGGCTAACGAGGCCCGCTGCCGTTGTTGCCCCAGTTACATTATTGGGCCTTGTTTGTGACAACACAAAAAACGGCAAACTTGCGATAAAGAGGGCGCCAAAAACACCCATCTCGATCGCGTCCCATCCTGAGGGGGTCCAATCAAGGGGCTGGCAGAGGCCGATGTGGGTGGCCGTAACGCTCGGATTTAACATAAACCCATTGCTAACTAGGCAAACGCTGAAGCCCGCCAAAATGGTAAGGTAGCTCAGCGCAGTAGATAATCTTAACGTTGATACAGCGTTGGCAGAGGCTAAGCCGTACACCGCAATACCACCAACAGCGAATAAGACAAACGATGACGACATCATAAACCATGTCTAAAATGTATAAAAGCTTAATCCCAAGGTATGCGCTGCTGCACACGGCGGTTATAGCCAGTAGTAACTGGAGGCCCAACATTATAAGGTGGCCGTCCGGCTCTTCAAGGTCAAACATGGTCAGCCCTCGTTTAAAAAGCTTAAGAAGCTCGGCTCGGCTACTTGTAACAAGAGTCTGAAGCCCAATGTCTAAGTAAACCCTAATAGGGCTTAGGCTACGCGCGGCCCACGCAAAAAGTAAACCCACGTATGCTGCCTCAATCAGAAGGCTTCATAGTGTGATAGTGTCTAGCAGGCATAGCCAGCCCATCGCTCATAGCTTAGCGCATGTGAGCAGATACAAGGCCCCAAGTGTAAGGCCGGCACGGGGAAGGCACGCGCAGCTAAGAAAAAAATAGCTAAAGTAGGCAAAAGGGCTAAACCACGTAGCACACTGAAAGAAAACCCCCAGGCTCAATAGCCAGCCTATGGTTTGGCTGCTAGGGCCGACGGCGTAGACAACGCCAATGCCCTCGTAAAGGGGGTTTAGCTCTTGCCACATCGTAAGGACAGCAGAGGGGGCAGCCGCCGTGGCCGATCCCAGAGCGTAGGCGCCCATCAAAAGCATAAGCTTTACGAGTGCTAGGGCGGCAGCGCTCACAATAACAAAAACCTCTAAGGCCCGGCTGCACACCTTAAACTTTGCCCAATCAGGGTTTGTGGCGAGCAGGCTTACCAGCTCAAAATGGGCTAGCCAAAAGGCTATGAGGGGTTTTGCAAAACGAAGTTTTTTTAAGGCGCTAGGGAGGCTTAAAAGTTGTAAAAGTGTCTGACGGCACCGGCGCGGCCGCCTCACGTAGCTGACCAACTCGTAGAGTAAGATGCAGGCAAGGCAGCTACCCAAAATAGCCTCAATAGGAATGCCAATGCCCCACTCTATACTCCATAACAGCAGGTAAACTGCCCCTAGCTTGCTGAAAAAAATTTTATTTTTTTTAACGAGGCTGGACGTAAGGGGTACCATAAACTGCCAGCTCTTGGCGCGCCCTAAACGCCGTCTCATGCCCATCTTTGTGTTTTTTTGCCCAAGGGCATCTTGGCCTCGACCAAGGGGCGGCCGTTAGGCCTATTTTCGTAAAGCCAGTTGGGCCTAAATCACAGGACGGTACCATATAAAACTTCAAAACTTATACAGGCGGTCTAAAGAGCTTAGAGGGCTATCCAGCAGGGGGCTGTGGTACGCGTATATGTCGTCGTACACGTCCCTGTAGTCGTACGCTCGGCCGAGGTAATTAAATCACCCCGAGCTCCACCACTTATAGGGCCACGGCAGCTTAGCATCATAAAAAAATTCGTAGGACTGCAGGACGTACGGATAAAAGTAGCAGTAAAGCCGCCTCCATGGGTACCATACAATTTTTTGATAGAAGGGCCCTGCGACGCTATCCTCAACGTCGGCCCGGCAGCAGACTAAAAAAGGCCATAGGTCACCGGCTGCCCAATACCATCAACAGGTCTTTCACTCTGGGACCCACACGAGGTTAAGGAACGCGGCGACTGGAAATACTAATGGAAATGCGTAACGCATAAAGACATACCAGGCGTCCACTCTGGCACTTAAGAAGAACTCCGGCCCATAGGAACGGTTTAGGTGGGGCGTTAGTTCCCACCATCCCCTATCCCAACTTTCGCCTACTAGGTGCCATGGCTTGTATCGGCGGATGTATTCTGTCCAGGGGAGCCAAAACGCGCCAAGGAATTTAAAAAATTTAAATATGAACACCCCACTAGTAATCTGGCGGTGGTCAAGGCTGCTCGGGTACAACAGGTTCTTCGAACCCTCACCAAAGGTCAAATAAGCTTTAGAGCTCCAGGTCAGCTCTTTTGCGGCCGTGTACGCCGGCCATGAAAACCCTAACCAAAGCAATGGGGTGCCTGAGAAGGGCCGTGAAGGGCTCCAGTACTCCATGGCCAGGTCGCCTTTAACGCAGGTGTGCCCAAAGCAGTCATCGTAAGAGACGCGCGAAAGTCACAGCTGTGACACAGGGTTGAAGTGGTAATGAAATCAGTTCCACATAACCGTGACCGGGAACGACTTAATCCAACCTCACATAGTCCAGGGCCAAATAATCCGCCAGATCCACACTGGCACTCACATGTGGGTTCGGGTCTTATCCCCCCCCCCGCTTAGGTCGAACGAGTCCTTTGGACGTGTATTTTGGGCATCCCAGACATTAATATGTTTATGGGGGACCCATCGTTGGCCGCCTCAATTAAAGAGGATCTTCGAACCAGGGCTTGGCCGCGCCTGCAGGGTCATTTCAAACGGGCGGATTTCGTACCACTTAAAAAAATACTTGTGCGGGACATTGGGGTAAACCCACGCTCAGATTACGCCAAGCTTGGTGTATATACTCGTTGGGGTGTAGCCTTGATCGAGTAGGGAACGCCGGATCTCGTAAAGGGGCCACCAGGGTTTTGGGAACCGGTGTAAAACATAGTGGGGCGGCCAATACGGCAGCTGCGGGAACCGCCCGTAAAGAACGGCCCCAGCGCCAATGGAGCCGAGGCCGGATCAGCCGAAGTTAAATATCGTTTGGGACGGAACTGGCTGGTTCCCTCACCAACGACCTCAGTAATAGCATTTACGGAGCATGTCTATAAGGCACAGAGCGGAGGGCCCCCACAGGCCCGCTGCAGAGGGCTCAGACGTTCAGTACGCCCATGGCCCCTTTTCTGGGTTAGTGGCGTAAGGGTTATGTATGTTTCATTTAAGGTCTTTACCCATGCTTGGGAGAAGCTCAAAGGCTGTGCTGCGCTTGAAGTGCCATTGGAAAAATTTTAGGAGGTAGCCGAACAGCGCGACAAACGCCATAGCAAGATAAGCAACCTGAGGGCCGGGGCCCCAGGCGTACAGTAGTTCATAAGTGAGTGAAAAAACATTGTGTCCCCAAATTCTAAAGAGGTTAAGGGTGTCCCACCCCAGGCTTTCAAGCAAGTGGCTACCTTGGGCGGGCGGGAAGGACGCCTTGTTGGCTTGTGGGATTCAGGCGTTAGTTGGCGAGCCAGTTGTGCCGCTTCGCGTTCAGTATGCCTCAAGGGATGGGTGCCGTTCGCAGTGCGTAACGCCCCCACGACGTTTTTGTAGCTTATGTAAAAACCTCTGATTATGGATCAAGTCATCGCGTTTGTGAAGGCGCAATGGGCGCTGGCGAACTGGCAAAACAAACTTTTCGGCATGGTAGTATAGTGGGTCTCAAAAGTAGTAAAAGGCCTCGTCCCCCTTATAAAGGGGGTGCTTTACGGACGGGGGGCACTCTGAGTAACCTTGCAGGGGGCTGTAAACTTCGTTTGTTTTAGGGTGCCGATCCCGGCTAATTTTAAGTTCAGACCTTGGCCGATACTTCCGCTGCCACAGAGACCGCGGAAAACGAGGCCAGTCACGGTGGGGAAGCACCTCGGGCACGTACTCATAGTAGCCGGACGTGATATCTAAGCGTCGTGGCTTATAGCGGCGCTTGGGGTACCAGCCCCTGTAACGTTCGGCATAAGGGAACTTAACATCCCACTCCCACATAAAGTTATTTGCTAGTTTGATATAGGGGTGCTCATGGAGCCCCCATGGCTCAAGTGGGCGGGGCTGCCTTAAAATATCTATTTTTCGGTCGTCAGGTAGCTTGTAAACCCACCGCAATACGTCCCTGTTTGATGTGATCCGCGGCGCCGGCACAACGCGACGTGAGACCGGTCAATACATCTTGCTAAAGTAGTTTCGGTGCAGTATGTCGTGGCGGGCATCCCAGGTATAAAAGCCGCGGTACGCGTCAGAACTGGGATACTCAACCACCACTTGGGGGGGCTGCGCCGGTGGTTTTGACCAAGACACCCACTTCCTAGACTCGGCGTACCCTGGGGGCGTACTCGGGCCTGTCACAGGGTAAATGCCAGTTTTAAAAATTTGGTCGGCCGACCAAGATGCACCTTCAATGCCTCGTTGCAGCTCATTTTGGAGCGGCGCATTGTACCGTGGCTTGGGCGCGTCCACAAATGTAAAGTGGCCGCGGCCATTAAGTTTGGTTTTTAATTGGTCGGTAATCGCAGTCAAGGGCTTTTCAAAAAAGGGTGCGGGTGGCACATTGTGGTAAGGGCTCCAAAGCTCTGTTAAGTGCCTGTATGGATCAGTCCAGTCTAGCCTTCGGGGCTGCTCTAAAGCGTTCAGGAACGGCCTGACCGGGTCAATAAAGTCAACTAGATTGGCCGTCTGGGTTGTATCCCAGTAGCCCCCAAACCCATAACTGGCCCCCGTCGCTGTGTGCTGTTGGGCTCCCCAAATGGGGCGGCTATTAAGAACTGCATTATGCAGCTCGCAGAGCTGTGATCTAAAACGTTCCGTGTAGGACAAGGAGTGGGGGAAGCTCTGCCAGCAGAATACGCCAAGGTAATGGGCAGCTCTTAGAACTCTCACGCCCAACCGTAACAGCGGCTGACCGGCCCCGATGCTAAATGCCGGGTCGGCCGTTTGGTCAATGAAAGAGGGGTATCAGCCCCCCCCCCACGCTAAGAAAGGGCAACAGTAAAGCCAGCAATGTTTTTTAAGGGCGGGGAGCAGCACAACCTTAAACCTGTATGAGACCACGGCAAATCGCCCTAGGTAAATACAGTACTTTAAGAGGTGGAGAGGGGTCAGAGAGGGCCGTAAAAGGCCCCACTGTTGTTTGGCAAACTGGCGAACGCCGCTAGTGTGCGACTGGGCTCGCGGGCCAGTATTATCCCACATTAAGGATAAAAGGAGCTTCCTTTGGTTTAAAATTCTAGGGCCTGTGGTTGTTACTAAAAGTTTTCAGGTTTTGTGTAGACGAGGGCTCACGTGAAGCCGTCAAAATGTCCCCACAAAGTTCAAACCCCCGTGCAGGTAGATGTTCCAAAACCTTTGGAGGGGGCTAAGGCAGATAAACTTTCAAAACTGTCATGGGGCCGAGTGTACAAGACTTCAAAAGGGAGCTCGGTTTATAGGATGTAAGCGTAGCCTTCGCTTCCAAAGCTTATATAGCCAGCGGGGATGCCCATAGCGGGTCCCAATCACAGGCTCTACTGCACGTTTGCTCATTCAATCGGTCCTAAAGCACACGTCTCGAATGAAGTGCCAAAGGACTAGAGCACGCCTCGAAGGCCGTAAGCAGGGGGCCGAGTGCTGTTCATACCTACCTCCTCAATAAAAGGAAGACCGTGGCTCCAACTGCCTAGGCCTGGGAACGTAGGCCATGGTTTGAGGGCGGTACGCGCTGGTCAACGTACCCTGGCCGCCGTATACCCAGTCCCACGCCAATCGCATGTTCACATACTGTCGGCTGACTTTACGTCAAAAGGCAGCCATGACCTGGCGGGGTGGGGCCCAGTAAAATAAAAAGGGGCGTTGCGTAAAGACCCTACGAAAGCTCCTAAAGGGCCGCAGGGGGCGGGCTATCGTTAGCAATAAAATACCAAGGATACTAAAAAAGGCTAGAAGCTTTAAAAGAAATCATAAAACCCTAAGTACAAACTTATAGAGGCGACGACGCTTGCGAAACCGGCCACGGGCCCGCCTGTACGCCGCCAGCGCACAAAAAAACGGGACGTCTAGGGTGGCCGCACCCCTATAAAGGGCCGTAGGCTCAAAGCTAGGCTTATAACTTTTGGCAAGCTGCGTGCCGCCGTAGGCTAGCAGCCGTGTGTATGGCTTAAAGCCCAACGCCATAAAAAGGTGCCAGGCGGCAACTTGAAGGGGGCGCGAGAGCCACACTAAGCGGATACAAATAAATTGGCCATAAACAGCAAGCCTATAGGCTACCGCCGCTAGCCCGGCCCTGGCCACATAGCGCGCCGGGAGGTAAGCGTGGGGGCCAAGGCGGTGCCGGGTCGCATATGCAAGGTAGGGGCTCTCGAGCCTAAAGCTAATGGCCGGGGTCGCTCAGAGGTGGGGGTACCGCGCCATGAAAAACTTGTGGGGCCGGTATAGAAGAAGGGACCTTGCGTGGCCAAACGTCCACCCATATCTAATGCCTAGGGCAACGAACGAGGCGGCCTCTTGGACCCTACGACAGACGGGCTCAATAACGTACTCTGTAAGGGTGTATTGGCGCCAGTGTCAGTAAAAGTGTCGTGCGCGGCGGACATTATACCTGTAAAGACGTAATCACCAAAAGTACCGTAGCACGATACGTGGGACGTGGTGGTAGGCGGCCCACGATTTTAGCTGATAGCGGCCGGTCAGCTCGGGGCGGCCCCGCGTAGTTAGGAAAATTCTTGCTGTCGTGGTACCGGCTTTTCGAAAGGTGATAATCACAGAGATGGTCCTCTGATAGTTTATAAGCCTCAGCGCTCTGGCTAATAACAGGTGCTGGAGCAAGGCATGGCCAAGGGCCCACATTTTTACGAGGGTTCCAACTATTGACTCATATATTGAAGCACAAGGGCCCTTAAGGTCGTCAAAGGGGATTTTAGCCATCAGCCACCCAAACTCTATAAGCCCAATGCACGTTTGCCAAACTAAGATTCGGCCCCGCTCTAGGCGTGGGCCGCCGCGGCCGCAATAAAAGAGGGCGGCTTGCCAGGCCTTAATGAGCTTTGCGTAGGTCCTCCAAAAAAGGCCAGGCGCCACGGCCGCAATCGCTGTGATAACTAGATGAAGGATCTCACCAATGTCCAATGTAAGGCGTATAAAATGCTCGTCAGCCCGCTCCATAAAGCGGAGCATAAGCCCTTGGAGGCCGCAGATGGATTTATGCTTCTTGCAGAAGAGCGCGATGCGGGGGTATAAAAAAAGGGCCGCTCGCCGGTTCCAAGCGATAGCAGCTTCAACGCCCTCGGCAAGTCGGGCGTATCAGCCCGCTAGAGCGGGTGGTCAGGCTTTGACAAGCCCTAAAGTATCCTTATAAAACTTTTTTAGGGCCATCATAGCTCAATTAGACAAGCCAGTAACTTACTAACCACAGGTCAAACAAAAACCCGCTCAAGGCGACGGGCAAAAGCAACCCACAGAGCAGAAGCAGAGCTCCGCTGCGGGTCAGAGGTCTCGTGGGGGCGACGTTTGCACCCCCAAAGTCAAACAACCCGCTCGCAGCCTGCCAATAGACATATCAGCCTATCAATAAGAGGGCGCACCCCAAAGCCGCGGAGCCCCATGCGCCCAAACTAACTAACCAGGCAAACAGGGCTAACTTTGATGCTAGGAAAAAAAAGGGGGGGAACCCCCCTAGCGCGCCTAACAGGCTTAGGAAAACTAAGTGGAATACTCGACCGTACCGCATGGGATGCGGCCAAGCTCCGTGTCCAGATGTAGAGTCTAGGTTCCATCCAAGGCCCAGTAGGGCCGCAAATAAAAATACAATAAAAAGGTAACCTAACAAAAAAACGCTTAGTGCCATCGTGTTGCTACCAGCTGTCCAGACGGTCAAGCTCATTAGCTAGCAGCACCTTAGAAAGAATAGATTAGCCCAACGACGCCCACGGTGATGACCATGAAAGTCTCGATTAGAGCAAATCCTAGGAGCGCTTGGGTGAAAAGCGCGTCCTCTAAGTCCGGCGAGAAGGATAGAGCCTTGATGAAAGAGCCGAAGATGGCTCCAACACCGATAGCGCATCCGCCAAGCGGTGTAACTGCAAAACCCATTGAGAGGCATTTAACTGCTTTGACGAAGACCATAGTCTTCGTACTTTCTGCATCCTAGTAGCTAAGCCAAATTTCATAGGGCCAGGACTAAAAAAGAAAGGCCGATAAACGAGCTACCGGCCAGGGTTAGCGCCGGTGATGACTGCGTGCCAAGGTGCGGCAGGAGCGCGACCGCTGTCAGGACCAAAAGGGCTAATAGAAGGCCTAGGCTGTAAACGCATGAGCCTAAAAAGAACCCTGCAAAAAAGGTCGTGCTTAGGAGCAGATGGCTAGGGTAGTAGAAGAGCAGGTAGAAGACTAAGCCGTTAGCTGGCAGAAACCTATATCAGGACAGGAGCAAAAATTGGCCGCCGCCGACTAAGAATTTAAAGATAAATACAAGGGTGAAAAGAGCGCTGCTAAATGAGGCCTCGTCGTGGGACGGAATACTCACAGCCGTTGAAGGCAGAAAGTTTGCGGAGCCACCATCCAACGTTGTTAGCCCTAACCCCAGTAGAAGGGCCAGAGCGCTTAAGCCCGACGCTCAGACAAATAAAATCAGGGCTTGAATTAGCTTCGGCGCACTAAGTGTAACACGGAATGCTAAGGTTGAGGTGGCGTTTGTTAGGTTTGTCAAAGCCCAAATTAGTGCTACTCCAGCTAGCTCTAGAATCAAAAGCGCCGTGGTTAGCTGCGTGACCATCGGCAGTAAGCACCAAAAGCAAGCGAGGCACGGGCCCATCATCCACAGGGTAAACTTTAGATGGGTAGGCTTGTTTACGCTACGATTAAAGCCCCGAACGATAAGCATGGCAACGCCTAAGGCACTTGCCATAAAAAAAATAAATTTAACTACGGCACCGCTCAAGCTGAGCTGCCCTTGAAAAAAGCACATTTCGTAACCCCTATAGGTAGCCCACAAAAATAAAGTTGTAAAGAAAAAAAGGAGCTGGCTGTTGTAGACGGGCCTGGTGGTTAAACGTTTTACTGTCCTTTGCCTGAGAGATTGCACCCTTGGCATTGAGCTCATAAATGTAAGTGAGAGGCCTAGTATTGTCCCGTAAAGGGGTACAGCACACCACACTACTAACGGTAGGCACGTTGCAAAGCTGGCACCAAACACCCCAAACGACATTTGTGTCCATGGGGCCTAAGCCGCCCCTCGCTTTAGTAGTACGACAACGATGAGCCTAACAAGAGCCAGTCAACGGGCGTGAAGGCACTTCAGAACCCATGAGGGGTGACGATAGCAACTAGCAGTAGTAACATCACTAACACAAAACTAGGGCTAGAGAGCAGGGGAAGCCACAATGCGTGCCGCCTTGAGCCTGCGTGGTGGGGGGTGCTAAGCTCGGCGCGTAAGCCCCTTAAGGGGCGCAAAAAAAGGGTAATGTATAGGGTCGCGAGGTACAGCGTTGAGAAGAACCACGTAAGCTGCAGTACTTCTAGGCCTCACTGGGCGCTGGGTGAGGTTAGTGGGCTTGAGGTCGTAAGGAGGGCCTTGACATGCCATGCAAAGGCCCCCGGCACGATCGTGGCGTTAGCAATTGCTAACCCTAGCCCGGCGTGGGTGATCCACGTAGTGCGGGGGTGTGCGGCAAGGAAGCGAAAGTCTGAGACCCCGTGGTGGGTTTGCATTAGCGCTCCGAACCAAACAAAAGTGTAAGCTTTATTACAGCAGCAAAAAATAAGCAGGAGCAGGGACTCCTCCCAAGCCCGGACCCCAAGTCCGACAACTACGTAGCCTAGCTGGCTTGCTGTGGAGCAGGCTAACAGCCTTTTCCCATCGTGCTGAAAAAAGGCTAGGACGCTAGCCCCAATGACCGTTAATGTTCCGCCCCAGATAAACAGAGTCAAAAGGTTGGGAGCTAGCTCAAAGAGCATTTTTTGTCGAAAAAAGAGGTAAAAACCGATGATGACTAGGGTTGAGGAGTGGAGTTGGGCGGAGATGGGTACCGGTGCTTCCATCGCATCTAGCAGCCATGGGTAAAAAAATGTTTGGGCGCTCTTGAGGAAAACCGCGCTCGTTAGCCCTAGCGCTAGGAGCGAGGATAGGTGGACATACAGCGGCCCGCAAACAACGTACTCAAAGGCTATTAAGGGCAGAAGGGCTTCAATTTCAAGCCCGTTTGTGGTCATCAGGTATTGCGTCATCAAAAAAAGATACCCAAAAAAAAAAACATCGCCGATCTGGGATATGCAGAACACCTTTAAGCCGGCCTTGACAGTGCACACGCGGTGCGTTCAAAATTGCACAAGGAGGAAGGAGATAAAGCTAATGAGCTCCCATAGGGCTATAACTAGCCACAGATCTGTGGCCCCAAAGTAGGCCAAGGCCGCCTGCGAAAAAGACGCGCTAAGCAACGCAATGTACCCACTTTGTGCATCAAAGTCGAAATACTCGAGCAAGAAGTAAAAGCACCCAATTAGGGCTGTGGCTAGCACGCCCCAGAGGGCGGCAGACAGGTCATCAAAGGTTAGTAACAAATGGAACTGGGGCAAAGGGGAGGGGGTGGACAGCAGGCCTACGTTTATAATAAGATTAGTATCCGTAGTGTCCAAAAAGCCGTAGCCTAGGATGCCTAGCGCCAGCTCTACCAGAAGAATCCATAAAACTAAATCAGCGATTACTGTGTCGTCCAGCCATCGGGCATAGCCCACACCCAAAATTAGAGCAATAGACCCGGCGACCAAACCAGTAATAACCATTTAAAGGCACAGCCCTTCGGGGCGTGGCCGCGTTATTTAGCTAGGTAGCAGGGCCGCCCACCGCGCGGGCTTTAGTATTAGCTGCACCAGCCAAGCCCGTTGTCACAGGCCCATACTTTGTAGCGGAGTCAAGCGCTCAATGCCGAGCGTAGTACTGGGCGCCCACATTAACGACGCACAAGGCCCGGCGATACCAAGGCCCAATCGGCTGAAATGGGGGGTAGGGAGGGTTCGGCCATCAAAGCGCCCAAAAGCTAGCCTAACGCTGCGGCCACACGTAACACATAGGAGGCTGGGGTTGACGGGGTTGGAGGGAGCAACGCCAAGAAAGTCGATAACTATGGGCGTTTGCCACTGGTTTAGGGACGCGTCTAGGCCCGGCGCCACGGTAGGTTTTAAGCTCAGCTGCACCATTTGATGTCACAAAATAAGGCCGCCCGCTGCGCTCGATATTCTACCACCGCCGTTGGGCAACGTTGGGTAAAAGACGCTCGTGAAGTTGCTGCCGTAAATGCATCCTAGCAAGGCCGGCAAACCGTAAAACTTGCCTTGGGCGGCCGGAAACACGGCACCGTTTTCGCATTCGGGTTGCTGTAGCCCAGCTGGTTAGTGTCCGTAGCCGCTGCGCTGCTAGGAGGCGATTCATGAGAGGTAAGTGTTGGTCCTTAGTCAGCAGGCGCAAGACCTGCCGTTTGAGCTGAACCTTTGCGATCTCTGCGCAACGCAGAGCTTCAACGCGGAGCAAATTTGCCTGTCTAACGCGGCGGCCGACATTTAAGCTGCGGTCAAAGAGCATGTTACGCCATCGTTGGCCCTACCTATCAATTTCACCCAAAACGATGTCTAAGGAGCAAAAAGTCGCAACAAAGTCGGCAAAGAGCACCCCTCGTGCTACAAGAGGGATGAGGTGCATGTTATGGGCAACGGGGGTGCGGACTTTCGTACGGTATGGACGGACGCCGCCACTGCTAAAGATGGTGACACCCACTTCGCCCTTGGGGCCCTCAACGCCCCCATACGAGAGGCCGGGTGAAACCGGGCAGCCCTCGCTGGCCGTACGGAAATGGTGAATCAGGGCCTCCATTGAGGTATAAGGCCCGCGAGCGGGCGGTACAAACAGCCCTCGCACTGAGGCCGGGCTTTTGCTGGCGCTGGGGCCGGTGACTTGGAAGGCTGAAAGGCCTAGCTGTGGCCTGGTAGCTGTGGCTAGCTGGCCACCAAAGGGGGAAACGGGGTGCAGCATTTGGATTACCTGGCTAAGGATTCTAAAGGATTCAACCATTTCCTTGATACGTAATAAAAACCGGTCTAGGTTGTCGCCGCGGCGGCCCAGAAAGGTTCGGAACGTGAGGCCCTTGTAGGCCCCATAACCTAAGGTGGAGGTAAGGCGTAGGTCGATGCATAGGCCTGTGCTGCGGCCAATTACACCGCTAATGCCGTGCGCTAGGGCTTTAGTTTTGCTAACTTGGCCTAGCATCGCTAGGCGTGTTTTAATGACACGGTTGTGAAGCAAACCCAAAAACGCTCCCGAAAGAGACCGGCCACAACGGGTTAAAAAATGGGCCAAATCACGCCAGAACCCCCCGGTTAACGGCGTTAGGTCGACGGTAAACGGCCGATACAGGGCCGTATGCATTCTAGCGCCAGAAACGCGCTCGTACAGTTCCATAAGGCGCTCGCGCTCCTCAAAGGCCCAAAACAGGGGGCCCATAACCCCTAGGTCTAGTGAGGTGGCTGACAAAGTGAGCAGGTGGTTCATAACTCGGCTCATCTCGTCAAACAGGGTTCGGTAAGCAAGAAGGGCGCCGTCAAGCGGCTTATGCTGAAGCTGGTTTAGCCGCTCTAGGGCGTGGCAATAGGCATGCTCTTGGAACAGGTTAGCTACGTAGTCAAAGCGATCAAAGTAAGGCAGGGCCTGCAAGAAGGGGCGGGCCTCAAATAACTTTTCTGTGCCGCGGTGCAAGAGCCCAAACTGGGGATCGACACGGTCGATTACTTCGCCGTTCATTTGGGCAACTAGTTTAAGGATACCGTGTGCGGCGGGATGTTGCGGCCCAAAATTTAAAACAAAGCTCTTTATGTGCCGTGACGAGGTCCTGCTTGCCAAAGGTAGCATTTTAAGCGGTGTAGTCATGTTCGTGCACGCGGGGCTAGAAGACTCAGGGGGCGCTTAAGTACGGGTGGTACCCTTGGTTAGTAGTGCAGCCGGCCAGGCGTGACGGTGTGCGGCCTTGCACGCGTTGCAGCGGCTTCACTGCTGCTGCTGGGGCAACGCAAAATTGTGTAGCCCCAGCTGCCGCCCCCTGCAGGGAGGCAGAGGCGGCGTTGATAGTCAGGGTCGAGGCTTGCTCAGCCAACCGCCGTCACTCACCAAGGTAAAGACGAAAGGCAGGGGCGGCTGAGGGAGCACAACTAAAGGGGAGGTGCTTTAGGGCGCATTTAAGGGCCTCGGTGCTCGCGAGGGGGGCCCAGCCGTGGCCCCTAACACCCCTGCTTTGGTAGAGGGGGGGCATAAAAGTGGCCGAATCAAACGCAGCTATGGTGGCGAATAGGGCTGTAGGAAATTCCACGGCTACTCCCAAAGGAAGCTCGGCGCCGGGCAGCGGCCACGCCTGCTGGGTAGGTGCGGGTAAGCAGCTGTGGAGATGGCGGTCCAGGGTTTGGCTAAGCCTTCATTTGGCCCAGCCTGTCAGAGTCAGAGCTGCCAAGCAACTCACGTACCCGGCAGCGATAGCCATTATGAGGGCAGCGGCCCTAGCGTAAAGTCATGTGTGATGCACAGAGAAGTGTCGCTTTACACTGAGTGGTCGAGCTCCTTGGCCGCCCAACATAGACGGGTTAGCCGCCACCTTTTGGTTCGTACCCTGGAGCGTAGTCGTGGCGGCCCATACTTGGCGCCTATCTAACCAAGTTAATGTTACCAGCGTTAGCTTGTGGGGTTGCATTTTATCGCAGCGCTACGGGGGCTTTTTAGTGGCGGTACTTTCAGTTATACATCCGAAATGTTAAAAATGGCAAGGGCCGTAAAAACGACAGCTGCGCTAGCTCGGCAGGGGTGATGGCACCCCATAAGGTAAAACTTCGGGTTAGGCCGTCTACTTCACACCCATGGGGTACTGGGGTTTGTAGCTGGGCCATTACATTCTGCCAACGTGGCGTAGGTCATGGGCGTGCGGCAACAAGCCCCACCCTATCGCCGCGGTGTATTTGAAAAAAAGGGTTGTTAACCCGTGCGCCGTTGACAAACGCGCACGTTTGCACTAACCCGCTGGTAAGCGGTAGGAGGCCGGACCCGCGCATTAGGGAGCCGAGGCTGTAGGCACACATGCGTAAAAACCCTAACCCGGTTACGCGGGTTAGCTGAGTTACGTAATTGGTGAAACGGCGCTGGCGCAGCCATGGCAAGGCCCAGGCCAGGCAGAATTGCAAGCGCAGCAGCCGCCACGCCTTGGAGAGGCCGGGCTTATACCTCACCTGTTGGAGTGGTCTTAGGGCGCCGTTGTGCTTTTGGCGCCCCGGCGCCCCAGATGGGGGGAGGGAAGTAGGACTTAGCCCGGCCAGTGTTGTAGAGGCTAAGGGGTTCATAAGCTTGGCAAATCTCTGCCTAGACCAACTATGCCGCCCCTCAGCAACGCCAGGGGCCTCATTCATGGGTGCTGATAGGGGAGCTGCCGATGAGAGAAAGCTAAACGAGCGGGGGGAGCCGGCGGCCTTAGCCGGGTCGCCAAACCCAGCTAAGCCTCGGGGCCGCGTTGAGGGGGTGGCCCCTCCCACTGCGGGGCGCAGTAGTCTTAGCCCCGTGTAGATGTTGTTCGCTGGTACATGGTTAAAGCTGTCACTGGGGCGGCATGGCGCAGAGGTGTGATCTGTTAACTCTGTTACCCCGGCTAGCAATTCCCAGCGAAGGGCCACTTGTCGCCCCTCGGGGCCCAGCGGGTCGTGGGCTGCGGCTAAGTTAAATCGTTTAAACATACACTTTTGTATGACCCAGGGCTGAGAGGCTGGAAAAAAAAACCCCTGCTCTAGCGTTGCAAGGGGGCCACGGGGTACGTCCTTATTTCATTGTAAGGGGCGTGTAAGAGCCATCTGCCACAACGGCCGGTGCCCTGGGGACAGGGCCGTCACGGCCGCGCTAACCTGCGGGTTAGGGCGTGGTAATGCAAAAAGGCGGAGTTTTGTCTTTAGAACCGTTAAGCGCATCGCTCTCCAGCTGGCGGCGGGGCGTGGGCTTTAGAGTAAGGTGTTAAAAAAGGCCCTATAGCGGCGGCGGCGGACCGCCCTTACTAACACCCCATGGGCGTGCTTGGTTTTGAAGACGCCTCGTTTTTTTATGAGCACTACACCGTTAGTAAATGCTCAAACTCTGGTGTTGTCATTGTACCGTTGGGCGTACAGGGCAGTAGTTGCCAGGCCTCGAACCACAAAGCCTTGCCGCGTTGGCCTATAACGTTTCCCTCTAATATACTTAGGATAAAAGGCAATTGATTTTACAGCCCCTTTTACAAAGCCCCCCACGGTAGTTGCTGCTCTAAAGCTACCCCCGTAGAGGTGAAAAATCTGTATCCACCCCACGCCGCTTTGATCCGTGGCCACTACTTTGGAGAGCTTTTGTAGCATATCGACTCATCTCGCTACCTCTTTGCCGAACGGATCTGGGAGGAATTTTTTCGCCTAATTTGCCGCCTAAAGGCACGTACTAACCTAATACGGGAGGTCTGGCGAAGCGCGCTGTGGTCCAGCCCGCCACTTGCGGTGGTTAAAAGGCCCATGAGGCCCAAGCTTGCTATTAACGCCAGCAGTAAAAACAGGTTTAGAAGGATCGCTTCGAACGTAGCTGTTCGGTAAAAAAATACGTGGAAGGCACCTATAACCTGCTCAAGCCAGTCCCCGTCACCTTGGTAAAGGTTTGTAAAAGTGTTAGCTAACATCGGGTCTGCGGATCCTGACAACGATGCACCGGTTAGAACCAACAGAACGATAGCGTCTGCGCCAAAGAACAATACCCTCGAATTGGGCGTGGTTGACAAGCCAGGGTACCCCTCTAAATTTAGTTGCACAAGGGACAGGCAGACTAGTACCGAGCTGTAAGTGGCGGCTAGCAAGAAAGCCAGTAAGTCTAAGTCGTAACGCGCGAGCCACGCGCACAGTGCTAAAATTAGGACACTTGCAGAGCCGATGACAGAGGCTGTAGTTGTAGCTAGGGCCAGCTCGCTAAAGGCTAAAATAAGGACTCAAAAAAATAGGGTGTCCACAGTCATGGCCGCGCAGGCCTCCTAGAGATGCAGGGCAAGGCCTGCACCTACGACGAGGCAGAGCAGGGTAAAGTTTTGTGCAAACAAAACAAAAACCCGCGAAACGGTCTGGCTTGTGCTTAGTAGAGGAAAGGGGGCCCTGGCTGCCATCGAAGCGGCTGCCAACGCCATGGTTCGCTCGATCCAACCAAAGTTGGTCAGCGCTACAAAGCCCGCTAGCATGGTAGAATGCAGCATCTCGTCATAGAACATTAAAAGGGCGTAGTCTCAGTGGCCGCTATCCTTGGACACAGCCTGGCTAAGCATCAACTCTTGAGTAACGTGGGTATGGGATTTAGCCGCCGGCACGGCGGTGGTGAGGGCAAGAACAAAGTGTGCTTCGGCGCTCCACTGACGTAACATAGCGCCTCAGCCGAGCCTTGCTCGGAGGCTAAGCAAACGTGAGTGGCTTTTTAGTAAGCCCCCCGGTAAGGGGTAGGTGCCAGATCACGCACGTCTGTGATGCGTTTATAGCGGTTCCACCTGGGGTGGCCAAGAAAAAGTACAGCAGCCTTAGCGTTGCACGGAGGGGGGCCTTGCGGTGGCGTAGGGCAAGAGTAGGGGCAGCTCGCCACCGCGGCGTTGCCCAATTAAATACGACTAACGCCCTGTCGTAACGACGCTGCACGCCGCCTACGACGCCGGGGTGCGCTAAGGTTAAATTGAGCAAAGCCCGTGCTATGGGGGTTTGGGACTTTAGGTTTAAGCAGGCCGTTTTTATTTTTCGCCTTAAACGCTGGGGCGAGAAAGCAGGCATGTATGCGGCAGGAGCCGCGGGCGGCATCGTTGTAAGGGCCGACCACACTGCTGTTTTGGCATTTAAATGGCGGCTAGTGTGCTGACGCTTACGAGGTTTAGGTGCTCACTGCAACCCGTTTAACATGAAAAGGCAAGTGCCGTGCTCCTACACCCAGAAGCGTCGGCCCGCGGCACGGACCAACCGCTTGGCTAAGCGCTTCCTAATGCTGCGGGCTTTTTTAGCCCGCCTTGGCCTGCCCACCAAAGTGGGTGTAAAGATGAGCTGCGCCCACTCTAACTGATACCGGGCTAGGGCTCTGGTTGGACGTTTATGGGCTGCCCGAGACTGTATGGCGCACAGGTTAGCTTCGTGGGCAATAATTTGGAAGTTTGCCACGGGTACTTGGCCCCTACCGTAGTCTGCTAGAGCCGTGACCAATGCCGCCTGGACCTCCTTGAAGGCTAGACCTACAGCAGCCGGGTTTCGAATGTCCCAGACGAGTTGGCGGGTTAAGGGATGCACAAAGACCTGGTTGGAGGGGCTGTTTAGGAGCCGCCAAAAAAACTTAAAGTTTGAGAACGGCCCACGCACACAAAGGCTTAAGGGTAAAAAACTATATAAAAGGATGTAAGACCTTACCGCCGTGGCTAAAAACGCTTCGACGAGCTTAGTGGTGCGATAACGGCGGCCAAAGCCCAGCAAGCGGGCGACCCAACCCCCGCTAAAAAGGCTTAACGGCTGGGCATCGACGCCTTTCGCTAGTGTTGTAACAAGGCTGAGTTCGACCGTTGCTTGGCGGCACCGACGCCGTAAGGTAGCACGAATTTGGATGCTCCTTAAAGCCGTAAGTGTAAATAATTGACCCTTGTCGTCGCCAGCTAACATGTCTGCAGGCACGCCCCGCAGGCTAGAGGTGGTTCACCACAGGGGTTGGCTGTAAGCTAAAGGCCGACGGGTGCTAGGGTGCTCCTTGACGGCGTCGCCAAGGTCTGGCGCCTTAGGGCGCATATCAGGCTTAGGGGATACACACAGCATGGCCTTGAGGGGCTTTAGCATCAGGAGTTGCCGCATTGCACGCCAAATATTACGCTAAAGTGGCCAGGGCCTTTAGCAGCATTTGTAGGTCGGAGGCGGACAGCGTAGTTGCCCCATTTTGGGTCTGAGAATCAAGGCCGCGCAGGAAGGCTAGGCACCAATCTATGAAGAGGGAAGGGTGGACAACGTTAACCATAATGGGCATCCAGTGGTGGTACCGCCCACAGACTTCCATACACTGGCCCCAGTATGCGCCGCGCCACCTAAGTAAAAGGCGGCGATGGCTGTTATAACCTGGAACGCAGTCTATCTTAACGTTTAGTCCGGGGATGGCTCAAGAGTGGATTACGTCCTTGGACCCACAGATAACGTGCATCGGTATGTCAGAAGGCAGGGTGACGCCCTTAGTAACCCTAAGGCGACGTGAGGCGCTAATGTTGCTGCTGAGGGGCACGTACCCGTGGTGTTTGGTGACCGCGTTGGCCTCAAAACTCTCGAAGGGGGCACGCGCAAACTCAAGCTTAGCCAATGTATCCGTAAGGAAATGCATTTTGTCGCCCCCGCTAACCGTTGTGGCTAGGGGCACATAAGTGCCGCCGGCCCTTAGGAGTCCTCGGTGGGTGGTGAGAGCCGCGCTGCGGCCACTTAACCTATCAAATGTAAGCTGCGTCGCCGAATTGACAGCCGAGTGGGTTGAAGGCGAGGGCCACACTCCTCATATGGCCGCTCACGAGATCGTAGAGTTGGCGGCTGACACGCCTGCCAGCGCACTAGTTTCGGGGACTCCTGCGTCCGTTAGGGCCGCGGGCGCCAGCGTCGAAAGCAGTACGGGTGCCGCGCCTCGGACGCCGCTAGAGCTCTTTAGACCCAGCTCGTTTAAATTTAGGACTGATGAGCGTAGGGCAGCCGTGCTATAAGCAGCGCGGGCTGAGGGGCCGCTGAGGGACAGATTAAAGTTTGTATTGGCCTTAACGGCGCTCAAGAGAGGGGACCAGCTTACGAGGTAGCGGGAGTTGTGATCGCTACGTCGCGTTGTGTTCAGCTCGAGAGTCCAGTACGAGTTGACAAAGACGGGGTCTAAGTCCTCGGTGGGAGCTGGGGTTAATGAGGCCCAAACCGGGAGCCAAGCTCCGATCTGGAAGTCTAGGGTCGGGGCAGAAATCTTAAATTGAGGGGTAAGCGGTTGCGTTAAGCCCAAAGACGTAAGGCCCAGCGGGGTGGAATTTTTGGCTAGGTTTAAAAGAGGGAAGGCTTGTTTTAAGCCTACTAGCGCCTTGGGGGTCGCAGAGATGCCCGTAAAGGGCCGCCTAAAAACCCCCCCACGGCTTAGCTTAAAGGACGGGTAGGAAGCTAGGCTGGCGTTGGTTGCTCAGCCTAAGTTAAGTAAGCCCACCGGGGTTTGCGGTAGGTTCAAGGACGGGGTAGCGAGGCCCTCTAGCTTGCTAGCGATCAAAGATGAGTCCGCAAGTCGGGATAGCCCGGTCCGGACGAGCTTTGACTCTTCTAGGCCAAAACCCAGCCCACTGGGCGTAAAACGTGCGCGCGCATTTGCCAGGGATGGGGTAGTATAGGGTGACCGCAGGTGGCAGCTGGCGCCACTCGGCTTAGTAGTGGCTAGGGCTAAGGGCAGGCGCGAGCGAACCTCCGGTCCGAAAGGACGAGGACGGTCACCGGCTCGTCAACCCCGTGCAACGAGCGTTGCAAAATAGTTGGGGGTAGCGAGTGGGGCGAAGCTCGGGTGCGAGGGAACCGCCCGTCCGAGAGGACGAGGAAGGTCACCGGCTAGTCGACCCCCTGCAACGAGCGCTGCAAAGGGATTAGAGGTAGCGCGTGGGGCTAAGAGCAGGCGCGAGGGAACCGCCCGTCCGAGAGGACGAGGAAGGTCACTGGCTCGTCAGCCCCCTGCAACGAGCGTTGCAAAATAGTTGGGGGTAGCGCGTGGGGCTAAGGGCAGGCGCGAGGGAACCGCCCGTCCGAGAGGACGAGGAAGGTCACTGGCTCGTCAGCCCCCTGCAACGAGCGTTGCAAAATAGTTGGGGGTAGCGCGTGGGGCTAAGGGCAGGCGCGAGGGAACCGC
>Ga0194116_10001125_pt1 | contig 40223 bp, 34 predicted proteins | sample TA2MahsurfametaG_4_FD_148617 | JGI IMG/M metagenome (GOLD analysis project Ga0194116, IMG submission 148617) | Freshwater microbial communities from Lake Tanganyika, Tanzania - TA2015008 Mahale S9 surface | ecosystem: Environmental > Aquatic > Freshwater > Lake | place: Tanzania: Lake... | reverse complement strand
AATTCAACTTCAAATTCAACTTCAAATTCAACTTCAAATTCAACTTCAAATTCAACTTCAAATTCAACTTCAAATTCAACTTCAAATTCAACTTCAAATTCAACTTCAAATTCAACTTCAAATTCAAATATAACTGAACCAAAAGATTTAGTAAAAACAGAAAATTCAATTCCAACAATAATAACAAATAATTCATCTTATGTTCCAACACAATTATTATCACAAAATTAAACAAAATTAAACAAAATTATTCTTTATAAAAAAGTTAAATACAGAAATGATTAAATAAAATGGAAAAAAATAAATTAAAAGAAGAAAAATTTCAAAAGATAAACCCTTTTCAACAATTAGATGATATTAAGAATAAGATAAAGAGTGAATTCATTTTGTTTTTAGATGATTTGTTAAATGTTTTTCCTAATAATAAAAATCTATTCATGTGCAGAATTATAACTCATCAAATTGATAAAGAAGAAGTATGTGAACTTTTATATAACGAATTATATGATTATGTAAACTCGAAAAAAAATTTTGAAATACAAAATATAGTATCTAATGAATTTATATTTAATTTAAATTTTCTAAATCACGGAGGAATACAAACAAAGGAAGATATTACTATTTCATCCATACAATATCCATCAAAAAACGATATAACAAATGGTTTTCAATTTAAACTAAGTGATTTATACAATATAAATAATAAAGATGAAGATGATAAATACAGAGAATATAATGAATGTATTTATAGATGGATATATACTATAGTTTATTTATTGAAAAAATTAAAAACAGTAAAAAATATATAGAAAATTTTAAAATATTTTAATATTTTAAAATGACAAAGACTTCTCCAAAGAAATCAGTTAATAAAAAAAAATCTGTTAAAAGTAGACCTTGTAAAAATGGAAAGGTAAATTTTAATATAGTTCTTGACCTTGACAATACTCTTATTAGTTCATTAACTAAAGAAGAATACGAGAACCGAAAAACCAATAAAAACATAAAATTCACAGAAATTTGTGATGGAATGTATTATACAATTGCTAGACCACATTTAGAAGATTTTTTAACATTTATTTTTAAACATTTTCAAGTATCAGTATGGACTGCTGCTTCAAAAGATTATGCAATTGAAATTTTAAAAAAGTTTATAACAAAAGGAAAAAAAGAACGTAAATTAAAGAGTTTTTTGTATGATAATCATTGTGAAGATTCAATTGAAAAAGTAAATCCTAATACTCCAAAAGATTTGAAATATTTATATCTTTCAAAAAATAAAAAATTTAGTCAAGATAACACTATCATTGTAGATGATCATAAAGATGTGATAAAAAATAATAAAAATAATGTAATTGATTCAAAATATTTTGATGCAAATAAAAAAAATCCATTACAAGACACATTCCTATTAAATTTAATTAGAGATTTAAAAATAGTTCATCAAACACTTTGCAATAAAGAAATTTAAGAAGGATACTTCTTACTATCTGGATCGCCTCTGACTTGTTGCATATCTGCAGCTATTTCTTTTATACTCTTTTTACTATCTTTTTTAATAATTGGGTCAATTGTAGGATCTTCTTCTGAATTCATAAGTTCATCTATATCGTCATCTAATATTTCAGCATCATCAATGTTTATATCTATCTCATTGTCGTCTTCGTCATCATCTTCTTCTTCTTCTTGAATTGAATCTAAATTGTTTCCTTCAATAAATTTAACGGATGTAAGTGCCATTTTGTCATGTTCTTTTTTACCTCTTGGTACCAAACGCTTTGAACTCATACCTATTTCTACTTTTTTATTGAATTCGTAAGGAATTGGGTCTTTAACTCTTGGTAAATGTGTAACTTCTTTTTTTGAATTTTTAGCATTGTTCATTTTAGATAATTCTTGATTTTCTCTCATTAATAAAGTTTGACGACTTTGAATAGAATCACTTAAAGTGTCATCAAATTCGTTTTCGAGTATAGACGACCGAGTGTCTTTCTGATTTCTTTCTCTTTTTTCTTTTCTTATATTGAAATTTAATGCTGTTACTTTATTTGTTGATGAATTTTGAGTTTCATTTACATTTTCTGAACGATTAACCGAATTAACTAATTGTAAATTTTGAGATTGAGGAGTTGATGGACCTAAACTTTGTCGTGCTTTTATAACCATAAAAGTTTCCATGTTCTTATTGAAAAAATCTACTAATTGAATTAACTCTTGACCAGTATGGACATTTACAACACCATTTTCAAATAACATAAATACACTAGGTACAACTTGAAGTTTATATTTAGAATTCATTAAACGTTTTCTTATTTTAGAATTATCTACACAAATAAATGTAATGATTTGTTTATAATAAGGATGCAAAGCAGTTAAAAAATCTCCACATAATTTAGAATATTTACTATAAAATAAAATTATTTTTATAAGATTCATGTTATTTTTCTGGTTTAAAAACGAAAAAAATTCAGAATTATCATTATTTTGGGGTTTTTGTGAATTTACATTTGAATTTGTATTTTGGGGTTGTTGTTGAGAATTATTTTTTTGAAAGTTCATTTGTTATAAATATATTACTTTATTTTTATATTTTTATTTTATATTATTTTTTAATATAAAATATTTTTTCATTTATATTTAATAATATTTCGCAATTATAAATATAAAGATGTCATTTAAACCTTATACTCCTACTTATTTTTCTGATGAATTTGATTCTACAAGAAGAGTTATTCCTCAAGATTATAGAGAGGATTGTTATTTTGCATTTTTTTCACAAAAAAATATTTTAAATATAAGTAGTGAAATTACCAGAAGATTACAAGGTGTTCACCCTGATGGTAAGAACATTATTGTTTCTGACCAAAATATTTTATCTGTTATGGATAGTATATACAAGTCTACTTATAAAGATGTTCAAAAAATGACAATGATGACTATTGAATATATAGTTGAAGCTATTTCTACTGAATTTCAAACAATTGAACAAAACAATAAATTAAGTATATGGGTTACCCAATATACTGATGATTGGGGTATTAAACAAATACCTAAAATAAAAATTAGAGAGAAACGTCCTACTCCTATGATTTTTAACATGAATTATTAAATGTGTTTTATACATTATTTATACAATATTATTTTTTAGAAGCAAAAGCAACACCTATACCGCCTAATAAAACTGCACTTGCTGTAAATGCTAATATTCCTATCGCATTTCCTTTTGAAGATGTATCTGTTGATACACTTGAAGAAGACGAACTTGAGGGGTTTTTTATAGATTCTATATACTTATCATGTTCATTTTGTCTTGCTCTTTCCTCTACAATTCTTTTTTCTTTTTCGCGTTGTTCTTTATTCTCTCTTTCTCTTTGTTCAATTATTTTTTTTTCTCTTTCTGAATCTTCTTGTCTTGCTTTTTCTCTTTCTAAACGTTTTTGCTCTTCTTTCTTTTTTTCTTCAATTTTCATCTGTTCTTTTTCTTTTAATGTTTTCTCATTTTGTTCTTTATCTTTTTGTTCCTTATCCTTTAATGTTTTTGCTTGTTTTATTTTTTTTAAAAGGTTTTCTGTTTCTATATTCCATAATTTTGTTAAGTTGTGTATTTGTAAAACAGTAGTATATTTTTTTTGTTCTAAATTATATGACTTGATACTATTATTTTTAAAAAAATTGTCAACTTCTGAAGTTTCATTAAGAGGAGGATTTAAATTATAAGTTAATAACTGTCTTATTTCATCAGTAACTTCCTTATAACTATTCCCCCTAAATTCCCCATGAAAATATAAATTAAATTGTTGGAATTCATTTTCATAATTTTTATTTAAAATCAAAGATAAAATACATTTTGTATCCTTACATTCATCTGAAATTGATTTGTAATTTTTTATCACATTTTCAAGATGTTTTTTTATTTCTGTTATTAGTTTATTTTTTTTAAATTCATCTTTTTTACAATATAGTTCATATACGTTTTCAATTTCTTTAAGTTTAGTTGAGGAAGCTTCATTTAATGTATTTTTATTAATATTATAAACGTCTTTACATTCAGTTGCTTTTTTATTTGTTATTTCAGTTGGTTTATTACAAAATTCATCTATATCAATCTTATCACAATCATTAATAATGCCTTTTAATTTATCTATTTCATCAACGTAATATTGTTTATAGTTGTCTTTTAAGGCATTAAGTCTTATTTCTATATAAAAAATTACTTTTTCATAATCAAATTCAGGAACCGGTGTTATATTTGTTTTACAATTGGTTGTTAAATTATTTAAATTTGTTTTTTTGGTTTCTAGTTTTTGTATTTCATCTTTTATTTTTGTTATCTCTTTTTCCTTTTCTGTTTTTTCCTTTTCTCTGATTTGAATTCTTTCATTTTGTAATTTTGTTATTATCTTTTCCTTTTTTGTTTTTTCATCATTAACTTTTGTATTTAATGTTACATGTAAATTTTGCCTTTTATTTTTTTCTTTTTCATCTGTATCCTTTAAATTTTGTATTTCACTATCATATTTTGTAATTAAATTTTGTATTTCAGTATTATATTCTGTAATTGATTTTTGTATTTCAGTATTTTTGCCTGTTAATTTTTGTATTTCAGTATTTTTGCCTGTTAATTTTTGTATTTCATCATTATATGCTGTAATTAATTTTTGTATTTCATCATATTCTGTAATTAATTTTTGTATTTCAGTATTTTTGCCTGTATTTGGCTTTTCAAAATCCCCTAAATTTTTCAAATTCTCTAAAATTTTCAATTCTTCTAATTTTCTTTGCAATTCTCCTAATTTTCTTTGCAATTCTTCTAATTTTTTCAATTCGTTATTTTTTTCTTTAATTTTTTTATCAATTTCTGATACTGAACTTAAATCTTTAATTATTGTTGTTTTAAACTCTTTTTCATTAAATTTTTCCTTAATCTTGTTTATCAAAGTATTAAGTGTATCACTATCAAAACCTAAATCATATATTCTTTTTAAAAATTTACCATTATTTATTTTTTCAATATTTATATTTGTTGTACAATTATTAAATGTATCTTTTATTATATCATCAATAATTTTTTCAAATTCCTTTTCAACTGTATTTTTATCTTTTTTAGATTTTTTAAATATCTTATCCAAAGCGGTTGTAGAAACGGCACCTAATATTCCTCCTATTACTTTTCCTACAGCTGAAAAAATTCCACCAAGTAAAGCGTCAGCCATTATTATTTTATAAAATATAAAATATAAAATTTTAAAATAAAATTAATTAAAAAAATACAGATTATTCTTTTCTAAATTGTTGTTTATATACATTATTCAAATAATCTGTAAATGAAATTTTGTTATTATAATTTATTTCTGGTTCAAAACCTTCACGATTTACACAGGGACATGATTGTTTGTAAACTCTTAACGGTTGTGGTTGTGAATTTTTATTTGTATTCAATATGTTATAAATGATAGCAATTACCAAAATTGCCAGGATAATTTTAAATATACAATTCTTATACATTTTTTATTTATATAAAATACAAAAATTAAAAAATAGTTAAAACACATTGGTAAGATTCCAAGAGTGTTTGTAAAGAACACTTTTCTGCATAATATTCATTCTCGTATCCGTTCATTTGGTCGTAAATACTTTTTTCCTTAGTTTTTCTTTTCATAATGTCAACTATAATAGGGTAATTTTCAGAACATTCGTAAACTACTCTATCTTGTAATTCATTTGTCTGTTTCATTTCTAAATCTACAATAACATTTCTATTATTCTTTACATTTTGTTGTTTCAATTTAATATTGTGTGGATTTATACTTTCAAAATCATCTATAGAACGAGTTTGAAAAGAATTCCACTGTAAATTTGATAAGTATATTTGTGAACCAATAGGTATAGTTTCAGTTTCTTCATATTGATACTGTTCTTCGTATAAATTGTGTGGATTTATATCTTCTTTTACAATTGCAATCAAGTACCTGTTATCAACACATAACATACAACCAATTTTGCAATAATAAATTCCATAATTAGTTCCATCACTTGTAGATTTAGAATTTATTTTTGTAAAAACAACATCTCCAAAATAATCAACAATAGAATTATAAATTTCTTGTTTTAAAATATATCCATGTGTATTTCTATTAGAGTTGCCTTGTGATGTTGTCATATAAGAATTGAATTGTAAATTGTTATTATAACTGTTAGAAGAATTGTTAATATAAGGATTATACATTTTATACTATTTAAAATATACACAACTATTTTAAATAATTTTTATGATTTTATGAAAATATAAAAACAAAATAAATATCAAAAATTCAAATTACATTTTATAAGCAGAAGCCAAAGATGGATATCCAACTGGAGCGGGTGAATCACCGGCGATATTAACAGGAGCCAAATTATCTAAAGTAGAAGCATAAACGGTATCTCCGCGTCTACGAGGATCAGTAATATCTCTAGTATACTGTTGTAAACCTTGAGGGAATTGCAAAGCCAAACTGGACATAACAGTAGGAGTCATACCAGAAGCATATACAACTTTATCCTTAGAAACTGTGTATGCAGAACCTAAAGGAGCATAGTCAAAATTCGAAGAAGCATCAACGAGTGAAGTAGCATCTCTTGAACTAACGTTGTAAGACATTTTTATTATATTTACTTATACATTAGAAAAAAAAATTTTAAATAAAGATTTTTTATTTTAGATTTTGTATTTTTTACAAATACATTAAAAAATTGATTTTTTTTAAAACAAAGAAACAAATTAACAACAATCTAAAAGTTAAATCAGCTTAAAGATACTTGTTAATATAACAATCAGTTCTAATTAACGTTTTAACTTACAATCAATCTAAAAATGAGCTCAAAAATGCAAACTAAGAAAATTTCTAAACAAAATCAATTACACGACGTAACTACTTACAATGTTGAAAACATGTTTTTTGGTGAACCTGACGCTTATAGCATTCCTGGTCCTACTCCTATCAACTTTCACCGTATGAACATTTACACTAAAAATCAAAATGAAGACGGTTCTACTTCAAATACTGTTGGTGATTTAATTTTGAAGTTTGAAAAGATGTTTTGTTTTGGTGTTAGTGAAAATAAAAGTCAAGATAATGGTACAGTAGCAAGTCATAGTGTTTCTTGTTGTATGTGGAGTAGAGAAGGTGCTACTGAAAATGAATTAAAAGCTACTACACTTTTAGAAAACATCATCCAAAAGTGCAAAGAAAGAATTCTCTCTGTTAAGAAGGAATTAAAGAAACCAAAGATGGAAATGAGCGATTTGAAAAAACTCGACAAACTCTTATACTGGAAAGAAGATGAAAACGGTGATAGAGTTCCAAATATGGGTCCTATTTTCACTCCAAAATTATTGGAATATAAGGAAACAAAGGATAAAAATGGAAATGTCAAACCACATCAAATCGCTACTATCTTTTATCTTGAAAATGAATTCGATGAAGAAGGCAATCCTCAAATTGTTAGTCCACTTGAATTCTTGAGTGATAAAACTAATAAAAAATATTGCAGTATTACACCAGCTATTAAAATCGATAATATCTTTATTGGTGGAACTGCTATTACTATCCAATGTAAGATTTTAGAAGCAGATATTTCTGTAAATCAAAGTCGTCAGCAAAGTTTATTACACCCTAATATGACTATTACTAATAAGAAACCTACAGTTCAAACACAAGATGAAAAAGAAGCAAACGATATCGATGAAAGTGAAGAAGAAGATGATGAAAATGAATTGTAAAAATACAATAAACATAAAACACACGTAAGTATATATTTATACATATATTAAACATTATTTCAAATATTATATAATATTTGAAATAACTCTCTTTTATATATTGGTCTAAAGGTTGTATCCATAATTAAAAAATATTTATAGCGATTTACTTTGTTTTAAAACCAAAATGGAAAACACAATGACTTCAACTGTTCAATCAATGTCAGAACTTGATTTTTTCAGTAACTTGGAAAATCAAGTTGTAATGGTAGATGAAGAATACTCTGTAAATTTACAATTATTTCATTATAAAAGTTGTACAAATGAAAGCAATCCCCTTGTTAAAAAAGTAAGAGGTGTTGTAAGAAGCAATGATAAAATCGTTTCTTCGTCATTTGGATATATTGACGAACTTGACGTAGACAAACATGAAGAAACAATTATTAAGAAGTTACATTCTTTTAATCAAAGTAAGATTTATAAAATGTATGAAGGTACTGTTGTACGTATGTTTTATTGGAAACATAGATGGTTCCTTTCTACTCATAAAAAACTTAACGCTTTTGATAGTAAATGGGGTAAGAGTGGTTGTAAAACATTTGGTGAAATGTTTGTTGATGCTCTTTGTGATGATAAAGTTAATTTTAAACCCCAAAATACTGATATATGGGATATTTACAATAATTTCTGTTATTCTTTAGACACTAAGAAAACATATGTGTTTTTAGTTTTACATGATAAAAATACACAAATGGTATGTAATAATGATGTTTCTATACTACCGTTATACCACATTGGTGAATTTGATAATACCACACACTTACTAGTTGAAGGAAACACTAGTAATATTCCAAGTTTACCTGAATTAGAATTCAACAGTCCTGAAGAAATTGTAGAATATGTAAAAAATATGTGTCCTTTTAAAAACCAAGGTATAATTGTGTATTTTCCAAATCAAACACAGCTCAAAATTTTCAATTCAAAATATAAAAATATTCAAGAAATAAGAGGAAATCAACCTGATATTGTATTTAGATATTTGGAAATAAGACATAACCATGAAGAATATTCAAAGTTCTTTAGTGTTTTTGGTGAGAAATACAGTAGTGAATTTAACGAAGTAGAAAAAACTATTTTGAATAAATCTATAAGTATTTTTCATTCTTATATGAAAAGATATATTTATAAACAGTTTGTATTTGTACCAAAGGTAGAGTTTGTAGTGATGCAGTTATGTCATGAATGGCATTTACAGGATAGAGACAATAATAAAATGAAAGCACATGTTGTTTATGATTTTGTAAATACTTTACCTACAAAGTTGCTTTATTCTCTTGTTAAAAATTCTGAAGAAACAGATTAAATAATCCATCCATACATCCATACATATATACATCCATACATATATACATCCATACATATATACATCCATACATATATACATCCATACATATATACATCCATACATATATACATATATACATTATTTGTATTGATTTAAAGACTATAAAATATATAATTTAAATTATATATTTTAACCTGAAATATAGTGTAAAAATGTCACAAATTAAATTAAATGTACTTTGTATTGGTGATGTTCATATACAAACAAATAATACAACAGATATAAAACTGTTTATGACTAAACTTGAAAATTATATTCAAAAAAATAGTGACAACATAGATTTGATAATATTAATGGGAGATATTCTACATACACATGAGAGACTGCATACTATACCGTTTAATATAGCAAATGAACTATTCAATAATCTCTCTAAATTAAAACCATTATATGTATTGGTCGGAAATCATGACTACATAAACAATTCCCAATTTTTAACACAAAACCACTGGATGAATTGTTTTAAAAACGAAAATAACAATATTAATATAATAGATAACGTTATTCATCTAAATATAAAAAATAAAGATATAGTACTGTGTCCATATGTATCTGATGGAAAATTCACACAGGCACTCGATACTATAAATAATTGTTTTGATTGGAAAAAAGCAGATTGTGTATTTGGACATCAACTTTTAGATGGTGTTAAGATGGGAGCTATACTTACTGAAAATGTAGAAAAATGGGATAATTCATATCCATTACTTGTAAGTGGTCATATCCATGACAAACAAACACCACAAAACAATCTATATTATACAGGTTCTTGTATGCAACATGCTTTTGGTGAAAGTTCAGATAAAACAATTTGTCTGATTTCTATATGTGAAAACGAACCTAAATTAACTGAAATAAATTTAGATTTACCACAGAAAAAAATTCTATATTACGATATTGAAGAATTAGATAATATAGAAACAAGTGAAATAAATAAAATTTTAGATTTATTAGAAAATAAAAATATACATTATAAAATAACAATTTCTGGAAATTTTGAGCAGTTTAAATTATTCAAGAAAAATCCTGTATTTATGAAATTACAAAAAAATGGAACAAAAATAGTATTCAAAAATAAACTCGCAGATATATTGAATAAAAAACATCTGATAAAAAACACAGATAGTGATAATTTTAAAGATATATTACTAGAATTAATTGAAAACGATGTTAACACACAATTAGAATTAAAACAAATATATAACCAATTTTATAATGTAAATAATATTTACAATAATAAACAAATTGAATTTATAGAATAAATTAATATAATTTCAAAAGTTTTTCTTTTTATATAAAAAGAAAAACTTACAAATACAGCATGAATTCATTATTTAACAAGCTAAAAAATACATTCAAAGATTCAGTAGGTTCTACTACTACAACTGTTCCTACAATTGGGAACGCAAGTTCAAATGATACACAACAAATTAGTTCAATTAACAGCACAAATAAATCTGGAAGTTCAAATGAAACTATAAATAGCAGTGTTAGAAGCGATATCATTTCTGATTCTACAGATCCAAATAATAGTAGAGCTAGTTCAAATATAAGTGTAAATATAAACCCATCATCTATTCCTTCAACGACAAATACTTCTCAAACACAAAAAACAGAACCAACGAACAATTCAAATGTATGGTTATATGTTATATTTGCATTGATTATTTTGATAATATTAATTATGATTGGATATTTTTACTATAATAGAAAAAAACATTAATATAAAAATATATTTATACATATTAAAACTATGAGTTCTGATATTACTAATATACCACTAAATACAAGTACTTGACCTGCTTATCCATCAAGTACTGGACCTGCTTATCCATCAAATAAAGAAAAATCAGAGAGTGACAGCAAAAATGTTGAAAAACATAAAAAGAAACGTGGGGTTATGTTTTATAGTTTAATTTTAATTGTCATACTGATATTATTGGGTTTTGGATATTGGTATTATACAAAAAATCTATAAATATCTAAATGTTTGAAATATATTAAAAAATATGAATATTACAAACATTTTAACAGAACATATAATTAATAATAAACCAATTTCATTTTCAAAATACGGAGATGGTGAATTTTATTGCGCGTTCGTTAGACATGGTAGAAATTGTGATAACGATACATACACATATAAATTAGGAAATAGTTTAATAAATTCGTTCAAATATATGGTTGAATGTGCTGAAAATTATTATATTGGCAAATGGCATGATTAGACACACAGCATATTATGGGAACAATTAGTTAACAAACCAGTTAACTATGCAGATTATCACAGTGTTATAATTGATAAAAAAAACGATTTCAAAAAATTAATGCTTTATAAATCAGTTAAAAATAGTAATAGAAAAAAAAATAGTGTGTAACGAGTTACTTATAAAAAGTAAATTGTTATTAAATGCTGATGAAATCATATTAGTTCCTTTTAATAATTGGTTTGATACTGAATTTGAAAATATATTAGATAAAATATGTAAATTAATTAATACAGATGATAATCATATGGTAATTACATGCTGTGGTATGTCTGCAAAAGTTTTAATTTGTGAATTGTATAAACGTTTTCCAAATGGAATTTATCTTGATTTTGGTCATGCTCTAGATTTTATATGTACAAAAAAAGACAGTAGAGGTATAGAAAGTAACTGGGGATATAATTATGAATATATCTATGAATTTTTAAAAGAACTTTTACCAGAAGAATGGGACGATGATAAGTATAATTATATATACGAAGAAGCTAAACAAAAATTGGGAATACATTTATGATTTTTAAAAAAATATTAAAACAAACATATTCATAAAAAAGTAAAAATAATTTATTTATGTATAAATAAAAATGAGTGATTACGGAAATTATTCTGATGCATTAATTACAAAGACAAAAACATTTACTGGGAAGAATATATACAGTGCTTCTATTACGGAGTTTGTAAAAAATAATCCAAAATTTCAACAGTCCCAAAATTTTCAAGTTGCAGTCTTAAGTCCAGATTTAGAAACAAACATTTCTCAAAATAAATTTCAATTTGCACAAAAGATGCATTACCCTACTATATATCATACAAGATATGAAAATAGAGGATAAAAATTATCTTGAATTATTTTTATTTAATCTTTTTTTATTTATAATAAATAAAAAAAATGAGCATTGAATATTCATCTCCAAACGTAAATTTAATATTGAAAAAGAAAAATCCTTTCTTAGGAGAACAATTAACTCAGTTTCCTCAATATAAATCAGCAGTACCAAATCCACCTAAATTAAAAAACGATATGCCACATATTTTATCATATGAAGGATTTAAAGATAAAAAGTTCAAAGGAAATATGTCTTTTAAGGCAACTGCTAGACAATCAGTTATTAATTCTGCTAAAAACATGGGATATCTATTTGTTCCAGGTTTAAAATTTAATACAATAAGTGGAGATAGTGTGATTTCTCAACAAAATATATCTGCTTCAAAAACTGTAGGACAATTTTTACAAGACACAAAATCTTCAAGAACTTCTGGATTAGAGAAAACAATTGCCATATACTATACAGGTTCAGGTTCAACATCAAGAAGATGTTATTATAAAAGACAATTTTGGTTAGAAGATATTGTCCCTATAGATGCACAAACACAATCAAATATACCAGATGCAGGTATATTTTTTAGAAATTTAGGAGACATAAATGATATAATATCTTCACCAGAAGATATTTCCAAATATTCATGGATTAATAACGGTGATGGCAATACTGATAATAATAAAAATATAAATTTTAACATGAATGATTATAATATTTTTAATAATGTATATTTTTTAATGTGTTTTAATGATTATACAGTATTTAATTTTTTAAACACAACTATAAGTAATTACGATTTTATTGCAAAGCTTCAATTAAATGGTCCAAATAAATCGGATACTGATAATGACACAATAAATAAATCTCAGTTATTCAGGTTAACTAAAGTTAATAATAATAAAAATGAAAATAAATTTTATATAGAATTTTTAGATACTACACACAATAACCAATGGACAAAAACGACTTTTCAAGACTTCTCAAAAAATACTCCTGTTTTGAGAACTATTAAAGATTCAGACAGGGGTGTAGGATATAATTGGCCTTTGGTATATGACAATGGTAATAACGTTTTTTATTTTAGTCCTGGTTCTTCAGAAAATTGGGGAAGTATTTTTAGAAGAGCAACTGACCATAATAATAGAATCACATTTAGAGATTTTGGAGTTTTGATTGAAAATTTTAAAAATAAAATAATTCATCCAAATTATAATTATATTTACAAAAAAATATTTTCAGATCCATATTACGGTGCCCAGCCATATATATGTATATATGGAACATCAACTGATCCTACTATGGTACAATATTCTAAAGATAATTCTCTTTATCCTCCTCAATCTACTGATGGTTCTTTTACTGATACATGTGAAAATATTTTATCAACATATTGTATATATACACCTGATGGAATAACTTATCCTAATCTGTTTAATGATGAATGTTTAATTTCTTGTAAAAATAGTTTGACTGGTATGTGCGATGATGCTATTTCGAACTGGTGCGATAAAAATAAACCTGCTGATAACGTTGATGTTAACAGTGATACTTATACACAATATTTAAAAAAATGTGGATGTTTTATGCCTGGAAATTATTACAACAATTTAGATAACTCATATACATCCAAAGGATTTTCTCTACCAAATTGTGTAAAGAAATTTAAATATACTATTTGTGGAAATGCCGATTATAAAGATCGAGCAAGTCAAATTGCTGCTGCTGATTCGTGCAATGTAGATATAGTGAATTGTATCCAGACTGTAAATATAGATAACAAAGGCAATATAAGTGGTGATATAAATGTCGCTCAAGGGGCATCATGTGAACAATTAAGAAAAATAGTTACACCTTCATCTACTGGAACAAATGTAGTAAATACACCAACCACTGGAACTGATTCAACTGAAACAGATAGTGATTCTACATCAGAAGATTCAGGTTCAACAACTGATACTGGAACTAAAACTGGAATAACCCCACCTACTATTGCACCTGAACCTGAAAATAAAATACTTGGACTCAATCCTATGGTATTTTATGGTATTATTGGTTCAGTTGTGTTTTTATTGATTATTTTGATTGTATTTTTAATGATGAGAAAAAGAAGTGAACCAGTTCAACCACAAGCTTAAACATATTTTATACATATTTTATACATATTTTATACATTTTTTAAATTTCATACATCTTTTTAAAAGCACTAAACATGTCCTTCTTTAATTTTTCATCTATTTTGTAAGGTATTACTCCGGAATTATGTCTATCTGTATCCAGCTCTTTATTTATACTTGAAATATAATTTCTTTTTAGTGTTTTTTTAAGTTCTTCTATGTTTTCATTAGTTAAAACATTCAACATGTTTTTAGAAAAGACAAGTGTATTTGCGTTTTGTTCAAACTTATTTGACTTGTAAAATTTCTCCCAAATTTCATCTTCAAACTCCAACATTTCAATATATGTATTTAGAAAAGATTGTGGCAATTCAATCATTGATAAATATCTTATAAAAAAATCGTATAAAACAACTCTATTAAAAGAAATCCAATCGTTAAATCCATCTTTCATCTCAATGTATATATTTTCAGATTCTTTTTCACAATTTTTATATAAATTATGAAAGAATAGATGTAAATGGTATTCTTGTAACGATTTTGTGAAATTTTTGTTTTCAATATACATATTTTTAACTTCATATTTTTTGTTTTTTTTTACTATATTATTCAAAGTGTGAGAAATATATCTTATTTTTTCTAGAGGATTATAGAATTTAGGTTCATCTAAATAATTTCTTTGGAGCAATTTAAAAGGTAATTTTTTGTAATTATCTATAAAGAATAATTTTAGGACTTTATGTATATCTGAACTGTTTATTTTTTCAATTTCTGTGTTTATGAATTTGACAAGTTCAGTGTATCTTGATAATACGTTATTTAAATTTGTGTTTTTCAGATAAGAATCAAGTATCTTATTTGTTTTGAATTCTATAATTTTATCAATAATGTCATATTTGTCATCTTCGTTTAATGACAACTTAACATTAAATATAGTATGTTTTATATCATTAAATGAATTAAATACCTTATTGACTATACTTATCAATTGAGATTCGTTTTCATAAACATGTTTATTAATTTCATATTTACATATATATTCATATAAAGTTGAATAAATGTAATTTAGGTGTATTTCATTTATAATTATTTTTTTGTTGTCATGTTTTATTTCAGTTAAATCTTTTATAAAAGATTCGACATTTTCTATTTTTTTAGAAAGAGTTATGTTTTCATTTGCTATATTTTGTATTATAGAATTTATAATTTCAAAATCATCTTCAATTGGTGATGTTCTTCTATCATTTTTTAATATCTGTTTTAAATCTTGTATTTCTTCTTTTTTCAAATATGAAGAAATATCGTGTATATCCATTCTAGTTCCTGAAACTAAAATTACATACAATTCTTCAAAACTTAAATTCAAATTTGAATTAATAAGTTCATATATATATAAATATTCATTCATACAGTTATCGAAAAATTTATCATTTATTTTTTTGTTGGGTTTTCCGATTAATGTAAATAAATGTTTTATGAATTTTACAATATAACCATTCACATCATATAATTTTTTATGTTTATCATAAGATAATCCATCTTTTATGGAAACAATTAATTTTGTAATATCTACAAGAGGTATATATTTGTCAAATCCTAAAGTATATGTATCTAATGGTGTCATAAATATCTTTTCGATATGTTTATGTTCTGAAAATTTATATTCTAAAAATGACAAACCAAAATCAATAAGAACAACTTTATAATGTGATTTGTAACTTATTTTTTTTCCATTTGATAAAATTAGATTTATATTAAACTCGTTTTCTGGGTCGTGCAATATCATAAAATTATCACAGTGTAAATCGCCATGTAAAAATCCATATTTTCTATGAGAATAATCGAGTATAAAAAACAACTGAGAAATAATATCACTAAATTCTTTCATATTCAAATTTGACATATCGTAAAAAGATTTACCATCAATATATTCCATAATCAATTTATCATTATCTAATTTTTTACCGTAATAACCACAAATATGTTGGTTTATATTTTGGTCTTGTTTAAGAACATTTGAAATAAACATTTCATAAAGCAATTCACTTTCATCTTCTATATTTTTTATAATAACCTTAGTGTTAATGTCATTTATTTTTATATTTGCTAAAACAACTTTAAAAATAGTTCTAAATAAAGTTTTTGTCTTTTTTAACACATTTATTTTTCTTATTTGTTTTGATTTAATAATAAGTTCATTAATAGAAGTTTCTTTACATTCTATTTCCTTTACATTGTCTGGGCACATATAATAACATTGGTCTTGTTTAAATGTATCATTTTGATTTTTACACAATATTTTATAATTGAATTTTTTATCAAGTTCATTTTTGATATAATTATTCAATTTAATATCATCTTTTTCTAATATCTCGTAATTATTCATTTAACAAAAAAATATTTTATAATTTGAAAATAAATTATAAAATAAAAAAAAACATTTATAAATTTAAAACAATGAAAATTTAAATAAATATTACAGATTACTATTTTATCAATATGAATTCTCAAGAATTATTTACAATTGATGAGGCAACTGGTGAAATTATTCCTATTACTCAAACTTCAATTTCAAATGTTTCTTCTCAAAGTCTTCAAGAAGAGAGATCCTTGAATGTCAATGTTCAACAAGGCATCGGGTCATCTGTTACTCGACAACCACCTCATTTAAATGTTCAATCTAATCAATCTCAAAATTTTAGACAAATACAATCCCAAACTCCAAATCAATTTAGAAATAACCAGCAACAAGCAAGAAATATCGCTCAACAAGCTGATTTATCTCAGAAAAGTTTTAGTTACTCTGTGTCTCAACAACCTAGAGGCCAGTTTCAGTCTCCAAATATTATTTCAGCTTCTCCTCATCAAGGTTTTGGGGTAACAAATTCTCAACAAAAAATACAAATTGCCCCACCAAAACCTCCAGTTCATTCACAAATTCAACAAAATATTCCTTATAAAAATTGGAAAAATAACAATATGAATAATTTCAGAATGGTTCAGCCTAATAGTATAATTCAAAATTCTAACACAACACAATTTCCTAACCAACAACCTACACAATTCAGACAACAGCCCGGGTTTAATCAACCTTCTCAGCGAATGGATTTGTCTCAAATAAATATTGTAACTCCTCAACAAGGTTTCGGGACAGATATCCCCCAACAACAGGATTTATCTATGGATACTAATCAACTGTATCAATTTGATGAAAATCAAATGTTCGATTCACAACAGACAGAGTTTGTACAACAATCAAATAGATTAAGACATGGTTCATTTATCAGTAAAACAAATGTTCAAAATACATATAATATAACTTCTTTACCTAAACAAGGTTCTCTTTCTATTAGAAAAGCAAGAACTGGAAAGAATTCAGAAGATATTTATTTATAGATATTTTATAGATATTTATTTATATATATCTCAACTTGATTATTTTGTAATTTTATTTAGGAATTTTTCCATTATAATTACAAAATAAAATTTATTTATATATATATATTATACATTTAATTTATAACTTTCTTTTTTCTTAAAAGTGGTTGAACCTTTCTATTTTCCTCTTCATCTTCTTCATCGTTATAATCAGCAAGATCACTTTCATTTATATTTGACAATAAAGGTAATTTTGCTTTTGTATCATTTTTACAATTACTTTGTAATTCTAAAGGTTTATCACTCATATTTAGTAATTTCTCTAATCTATCAACTCTCAATATTAATTGTTCTGTTTTCTCAATTCTTGAGATTAAATGTAAATATTCTTTTTTAGTTAAAACTACTTCAGATGAACTTGGAGATATCATCGTAGTCTGTATACGTTTTCTTGGTTCATTTGTTCCTTGTGAATACCCTTGATTTGTATTGTTTTTTTCAGTTGGTGAATTTTCATTTTGAGTAGTTGGTGGTTCGGATAATGCTTGTTCAACAATTGATTTCTTTGTTAAAGGAAAAATCCATCCTTCACCTCCTCTTAGACTTTTATTCCATTTTCCACCCAAAGATAATAATTTATTTTTATAAGGAATTGTATTTCCTCTAACAACAATAGATTTTTCAGTATATTGTTCAACTGTAATTGATGAAGACATTTTATCTGAATATTTAATTGTATTTATTACAATAATAGTAATTATATTTATAAAAAATCAATTTTTAAATGAGTTCATTCGTACCATTTTGTATTTGTTAATTTTTCACACCATGTATTTCCTCTAAATTTAATTAATTTTTTTTCTTCATCTGTTTGATATGATAATAATAATTTTGAAAAATCAAACTTTGTATAAAGTAATTTTTCATACATGTAATTTAAATTTTCAGAATTTACATCTGAATAATCATATGTATACAATATTGGTACTTTTCCGTATTTATATTCTATTAACGAATTATATTCAACGATTGGAATACACCCTGCTAATAATGCTTCATAATGTCTATGACAGTCTATGCCATTTCCTTCTGGGCTAATTATATATTTGTATTTTGGTAGAGTTTTGTAATAAATATTATTGTCAAGTTCTACATTGTATATATTGTTCTTTTCAATTTCTTTTAATATAGATTTTCTATTTATTTTGTTATTTTGTCTTCTGTTTGAATCTGTAGTGTCTCTTATTGAACATAATACTAATTCGTCGTGTGAACCAATTTGACATTCTATATTATTTCCTTTTTCATGAACATAAGGAAAACACATACCTATAGATACATTGGTTATTCCATCCGAACAATTTACTGTAGATGCTTGAACTATCAATTCGTTTTCTGGTTTAATAGTTCGTTGCCAATTGTATAAAGAACAATTAGTAACATCTATATCTTCAAGATTATATAACATTTTTAATTTATTTTTTTTGTTTTAAATTGTAAAAATTGTAAAAATTGTAAAAATTGTAAAAATTGTAAAAATTGTAAAAATTGTAAAAATTGAAAAATATAATAATATCTTTTCAAAGATTAAAAAAATGTACAGAGTAAAGCATGATGAAGTTGTTCCTATTGTGTATGGTGATAGAACTAATTTCAGAGAACATATAAGAAACATATTAAAACAATATGGTGAATTAAAAACTGAAAATATAGATAAATTGACAACACCAGAATGTATGGAAGAATTCAATAAAGCATTTACAACTTTTCATGCAAATCATAATGAAAATTATGATTTTTACGAAACATTAGGAGATTCAACAGCAAATAACTGTATAGTGTGGTATTTTCAAAGACGTTTCTTTCCAGATATAAAAAAAGTAGATGTATCAAGAGGAACAATGAGAAGTGTTGCTATTTTAAGTAGATTAAAACAAGAAGGTGCGTCAACTAAACAATTTTCTAAATTTGCAAATCGTCTTAATTTTATCCCATTTATAACTATGACCGAAGTAGAAAAAAGGGAATCAGTATTCAAAATATCGGAAGATGTATTTGAAGCATTTTTAGGGTGTCTTGTTTTTCATTGTGATTTAATATTTAGAAAACACGTTGGTTTTAGCGTTGTATATAATATACTTGAAAAATTATTTGATACAGAAGAAATAAAATTAAATGAAGAAAAATTATACGATGCCAAATCATTACTTAATAATGATGCTACTAAACTTAAAAATCACGGAATTGTAGTAGAATATATAACAAATGATTTAAGGTCTAATCAAGAAATGTATGAAAAAGGAATGTGGTTTAATGTCAAACTTGTAATAAAAGATATTAATTTCAATAGAGTTTTATTACATTCATCTGAATATAACGGTAGAAACGCAAATGACATGAAACAAAAAGCAGCAAAAGAAATATTAGAATTGAATGAATACAAGGAATTAAAAAAATATTATCTAGGCTAAAAGTAAGTATAATTATCTAAAATTGATTTTTTACTATTTTTTATATATTTCAATACATACACATATTGAAATATATTTTAAAGTTTTAAGTGTTTAAAACTATGAATAAACTTGAAAATGTATCTAATACGTTTATTGTATTAACACATGATGTAAATTATATTGTGTTTAATTATCTTGATATAAGAGATTTGATAAATCTCTTATCAACTTGTAAATCTTTAAAATATGACGTAGAAAAATATTCTTTAAAAATAAAAAAACAAATATTCAAAGAATTTCTAAACCAATACAAGTGTATAAATTGTCCAAGTATTTCTTATAGTATTTCTAAAATATGCGATAACTGTGTAATGGATACATGCTGGGAATGTTATAATAAAACAGGTAATGAATTATTAACACCTTATAATATAGTAGATGATTGTATTGTATTAAAATGTTTTTATGAATGTAAATATAAATGTTCAAACTGTAATTTATATTATAAAAAAAATTATATAAAAAAAGATGATGAAAAATATAAAATAATATGTATATTTTGCGAAAATAAAAATATTATTTTGTAAAAAATTGATTTTACAAAATATATTTTATATAATAATCACTATAATTGAATAATCAATTGAATTTTCAAAGTTATTTCAAACTATTATCAACTTGTCTTTAATTCCTGAAACATAAAATATATTATAAATTGTATAAATTGTATAAATTGAAAAATATATATATAACTAAAATGGATAAACAAACCAGAATCGATAATTCTAAATTTATGGAAATGGTAAATACTAAATTAAATGAATTGTTTTTGCAATTGTTAAATGTTCATTTATCTAATTTTTCATCTATCATGATGAAAGAATTAGATAATATAAAATCTGAAAATGATATTGTATCTTTATGGAATAAAAATTGTTCTGAACCTATTTTGAATATTTCTAAAAAGGAAAATAAAGAAAAAAAACAAGAAAATATAAAGTGTGTATTTATTTTAAACAAAGGAAAAAATAAAGGAAACGAATGTGGAAGAAAATGTAAAAAAGGAGAAGATATGTGTTATATTCATTATAAAAAAAATTCACAAAAAGATGAAGAAAAAGAAAATACCGAACAATATGAAGAAAATAACGAAATTAAGAAGGAAAAAAAGGAAGAGAATAACGAAATTAAGAAGGAAAAAAAGGAAGAAAATAACGAAATTAAGAAGGAAAAAAAGGAAGAGAATAACGAAATTAAGAAGGAAAAAAAGGAAGAGAATAACGAAATTAAGAAGGAAAAAAAGGAAGAAAATAACGAAATTAAGAAGGAAAAAAAGGAAAATACTACCAAGGTGAAACGTATACATAAAAATAAAAAAAAGGATGAAATAGACATATTTATACAAGAAAATAAGGAGAAAGAAGTTGATGATTTTGAAGATATTGATATGCATATCAATAAAAAAAGAAAGCGTAATTTAAAAAAGAAAATAGAGGAAAACAACGATAACGATTTTGAAGAAAAAGAGGACGAAAGTCAAAATGAAAAAATAGAAGAGAAAGAAGAAGAGAAAGAAAATATTGAGGAAGAGAAAGAAAATATTGAGGAAGAGAAAGAAGAAGAAAAAGAAAATGTTGAGAAAGAGGAAGAAGAGAAAGAAGAGATAAAAATTGATGAAAAAAAAGAAAATGATTTAAATGAAAATTTCATTTTAAAAACTCAAACAATTTCTAATAGTCCTAATTTGCAAAATCAGGTTATAAATTCAAATAAAAACATAATCTATCAATCCGATTCTGAAAATGATGAATATTCAGAAGAAGAACAACAAGAAACCGAAGAAGAAGAATATTTTAGATTAAAAAAAATATTTACTGAATATTGTAATATTTGCAGAGAAAATAAAGACAAACCAATTTTGGATGCATATAATAGTCATGATTATATATTGACAAAAGCAGAACTTGAAAAAGCTATAAAAGACGGAGATGGAATTTTAGAAGCATGTACTGGAGAAAATGAATATTATGTAAATGAAGATGGAATGTTACAAAGTAAATTAACTAAAATGATTAAACCCCCTCAACCAAAAAATCCAATTACAGATGAAGTAAGAAGAAAAAGATGGGAAGTAAATCTTGATAAAAAATTTTTAAAGAATACTAAAAAAGAGGAATTAGATTTATTATGGAAACAAGAAGAAGAAAAAAGATTAAAAACAATTGCCCTATTAAATGAAGAAGAAGAATTCGAAAGACAAAGAGAAATAAAAAGAATTAGAAATATACCAAAACAAATGGCAATAAGAGAAAAGATGTATAAAATGTGTAATATGAAACAGAGAATAGCAGAACTTGAAAAGAAAAGAGAAGAAGCAGAGAGAATGAGAATAGAAGAACAAGAAAGAAAAGAAAGACGACAAGCAAGAAAAGAATTCAGAGCAATTAGTAAATTTTATAGAAGACAAGAAGACAAGGAAGGTCAAGCAAGAAGAGAAGCAAGAAGACTTGAAAGATTTCTTGCTGGATTGAGTGAAGAAAGTAGTTCATCAGACAGTGAAGATTACGATTCAGATAGTGAAAATGAAAATGAAAATACAAATGACAAATCTAATATATCTAAAAAAAATATTAGAAGATAATGTAAAAAAAACATTCATTAAAAAAAAAAATTTAAATTTTTATTAATTATATATTATAAATAAAGAATGTCTGATATTTCTATCTACAACAATATTCGTAGTTTTAAAGTTACTACAGGAAATGCTGCAATTTTACAAAGTGAAAATACATTTGGTGACCGTAATAACTGTCCCGTTCGTTATAACGTAAGTGACAATGGTGTTATTGATGTTTCAAGAAACAGTATCAACGTATATACACCTGGTTGTAGTTCTCCTCTCAATAGAATGTTGGTTGAAAATGCTCTTAGACCTGAATATTCTTACTATTTAAATGCTGATGCAATTCAACAAGTTGAAGGTGATTACGAATATCAAAAAGTATCACAATCGACTTTACCTGTTAAGAATTATGTTGATACTTTAAATGGACATCAATATGTAAGAGATATCGCCGATGGTATGTATATGAACAAAGTTAACCCAAATGTTTTACAAGGAATGCCTGGTGCAAATGCTGAAGCTGCTTCTGATGCTATTCAAAACTTTAAAAACTTCCAAATTATGTCTACCAAGTTTAGACAAGGTTTTTAAATTGTTCTTTTTATAAAATTGATTTTTTATACAAAATATATTTTTATATATAACTATATATAAAAACTGGACTATACAACTATACAAATATGATTCCAAGAAAGGATAAAGTAAAACGTCCAAATTTTATTCAACAAAATAATGTCCAAGATTTCAAAGCAAATTCTTATCCACAAAATATAATTCCCCCTTTCTTTGAAAAGAATTATACAAGAACTTACAGTAAAAGAGATGACGAATTTATGGATAAAACAATAAAAAATAAATTTGTAATATTAAGCAATTCTAATATTACAAAACTAAGGGATTTTATAACAACTATAAAAAAAAAATTAGAGAAACCTATAACTGATATATCTAAAACATATGAATTTGAATTGAGATTTCAAAATATAAATAAAACACAATTTGATACATTTAAGAATTCAATTGAACAAGAAGGTCTATTTAAAAAGAAAACAATCACAAAATTTATAACTAAAATAACAAAAGACAATGTCCGTATTCATTTTGATAATCAAAGCAATCAAATTTATTATGAAATTAAAAAGGAAACAGATAGATTGTTTTTAACTTTGTCAAATAACAAAATTAAATTCTCACTTTCTTATGAAAATATTTTAGATCCACAAAATATACAACATGGAAGTATCATATTGGAAAGACAAAAGGAAAGAACTAGATATGAATTTAATGATTATTATATTGATATGACAGTTGTAAATGACACGAATAGTTCAAATGAAACATATGAAATAGAAATTGAATTTATCCCTGAAAAACTTTCAACAATTGAAATTAATCATATATTACTTCCAATAAAATATATATTATTTACTATAAACAAACAAAGATTATCATTAATAGATATAGATTATGAATATGAAATCCGAAATTTATATCAGAATTTGATAAAGGACATGACACATTCTAAATTGAAACATACATTTTCAATTTATGAAAATAAACCTAGAAATATTAAACTCGAAGATATAGTAAATAAAGACAAATTAGAATATTCCATAACAAATAAATTAAATGGTGTAAATTTCTTTTTATTTTTTTCAAAAGAAAAGGAGAAATTTTTCTTATTCAACAAGACTAAATTTGAATACTTGAATATATCGTCAAATAATTTGCGTAAATTATCACATTTTGCAGAAAAGATACTTGGGTCAAATATAAATGATTTTTTAATTCAAGGTGAATTATATGAAGATGATGAAAGAGCCCCGCTCGTTGAAAGAGCCCCGCTCGTTGAAAGAGCCCCGCTCGTTGAAAGAGCCCCGCTCGTTGAAAGAGCCCCGCTCGTTGAAAATAAAATTTTATATATTTTTGATTCAATAATTGTAAATGGAATTCCTGTTATAGATTTATCACATCCTGAAAGAATATCACAATTTGAAAAATACAAAGATATATTCAACGAAGTTCTTTCTGATATTCCATTAAGAATTAAAATTAAAGATTTTTATGGATTTGGAAATTCCAAAATAAATCTATATGACGAATTTATAAAATGTAAAAACTCATTACAAAAAGTTAAAAGTAGTACACAATTATCTGTAGATAGTGAATATATTAATGAAAATATAGATTATAGAATAGATTATGAAATAAATGATGGATTTATATTTACACCAATTAATGAACCATATATCAATTCAAATACACTTAAATATAAATTTCCAGAAACAATGACAATTGACTTTTTTATAAAAACACATTCACAATCTGACGAATATAAAAATGACAAATTTAAAATGTTTGATATTTTTGTATATAACAATAAAAATGAAATAGTTCCTTTTGGACCAAACGAACAATCTGATAAAAAATATATAATGATATCTGAAAAGGAAAGAGATGGTGAATTATTCGATAAATTGAAAGATGATATGATAGTTGAGTGTAAATTTACAAATACAAATTCAACGGTCTTAGACCTTTCAACTGTAGATAATGTTTTTATACCTTACAGAATAAGAGATGACAAAACTATGCCTAATTTTATTAATGTCGCAAATGATGTATTTGCAGATATATTAAACCCTATCTCCTTATCCGAATTAGAAGAAACCCTAAAAAAAAAATATGAACCAGAAATTAAAAATGTTGATAATTCTATTACTGAACAATCATCTAATAACTATACAGAAAAAGAAGATTTACATTCAAACGAATCTGATAAACCAAATTTGGAAATATTAGAAATAAACAATATAGACTTCCAAGGAAATTTGCCTTATCATTATAAAACAAGTGAATATAAATCTTTACTTGAATGTATTTTTAGTAATATATCAGAAATTTATATAAATAGTGATAACAGTAAAAGAATAAAAATTTTAAATTCGGCATATGAATATTTTGATAAAGACAATGACAAAATAAACGATATCAAATTAATGTCAGTATCATTTGATATAAATATATTTCATTTAAAATTTCAAAATGACATTTTTTATATAATAGATAAACACATTATTGATACAACCAAGAGTAATATATATTTTATGTGATTTTTATAAACCTTTAGAAGCATTAAGAATAAAACGTGAATATCTTAACAAGTCCATAATAGTCATACTTTCTTTTGCATATTTTTCATAAATTTTGTTTAATTTATTTTTACTTATTTTTCCTCTTTCTAAACACATTATACCAAATAAACATCCACTTACATTTTTATATTCGAAATGTGGGACTTTATAAATAATATCCAAAAGTTCATTAATAACTTCTTTTCTTATTTCATATTTACTTGCCAAAGTTTCAAGATTTAATTTGAAACTTTGTTCAGGTGTCATCATCATTTGGAAAATTTTCTTTTGTCTTTTTGACAAATCGCTAAAACCAGAAATATCTGTTCCTAAAACTTGTTCTTGACCTATTCTTTCAGCCATACCAACTCTTGAATTAAGAAACGAATTTGGATCATTTTGAAACATACGTGATTCTAATTCAAAACTTATATTGTCTTCAATATCTCTATTTACATCATCTATTAATTCCTGAAAATTAATGTTTAGAAGAATATCATCTGAAGCATTTTTTTCTTCATCTATAAATTCATCGGGTATATATTCCATTTCCCTAAAAATTTCATCACCAATTTGTTCAATATCTTCAAAATCATCTTGTTCGTAATAATTAGACATATTCAATTTGGTTATTTTATTCTATTTTATATTCTATAAACACTTTTTTATCAAAATTAAATTTAATCATTTAAACATTTTTGATAATATAAAATTATCAAAAATGTATATTAATAATAAAATACCTAATTGGAATTTGGAGGGACTTTATCCTCCTTGTTTAAAATCTGTTGTTGTGTCTTGTTATTATGAAATTGAAAATAAAAGACCTTCTGAACATTTTATTGATTGGATAAATAATTTTCTTTTTATCAAATCTCCAAAAGTTGTTTATACTGATATAAAAACTCTTAACAATGTATTTATGGAAAAATTATTACTTAAAACAATTCAATTAAATTTAACTGAAAATGTTGTTGGATTTTTTTGTAATGAAAAAAATACATTATTTATTATCCAAAATTTAGAAGATACATTCATTTGGAAACACTACAAAAATCTTATGGAATATTCTGAAACAATTGATAAGGAAATACAATGTGGAATAAATCACAATAAATATCTATACACAATATGGAACAATAAAAGTTTCTTTTTAAAAGACACATCTATATTTGTGAATGCTGAATGTTATTATTGGTCTGATATTGGATGTATAAGATATAAGTCTACTCCAGAAATTCAAAAACTAGTTTCATCGCTTAATTTTGCAAAAAATATAACAAATAACACAAAGATAACATTGAGTTTGATTTGTAAATTTGAACATACAGATGAACAATTTGTTAACGGTATTCCATATATTTATTATAATAATAGTAAAATTGATAGAATACAGGGTGGATTTTTTGGTGGTGGAAAAAAAGAAATTATAGAATGGTGTGATTTGTATATTGAACAACTTGAACAATTTAAAAAATACAATATATTTTCAGGTAAAGACCAATATGTGATGGGGAGTATATTTTTAAGATACAAGTATAAATTCAATATTATACAACCTTCCTTATTCAATATAACCGAAGAAATGATAAGACAACAACCACATTTAAAATTTGGTGAAGATCCATGGTTTAGGTATTTAGTTATATTTAATTAATTTGTTCTTAATTTATTGTTTACTTAAAAATCTATTAACTCCAGAACCACATTTAGGACATTTACCCTTCATTATATCTCTTCCATTTTTAGTTTTAGACAATTTGGCACCGACCATATTTACTTTTTTTTCACATTTTAAACAGTATCCTTGTTTCTCAGCAGATGTACAAGGACGACTACGCTTAGGTGATTTCTTAGCACTACGCTTAGGAGAACGAGAACGAGATTTAGCCATTTTTATTATTATGAAAATACTTTTTTTATTTTTTTTATGTTTTATATGAATAAAAAAATGCGTTCGCTAAATAAAAGCAACAAAAAAAGTCCATGTAAAAAAGGCTTTATATTGAGAAAATCATATACTAAAATCTCAAAAAGTGGTAAAAAATCAAGAGTAAAATCAGGATGTATAAAATCAAGAAGTCAATCCGGGTTAAAACGAAGTGATATTGACCGTAAAAAATTATCACATAGAAAACGTATTTACACTATTGCTATTAAAAAGTTTGGAACTCCAAAGTGTAAAAGTGGTGAAATTGTAAGAGAAGGATATCATAGAAAAAGTTTTACCAAAAAGTCTGGTTCTAAAGTAAAAGGGTCATGGGTTAAACCACGTTGTATTAAGAGTAGAACTGGAAAGTCATCTCGTGGAATTCGTTTATTTTCTTTAGAAAAAGGTTCCTTGAGTAAATATGGATATAGTGATGTTATTCATCTTTCAAAAGAAGAAAGAGAAAGAGTTTTAAGAAAAGCAATTAAGGGTGGAATTGGCGAATTAACACTAATTAAAAAGTTGAATGCTTTATATGTTTTAAACAAAAATGTAAATCCTAAATTGGCAAATATATTTAGAAAAGATATGAAATATGTCCAAGGATTGTATCACTAACATAAAAATATTTTTATATTATAATTTTATAAAATTATAATATAATTTATAATATAAATTTTAATTATGTTTTATAGATAATAAAATATTTGCAACTTCATAATCAGTATAATTATCACTTGAACTAAGCATTTCTGAATTGACATCATCTATTAATCCATCTTCTATCGAATTAAAGATGAATTTTTTATTTAAGTTGAGAAATTTCATAAGTTGTCTATCGTTTTGATGTGAAATGAATTCACTGATTTCTGCTCTACCATACAATCCGTTATCATAAAGAATAATAGTTTTAAATTGTATTTTTTTTAATTGATTTTCAGTTAGACATATAGTTGTGTTTCTTTTGATGTCATTTTCCATTTTGTAATCCAAAGACACAATATACATATTTGTATTGTTTTTAGTTTGTGAACGTCTTAACATTTTAAAAAATAAATGATTATATATTCCAAAAAATAATTATCCAAAAATCAATTTTTAAATGTAATCCACAATTATTGACATTAGGTTTTTATCAAACATGTTAGTATTGTGTAAATAACTACTAATTTCATTATCTGTGTTTAATATGTTTTTTAAAGTATATATACGTTCATTCTTTTCTTTTATATTTTTATCAATATGTGACTGGCATTTTGTAAACATAAATAATCTTAATTCATAAGGAATTGATATATCATAATCAATTCGTATACCATTATTAAAAATTCTTACATACAATGTGTCGATTTTTACTAAAATTATACTTACCATTAATAATAAATCGTAATTTTTTGAAATCATATTGATTAATTTCTTAAATATAGTTTGTATTTCTCTATTTACAAACTCTTTTCTGTGATATGTTGTTTCACTTTCTATTCTCTTATTAATTTCTTTTTGTAATAAAAAGAATGAATATACAAAATAATCAAGTTTTACAATCGTGTCTATATTTTCTTGTATATGTTTCCAACAAAATACAGTTCTATGTTTGAATGTAGATTTCAGAAGACATGTATTACAACATTTATTCCCATATCTATCAGTATAGTTACATTTAGTTTTTTCATCAAATAAACCTTTGTATACTTTTAAAGGAACTATATCTTCATATGATTTTTTTATAACATATGGAACATATGGAATTTTAAAAGATATCATTTTTATGATACGTTATTTTGTAATGTAAAATTACAAAATCAAAATAATCAATTTTTGTTATATCTCATGTCTAATCGATGAATCTATTTTTTTTGTTTTTTAAATATTCTAATGGATTTACAAGAAAAGTTTTACCATCTGGTGCTTCGTATTTTTGTTGTTTTTTAGATTTTTGTGGTTTTTGTTTTTTCTTTTTATTTATTAATTCAAAAAAATAACTATCAGACATACCTGAAAATCTTGAACATTGTGGTCCTTTGCATTCACAATTTATGTTTTCAATTGAATATGGAGATATCATTTCCAAAAATTCATTAATAACTGGTTCTTTCTTTTCGTACGATAAAGAATATAATATTTGATCTATACCTTTTGGTTCTCTGTCTCCTTGAATTAAATTTTCTGGTTTATACATCATCAATCTATATACTTTAACGTTTCTTTCATTTGGTGGTAAATATTTATGAGAATTATATCTAATTGCTCTACCAATTATCTGTTCATCTTCTGAAGTATTCCAGTTTGGTTCCATCAATATCACATTTCTAGTTTCTGTTAAATCTAAACCTTCACCTCCTGCTTTTGTAATAATTAATATCTTTATTTCTCCTTTATTAAACAAATCTCTGTAAAAATCTCTATTTTTAGCAGAAATATCGCCTGTGATAATTCCATATGGTATTTTTTCCTTATCAAGTAATTTTCTTACATAATTAACACCTGATTCTTTCCAAGCTGTGTAAATCACAGTTTTTCTATTATTTTTTACTTCATTTTTTAAAAAATTAAATGTCCACTGAACTTTAGGACTGTTTTCCCTATCTAAAGATAATGACATTCTTCTAACAAGATTATAAAACATATTTTGTGTAGTTGTATACATATCTAACTTTTCTTTCAATTCATTTTCTAATTCGTAATATTCATTATAATAATCATATGGCATAATAAATGAAGTCTCACTAATTGGAACATTAATTCTTTTGGGATAATTATCATCTTTTTGTTTATCTGGTAACAAAACGCTTATTTTACATGAAAATGTATTTTTAAGAACACTCTCATTACTTGTGTCTATACTCTCTATATCTTTTCCATCAACCATTGATATCAATGGAAGTATATCTGAAATTCTATTTTTCATAGGTGTAGCTGTCAATAATAATACTTTACTTGCATGTTTAGCACATTGCATCAATGTCAATGCTTTTTTTCCTGCTTTATTCATTTTACCAGCCTCTACGTTTCTTAAATTATGTGCCTCGTCTATTATTAAAAATTTATTATTACAAAAATTTAAATTCTTTTCCTTTAAAATATCCAACATAAATTGTGTAAATGTAAAAAACTTTATTTTGTCTTTTAATTCTACTGAATTTATATTTAATCCAAATTTGGTTAATTCCTTTTTAAAATTACCAATTAATGAAGTTGGTGTTACTATTATTATTTCCATATTAGGAAAATTTTTCAATATACAGTTCATGCTTGCTACTGCTGTCAATGTTTTTCCAGTACCTGTTCCGTGTATAGCAATTAATCCTCTATGTTTTAACATATGTTTTGCTACTCTTATCTGATGTTCTTTTAATTTTATATTTTTATTTATAGGAGAATAACATTCTTTTTTTTCATGTTCTTTCTCTTTATGTTCCTTCTCTTCACGTTCCTTCTCCTCACGTTCCTTCTCCTCACGTTCCTTCTCCTCACGTTCGTATTCTTCTTCAAATTCTTCTCCAAACATATCTACAAATTGTTCTCTTAAACTTTTTTCACGCTGTTTATTATCATAAATATCTTTTTTTTCTTCTTCATGAACTTTCTCTTCTTCTTGTTGTTCTGTGTAATTTTTTACCATATTATCGAGAAGTCCTATTAATTCTTTTTTTATTTCGTCATCGATAAATTTCTCTTCATAATTTCTTCTAAGTTCTAATAAATTTTTCTTTTTGTCATTTATATTTAATTTTTCATTAATTATAATTTCAAATTTATATTTTAATTCTCTTACAAATTTATCAAAATTTTCTTCTTCTATTTCTTCTTCATTTTCTTCTTCATTTTCTTCTTCTATTTCTTCTTCATTTTCTTCTTCATTTTCTTCTTCATTTTCTTCTTCTATTTCTTCTTCATTTTCTTCTTCATTTTCTTCTTCATTTTCTTCTTCTATTAAACCGTAAAGTTTTTTTCTTTTATGTTTTAGTTCTTCTTCAAAATCTAAACGTTCTTTATCTTTTTTTAAAAATTCATCATATTTTTTTATCTCATTTTCTTCTATTTTTGTTATTAAATTTTTTATATATTCATCTCCATCAAAAATCCCATTTTTTTCTTCTTTATTTTTCTCTTCTTTTTTTACATTTTCTTCTTTCTTTTTATCTTTATTAAAAAGAAGTTCACACATTTTATCTTTTGTTAATTTCAAAATTTGTGTTTTGTTTAATCCAAAATTTGTCTTGTATTTTGATAAAATATTTATTAGTTCATCTTTGCTATATGCTGGATTTTTTTTAGTATTTCTTTGTTTACATGGTTTATTTGGTAAGTTATCAAGTGTTATATCATTTATATTTTTCTCTTGTTCTTTTTGTTCTTTATGTTCTTTATGTTTGTGTAAATCTTTTTGTTCCTCGCTTTTTTTAAATTCAAATGGTGTATTTAAATCTATTAAATTACACAATTCAGTCAAAGTTTTTTTCCTTGCTGTAGTTTTATTAAAAATTTCCCATTTTTCAGATAAGATATCTACAAGTTCTTCCTTTGTATATGCTGGATTTTTTCTTGTATTTCTTGTTCCGCAACTTTTATCATCATCTTGTTTTTCATATTTTGTGTATAAAAATGCTCTTTCTACAAAATAATCTTTGTCATCGTCGTCTAATTTTTTTATAAGTTCAATATCATTTATTTTTTTTATACTTTTCAAAGTCAAATCTTCAACTGAAATTTTTTTAGTATACATGAAATATTTTATCTTATTCATCAATTCGTATATAATAATTGAATCATCAATGTATCTTGAAATATTTTTTTTATTTTCTTCAGTTAATTTTCTATACATTGATAATAATTTTTCTACATTAATTTTGCTTCTATCATTATTTTTTTTTATTCTTAATTTTATTACAGATATCTCAACATCCCTACGTAAAGAATTTCCCATTTTTTTACAAAATATAAATAATTTATTTTTTTGTAAAAAAAATTATATAATAATTTAAAATTAATTCTATTTTTTTAAAATGGACAATAAAGAAGTTTTAGTTAAATTACATTTTGTAACAAAATATGGAGTTCCCATTTCATCTTATAAAATCATAAAAAATTATACTTTATATAAATATCTTGTTACTACACATTTAGTTGATAAATTATACATTGATTATTCAAATGAAGACTGTGAAATAGTTGATATTATTTCTCTATTTAAAAACGCTAAAGTAGCTGATGAAAAAAATTTTATAAACAGTCACAATGATATAAAACATATTTTACTCGAAAAAGACATTCATCAATATAATTTATTTTCTTTAATTGACATGACTTATTCTGATACTTTTGGTTTTACAGTTGAAAATGACCCTAAATTCCAAAAATATAGTGAAATTTATAAATTATGTTTAGATTTAACCAGAAAAATTTTAATTAAATATACAAATAGACAAGATTGTCCTAAAAATATAAATGATTTATTTAGTATGGAATTAGGAAACGAATTTAAGACTTTATTAAGCTATATGAACGAACCTATAGATAATGAAAATAAAATAATACAAATTGTAAATAAACTCAATGATAAATTACTAAACGACACAAGCTCATCATTGATTATAGAAAATCAAAGCAATACACCTATTTTAGAAAGTACTCAAACTGACTATGTTAAAAAAGATAAAGTAATTATTTCTAAAAATCAACATGGATTATTTACTTTTAAAGATTTAATTTTCGATATGAAAACTGGTTTTGTAACTGGAAAATGGAATGGATACAAATTAGACTATCTAACTGAAGAAGATATTAATTTATGTAAACAATATAACTTGAAATATATTGACATTAAAGTTTGTAATAATTTTGTTAAAGTATCCAGTAATAATACTGAATTAAACAATACAACACTCAATGTTAACTCTAATTTTAAAGATATTTTAAATGATAGAATTTCTTCTGTTAATCAAAATATATCCCAAGAACCTATTATTGAAAATTCACCAAAAGAAACAACTGAAGAAACAACTGAAGAAACAACTGAAGAAACAACTGAAGAAGCAACTGAAGAAGCAATTGAAGAAACAACTTGCGTAAATGAAAATATAGATACTCAAACTAGTGACACAAGTATTGAACGTACAGAATTAGTAGTTAAGAATGTAGTTGAGAATGTAGTAAACAATATTGCAAACTCAAATGAGACTACAAACGATAGTGTAAATACTAAATTGCAACAATCTGATAATACAATTCAAGAAAAATCTTTAGAAACTGAAATTCCAGTAAATCCAAATTCTATATCAGGAATAATTAAACCTCTTGATATTAAACCGTCAAGAGGTAGAAGAAAAATATCGGCAACTTCTTCTGCCAAGACAAAGAAGTGAACTTTTGTAACTTTATATATTACTTTTTATACAACTTTTTGTAAAATTTTTAAATTTATATAAATTTAAAAATGAAATATTAAAATAACAAAAAGTGAAAAATGTCATTTGGCAAAGTTGTTAATATTAACAAAAGGGATTATATTGTTTCTTTAGAAGAATATTGTAAAAAACCTCATGATGATTATAATAATTTAATTATTTTAGATAAATTAGGAGAACATGAAAAAATAATTGGTCTTATAAATGATTTAACCGAACTTGATATAAAAAGTCAAAGAAAAACACTTGATTGTTATAACACAAGTCATGGTGGTTTTATTCCTTTAAATTCATCTGAGTATTTTAATAATGTAAATATATTTACAAATGATAAACAACAGAGCAAATATATAAGTAATAATATAGAATATTATGAATATAAAAATATCAAATTGAATAATTATGAATTTGAAAATGTAGATGATGAATTACATGTTATTTTTTTAGAAAGTTATTATAACCAAGATAATAAAGAAGAATTAGATAATTTTAAAAATTATATGGTTAAAAATGGAAACAATTCCTGTATTTATATTTTACCAGAAAAAATAAACATACAAATGAATAATGCAATTTATACAAAATACAAAATAATGAAAAGTAATTATGTATTGTTACTTCCAATAAATCATCTTTCTAAATTTAATGAATTTTTTCATTATTATATGAAAGATAAAAGTGTTGATACAAATGGACAAGATTATATCGAATTAGAATATGACAATTTAATTCATTTGACAATGATAGTTAAAAATGCAGGTAAAATGTTTGAAGAAGTTTTAACAAAAAATCTTTCTATCATAGATAGATGGACGATTTTGGATACTGGAAGCACTGATGAAACTATTGATATCATTAATAAAGTATTAGTTGGAAAAAAGAAAGGAAAATTATATCAAGAACCTTTTATAGATTTTGGAACTACAAGAAATAGATGTTTAGAACTTGCAGGTAATAGTTGTAAATATAGATTAATGCTTGATGATACATATGTTATCCAGGATGAACTAAGAGATTTTTTAGAAATAATCCGAGGAGACCAATTTGCTGATTCTTATAGTTTATATGTTACAAGTGACGATGTTCAGTATTGTTCTAATAGAATTACAAAAATAAGTAGTAATCTGAAATATGTTTATAAGATACATGAAGTTATTCAAATGGAAAATAATGTAAATGTATGTGTTCCTATACAAAAAGCAAGAATTTTTGATATGAGATCCGATTACATGGAAGAGAGAACAATGAATAGGAAAGTTTTGGACTTGAAATTATTATTTGAAATGGTAGAAGAATTGCCAAATGACCCTCGTCATTTGTATTATTTAGGTCAAACTTATAATTTACTTAAAAAACATGAATTAGCATTTGAATATTTTATGAAAAGAGTTGAACATCCAGTTGAGGGAAACATTCAAGAAAAGTTAGATGCTTGTTTTGAAGCTGCAAGATTAGCCAATTTCTATTTGAATAAACCTTGGGAAGAATGTGAAAAGTTATATATAAGAAGTTACGAAATGGATAAAACTAGACCAGAAGCTATGTATTTTATAGGCATCCATCATAAATTAAATGGTAATAATTTTTTAGCATACAAATATATAAAAAATGCATTTGAATTAGGTTATCCTGTCCATTGTCAATATTCTTTAAAACCTACTTTATCTTATCATTTTGTTCCAAAGTTTTTAGCAGAATTATGTTATATGTTTAATGATTTTGAAACTGGAGAAAATGCATGTAAATTGTTTTTAGAACAACGTATAATGGGTGATGAATATTTTAATGTTATGAAAAATTGGAATGATATATATGCAATTCTAAATAAATACAATATCAAAATGTTATCTCCAAATCCTAAAATACAAGAAAAGCCATATTTATGTTTCTTAGCAGATGGTGGATTTAACAAATGGTCTGGAAGTTCAATTGAGAAAATAGGTGTTGGTGGTTCAGAAACATATATTATAGAACTATCAAAATATATTCAAAAAAGTGGTAAATATAATGTTATTGTTTTTTGCAATTGTGAACAAAATGAATTATACAAAGGTGTAGAATATAGACATATTTTTGATTTTTTTGATTTTGTAAAAAATAACGTTGTTGAACATTGTATAGTTAGTCGTTATTCTGAATATTTACCTTTTGCCTTTAAAAGTCACATTAAAAATGTATATTTTGTAGCACATGATTTAACACCTTCTGGAGTTGTAATTCCTATAGACCCTAAATTAAAACAAGTGTTTTGTCTTTCTGAATGGCATGTTAATCATTTTACCGAAATATTTCCTTCTCTAAAACATTTAACTATTCCTTTTTATTACGGTATAGATATTAACAATTTTGATTTTAATGATAGTTGTAACGGTATAGATAGTAACCGTGAAAAACAATTATATAAATTTATATATTCCTCATTTCCACATAGAGGTCTATTAATTTTATTACAGATGTGGCCCAGTATTATAAACAAATACCCTTCCGCTAGTTTATATATTCATTGTGATGTAGAAAACAATTGGGTAAATGAAAATGCAAAAGAACATATGAAAGTTGTAAAAGAAATGTTAAAAGAAATGTTGAAAAATAAAAAAAACAATATATATTACATGGGATGGACATCAAAAATGTTACTTGCTGAATCTTGGAAATCCGCTGATATATGGTTTTATCCTTGTATATTTAATGAAACTTTTTGTTTAACTGCTTTGGAAGCAGCTATAAGTAAAACTGTTGTTGTAACAAGTGATTTGGCAGCTTTACAAAATACAGTTGCTGATAGAGGTATTATGATAAGTGGAAATCCTTACGAAAAAGAATGGCAAGATAAAGCATTAGAACAAGTTTTTAGTGTATTGGATGATAGAAATAAAAGACAGTATTTTGTAGAAAAGAATTACAATTGGACAAAGAATATGTCTTGGGAAAATAGAGCAAATGAATTAATTGTAATGTTGAATAATAATGAAAACAATAAAAAAAATGTTCAAAATAAAATAAAATTTAATAATTACAATAAAGAAGACAACAATTGGAATTTATTAAAAATAGGTGCATTTACGGGGAATTGTGACAATTCTTTTATTCCTAAAAAATATATGAAAAATATTCTTGTAGAACCTGTTAAAGAATATTTTGAAGACTTGAAATATAATTATCAAAACTACTTTCCAAATTATACAGTTGAATATGTAAATAAAGCAATAAGCAATAGTAACGGTGTAACTACAATATATTATCCTACCGATACAAGTAAAATATCATGGATAGAACAATGTTCTTCAGTCAGTAAAGAACATATATTACAACATGGATATGACAGTATCATAAAAGAATGTAAAGTTGAAAAAATAACCTTAAACAAACTTGTATCACAATATAATATAAAAAAATTGGATTTTTTAGTAATTGACACAGAAGGACACGACTATGAAATATTAATGAATTATGATTTCGAACTATTAAAACCAAAATATATACAATTTGAATATATACACATGGATGGTTACAAGACATGGAATAGAAATTATAAAAATCTTTGTAATTATCTGGAAGAAAATGGATACAAAAAAATAGATATGTGCAATTTTAACTGTTTGTATGAATTGACAAATTGATGAATTTTTATCCAAGAAACATTATGAAGATATTATTCACTTTTTAAAGAAATAAAGAATTACCTTTTAATTTTAGAAAAAATATGTTGAAAATGTAAATATACTGGAATTATACATTCTCCTTAATATATTTTATAATTTTTTTATAATTATAAAATAATAGTTTATTGTATCCATCTATATGGTCCATCACCTTGAACTTTTGTGTTATTTTTATCAACTTCTACATTTATTGATGAACGTTTTCCCATAACCAACCAATCAACTTCACACGGCATATCAGAATATATTGTAAATGAATTATTATTAATTTTAGTAGATGCAACTTTAGGTATTGATATTAATGAATTCTCATTTATAATAGGTGTTAATTGAACTGTTAACTCATCTGCTAATTTAGTAACATAATCAGGTAATTTGATTTTATCTGTATAATAGTTTAAATTGTTACTATCACATATAGTTTTCAAGTATGTTTTTCCTCTATAATAAACACCGACTTCTGGTCCTTCTAAACAAGCATGAACAAGATATTTATCTTTTTCGATAGGATGGTCAATTACAAATGTTTTACCAGAATTATTATATGATATTTCTTTTGAAGTTGTGTTATAAACTAACAGAGTTGAAGTTGAACTTGTAGCACTTATAGGACTTACAAAAAAACCAGAATTTGAACTGTTTAGAGGAGTACCTCCATTTGCATTTAAAATTATACTATTAGCTGCTTGATTATTGAATCCTGCTACATAACCAATAGCAATTGCATTTTGACCTTGAGTTTTATGTCCTGCACCATTTCCTATTGCAACTGAATTAGCCCCCTGTGCGTATCTTCCTGAATCAGCACCAACTGCAACTGCATAATTTGCTTGTCCCGATGCTGCACTATTGGACCCAATTGCAATACCAGATTCTCCTTGGTGTGACTGTCCAGCATTCGTACCAATTGCTATTGCTCCTCGATTTTGAATCCAATAACCAGATTGGTACCCAATTGCAACTGATTTTGAACCTTGAAATGTATATGCTGAGTTAGATCCAATTGCAACACAATTATCTTGTTGGTTGTTTTGTCCAGAACTATCACCAATAGCTACTGAACTATTTAATTGTAATGTGACACCGGAATTAGGTCCAATTGCTACAGAGTTTGAACCTTGAACATATTTTCCTGAATTTGTTCCTATTGCAATTGCACCAATATTTTGTGATGTATATCCTGATGTGTCTCCTATAGCAATACATTGCATACCTTGTGCACTGTTTCCAGAATTATAACCAATTGCAATTGATTTAGATCCTTGTGTACTGCTTCCAGAATTATAACCAATTGCAATTGAATATGTTCCTTGTGTGCCTTGCCCAGCTTGAATACCTATGGCTATGGATCCTGTCATTTGTCCAGTTTGACCTGCTAATACACCAATAGAAATTGCACCAGAACCTTGAGAATACTGTCCAGCTTGGTACCCAATAGCAATAGCACCAGATTGTTGATTGAAATTTCCAGAACCAAATCCTAAATTTATATTTGAATTGTTTAATGTAAAGTTTTTGGTAGTAATGTTAGTTCCAGTCAAGTTAATTGTACTTAGACTAGTTCCTGTTGCAGCTTCAAATACAAGTGATTTATTGTAAACGTTAGTACCAGTCATAAAAGTAGTTACAAGGGAACCAAGAGTTGTATTGGTTCCTGTTAAGTCAGTTACATTTAAACTTGTACCGTATATGGAACCGTTTACGTAAAGTGCATTTGTACCAATAGTGCTTGGATTATTTAAATTTATACCTACGTTTCCACCAGCAGGATTTATCAATATAGGTTTTACCGATACACCTTGTAAAATTGCTTGTAATGTTCCAACATCTTGACTTGTATTGTATCCAAAATAAAATTGCTGATTAGTATTAGACAATCCTCTGACTTGACATTGTTTTGCATCTATTGATGAGTTATGATCGCATTGAAATATGGTTATTGTTGAATTTGCAGAAGAATTTACTACAGATAATTTTGTTCCTGTTGCAGTTTCAAATACAAGTGAATTATTGTAAACGTTAGTACCAGTCATAAAAGTTGTTACAAGGGAACTAAGAGTTGTATTAGTTCCGGTCAAGTTAATTGTACTTAGACTAGTTCCACTTGCAGTTTCAAATACAAGTGATTTATTGTAAACGTTAGTACCAGTCATAAAAGTTGTTACAAGAGAACCAAGAGTTGTATTAGTTCCGGTCAAGTTAATTGTACTTAGACTAGTTCCTGTTGCAGTTTCAAATACAAGTGATTTATTGTAAACGTTAGTACCAGTCATAAAAGTTGTTACAAG
>Ga0194116_10001110_pt1 | contig 40632 bp, 38 predicted proteins | sample TA2MahsurfametaG_4_FD_148617 | JGI IMG/M metagenome (GOLD analysis project Ga0194116, IMG submission 148617) | Freshwater microbial communities from Lake Tanganyika, Tanzania - TA2015008 Mahale S9 surface | ecosystem: Environmental > Aquatic > Freshwater > Lake | place: Tanzania: Lake... | reverse complement strand
ATAGACGGGTTGCGCCGCTACTTGCGTTGTGAGAGCAAACAAAAAAACAAACAGCCAATTGGGGAGTCGCAACATGTAGTTGTTTTATGCCGGTACCGATTTAGCTACCTCAGCCGCAATCCACCGATAGGTTTTTTCGATGCCCTCACTTAATGGTTTTGAAGGGGCCCAACCCAATTTTTCCTGGATCAAGCGATTATCAGAACGGCGACCTCTTACGCCTTCGTAGCTTACTGGTTTATTGTAAATGGAGAGCTTCTTACCAGAAATCGCAATCACCATTTTAGCGAGGTCATTCAAGGAGATCATTTCTTCGGAGCCAATATTTACCGGTCCTTCAAAATCACTGTTCATGAAACGCTCTACCGCTTCGAGGCATTCATCGATATATAAAAATGAACGAGTTTGTAACCCGTCTCCCCATACTTCTATTTGACCACCTTCTTCCGCTTCCGCTACTTTACGACAGATAGCCGCGGGCGCCTTTTCTTTCCCACCTGCCCAGGTACCCTCGGGTCCAAATACATTATGAAAGCGAGCGATGCGGACTTGCATGTCATGATTGCGGGCAAAGGCCTGGAATAAGCGCTCACTAAAAAGTTTTTCCCAGCCATAATCACTATCGGGTTCAGCGGGATATACTGAACTCTCGGCGCAATTAGGGTTATTGGGATCTTGCTGGTTGTAGGCAGGATAAATACAAGCAGAGGAGGAATAAAAAATCTTTTGGACCCCTTTTACATAGGCCTGTTGAATAATATTTAGATTGATGGATGCAGAATTGTGTATCAAGTTGGCATCGTTGTCTCCGGTAAAAATATAACCAGCGCCTCCCATGTCTGCGGCTAATTGGTAGACTTCATCAAAGGGTTGATCTAGTACTTTTTCTACCACAGTTTGACGGGTAAGATCTCCGATGATGAACTCATCGGCCGGAGTGGTAGCAAATTCATGTTGCTTAATATCTACCCCCCGTACCCAGGCCCCTTCTTTTTTTAGTTTTTTCACCAGATGTCCGCCAATGAACCCTCCGGCTCCACAAACCAATACTTTTCTCATATCAAGTTCTTTTTCGCAGGTATTGCTTCATTAAATCTGCCCCTGCTAGCATTGCGAATTTAGGCACTATTTCCATATAGCGTTTCCAGAGACGGCGTGGCTCTTTGCACAAACGATAGAACCATTCCAATCCAGACCGTTGCATCCAACGAGGAGCTTGGGTTAATCTGCCGGTATGAAAATCAAAAGCGGCCCCCACAGTAATGATGTATCGAACTTTTACTCGTTTAGAAAGTTCATAAGCGAATTTCTCTTGCTTGGGGGTACTTAACCCTATCCAAATTATTTGCGCAGTAGACTCACTTATTTTAGCTACTAAGTTGCTCCAATCTTCCTCTTGCATGGGGCTAAAAGGAGGACAATACGTACCACTTACTTTTTTATTACCAAATTTGAATGCTACCGCTTGCTTCAATTCTTCGGCGACCCCTTGCTTACCGCCACAAAAAAAATGAGCCACTTCCAACTCTGAAGTAGCTTGTAGTATGGCGGCAAAAAAATCAGGACCGTAGCAACGGTCCATAGTGCGATGTCCCTTTAATCGGCCCCACCAAACTAAGGGCATACCATCGGGAAGGTTCAGATAAAATGAAGTTAGTATAGATTTAAAAAAAGAATCCTTTGAAGCTTCAACTAGTCCATGAGCACCAGTAGTACTTATGCATAGACTGTAGTTTCTTTCGCTATTAGGCGTTAAAACATTTATCAATAGACTATTTACTGCATGTAAAAACCCGTCATGGTAAATACTAATTTTGCAAAAATCAGGCAACTTCTTTAAAATCTAAATATATATTGGATAAACTAAAAAAAATAATCATTAAAAAAACTCCTACAAGAAAACTAATTATAGTGTAATGATAAAAATTTCGCTCAATTACTAAAAGGGGAGAGTAAGGCATGTCTATAACTGTGAATGATGGAATAGCCGAATCATTCATAAATTTAAAGGTTTCTAAATTCTTTTGAGCTTCCACGTATAACGAAGATAACATCTGCTCTTTATTTGCGAGCTGCTTCAAAGGAACTTTATCTTCAAGAAATAGTAAAGCTTGAGATTCGTCAGTATTTTTAGCCAGAGCGTATTGAACTTTGGACAACTCTGACTTTAAACTATCAACTTTTTTTTGAAATAAAATTGCATTATTTAATGGAGCTGCAACCATTTGCTCTACATAAAATTTGCGCAAACTATTAAACAGTTCCTTAACTAATAAAATTGAAAATTCTTCATCAGTATGAATTACAGTCAAAGATACAATTCCTGAACGCTTGTCGATTGCCCTACTTATTAACCCATCGCCAGATTTAGCCACAAGTAAATTTCCCATAACTTTCAACGCTCTACGCTCTGGAAAGCTCAAAACATCAATTGAAGTGTCAGAGCTAGAAAACTTAACATGCAACATGGCAGAATCAGAATCCCATTGCTTACGTAAATTGCATTTTTCCATTACAATGTTACCTAAAACATCACTTTTGCCTTGAAAGTAAACATTTGTCAAAAGCACCGAACCTAAAATTCTATCCGAACTAGCTATTTCAATTGTTTTCTCCAAAGTTGATCCTAACCCCCCACCACCAAACATTGCACCCAAGCCACCAACTAAGGTAGTTAAGCCTGCCCCACCTCCCTCACTTTTAATAGTAAATCTTAGCTCAGCTTTATACTTTTTTTCAGAAAAGAATGAATAGTAAAACCCTATTAAAGAAAATAAAGCTCCAACAATTAAAATATAGAGGACTCGTTTTCTAATAAAATTTGCCCAGTCGTAGACAATTTTAATAATTTCACTTTTAGTAATTTTAGTATCACTCATATGATAAAATTAAATATTACGATTTAAAATTAGTCAAAGAATTTTCTAGATCAACCCCTTTAAATAAACATATTTATAAAAATATACTAGAAAGAATTTACAGAAGTAATATTTTTTAATGAAACCATCCCTACAATTAGAAATAAAAGTCTAGAAGAATATCCTGTGAAGAAAATAGGCTCCTTAATTGTCGCAAACAGTAATAGCAATAATATCGGAATGTATATAGAGCGAATCTCTTTTATATTTTTTACAGCAAATAAATGATGAAAAGATCTTAAAATGATAAAGATGCCAAGAGGTATGCCGTAATAATAGAAAATTCGCATATATCCAGAGTCAGAGTATAAATTTAATGAATTAGATTCTTTGAACGAACCAACTCCAAATAATAAAGCGACAGGATTAGAAGAAAAATGAAAATGATTGCTTAAGAAAAAGTTTAACCCATTATCATCTTTTATTTTATCATAATCAAATGTATTATACAGGTTATACTCTAAAATTGACTGCGCTATGTTATCTTCTAAAAACTTAAATAATACACTAACTATAAAATAGAAGAAAACAGACGTAAAAAACAATTTAAGAAAGGAAACTTCTTTAAAGTTGTAAAAGAAAACAAGTATAGTCCCAAAGGCCCCTAGCACTAATCCAGAACGCCCAATAAATATTAAACTAACACAAATGACAAAAAGGCTGATTCCCATGAATAAATAACTTATTCGCTTTTTTAGTGCCAAAGATATAGTTAATACAATTCCAATTGAATGAAATATTGACAAAGAAGCACCGCCAGAAGATGCAATGCCGCGTGACCTCCACTCATGTAAATCATAATCAATATTAGAAACGGGCTGTAGCCATTTTTCTATTGAAAACTTAAAATTTTGATCAATTTGCATTAAAATTACAATTATCGAATTTAAAACAATTACATATAATGACATTTTAAATAACCAGAAAATCAATTCAGAGTAACTGCCATTTATAGAAGAGTTTCCAATTAACTTATAATTAAGTATTGATCCTACAATGATATAAAATTGGATGGAAAACAAAATTTTAGATAAATACATAGGACTATCAGAAAAAAAAAGTAAGCCAAAAAGGTATGCATATACAGATAAAACAATATTTATCAAGGTCAAGTTTACGATATGCTTTTTTTTAAACAAATCAAGTAAAAATGAAATATTAATAGTCAAGAATAACAGAAAAGCAACAATTCCAGTATTTCCAAATAATGGTATTTTCAAATATGGCGCTAGTAAAAAAAACAACAAGAAACAGAAATAGAAAAAATTAGATGCCTTTTTAAAGATATTTTCTTTTCTTAAAATCATTTAGGAGTATAAAATATATTTATAATTTTTTATATTACTATAAGGATACTTTAGAACCGGAAATAAATTATTTAAACTACTTTACTTTTAAAGTAATAATACTTACGATTGCTAAAGATAATGATCCTAAAATTTCTTGTTAAATTCTTCAAAACTAAATAGATTGATCCTGTTTTGTATCGACCCCTTAATTCTTAGACAAAACGGAGTTAAGATATGAGACAATTTCGGATAATTTTTCTGTTTTACAAGATTGATTTGTTTGTGCATACTGCTGTAAGAACGGCTCCGGGGATTTTCTCCCCAGCGATCCATGCTTACGATGATTGTTGTACCACTCGTAATAGCGGCTGAGGATCATCTGTGCATGGTAGATAGATTCAAACCCATAACGCTCTACCACTTCACGCTGAGCATTGCTGTGTAAGGCTTCGATATAAGCGTTTTCCTCGGGAGTAGCCACATTGGTAAATTCCTGATTCACAACCTTCTCTTTTAAAAACTGTCTTACCACTCCGGCAATGAACTGTGAGCCGTTATCGTTTCTAAGCGTTATGTTTTCAATCCTGTATTCCATCAGCAGTAGGGATAGCAGCACGATCACATCTCCTTTTTTGATGTTAAACCGAAGCATATGGGTCAAGACCTTACTGCTATACGCATCAATTACGGTCAACAGCAGCACATTCCGCTTGACTCCATGGATATGTATGTATTTGATACCCATGTAAAGGTGATCCAGCGGTTTTTCCGCCCGGATCCTTCTGAAGCGAACGAACTTTCTGGGAACACTAATAGAGCCAATTCTGCGGTTAAACAGCAGGTTATGGATCTTCATCAGCCGGTAGACTTTCAAATGGTTGATGATATATCCCTTTTGCATTAGCTCATCCCAGACGTTCTTGTACCCATAGCAGCAGAACTCGTGCTGGAGAATCGATTCTACGTCCTTTACCACGGCTGTATTATCGATCAGCTTTCCATCGGAAGTAACGGTCATTTCACTGGGCTTACGCCCACGCAGACCATCTCCCCGCTTGTAGTAGAAGCTACTACGGGGCACTCCTGACCAACTCATAAGATCTTGCTTGCTTACCATGGGACTTGATTCAAACTGCTTGATTACCTCGACCGACTCTGCTCTAGGGATTGACTTTTTTTAAAAGCCCCGTCTTGAACTCCAGTTCAATGGATTGCTTAGCCACTATTTTTTTCAATACCCGAATCTGTTCTTCCAGGGCATCTACTTCCGGGTTACGCAGCCTAGAATAGGACTGAAGACTAGCTACCCCGCCTTCGTTAAAGTTCTCCTTCCACCGTTTAAACACAGTGGGAGATAGGTTGTGTTTACGAAGGGTGGTGGTAATACCAAACTGATCTGCTTCATTAATGATGGCTAGTTTCTCCTAAGCCGAGAAACTCCTCTGGCTTTTGACATGATTCCTAAATTTACTGCCTTAATTGTTTTTACAATTCTGTCCAGCCATTTAGGGGGTCAATACAATTAGTGACTTACCCCTTTACTAAATAATACACTAGTGAATGTCTTTATAATAATTTCAATATCAAAAAGCATAGACTTTTTATGCAAATATTCTTGTTCTAGTTGAATTTTTTTCTTGAGTGAGATATTATCTCTACCATTAACCTGTGCCCAGCCTGTAATCCCGGGCTTTAGTTTATCTACCCCGGTCGCTACGCGTAAAGCCATTAAATCATCCTGGCTATACAATGCAGGTCTAGGTCCCACAAAAGCCATTTCTCCCTTCATAATATTGATTAAATTAGGTAATTCGTCTATACTCAACTTACGCAAGATTCCACCAATCTTAAGCAAGTATTGTTCAGGAGTAGGCAGTAAATGAGTTGGAACGTTGGGAGTGTTCTTCTTCATACTTCTAAACTTATAAATATAAAAAAAAGTGTAATTTACACCTACTCTTTTTTGTTTAAAGAATATGGGCTTCCCGTCCTCTATTAAAATGACCAAAGCAACAGCTAGAAAAAATGGAAATAATATCAATAGAATAATAAGCGCGAATAAACGGTTAAGCATTTTCAGAAAAAAATTGAAATGTTCTCATTAATCCTTCTTTAGATGAAACCGGCAATGGCTTACCTAATGCTGTTTTAATTTTAGTGTTACTTACCACGTAGCTTTCTGTTAGTTTCTTTAATCGCTCAGAATTAAGCGGTAATCTTAATAAATTTCCAACAAGTGCTAGCCACCTTATGAGTTTCCTATTTAGGTTCAAAATCTTGACTTTCTTTCCCTTCGATGTAGCAATCATATTAATCACTTCATTCGTAGATAATGGGACATCGTCTGCGAGATTATAAACCCCAGAAAGCATATCTTCTCTTTCAATTAATTCTCTTACTACAAAACAAAGATTTTCAATGGAAAGATATGATCGGGTGTTTTCGAAATTTCCTAAAGGCCAAGGAAATTCATTTGAAACTAAATTGTAAAGCAGGATAAGATTACCCTTATTACCTGGTCCATGGATCATACAGGGACGAAGTATATAATAAGACTTACCTCTTGGTAATGGTTGACTCCGAATATATTCCTCGGCCATTAACTTTGACTTTCCATAATAGGTTTGGGGACTAGGCAAATGATTTTCTGTAAGAGAATGCAATAAAGTATCTGCAACTGCCTTTACGGAGCTAATGAAAATAAACTTACTTGCATTTGATTTTAGAAAAATATCATACAAATGTTTAGTTAACCCATAATTAACTTTATAGTACTCTTCAGGATTTAAAACTTTCTTCAGATCATGAGCTTTCCCGGCAAGATGAACAATGGAGCTATTTGTATCAAACTGGATTAAATTTCTACAGTCTAATTCTTCCCTTTTCAGACAATGAATGTCAATTATAGTGCTTTCAAGATAATTTAAAAGACTTTTTCCCAAAAAACCACTGGAACCGGTCAAATACATTTTCATCTATATTCCGAACTTTAAATTCTTAACAAAGAACTGACTTAATTAATGTAGATTTACTATTCATTTGTAATATTTTTAATTAGTATGTTTTATTAAACTCAATTAATCATAAGAATAAAATGAATTAGATACGTTTGTGTTGTAAACATTAAATTTTAAAAAATTAATAACAAATAAATCATTAAAAAAGTTCATATAAACTTCTTAAATATTTTCTTAAAAGCTGAAAGAATTAGCAGGAACTCGATTATTTTTTGTAAATATTTTTCCTAAGTGATTAAGCAATAATTTTAAAAGGAATAGCAAATGGAAGTTAAAAATCGAGTTATAATCCGATAATAATTTTCTTAGATTAAAAAATTTAACGTCCTAAGTAAATTAATGATATAATTTATGTATAAATATTTTGAGCGTCTACGGATCAAATTGAATACTCTCTAATATTAACTTTAAAAACTAAACAAATTGCTTGTTTCAATTTTGCAACTAACTAATCAAATTAATAATACAAGCCCTGCAATCCGGTAAAAGCTATTCTAAAATCCATAAAATTGAAATGTTTTTTCAATAACTTTTTCTAGTGACATCTCTGAGATCATTTTATTTCTTGAATTTTTCCCCATTTGCAACCTCATCACCTCATCGTCAATTAACCTACTAATTCTATTTGCTAATATTATATAATCCTTTATAGGAACAAGATATCCATTATAACCGTCATCCACACATGCTCGACATCCTGGTGCATCTGTTGTAATAATAGGGCATTCCATTGCCATTGCCTCAACAAGGGATTTTGGCATACCTTCCCGATAAGAAGGAAGACATGCAATATCTGCATCTTCATAAACTGAACGCACATCAGAAATATGTCCCTTCCAAATAAGATATTCACCGTCAACGTGCATTAGTAAGTCGTGTTTATTTATAGCGGATGGATTATCCTTGTCAAGGCCTCCTATTAATAAAAAAACGGCTTTTTTACTATAATGCTTCTTTAATATTTTTGCAGCATAAATAAATTCTAGGATACCCTTGTCTTTTAACATCCTTGCGACAAGTACTATTTTCACCGGTCTATTGGCTGAACTAAGTCTAACTTTAGGAGTAAAAATCTTTTCATCTACTCCTGCCCCTTTGATTATAATATTATTTGAAAATGTTAAAAAACCCATTTTCTTATAAATTTCACGATCGTCATTGTTTTGAAAAATAAAATTCGCTTTCCCCGTTGAGAATGCTAGCCGCATCAAAACATTGGCTACATAGGTACTTAAAGATCTTCGTCCATCGGTAAAAGCATACCCCAATCCAGTAACTGCATTAATGATTTTAGATTGACGTGTGAATAATGAAGCAGCTATTGTTCCATGTATGGATTGTTTTAGAGTAATATGATGTAGCAAATCAGGTTTTAGTTTATAGTAAATTCTACACAATTTCAAAAAACCAATTATTTCGTTTAATGGATGCCCTCTAGCTCTATGAATAACTAAGTTCATGCATGAAATGCCTAATTTTTTCAACTCCTTGAAATGCCCCGTATCTTTTGTTATAAGATATACTTTATAAGACCGAGAAAGTGCTGTTATTGCCAACGGTAACCGATGAGAAACAAAGAACCAATCAACATTAGCTACAAAGACAATGCTTAACTGTGATTTTGATGCCATGATTGAAACATTAAAATATCCCACAAATGATATTGCCAGTTACGTTTTCCACTAAGATGCTCTTTCCATCTTGTTTGCACTAAATGTACATTCAACAGCCCATCTTCATTCAATGTTCGTTCATTTAGTAAATCTTCTGCCCATTCCCGTAAAGGTCCTCTTAACCATGAACCGATGGGCACACCAAATCCCATTTTTGGTCTTTCTATTAATTCCTTTGATACATATTTATACAATACCTCCCGCAATAGATGCTTACCCTTCCCCCCCTTTATCTTGTATTCCATTGGAAGAGACCATGCAAATTCAATAATCCGATGGTCTAAAAATGGCACCCTTGTTTCCAATGAGTTTGCCATCGCTGCCCTATCAACCTTTACTAAAATATCATCCGGTAAATAACTCATTGTATCAACGGCCATCATGGATTCTATAAAATCTAAATTCCCAAACATTGACAAATCATATTTTAATGATATTGCCTTTTGATCAAGTACCAAATCATCATCATCTGACCAATGAGTAATTAGTCTATCATATAGTTCGTTAGAAGAATCTGACCTCAACAAATAAGATAGTTTATGGATTTTATCCCCAATATTTTTATGGCGATATCTTGATGGTACTAAAAAAGCAAACAAAGAAAAAAGAGTGTCCCATGTAGCTGGAGCTTGGTATTGCATTAATCCTCCGACAACATTTCTCATTGTTGCAGAAAGTTGACTTATTTTATTCCAACTCTGTTGTGCAAATAAATATCGATTGTATCCTGCAAACAACTCATCTCCTGCATCTCCAGATAATGAGACTGTTACTTTTTGCTTTGCAAGTTTAGCTACCAGGTATGTTGGGATTTGAGAAGAATCAGAAAAAGGTTCATCATAAATTAAAGGTATTAACGGAATAACGGATTGTGCGGTCTCTGGACTTACATATAATTCTGTGTGATCGGTTTTAAGGTAGCTTGCAATTTCTTTTGCGTATGGAGCTTCATTGAAGTTTGTCTCCTCAAATCCAATTGTAAATGTCTTAACAGGTTGATTCGACAATGACTGCATGACACCAACGACAGTGCTAGAATCAACTCCTCCGGATAAAAAAGCACCCAATGGAACATCAGACATCATTTGACTTCTCACAGATCTAATTATAAGCTTTTCAAGTTCGTCTATAGCAGTACCAAAATCTATAAAGCTATGTCTTCCTTTAGCAGTTATTAAACTTCTAAAGTCCCAATATTTATTTTCCGATATTTGCATTTCATCCGAAGAAAGCGTAAGGATTGTTCCTGGAATCATTTTTTTGATACCCTGATAAATTGAAAATGGTGCGGGGACATAATTATATTTAAAAAAACTCTTTAAAGCATTTTGATCTATTTTTTTTTCAAAACCAGGATATTTAGTAATAGCTCTCAATTCGGATCCAAATAAAAAAACACCATTCTGCCAACCGTAATAAAGTGGTTTTTCGCCAACTCTATCTCGTACAAGGGTCAACTTTTTTTCTTGGAGATCCCAAATTGCTATAGCAAACATGCCTACTAAAGAGCGAACAGTTTGTTCTATACCAAAGGCTTCTATAGAGCCCAACAATGTCTCAGTATCAGAGTGTCCACGCCATTTAAAAGTACCTACTTTATTTTCTATACTTTTCCGTATTTCAATGTGATTATAAATTTCACCATTGTAGATCAAGACATATCTTTCGCTTTTAGAGAACATAGGCTGGTGGCCGGAAGGTGAAATGTCAATAATTGATAAACGACGATGGGCAAATCCAATACCACAGCTTTCATCGAACCATATACCATCACTATCAGGTCCCCTATGAGCTATACTACTCCCCATATCATCAAGCACTTGTCTGAAGTTCAGTAATTTTTTTTCGGCTAAAAACCCTACTATTCCACACATATTCTTTTATTAACTATATTTTTTATAAAGATTTGAGTAGCGATTTACAACTTCTGGTAACATGAATAAAGTTTCAATCCTTTTTTTACCCATTTGACCAAGATCACTCCTGTATTCAGTAGCTTGAACTATCAGCATTTCCATTGCATCAGCCAATTGTTCAGAATTACCTGATTCTACAATAATTCCACATTTATCTATGATGTTTGTCACATCTCCTACATTAGTAGCTACACAAGGAATTCCCATTAACATAGCTTCTCCTAATACATTTGGGAAACCCTCAACTGCAGAAGGGAGGCAAAAAATATCCATCAATGAATAAAATTGAACAGTGTTATTTACTTTTCCAATTAAGCGATAATTATCATATAGTCCACGCATTTTTAACATTTTAACAAGATCTTGGTTACGATTGTCAAGATTATTACCAACCATTAGAAATAAAAGATGATTATATTTCTTTACTAAAAGTGCAGACGCCTTAATGAGATTATTATAATCTTTATCAATATGAAAACGACCAACCGTACCAATTACAATTTGATTCTTCGTGATTCTATAGTCCTGCTTCATTTCCTGAATTTGTTCAGCTGTAACTTTTAAATCACTTTTAACAAATCCGTTCGGTATTACAACAAATTTTCTTTTTTGATACCCAAATCTTATATGAGATAATCTAGATGCCTCTGCAGCACAAATGATTGCATTTGGTATAACATATGATAAAAGCGCACAAATACGCATAATTACAATTGTAAGAAAACTTTTGCTTGTTGAACTAAACTTAGTTTGCCGGATATTCCAGATAACTTTCTTCCCTAAAAGCTTTGCAGCTAACCCACCAATAAAATCAGAGTGATACAACCAAGTTTGCACTACAGCTGGGTTATGCTTTTTGATTAAAGAAAATAATCTTATGAAACCTTTTATTAATGAAGTAATACTTTCTATTCTCAAATAGTAAACAAGAGTTCCTTTCTCTTCGAGATCATCCCCAATATTCCCTTTATCTGTTAAGCATACAACAATATCCTCTATCCCTCGATCTTTTCTAGTAGTTACAAGTTTTTTCAACATCATTTCAGCACCACCAACATGTAATGATGTAATCACATGCATAACCATATTATCTATATTTGCCTGCCGAAATAATTCCTATTACACTTTTTGAAAATAATTTTTCCGAAAGCAAAAAACCTGATATAATAAAAACTATGCGTGCTGAATATCCCGCGTATAGAACAGGTTCCTTAATATTTGCAGCAAATAAAACTACCAGTACTGGCAAGTAAATTGGAGAAATATTAATGTATTTTGTTCGTATTTTTAAAATAAATAAAATACATACAAAAAAAAGTAAACCCACGGGGAAACCAAAATAATAAAATATTCTCATATAGCCAGAATCAGAATAAAGACCCAGATTGATTACGGATTCGAATGATCCAAGACCAAACAAAAGTATAAAAGGATTATTTGGAATTTCAAAATGCTTACTAAAAAAATATAGCAACCCTTCATCATTCTTCAACTCATTGTAGTAAAAAGTACTAAAAAGGTTATACTATAATACAGAAGCTGATACATTTTCTTGCAAAATGAAAAGTAAAAAAAGATATAATTAATATTATTATTGGAATAGTTACAAGTTTAACTATTGACATTTTTTTTATATTAACAACTATTGAAACGAAAACCCCAATTAAAGTGAAAATCAACCCAGATCTTCCAATAAATATCAAGCTAATAAATATTAGTAATACTGATAGTATCATTATCAAGTAACTTATCCTTTTGTTTATTGCCATAGAAAAAGCTAGTATTATGCCTATTGAATGAAATATAGAAAGAGATGCACCACCTGCAGATGCAAGTCCTCTTGCCCTCCACTCATGAGATTCATAATCTATATTAGATACAGACTGCAAATAACTTTTTAACGTGATTTTTATTGCAGTATTTAATTGATAAATAAATAATAATTAATGAATTCAATACCACAATAAATAAGGTCATTTTAAAAAACCAAATAATAAATTCATTACAGCTTTTCTCTCTTGTTGAAACTCTATTACATAATAGATATAAGACACCTCCAACACAAATATAGCAAACTAAAGAGGTTAATATTTTAAATAGATTAAATGGCGAATCTCCATTTAATAATAATGCAAGAAGAAATGCATAAGTAGATAAAAAAAAGGCACTCGAACACAGCAAAATAAACACCTTTTTAATTAAAAGTGAGTAAAATTCACGAAAATTTAATTCTAAGAAAAATATTAATGACAATATACCGGTGTTTCCAATCACAGGAATAACTAAGTATGGGGCTAAAAGAAAAAAGAAGAGGAATATTTTTTTTCAATGAAAGAAAATTTATTGAATTATCTGGCATCAGTAGGAGATTTGGAATTAAGCAGACTAAAAATAAAACCAGCGAAAGACTTAAATGTAAATTTAAAAGTAAGTGAGGCCAGAAGGTATTTATTTAAGCGTTTCTTCTCTAGTCCCCTATATTCACGTAACAAAGATGCCATTCTAAATTTGATCTCACTTGCAAAGGCAGGATAATGGAACAATAAAATCGAACAACTTACTAAATGATCCTCCAAAGCAATTTTTCTTCTAAATAAATTTGTGGCCGACAGAGATGTAACATTATTAGAACCTATACGCTGTTTAACTAAAACCTTATCTATGTATCCTAATTTACCAGTCGGCAGTAAACACTCACAGAAAAAAAGCCAATCCGAAGCGATTGGCACCCTCAAATTAAACCCTTCTGGCGGACATGCCGATTTCCTTACCATATTGGAAATCGCTCCGTTAAAGATTCCATATTTGATTTGGATACTTGCATCACCTATCCTAACCTTTTGAAGATTTGAAAATAAATTAATAGTTTTACCGGTTAAAGCTTCAAAAAGCTCTATATCATGGTAACAAATATTATAATCTTTGTTTGATTCCATAAATGCAACCTGAGTAGATATTTTATTAGGTAGCATTACATCATCACCTCCAATATAACAAAGATAGTCGCCTGTACATAGTCTGAAACCAATATTTGAATTTTCAGTAATACCCATATTGGTTTCATTCAAATGAAGAATCAGCTGCGGAAAACGATTTTTCAAAGCCAGAAGGACTTCTTGACTTCCGTCAATTGAAGCATCATCACAAATAATGATTTCTGTATTTTTAAAGTCTTGTTCAACAATAGAAATAATACATTCTTCTAAAAAGCATTTTTGGTTATAACAAACAATACAAATTGATACCTTAGGACCTACCATTGAAAAATGCTTTAATGTTCTCAATAACATAAGTGATTGACTCTTCAGGCAACATAGGCCATATAGGAAGACTCAATGAAGTTGAAGCCAGTTCCTCTGCAATAGGGAAATCTCCTGCACCAAAACCTAAGAATTTAAATGAATGCTGAAGATGAGGCGGTATTGGGTAATGAATGAGAGTATTTATACCCTTGTTAGCAAGATATCTTTGTAGTTCATCGCGCTTCGAACATCTAACCACAAATAAATGATAAACATGCGTCGCATTCAGTGCCGTTACAGGAAGAGTAACTTGATTTAAATCTGCTAGTTCAGAAAGGTATGTATTCGCAATTTGTGTCCTTTGTTGATTCCACTTATTAATATATGGAAGTTTTACGTTCAAAAATGCAGCCTGCATTTCATCCATTCGCATATTATAACCTATTAAATCATGTATATATTTAACGCTCGATCCATAGTTACGCAATTTTTTTAATACCTCAAATAATTTTGAATTATTTGTAGTAATTGCACCCGCATCTCCAAGAGCTCCAAGATTCTTACCCGGGTAAAAACTGGTGGCATTGATATCGCCCCATGCGCCTGTTAAAATACCTTGATAGCTTGCTCCTTGCGCCTGTGCATTATCTTCAATAACAAAGAGACCGTTACGCTTTGCAATGGCTAAGATTTCATTCATATTACAAGCCTGACCATAAAGATGGACAGGTATAATTATTTTCGTTCGATTCGTAATTTTCTCCTCTATTCTTTTAACATCAATATTGCAAGTATTAATATCTGGTTCTACAAATACGGGGGTAGCTCCTACAAATTGAACTGCTAGTACAGTAGCTATAAATGTATTTGAGGGCACAATCACTTCATCCCCAGCTTTGACACCTAATGCTTTTAACGATAGACAAAGAGCATCAAGTCCATTGCTGACTGCAATAGCATGATTTACCCTACAAAAATTCGCAAAACTTCTTTCGAAATCCACAATTTCATCACCAAGAATGAAAACACTTTTTCTATAGACCTTTTGAAAAGCTCTCAGCATCTCATCAGCAAGTAAATCATTTACAGGTTGTAAATTCAAAAACGGAACATTCATAAATTAGAAATTACTTCATTAATAGAGGAATATGACTTGTATGATCCAGGTAAATACCAACCTGTCTCGACACCGATAAAATCAACCTCTGACTCTTGGGAACTCTCGAAGTCTGATGGAGAATCACCAATAAAGGTTAGAATGGAATATCTTTTTTTTAGTTCAGATATAACAGCAGTTTTAGGATTAGCAACTTTATTATGCGCTAAAAAGTAAATATGATCAAATAATTTTGAAAATGGGAAGTTTTTAAATTGAGAGTTTGCGTTCATTTGATTGGTTCGCAACGATATCAATATAAAAATATAGTTCTCTTTTTCTTTTAAGTTTTTTAGGGCAATTTCATCAACAATTTGCTTATCAAATTGTAAATAATTATCTGACTCAATGTGCTTATACCAATATTGATAGTACAAATCTGGAGTAGCATTCGAAAAATAACTTACAATTGTTTCATTCTTTTCTGCACTTTTTCTAAGTTTACAATACTGATTATAACTTGGTAAAACTTTAGAATCAGAACTTTCAAGAAATGAACGAATAACTTGATAGTGCCTAAATTTAGTATCAATTAAAGTATCGTCAAGATCAAATAATATTGCCTTTGGCATCATAGAATATTTCGTCCCAAAATCTGGTCATGGTTAATCCTATATTAATTTTTTTTTGTTCAAATAAGGGGAGTAGCAATCCAGCAGCTTCCAGAATTGTATATAATGGAGAATTAAGACCTCCAATGTAACTTAGAATTCCTGCTCCTGAAAATCTTGGATTTAGTTCTATGAAATAGTTGCCGGTTTCATTACAAATAAACTGAATATTACTTGCTCCCTTATATTCAATAGCATTTAGTATTTTAGAAGAAGCATCTATGAGTTCTTCATTTTCTATTATCTTACCTTTTACTGAAATTCCAGATTTTGTTTCAATGCGTTCGCGCACTACACCTCCGTAAAATTGAGAATTATACTTGCTGTAACAGTCAATTGTAAATTCAGTTCCCTCAACCAACTCTTGAATCATATAATTACTTACATCAACTCGCGTTTTTAAATAATTTAAATCATTTATATTCAGTACTGGATAAATACCGCCACTACTTACACCATTGATGGGTTTAACTATCATTGGCTTATCATAAATATTATTAATATTAAAATCTGATAAAGCACTAAAATATGGAACTTTTATACCTAATGAGTTTACTATAGTATTTGCTTTGAGTTTATTGTTGCAAGATTCAATTACATCTAAGTCATTAAGCGCCCAAAAAGTAAGTTTAGGATATTTAACTTTTATCTCAGAAATTAATGCGATCTCATAATCATGAATCGCAATTACACATTGAATCGAATATTCTTCTACAATATGTATAAGAACCTCTTCATACTGCTCTTTGCAAAAAACACTCGGGGTTTGTAAAAAATAATCAACATGTGCAGCTCCCGCACAAAATTTTCTTTCGTTAAGATCGCCTCCAAATATTTTAACCTTTACATCAGATTGTTTTTTTAGTGCTTTAACTACTGCTATTGAGGTATTTGAGCCTACAGAGGTAATGAAAACATTCATATTTTTTTGTAGATTAAAAATTCTTCTAATGATCGAATGTAGTCAGCTTCATCATAAACTTCTGAAGCCAATACTAAGCAAATCGCACCTGATGATATATTTTGAATTTCCCGCCAAAAACCAGGTGGTAAATACAAACCATAATCTGGTCGACTCATTGTGAATGTTCTTCTAATTCTACCGTCCGAAATTATGACATCAAAACTACCAGAGGCTGCTATAATTAGCTGATGTAATTGTTTGTGAGCATGTCCACCTCGTGAGGCTCCAGAAGGGATATCGTATAAATAGTAAATACGTTTTGTTTCAAATGGAAGATCTATTAAATTTTCAACCGCAATGAGATTACCTGCTACGGATTTTTTTTTATTGAATTCTATAATAGTACATTCGTAAATACTCTTCATTATATTTTATTTCTGAATTAATGATTTAAACTCATTAAAGTCTGTTATATAATCACTTAAATCAAAGTGTGAGTTAGAAATATGAAGAGATACCGCATTTGTCGAAAAATTTTCAATATGTCTCCACGTTAATTCAGGGATATATAAGCCATAATTGGGATTCATAAGAGAAAACTTTCCCTTCATACCATCACTGCTCATGTAAACTATGTCAAAACTTCCTGATAATGGAATTATAATTTCAGCCTGCTGACGGTATGCATGTCCTCCTTTAATTGCCCCATTTGGGACATCATAGGAATAAAATACACGTTTTATGGTAAAGGGTAAAAAATCTCCGATTTCTAAGAAAGTTAAATTTCCTCTAGCATCAGGAATTTTAGGAAATTTTATCAATTGAATAGGAATCATTTTATATCCGATAAGATTAAACAAATAAACTAATTTTTTTTATGCTTATTTAGGAAACTTATTAATTCCTGATAAATATTTTCAACTGATTCATCAGGAGTAATGTCTGTAAGATTTTTATAACCATTACACACAATTCCATATTTTAGATTGTTCTGCAGATTTGTATGATATTTCAAAATATCAGGAAAAGAATCAACAGAATATCGTTTTTCTAAAAATAAATCAAAATAAAATATTTTCAAATCCTCAACTGTCCTAATCCTAAATGTATTTGGCAATCCAAGATACCATGGAGTACCAAAAATACAAACAAGTTTACCTCTTATAGCAGCTTCCCAACCAACTGTCCCAGTCAAAGTAACAATAAATAATGATTTATCAATTAATTCAATTGTATTAGAATTTAAATCAACAAATTTTATTCGCTTAGAAATTTCTATTACACTATTGTAAAACGAATATAAGCGTCCAGTTTCTGGACTTTCTAATTTGTAATAAAATTGAGCTGAATGCTCTTTCACAACAATAACTACATCATTGGGTAAAACTTTATCCAACATTTTTATAACCAACAATTGATCAACATAAATATTTGCAAGAGGTGAAGTGGTTTCTTCAGGCTGATAATGCAAAAAGAAAGTGACAATTTTTGAATAGGAATTAATTGGTTCAATTTTTCTTAGATAAATTTTCTTTAATCTATGTAGATAAATTCTTCTTCTAATTAAATATAATTTAACATATAATCTTTTAAACTTTGAAGACTTTGGAAGAATATGCCGATTTACCTGAAATGAAAATTCGTTAATAAAATATGCATTGAATTTATAGCGTAGAAAATTAATTAACTTTACCAAATAAACTCTCAATAAATTAATTCGCAATTTACTTAAAGAATTAAACCCCTTTTTAATTGGACCCGAAACACTAGGTAAAGTCAAATGTTTTACAGATTGTAAATTTTGAAATCTAACTAAATTGATTTTATCTAATATATTTTTTGATAAATGAATAGAATTAGAACCTTGAAAATCATACAACCAATCTGGAGCCACATCTATATCATCAATTAAATAAAAACAGCTGCCAAAAGGAGCATTTTTGAATGTAACCACTTTGATATTCTTTAACTTACAAGCAACATATAAAACATAATCATAAACCCGGTGGGGAAATGAAGCAATTATAACAAGTGTAATTTTATTTTCATCGATTATATTCAGCCAATTAATCAATAATTCCCTAAAAAACTCTTGTCGCAAAGTAAAGGTAAAATTCGATAAAAAAGGATCGAATCGATCCATCATTTTTAAAGCAATTAGTTCATAAGGCGCGACCTTCAGCATTAAATTATAATCAAAAACATTATGTTTTGGCGTCTGCTGATAACCTAACCCTTTAATTGCGTCATATATTGATTGGTAAAAGCAACTGTCATTAATTTTTTTAATTTTTTCACTAAAATTGTGTTTAGTCGTATCGGGCCATGCTAAAAAATAGCATGGGATTAAATTCTTCTCAATTTTTAATTTTTTTACAATATCAACCCAAGGATATTCTATGCATGTACAATAAATTACTCTTTCATTTGATATTATTTGATTATTTGAGAGCATGCCAAAATGAAGTTTTAGTTTTTAACAAATATTCACGATAATCTTTTCTATTCGACTTTGGATTACTAAAAACCCCATATAGAAGAGCTAAAAAACAATATATATATATCAAAAATGCAGGCTTTAATTCGCCATTTTTAAAAATTGAATTTGCCTTTTTAAATATTGGCCTAGCCTTGATAAAATAAATATTGATAATATTTTTAAATGAAGATTTATTTTTATAAAATATTTTATTAATCCATATTATATTTCTGAGATAATAAAAAGTAGGCTTGAAATACATTTTATTACTTGAGCCTCCAACATGATGCGAAAATGATACATCAATATCTAAATGCTCTACATATCCAGACTCTTTGATTCTAATCACTAAATCTAAATCCTCACAGTATCTAATAAAACTTAAATTAAAGCCCCCTATTTCTTTCCAAATTTTCGATCTTATAATATAACCTTCAGTAGCAATTGTTAAGGGAATATTTGCCCAGATACGCGGCCTCCAATGAATTTTTTCTCCATCAAAATCATGAACCATAGAACTCACTATCCCGATCTTTGCATTAGAGAAATTTTTGAGCAGACTTTCAAAATAATTTACACTAAAATCAAATGTATCATTGTTTATAATAAATAAATATGGTATCTGCAGCCTTACAGCTTTTTCGGCTAATATATTGTAGACCGCACAGTAATCTGAATTTGAAAAAAGAGATATTAAATAAACATCTTCATGTCGTAAAAAAACCATAAGATTTGAATGATCACCTGAGCAATCATCAATAAGAAAATACACTTTATTTTTATAAGTAGTTTGGTTTAAAGAATTAATACAATCGATAGTTAAATTATGCTTCTTAAATTGACTAATTAAAATTGCAATAGAATCTGAATGAATTTCTACTTCAGAAATTTCTAAATTAAAATTTGATAAAGTACATTCAGAATTTATCATTGTAAAGCATTCCTTATCAATGGAATAAATATAAAAATTTACATTTTTGAATTCTGTCAAATTAAAATAATTAATATCTTCGGGTTTGTTGACTATTACAACTTCTTTAAAATTTTCTGACTCTAAGCATCTTGAGCGCAAAATCAAATCTATGTCTGAAAAACTAAAAAAAAATCTAAATGATTTTTTTGAGTTACTTAAAATTGAAAAAATCTTTTCAAGTTCATCGTTTGACTCAAAATGAGTCAAACAAATTTTATTTAACTTATTTTCTTGGTAATTTTTAAACCCTAATTCAACAAGATGATCTTTACTTTTATCGACATAAATTACTTTGTCTTTAGGGTACTGACTTAACTTGTCTAATGAATATGAATAAGGGAAGCTTGAAGAGTTTAAAAATACGTTATACATAAAATGATGATAATTATTTAATTTTTTATTTAATGGGCCTATTATATGATGTTATTATACATCATTCCAGCTAATTGAAGTATGTCTACCTTGGGTTCCCACCCAAGTGATAAAATTAAGCTTGGGTCACTTACAAGTCTTTTAAAGTCTGATATATATCCAATTTTGGGTGAAATATGTTCGATTGAGTCTAACTTTGCAATTTGAAAACAAATGTCTACCCAATCTTGAATTGAATGAGTTTTACCACAACCAATAACAGATTCATAGTTACGCTCTTGATTTACTAAAGTCCAAATTGCAGAGACAATATCACCAGCGTAATTAAACTCTTTGTTGACACTCAAATCTCCAATTTCTAACTTTTCTTTACTGCCATTTGCAATTCTTTTGACAGTTTTAATAATTTTTTGATTTATGTGATCACCAGATCTGTAAACACTATCATGATTAAACAAATACCCAACATATATTTTTAAATTAAATTTTTCCCTGAAATAACGAGACACCATCACAGAGTTAATACGTGCAGCAGCATATGCACTAGATGGCTTGAAGGCTGTAGCTTCATTTATTGGGTTTCCATTATTTTCAAATTGAAGGGCTGATCCCGCAATGAAGATTTTTGATCGAGGACAAATATCTTTTGCACTCTCTAGAATATTATTGGTCCCATCACATATTGTACGATAATTTTCAAAAATAAATTTATGATCTGTAGATGAATTTGCAGCTAGATGAAAAATGTAATCTGGTACTACATTAGAAATAATTTTTTTTACAAATTCAAAATTTGCAACATCGCCCTTAACAAAAGGGCCATTTCTAGAAATACATATTACTTCAATTTTTTGTTTTAAAAGAAGGTCCCTTAAATACCTCCCATCCTGCCCGTTGGCACCAAAAATAATAGCCCGCATCAGATGATTTCAATTTCCGGTAATGGGAAAATAAACTTACCGCCGTTGTGAATATATTCATTCTCTCGGGCCAGAATATTATCTTTAAAATGCCACGGCAATACAAGGAAATAATCAGGTTTCATTGCTTTGGCTTCTGCTTCCGAAATGATCGGTATCAGTGTCCCGGGTGTGAAGGTTCCGAATTTGTCTGGATTTACCTCGGCTATATAGGGAATCTCTTTTTCTGTAAGACCGCAGAACTGTAGCAATACATTTCCTTTTGTGCTCGCCCCATATCCAAATACTTTTTTGCCATCTGCAACCAGTGCCTTGATCAGGTCTGTCAGATTCTTTCTGTGCTTGAACACGCGTTCCTCAAACTCGCGGTAAGGCGTAGGTGTATCAAGCTGCATATCTTCCTCTTGCTTTAACAGCCAGTTGATAACCGGGGTATTTGATTTATAGGAAGCGGCTTTTTTGCACACGGTTACAGCAAAGCTTCCGCCATTTATAGCATTCATCTGCACATCCACCACCCGCAGACCCCGTGACTCTACCATGTTTTTTACCACTTTAAACGAATAGAATTCCAGGTGCTCGTGGCAGATCGTATCGTAGCTGTTTGTTCTCAGCATGCTTGGCATATAGCTTTGCTCAAAATGCCATATACCTTCCGGTGCAAGACATTTCTCGATATCAGCAATGAAATCCAGCGGACGTTCAAGATCATAGAACATTGCAATCGATGTTATGATTTTTGCACGCTCGGTTCCAAACTTGTCGAGGAATTTATCGGCCGTGAAGAAATCCGGTATCAATGTGATCTCATCGGTATAATACTGTTTAAACTTCAGACCGGTAGGGTCAATCCCCACCTTTTTATGTTTTCCAGAATAAGACTTCAGCGAAGTGGCATCGTTACTTCCAATATCGATTACCAGGTCGTTGTCGCCTAGCGGAACCAGTTTTTCCAGGGTAAGTATTTTTTGCTGAAGGTGTGCCACCATGGAAGCATTTAAACCTGACCTGTAGCCATAGTTTTCTCCATACATTTCATCAAGGCTATACGATTGTCTCATCTGAAGCAATCCACTGTCGGGACACCAAACCAGGTCCAGTGGCCCTTTGGTTATTACTTTCGACTTACTCTTTGGGAAAACACCCGTGAGGTACTGCTCACCTAAAGACAACACTGTGATTAGGTGCGAACTTTCGCTGATGCGACACTTTGAGATTTCTGTATACATTTAGAATTGATTAAATACCTGAAAATAGATTATGAAAATGAATGATGATTCTGTTTGTGAACACGGATCAGAGTAGTGAATGTTCGGACAGGCAGGTGTCTATCTGCATCCAGAACACATGGCTTTCAATAAGCTGTCTCGCCCTCTCGTGCCCCGCGGCTGCAACCCGTTTCCGTTCCTCCGGGTTCCGAAGGTAGTACTCAATCCGCTCGATGGCGTCCTGATCAGATACAAAAGGAACAAAATCCTGATGCGGGCGAAAATACCGCTCCACCGCCGGAACAGCGGGCGCCACAAGCAGGGTTCCGCACGCCAGCGCTTCTATATACCGGTATACCAGGCTGGGAACCCACGACCAGTCCAACTCTTTCGAATACAGTTGATCTGCTGTCGTTACAATTATCGGTTCTGCAAGTGTTTGCCAGTATTCCTCGTCCGTTCGCCGTTCGCCGCCAGCCTTCCGGCCTTTGATCTCCAGATCAAAACCCTTTGCAACCAATCCCTCCCTGATAGTATTCAGCCTTGTTGTGCGAGGTTCATACAAAGAACCAATAAAATACGCAATTTTTTCGCTTTTGACATCATCGGCTTTGTTTTTCATGGAAGCCAAAGCCTGAATGCTGTTTAGTGTGGTTTTCGAAAAAGGCATTGTATAAGGACCGAATAATCTTTTATGAGGGAATATAGGTTTGATTAATCGTGGTAATACAAAACAGATTACAATACCCGAGAGAGCAGAAACTATCGATGCCTTGATTCGGAATTTACGCAACGAGACATCTGTAAGCAACACAATCGGAATCACATTATTACTTTCAAAAATCCACGATATCTTAATTGCCTCCACAAAGCCGCCCCATGCATCTTGTTTACCGGTTCGGGGATCATATAGTACATGGGTAACATGATGTCTGGTTATCAATTGCTTTAGTTCTTCACGATAAGTTTCTGGACTAGCTACTTTATGCTGTATAACTCTATCCACAGTTCCCAGATATTCCTGAGCAGAAATAAGGAGCTCCTTAAATTCTATGGATTCCCAGCCCTTTACCCCAGCACTGATCATTAGCACTGGTGTATTAACAAAAGCGCGTCGCTTCTTTCGAGGCAATACCAGACGGAACAGAAAAAGTAGAATCTTATGTAAATAAAAGGGTAGGAAGAAAAGTCTTGCGTAAACCTGATTTCTGAAACGATTTTGCATAACTAGTGACTTGTGGCTTTTTTTTGTTCAATATGTTCATTAATGGCCACCAATTCGGGATATGTTTTAAGAATATCTATAATCGCAGGACCAGATAATTTTTCGGCGTTGAACTGCTCAATCACCAAACGTAAAAGATCAAAATCTTCCTTTGTATCAAGCGTTAATCTGAAGCGGCTATTATCTTCATCATTCATCACTTGTTTAATTCTGACCTTACCGGATTTATTTGCGCCAATATAGGGCGTAACATGCTCCTTGTCCCAGTTATCTGTTGCATTTTTATAAGCATCTTCCAGCAGTGCAAAAGAAAATATTTCAAAATCAAACCCCCGGGGGTATGTTCGGGACAAGCTATTCGAAAGATACAAGTAATCATCTTTTTCCTCTAGATATGCACTGAGAGATTCATTTATCAGAACCGGATCGATAAGTGGGCAGTCGGAAGTAAGTCTTATCACCACGTCCAATTTATACTGCTTTGCACATAAATAATATCTTTCCAGCACATTCGATTCACTACCACGAAAAAAATCCAGTTTGTTTACGATAGCAAAATTTACAACCGCTGTATCCGAAGGTTCTGTTGTGGTTGCAACAATGATAGGGCATTCAACATCACGAAGCCTGTCTATCTGACATTGGAAAATGGGTTTTGATTTTACGGGCAGTAATATTTTACCCGGTAATCGGGAGCTACCCATTCTTGCTTGTATGATTATGCCGGTTTTTTTTTTGCTATTTTTCTCCATTATTTAAATTCTGACCGGAAGTTTTTTTTCGACCAGTGCCATTTTTATATCCAGCGGGGTGTATTGTGTAAAATGGAATATACTGGCCGAACCTACGGCAAAAGTATCTGATTGCGTAAAGAGGTCGGCATAGTGTACCGGCTCCCCACCACCACCAACTACAATAACAGGTAGTTCTGTAGCGGCCAGAACAAGGTTAACCAAATCAATATCAAACCCATTCATCATCCCATCCCTGTCAACGCTGTTTAATACAAATTCACCCACTTCGAGCGATTCCATTTCTTTGATAAAATCAATAACATTCAGGCCCCCTACACCCGGGTGAAGGATCTCATATCCTTTATCGTTCTTTTTTGCATCAACCGCAATACTGATACATTGGCTGCCAAAAAAACGAACCGCGCTGCGAATAAAATCTTTGTCAAAGATCGCTTTGGTTTTGAGGATTACCTTGTCTGCGCCGATCTTGAGGAGATTATTGATATCCTCAATCGTTTCAATACCTCCACCAATGCCGACTGGCATATAACATTCCTTTATCACGTCGGCAACCAGCTTCAGATTGATCTTTCTTTTTTGTTTAGACGCCGTGATATCCAAGAAAACCAGTTCATCCACTCCCCGGCTATTGTAAACCCGGGCAGATTGAACCGGATTGCCTACCATTCTTGGATTATTGAATTGCTTGGTCTTAACAAGGCCAAAACCATTGAAAGTAAGAATAGGAATGATCCGTACCTTAAGCATAATTGAGAAAAGATTTTAAAAGAGCTAGTCCGGCTTCCTGGCTTTTCTCTGGGTGAAATTGCGTGGCGAAAATATTATCTTGCTGTACGGCAGCAACCAGATCCGTGCCGTAATTAACTGTAGCAGCAATCACGTTTTTATCGTCGGGTATAAAATGATAGCTATGTATAAAATAAAAATCCTTGTGCGCCGCATCTTTGAAATAAGTGCCTTTATCCGTTACCGAAATGTTATTCCAGCCCATATGCGGAACACGAAGATTCTGCACCCTGATCCTGGTTACCCGGCCTTTTACCCAACCCAGTCCCGGATTATCTACGGGCTCTTCTCCATCGGTTACAATCAGTTGCATACCTAGGCAGATACCAAGGAATTTTTTCTTCTTGCCAATAACCTGGTCCGTAAGAAATGTGATCAGGTTTCGTTCAGAAAGATTTTTCATTCCCTGTTCAAAAGAACCTACGCCGGGTAATATAATCGCGTCTGATTTTTCAATCAGCTCATGGTCGGCAGTTGTAATGCAGGGTATTTTCAGAAAGGCCAGCGCCTTCTCAACCGAAGCTACATTACCCATGCCATATTCAATGATAGACACCATTCTATATTATTTTCTGGTAAAATTGAGAATGAGATTACCCTGCGAATCTTTTTCAAATGATCCATCATCTTTCTGTCTGAAGAGGATTGGGTTAGTGAACGAATCTATCACACTGTCTATTTCCTCCTTTGACAATCCTGAATATTCGATAAAATCACGGATAGCAATATGAGGGTATTTGCCATCATACTGTTCAACAAGTTTAAGGCCTTCTTCACGGGTTAGGCGCTTGTTACGGATGTCGATACAGGCATGATCGGTGGCACGTCCAAAACCATATTTTACGAACTTAAGATAATCGTGCAGTCCGTGCATTTTCTCATCCAGATTCTCATAATTGGTATACGTTCCTTCTACAGGACCGTCTTCTTTTACGGAGAAGCCATGCTCTTTTATAATGTCAAGCTGCTTGCGCGCGTCCCAATAAAAATAGTGCCCGAGGAACAGGCTTGTGATACCCAATTCTTTCAACTCTTCATCAGACGGATAGAAGTAAGGGGTAAGTTCGGTTTCAGTGAGTCCATTCACACCCACCATATCCTGTATCCTGTTACCCAGTAGCCCGCCAAATTCTTCGAGCCATCTGCGATTCAATTGTTGGGCATGAATGCTATCCAGAGGTCCTCCATACTCCATCTGTGCATTCTCACCCCATATTACCAGGGGAATGCCAAATTTTACGGCGATATTAATAGGTACGGTGAAAATGCCGATGTGGTTAGGCCACATCTCATCGCCCACACGTTTAAAGCCTTCTATTACCATGGTTTTATAGGCATCGTAGTTTTTCTTGAAATAAATCAGGTCGATGCCCATTTTAGAGATATTATCCAGGTTACGCTGTCCGATCTCGGTAATAGCGGTTGTTTCGAAACAAACACACAACGGGTTCATTCCGCAAACCACTTTCATAAAATAAGCTTGGTAGGTACTGTCTTTTCCGCCGCTAACGGGTATCAGGCAATCGTATCCTTTTTCGCCGGGCTGCTTTCTGAAACGGTTTACGATCGATTCAAAATCTTTTTTCCGGGCTTCCCAGTCAATGCCTTTGTCTTTTTGCTCGGCGGCAATACAGGCACTGCAAACGCCTTCTTCATTAAAGAAGAGATCAGGCTTTGTTTCCGGGAATAAACAGTTCGTACAATAACGGAGTTCCATAATGAGTGATATAAAAATTAATTTGAGATATTTCTAACCAGGCAAAATGCCTCTGCATAGTTTTTTCCTATTGCCACGCCCCATCGTTTGGCCACAATTTCCAGGGCCTCGGCCGAACGTGGGTGTGGGTATTCTCGTTTTTCATACATATACGCATTCATCGCCTGTATTTTGACGTCTAGATTCGCCTTTGAAAAAGAGATAAAAAAGTTAGGCACGAAATGCCTGGGGTCAGTAGAGGCACGCCACTCGGTTCCCGACATCGTTTCAAATGTTACGATAGTTTTAACTACTTCGTGTTGAATGGGTCTGCAAGCCGTTATCACCGCTTCAAAGGTTCGTTGATGATCCACATTCACGTCGCCTCCATGATGGGTAAAAATAACATCCGGCTGAAAACCGGTTTTCTCCTTTTCCACTACCTTAATGATATCAAGTAACGAAACTGTGTCAAAACGGTTGTCGGGAAAGTCGTACGTCATCACCGAGTGATACCCGATGACCCGCTGGGCTTCGAGTATATTGTTCTTGTGATTGATCAGCTCATTCTTCCACTGCTCTGCATCCCGTTTGTCGGAACGGGAGGTAACGCCTTCGCCCAGTATTACCACATGCGTAGTAACATTGTGCTCTGCAATGAGCCGGTTCATAGTTGCTCCCAACCCGAGAAGCTCATCATCGGGGTGTGCGACCACTATCATGATCTTTTTACCAGTTAATAATTCTATCATATTGTTCTCCAGGGCTTGTTTCGTAAAATATTCGGACAATACCGGTCGGAAATATCCTCCAGGTCATAAGCCTCACCATCCGAATTGAGAAAACCGGATTCTTCGAGGCAAAAAGCTGTAACAGGCTGAGTGGGAAGATAACATGCCGCAGTATCTACCCCAATTTTATACCCATCATAATAAGGTCTGTAAAAACCAGTATGCCCAAAAATAACAGTATAGCGATCCAAAAACAATCTTGATTGCCGGATAAAATCATACCGGTTAAAAAGGAATTCTTTGGGCAACCGGCTCTCTGCATCGCGGTTCTCGTAAACATCTGGGGCAATTCCACTGTGACAGATAAAATAGTTCCCAACTATATGATAACTCACAAGGGAATCAAAAATCTCACCATATTGCCCGAACAACAATTCCCGGGTGTCCCGGATTCCCAAACCACCCATGGATTGTATCGTATTAAGCGCCCCGTACTTCAACAGATAAGCTTCATACTCGTCTGCATGCTGCCAGGCATATTCATGATTTCCCTGTAGAAAAACACAGGTATGTTTGTGTTTGGCCTCAAGTAAAAAATCAAGTGTAGCTTTTGCATCTTCACCCTTATCGATATAATCTCCGATGAATATAAAGCAAGGTGTTGCATCCTTCTTATGTATAAATTTAGTCAGCGTCCGCAATTTGCTGATCTCAGCATGAATATCACCTATTACGTAATTCATGTTCCAGCTTGTATACATATTGCCTCAGGGCATTATCAAATGTGTAGTGAAAAGGTATATAATTTTTCAGCTTCGCGTTGTCGAGAAAGAAATCAACATATCCTATTTTACCCTGAACAGATACTGCAGAACGGCTTTTTACCAGACGTGCGATATCCTGGGCCACATTCACAAAATCAATCTTTTGTCCGTAACCGATGTTAAATACCTCGTAGGAGCGTTTCCAATCGTATACCGAAAGAAGACCCGCTATCGTATTGCCCAGTTCCTCTACATCCATACATTCCCAATACCCGAGTTTTTCGGTATTCAGAACAATATCGCTGTTCTCGAGCGCTTTAACCACTGTATGATAGATGTGACCCGATTTTCTGTCGCCACCAAACATACCAGGAATGCGTAAAACAAGGACAGGAATGCTGTTTTGTACGGAAAAAAACGCCAGCACATCTTCCATGATCTTCTTGCTCAATCCGTACACGCTCAGCGGGCTTCGTTTTGCGGTTTCTGAAACAGGGAGCCATTCGGGAACCGCGTATACAGTCATGGATGAGATATGTACAATACGACCGGTGATCCGGTGATCTGCAATAAACTGCAGAAAATGACCGGTACGGATCGTATTAACCTCCATGTCTGGATTGGTAAGCTTCGCATCACCAATTCCCCGAATCGAAGCTGCTAGCAGGATAACAATGTCAAACCTAATCGCCCGGATGGATTCAAAGGTTTCCGGGTCTGAAAAATCAATCCTGAAATAGTCGTCCTCCAGCCTGTCTGAAGTGCCGCTCACAAAAACATGGTAATCGTTTCCGAGACATTGTTTTAAATGCCTTCCGATATAACCACTGCCGCCAACCAATAATACCTTAGCCGGCATAAAATACATTTTCCCATCGACGGTGCAAGGTAATACCTGCCCGCGGCTGTACAGGCTCCTGTACGTAATGGCTATTATAATGATCCAGGAAAAGCCCTATTTCATCTATATCATCCGCGTAACTCATCACCGTTGTGGTTGAAAACCTGGGATTGATCTCGAAGATTTTCACCTGATTTTCCGCAGTCAGGAATAGTTGGATATTGACAGGGCCACCCGGCTTTAACTCCTGCACCACCCTTTTTACAATGTTTGTCAGAAACGCGTTGTCTTCCGTTATAGCGATTTGTGTAATTCCTTTTTTTCTGATCACCCGTTTTATGCTTATTGAAAGTACATCATTCAAGTTATTAACGGTAGCGCCAATGGTATATTCTGTTCCGGAAATGAGCTCCTGTATCAGTATTTCATGAGGTGCGTATCCTTCAAGCAGGAAATAGGCATCGAGCTGATCTTTGTTGCTGATCTTTTTTATACCCCTGCTACCCCTTCCGGAAACCGGTTTAACAAAAACGGGGTAATTCCATTCTTCGTTCTCTTGCCCCATCCAGGAATTGATTTGGGAAATTCCTTTTTCGCTCAACACTTTCATTAACCTGAACTTATTAAGACTTAACTCGCAAAATGCCGATGAGGGGGTAAGCACCTTTACATTGTCAAACCCATCAATCTCCATTTTTGCCACCAGCAATTCTTCATCAATAAGTGGAATATATACGTCGATCGCGAATTTTGAAATAAGTCCTTTGATAAACTCCGCATATGACGGATCGGTCACGGAAGGCGCCTGAAAAAAATGATAGTCCGGGTATAGTAAGGTTAAGGAATGGTCGCTGTCTACATAATATAACTCATAACGTGAACTGAGTTTTTCATGCAGGTAGGGAAAAAGGCTGCCACCCAACCCCGAAAGTAAAAGCTTTTGCATAGTTATATCTTATCCCAGGTTATTGGTTCGTCTTCTTCGATGTCGGTCTGTGCAGTTCGTCCAACCACGAGTTCCAGGTTAGATGGATGTATTCCGTAATTAGGTCTTTTAATGATCACGTCATCATCGGTGATCACGGTTCCACGTTTAATGGGGCGGCTGGCCATTAGACTTCTGCGTGCGTGGTTGTAAAATTCCATCTCTTCCTGCCGCGGGCCATTCTTTATACCATCGCCGAGGGCGTTTTCTATATCGCGGATTTTTATAACCATCTGCGCAAGTTCCTCTGGCTGGATGGCAAACTTGTGATCGGGTCCTTCCATACCGCGGTCCAGGGTATAGTGTTTTTCAATAATGCGCGCACCTTTTGCAACTGCTGCGCAGGCAATATGATCTCCCAGTGTATGATCGGAATATCCTACGATCACATTAAAAGCGCTTTTGATGGTTTGCATCGCATTCAGGTTGGTAATGCCAACCGGTGCGGGATACAGCGAAGTACATTGCAATACGGCGATGGTTTCATTACCGGCTTTACGGGCCGTATTCACTGCGTTCTCTATTTCACCCATTGTAGCCATGCCAGCTGAAAAAACAATCCCTTTGCCCGTTTCTGCGATCCGTTTGATCAGTCTGGTATCTACCATATCAAAGGAAGCGACTTTCATCAGCGGCATATTCACCTGCAATGCCAAGTCTATCGCTTCAAAATCACAGGGAGAATCAAGGAAATCAATGTTCAGTTTCTCACAGACCGCGGCCAGCTTCGTGTGCCAGGTGCGATCTATCTCCAGTTTTTCGATCAGTTCAAAGATATTTTCTTTATACAGGCTGATCTTCTTAGTGTTTTTTGAATAGTGATTGGCGGCTTTAAATGTCTGGAATTTCACCGCATTCACACCCGCAGCAGCAGCTTTCTCCATCAATTCGCAGGCAAGATCAAAATTGCCATTGTGATTACTGCCAATTTCGGCTATAATGTAACAGGGACTATCCTCTCCTATTACTGCATACCTGGTTTCAATTTTTTTCATCTTCAGCTAATGATCTGTTTAAGTTAATGATTCTGTAGCGAGAAAATATCATATTCGCTACCCGCTATCTTTTCAGTACCCGTCGCAAGAAATCCGGTAGATTGAAATACCCTAGCCGAAGCCGCATTAGAATGCAATACCTTCGCAATGATCTTCTCTGTTTTAAAACCGGCAAGCGACTGTTGAATCAACTTTGTTCCGAATCCTTTTCCACGGTGCTCGCCGGCAACAGAGTAATCAATAAGCCATCCTTCTCCTTCCCTGTCATACCGTACCTGCCCCACCGGCACACCGGCGTATTCCATTATATAGATGCGGGTTGACTCAGCACCTAGTTTCCGCTTAAACCATTCGAGGTGCTCTTGCAGCGCAATGGGTTCACGGTTGATGGCATTGTTCCGAACCTCGGGGTCGTTGGCCCATTTAAAAAGGATTTCTGCGTCTTCCCAAACTGCCGGCCGGAGTGTTATCAATAGTGAACGGAAAAGTTGCAACATGCGCCTGGGTGATTGCCCGTCGATAGAAAGCCTGTCTCCTGAAAAAGAATGGGTAAATGATCTTTCTAGTGCCCTGTGCAGGTCGTTCGATGAAAAACGTGCGGCATCAACACCATGCCTGGCATCTGTTACCAGGTTATATAATAATTGTTGATTTTCTGAATACATTCCGTAGATGATCCTCGCCTTACAGGCTATTGCCTCAAACAGCAGCCCACTGGTAGGTACAATGGCCAGTTCGGTTTCCAGCATCAGATCCCTCATCTGCTCATCTGTAACATCCACATAGTGATAAAATCGCTTGTCGCCCGCCATAAAAGCCCGTAATGATTCAGTGTATTCGTAGGCGGGACCGGTAACAACATGTATTTTTTTAAAAGCTTCGAATTTTGCCGATTCGCTTACAGCCCTGGCGGTAAGGTTCAATTTATCGGCTCCGCCAAAACAAATAAGCAGCGAGTCAATCACGTTGTAATGCCGGGTTTTACATGCCTGCTCAATAAACGCCGGTCTCAACAGTGCGTAGTCAAACCCGAGTGCAAAAACACAATCGGCGTTTACTACCTGATAATCTGTAGATTTTACGTTTGGCGAGTGATTGATGATCACATCCGCTGTATACATGCCAGTGGGAATATCGTCGATCACTACCAGCTTTCCTCCTTTCGCACGGATCATTTCCTGAAGCGGAAGCCCGAAATCGTACCCATCCAGTACCACAATATCACCAGGCTTTACCATGCTGGGAAATTCGTCTTCCCTGTCGATGATTCTTACCTGATAGCCCCTATCCTGCAGGTCCTGGGCAACTGCTGCGGGCATCCCGGCACTCACAAAACGGATGTTGAATACGGGATCCAGCATTCCCGCCAGTGATTTACAGCGGATCAAGTGACCGAGGCCGATGTCTACATTTCCATCGACGCGCACTATAACATTACTTTTCAAAATATGCGCTAACCAAATTAATCACATGTAACTGCTGGGCATCGGTAAGTGTTGGGAACATAGGTAAGCTCAAACACTCCTCATAATATTTCTCCGATTCAGGGAAATCTCCATTTTTCCACCCCAGCTGTCTGTAATAAGGCAACAGATGAACGGGTATATAATGTACCTGACAATAGACCTTATTTTCCTTCAGAAAATCATACAGTCCTTTCCTGTCCGCAGTTCTGATGATATACAGGTGATAGGCATGACCCTCTACGGAACCCGACTGGCCATTAATATAAGGCTTATCACTAAAAGCATCTGCGTACACTTTTGCGATCTCTCTTCTCCGCGCCAACCCTTGCTCGGCCCTGTTCAGTTGCGATAACCCAAGAGACGCTTGGAATTCAGTAAGCCGGTAATTATAACCAAGTTCCTGCATTTCATAGTACCATCCACCATGATTTTCTTCCATCTTGGCATGATCTTTCGTTATGCCATGCGTACGGAGCAGAAGCAGTTCTTTATATAGATTCTCATCGTTGGTCACAATCATTCCTCCTTCTCCACAGGCAATATGCTTAACTGGATGAAACGAGAATATAGCCAAATTTGCATAGGCGCTGTTCCCACAGCTTTGTATTATATTCTTAGAATCAGTAAAAAAGCCTCCGGGTGAATGACAAGCATCTTGCAAGAGCCATAAACCATGCTCCTCAGCAAGTTCTCTGAATGCTTCAAGATTTACAGGATATCCTGCGAGATCAACTGTAATAATTCCCGAAAAGAACCCCTTAGGTTTAGATAGAATCAGTTCTTTTACTTTTTCGATATCAAGTGTCCATGTATTGGGGTCTATGTCTGCAAAAAATACATTTCCACCACAATAACGGATGCAGTTGGCACTGGCTGCAAAGGTTATAGGAGTAGTGATCACATTACTGCTGCGATCTACTTTCAACACCATTGCACATAAATGCAAAGCGGCGGTTCCATTACTTACAGCCACAGCATATTTACTACCAGTATATTTTGCAAAAGCATCTTCAAATCGGGAAATTTCCGGACCCTGCGTAAGAAAATCGCTTTTAAGCGTTGCAATTACAGCCCTGATATCATCCTCTGTAATATTTTGCCTTCCATAGGGTATTACTTCCTCGTTCATATTACTGTAAAGTTTTTGTCAACATGGGTTGCTATTAGTTTACGAAGGGTATCGGGAGTTTCCCATTCATCATTTTCATTTGACGAATATTTAAATCCTCGTGGGACACTTTTTGCAGAAAAATGTTTTATGAAATCATCAAGATTCCAACCAGTTACCTGGGGGAGAATCACATAATACTTACCTAAATCATACGTAGTAAAAGAATCCGAACTGGTAATCATTTCTTCATGTAATTTTTCACCAGGCCTGATGCCAACGACACGACACTCACAATTAGGGGCAATTGCTTTTGCAACATCTAATATCCGATAAGAGGGTATTTTGGGTATAAATATCTCTCCGCCCCATGCAGATTCTAATGCGTGTAATACCATATCAACACCTCCATCAAGCGATATATTAAAGCGTGTCATATCCGGATCTGTGATTGGCAAATACCCATCCGCTTTTTTTTTCAAAAAGAATGGTATAACACTACCATTTGAGCCCATCACATTACCATAACGCACAACAGAAAAAGTAATATTTCTATTTCCTCGGATATTGTTTGCTGCAATAAATAGTTTATCTGAAGTAAGTTTGGTTGCACCGTATAAGTTGATTGGTGCGCAGGCTTTATCTGTAGATAGTGCTACTACTTTTGAGACGTTACTTTCAAGACAGGCTCTAATTAGATTCTCAGCACCTCCTACATTTGTCTTTACACACTCATCAGGGTTATATTCTGCAATATGTACATGCTTCATGGCGGCTGCATGAATCACATAGTCAATACCTGTAACGGCACGTTTCAGTCGATCAAAATCGCGGACATCCCCAATAAAAAAACGCAGCATCGGATATCTATTCTCAGGGTATTCTTGTGCCATCTGAAACTGCTTTTGTTCATCTCTTGAATAGATTACCAACCTCCTTATATTGGGCCACTTTTCAAGTATACGTTTGGTAAGTTGTTTACCCAGAGAGCCAGTACCCCCAGTGATTAATATCGCTTTATCACTTAAATTCATCTTGTGCTTTTTAGCTTATTTAATAATTATAAAATTTAATTTTTAAACTATGTAAAAAAAAGGAATAAAAAAATATCTAACTATAATTAATAAAATTTATGCTTTGAAAACTTTTTAAATACCGTAAGACGATTCAATATTTAAACCCCCTTAAATCGGCAGCGACCATTTCTTTTATTATAGATGGAAGGGTATATTTTGGTTTCCAACCTAATTTAGTTTGTGCTTTTGTAGGGTCGCCTATTAAAAGATCCACTTCGGTTGGACGATAGTATCTAGGATCTACTTTTACTAATTCCTGCCCAAGTGCTAAATGTTGATTTCCCCCATTATTTACTACAACACCTACTTCAAATTGCCCCTCTCCTCTAAACTCTAATTCCACTTCTATTTCTGCAAAAGCCATTCTTACAAAATCACGTATAGATGTAGTAATTCCAGTCGCAATGACAAAATCTTCTGCCTTATCCTGCTGAAGAATTAACCACATTGCTTCAACATAATCCTTGGCATGCCCCCAATCTCTTTGTGCATTTAAATTCCCTAAATAGAGTGTTTTTTGAGCACCATTAGCAATTTTTGCTACTGCTCTAGAGATTTTTCTTGTTACAAATGTTTCTCCTCGTAATGGAGATTCATGATTAAATAATATTCCATTGCAGGCAAACATATTATATGCTTCTCTATAATTTACAGTAATCCAGTATGAATATAATTTTGCAACAGCATAGGGTGATCTTGGATAAAATGGAGTTTTTTCAGTTTGGGGTACAGCTTGAACTAATCCATATAACTCTGAGGTCGAAGCTTGATAAATTCTTATTTTTTCTACTAGCCCTAAAAGGCGCACTGCTTCTAATATTCGTAGAGTGCCTATACCATCAGCATTTGCAGTGTATTCTGGCATTTCAAAACTTACATGTACATGGCTCATTGCAGCCAAGTTATAAATTTCATCTGGTTGGACTTCTTGAATTATACGAATTAAATTCGTACTATCAGTCAAATCACCATGATGTAAGATAAAATAATTATTTTCTTCATGCCAATCTTTAATTAAATGATCAATTCTTTGAGTATTGAAAATTGAGGACCTTCTTCTTATTCCATGAACCTCATAACCTTTGTCTAGAAGAAACTCCGCTAGATATGCTCCATCTTGTCCATTGACCCCAGTTATTAATGCTTTTTTCATTAAAAATAATTTGATTTTGATAACACTTTTTTCTTCTTTCTTCGACCCCTGTTGCAAGTATTCAATTGCGGTATAATACTAATTCAGTTTTATTTAATCTCATGCAATTTTTTTTCAATAAATTTTCCATTTTCAAGTGAAACGACTCGATCACAAATATTCAAAGTGCTTTCACGATGAGTGATAAATATTATTGTTTTATCCCCCTTAAGACTTTCAATACATTTAATAAATTCATACTCAGTACTTGAATCAAGTGCACTCGTAGACTCATCAAAAATTAATAATAAAGGGTTGTTATACAAAGCTCTTGCAATACCGATTCTTTGTAGTTGACCACCAGATATTTTGACACCCCTTTCTCCTACTTCCGTGTTAAATTTATTCGGGAGGTGATTTATAAAATCAAATATTCTAGCTTGGACACATACATCATTTAGCCTTTTGTAATCTATCTCACTTTCTTCTAATCCAAATGCAATATTTTTTGAGATTGAATCATCTATTAAACAAATATTCTGCGGAACATATCCAACATTACTAAACCAACCATTTGTATTCTTAGTTAAAGCTAAACCATCAATTTTAACAGCTCCTGATTCAATATTCAAGAGGCCAAGTATAATATTTACAAATGTTGATTTTCCAGAACCACTTTTCCCAATTATTCCCAAACATTCGTTCTTCCTTATTTCTAAATTAGTTCTGTCAAAAATTGCATCTGCATCACTAGAATAACGAAATGTAATATCGGAAAAATGAATTTTTTCCTTGAATTGCAAAGGATTATAAGTTTCATTTTTCTTAGATTCCAAATAATTAAATTCAAGAGATTTAAACTCTTTATAAAGCTTATCAATAGTTGCCTCAGAAAATTTTACTAACTGGATTGAATTAAGACTTCTGTTTACAGACGGAAGAATCCTAAAAGCTGCGGTAGCATATATACCCAAAATTGGCAATATTGTTTGAATAGATTGTTTATTGTATAGTATGAAAAGAATTAAAAATGAAAAAGCAGCGAAACTTATAAATTCTAAATAATACTTAGGTATATAAAGTAACGTTTCCTTTTTGCTTAGAGCGTCAATAGTTGCTTGATTATATTTCCTGTAATTATTGAGAAAATATTTTTCTTTATCAAAAATTTTTACTTCTTTAATACTTGTCAAAGTATTTGAAAGATTTTTTATGGCAAAATGAAGGTTCTCTGTTCTGATTTTACCGAACTTTAATAAACGCTTTCTAGAAAATTTCTGAAAAATCCAAGATGATAATAAAAGAATTAACAATACGCCTAAAGTACTCTTAAAATCGACGTATAATAATAAAATAAGAAATCCAAAAATTGTCAAAAATTCTAAAAGTAACCCTAGAAATGCTTGCACAACGCTTATAAAGTGTGATAACTCTCCCTGAATATTATTTATCAAATTGGAAGAATTATTATCAAGATGAAATTTATAAGAACTCATTAAGTAACCACTTAATAGCCTTTCGGACAAATCTTTCGATAGCCCTGCAATAAATCTTTGCTGGCTATAGGTCAAGAAAATCATATAACACAATTTGACAAATTGAAAAATTACCAAACTAAATAGTATCAATTTTTGAATACCCAATCGAGATAAGCTTATCCCATAATCATTTAGAAACGATGAAAATTTACTAAGATCAAATTTTTCATCTAATATTAAAAACAAAGCTGGAATAAAAACTCCCAAGCCGCCAATTTCAAAGAGCATACCAACGAAAAGAAAAACAAGCAAAATATTAAATTGTTTTTTTTGCTGCCTAGTCAAAATTTCAAATACTTTTTTTATCGAAATCATAAGTAAAAGTTCTTAAGGTACCAGTCGTATACAATTTCAATACCTTTATTTATATTAATATTTGGCGAATAATCGAGCAAGTTCGAGATCTTTGATAAATCAGCTAAAGAATGTTTGACATCACCCTTGCGATGTGCCTCATGTATGGGTGTCAAATTTTTTCCAGTATAGATTTTGAGAATATCAACTATTTTCAAAAGAGATGTCTGCTCTCCACAAGCAACATTAAATACTTGATGCTCATTAAAATTTTTATTGTTTATCAATGCTAAAATGTTTGCCTGGATGGCGTTTTCAACAAACGTGAAGTCTCTGCTTGTTAGTCCATCACCATATATCTTAGGCCGGTGATTATTAATAAAGAATTTACAAAACAAAGGAATGACAGCTGCATAAGGATTATCCGGATTCTGCTTAGGTCCAAAAACATTGAAATACCTTAAACCTATAGAATGAAAATCATACACCTTGCTAAAAACATCAGCATATAACTCGTTGACCAATTTAGTAACTGCATAAGGCGATAATGGTCTTCCTTCATTCCCCTCAATTTTGGGTAAGCTCGTACTGTCTCCGTAAGTACTGCTACTTGCAGCGTAAACAAATTTTTTGAGAGTTTTTGACTCTTTGGCAGCTATTAACATATTCAAGAATCCACTAACATTTACTTCATTAGATGTGAGTGGATCAGCAATACTCCTTGGAACACTGCCTAAAGCAGCTTGATGTGAAATATAGTTCATATCAAGTATAGCTTTTTTACACGTCTCTAAATCACGAATGTCCCCTTCAATAAATTCAAAATTCGGAAACCCAACGAAAGATTTAATGTTGTAGTAATACCCATTTGACAAATTATCGAGGACTCTAACATGGCCTGCGCCATACCTCAACAAGTATTCTACTAGGTTTGATCCAATAAAACCAGCACCTCCCGTGATTAAAAATTTATAACTAGAAATATCATCCTTGTGAAAAGAGGTATTGTACAAGTTTTTATTAAACATAACCTATTAAGTTAAAGTCTAGCGTCAACCAAAGTTTTAGGCAAAATGCCTTTAACATCATAAATCACACCGGAATCACCAACTAAATTGCGAATTGAAAGCCCACGAAACTTCTCATGCGCTACAGCTAAAACAACAGCTGAATATTGAGAACCCTCTGAAATTTGAGTAAGAACTTCAATCCCATATTCATATTTCACTTCATCAACATTAACCCAGGGATCATAAATATCGACCTGAACGTCGAAGCTTTTAAGTTCATTATAAATATCGATAACTCTGGTATTTCTAACATCCGGACAGTTCTCTTTAAAAGTGAACCCTAAGATTAACACTTTGGAATCAACTACTTTTAAGTCTTTACGCATCATCAATTTCACGACCTCAGTTGCCACGTGTTTACCCATTGAATCATTTAACCTCCGGCCAGCAAGAATAATTTCTGGGTGATATCCAACTTCTTGAGCCTTCTGTGCTAAATAATAAGGATCAACGCCAATACAATGCCCGCCAACCAAACCAGGTTTAAATTTTAAAAAATTCCATTTGGTCCCTGCTGCCTCAAGTACCTCGTTAGTGTCTATATTCATTAAATTGAAAATCTTACTCAATTCATTCACAAATGCAATATTGATATCTCTCTGTGAATTTTCAATTACCTTCGCCGCTTCCGCTACTTTAATACTTGACGCCTTATGAGTTCCTGCTGTTATAATACTTTTATAAATGCAGTCGATAAAATCAGCTATTTCTGGAGTTGATCCGCTTGTAACCTTTAATATCTTCGTTACCGTGTGTTCCTTGTCTCCTGGATTAATTCGTTCAGGTGAATATCCACAATAAAAGTCTTCGTTATACTTTAAGGAACTTACGCGTTCAAGCACCGGCACCATCTCGTCTTCCGTAACACCAGGATAAACTGTTGACTCATAAATTACAATGTCTCCCTTTTCAAGAAACATAGCAATTGTTTCACTCGCTTTGATCATTGGAGTTAAAACTGGTCGATTATGTTTATCTGTTGGGGTGGGAACGGTAACAATGTATATGTTACAATGAGCTAGATCAGTCGAGTTAGTTGTTGGAAATAGTCCTTTCTCACTTACGAGGCTGGTTCTCAAAACTGATTGCAGCTGATCACTCTCTATCTCAAGGGTACTATCTACCCCATTAAGTAGTGCATCTACTCTATTTTGATTGATGTCAAAACCAACTACTTGATACTTTTCAGCAAAAGCAACTGCTAAGGGTAGACCTACATATCCAAGTCCTATAATTCCAATTTTTGAATTTTCTAATTTCATGAACTATTATTTAATGCATACCAAACTGCGCACCAACACCCTTAATTTCGATTAATTTTTGACTATTTGATGACAACTTATTACTTAAATCAATACTCATTATCAACACTTTAACGATTTACGCGGATCAACAAATACTCCTCGTCGGTCTGGACCACACTATTCAATTTTTAGAATTCACCCCCCCCCCCATTTCACTTTTATAAATAGAAACATATTGGATATCTTCT
>Ga0194116_10001109_pt1 | contig 40713 bp, 7 predicted proteins | sample TA2MahsurfametaG_4_FD_148617 | JGI IMG/M metagenome (GOLD analysis project Ga0194116, IMG submission 148617) | Freshwater microbial communities from Lake Tanganyika, Tanzania - TA2015008 Mahale S9 surface | ecosystem: Environmental > Aquatic > Freshwater > Lake | place: Tanzania: Lake Tanganyika... | reverse complement strand
GGCGCGGATCTGAGCGGCGCGAACCTGCGCGGCGCGGACCTGAGTAAGGCGTACCTGGAGGGCGCGGACCTGCGCGAAGCGGACATGCGCGAAGCGGACCTGCGCGACGCGAAGATGCGCGGCGCGATCCTGTACGGCGCGGACCTGAGCGACGCGATCCTGTTCCGCGCGAACCTGATCGACGCGGACCTGAGCGACGCGAAACTGAACAACGCGGACCTGACCGGCGCGAAACTGATCGACGCGAACCTGAGCGGCGCGAACCTGGGGCGCGCGAACCTGTTGGCCACGGACCTGAGACGCGCGAACCTGCCCGGCGCGGACCTGCAAGGCGCGAACCTGGGTAGTGCGAACCTGCGTGTCGCGATTCTGCGTGGCGCGATTCTGCGTGGCGCGGACCTGACCGGCGCGGTCCTGTTCGGCGCGAACCTGGACGGCGCGGACCTGCGCGAAGCGGACATGCGCGAAGCGGACCTAAACAACGCGAACCTGTACCGCGCGGACCTGCGCGGCGCGAGCCTGGACGGCGCGGACCTAAACAACGCGGACCTGCGGCGAGTGAACCTGACTGGCATGGACCTGCGCGGCAAGGACATATATGGCGTGAACCTGGCGGGCGCAGACCTGACGGGCGCGATCCTGGAGGGCATGGACCTGCGCGACGTGGACCTGCGTCGCGCAGACCTGGAGGGCGCGAACCTGAGGGACGCGGACCTGGAGCGTGCGGTTATGTTCGAGGCGCACCTGAAGGGCGTAGACCTGACGGGCGCGAACCTAACCGACGCGGACCTCGCATATGTGAACCTGCGTGCCACGAAGCTAGAGGACACGATCCTGCACGGCGCGGACCTGACCGAGGCGAACCTGAGTGGCATGGACCTGACCACGGTGGGCCTGACAGGTGCGATTCTGGAGCGCGCGGATCTGAGCGACGCGAAACTGGTCGGAACAAGCCTGATCGAAGCAAAACTGACCAGCGCGATTCTGACCGGCGCGAACCTGACCGACGCGAAACTGAACTACGCAAAACTATACGACGCGGACTTGACCGACGCGGACTTGACCGACGCCAACATGGTGGGTGTGAACCTGCGGGAAGCGCTCCTAGTGAACACGAACCTGACCGGCGCGAGCTTGTACGACACGGACCTGCACAATGTGGACCTGAGCGGCACGAACCTGCGCGACGCGGACCTGGCTAACGCGGACTTGACGGGTGCGGACCTGAGGGACGCGGACCTGGAGGACGCGGATCTGAACGACGCGAAACTGTTCGGCGCGAAACTGGATGGCGCGAACCTGGACGGCGCGGACCTACCACCAGACTGGGAAAAGCAAGTTGCCATGCGCCCACCCTCCTCTCCGCGCAGTTCAGTCTTGCGATGGGAAGGCCAGCGCCCACCGAGAGACCAAATCAGACCAGGCGCGGACCTGACGGGTGCGAACCTGCGACGCACGGACCTGAGTGGCATGGACCTTAGTCGCGCGGACCTGACGGGGGCGGACCTGAACTACGCGAACCTGTACGACACAGACCTGAGCGACGCGAACCTGAGCGGCGCGGACCTGTACCGTGCGAAACTGAAGGGCGCAAAACTGCGTCGCGCGGACCTGGCTAACGCGGACTTGACGGGTGCGGACCTGAGGGACGCGGACCTGGAGGGCGCGAACCTGGAGAATGCCTCTCTGAGGGACGCGAACCTGGTCGGTGCGAACCTGGACGGCGCAACACTACCCCCGGACTGGGAAAGACATGTTGGCTCGCGCTCAAGTACTGGACGATGGCAAGGTGAGAGCCCAACGATGGAGGAAATCAAACCAGGCGCGGACTTGACGGGCGCGTACCTGGCCACCGTGGACCTGGCTTACGAGGGCCTGAGCGGCGCGGACCTGAGGTTCGCACAACTGTACCTCGCGAACCTGAACGGCGCGGACCTGAGCGACGCGAGACTGAACCACGCGGACCTGGCGGGCGCGAAACTGAACGCCGCGGACCTGCGTCGCGCGGACCTGGCTAACGCGGACTTGACGGGTGCAAACCTGACCGGCGCGGATCTGAGAAACGCTAACCTGATCGACGCGGACTTGACCCGCGCGGACCTGCGCCTCGCGAAACTGGACGGCGCGGACCTGAGGGGTGCGAACCTGGATGGCGCAAAATTAACCCCAGGCTGGCAAAGATGGGTTGGCTCGCGCTCTATGACCGGACGATGGAAGGACGAGCGCCCACCGGACAGCGAAATCAGACCAGGCGCAGACCTGAGCGGCGCGAACCTGCGCGACGCGGACCTGCGCGGCGCGGACCTGTTCGGCGCGGACCTGCGCGACGCGGACCTGAGCCGCGCGAACCTGAGCGAAGCGAACCTGAGCGAAGCGGACCTGTTCGGCGCGAAACTGAGCGGCGCGAAACTGTTCGGCGCGGACCTGCGCGAAGCGGACCTGCGCGGCGCAGACCTGGTCTACGCGTACCTGAGCGGCGCGAAACTGCCCGGCGCGAACCTGCGCGAAGCGGACCTGCGCGAAGCGGACATGCGCGAAGCGGACCTGACCGGCGCGGACCTGGGCGAAGCGGACCTGGACGGCGCAGACCTGACCGGCGCGATCCTGGAGCGCGCGAAACTGAAAGGGGCGCTACTGAGGGAAGCGGACCTGTCCCTCGCGACCATGCGTGGCGCGAACCTGACCGAAGCGGACCTGACCGAAGCGATCCTGTTCGGGGCGGACCTGACCGACGCAGACCTGCGCTACGCGATCCTGGATGGCGCGAACCTGGTCGGTGCGAACCTGGACGGCGCAAAACTACCCCCAGACTGGGAAAAGCAAGTTGGCTCGCATTCAAAGACTGGGCGATGGAAAGGTGAGCGCCCACCGATGGAGGAAATCAAACCAGGCGCGGACCTGACCGAGGCGAACCTGAGTGGCATGGACCTGAGCGGCGCGAACCTGCGCGCCGCGGACCTGCGTCGCGCGGACCTGGCTAACGCGGACTTGACGGGTGCAAACCTGACCGGCGCGGATCTGAGAAACGCTAACCTGATCGACGCGGACTTGACCCGCGCGGACCTGCGCCTTGCGGACCTGAGCGACGCGGACCTGACCGAGGCGAACCTGAGTGGCATGGACCTGCGCGGCGCGAACCTGCGCAGCGCGAACCTGACCGGCGCAGACCTGCGCGGCGCGAACCTGGACGGCGCAAAACTACCCCCAGACTGGGAAAAGCAAGTTGGCTCACGCTCCACAACCTCGCGACCAACGCTAAGTCCAGACGTAAGTCCCACCGTATCTCGACTAGTAGACGACTACCTCGACACATACCCACCAGTCGGTTCAAAGTCACGCACAGGTCGCGGTCGGGGCGGGAAAACGTTCCCCAAGAAGAGCAAAGACGAAAAGCTAGGCCTGTTAACTAAATTCCTTGCGGATTCACTTATTGCCGCATTGGAAGAGTCCAAGGATGGCAAGTGGAAGCGTCCCTGGAAATCCCTAGGCCTATATCGCAATGGAAAAACTGGTAAGCCATACAAGGGGAGCAATCAGGCAATTCTTTCTATGGTTGCCGAACACAAGGGGTACAGTAAGCCGATTTGGCTAACCTACAAACAGGCACAGGAACTGGGTGGACAGGTCCGTAAGGGTGAACAAGGAACAATGCTTTCCTTTTGGAAGCGCTCTACCTACGCTGTCGCTGGTCCAGATGGTGAAACTGAGGAAAAAGATCGATGGATGTCCTCATTTTTCTACGTATTCAACATTGACCAGATAGACGGCATAGATCCTGCCCGATTCCCGGAGCCCGAAGTATTGGCTGAAGAGAATCGCATAGAAACGATTCAGCAAATTGTCGAAGAGCTTGGTGTGCGGTGGAAGGAGGGTGGAGACAGAGCCTATAACAGCCCCATGGATGACCGTGTCCAGATGCCACCATTCGGTGCCTTTGATTCTCCCGAGGCGTTTTATGCAACTTTGATGCATGAAATTGTTCACTGGACAGGCAACCCCGGTCGTCTCGATAGACCAAAAATGAATCAGTTTGGGTCACCAGAGTACGCCTACGAAGAATTGATCGCCGAAATTGGTTCGTCAATGCTGATGGCCGTACTCGGACTCGAAAGTCGACCGGACGAACAGCATGTGCAATATATTAAGAGTTGGTTGCAGGCACTAAAAGACGATCCAGGTCAGGTATCGCAGGCGGCTGCGGCCGCACAGAAGGCCGTTGACTGGCTCGTAAGTAATTCACCGACACTCAAAAAATTATTTGATGACTACTATCCGCCGATTGCTGATGCCATCGATGACGAAGAGGGTGGAGGGTTGAATGCGCCAGATATTGGCGATATAACCCCCGACACTGATGTTATTCCCCAGGAATCAACCAATAGCTGGGACTATGACTCATATGGAATTCCCGGATCGAAGAGCTCAACTAAGCCACAGTATCCGCGCAAACCACCAGCTCCAGCTTTTTCCGGAAGAGCCGCAGAGCTAATTAAGGATGCTCGGTCGTGGGATGAGTTCTGGGACAAAATGGGCGATGAAGAAATCATCTTCATTGACTACGAGACAACTGGTCTAGTTTTCGACGAATTTAACGAGTCGTCCAGCAATGGTCTTCCAACACAAATCGGCGCAGTGCGCATGCGTAATGGTAAGGTTATTGATCGTTTTAATATTTATGTAAATCCAGGAATACCCCATTCTGAGTGGCAACAGTGGTCGCGGGATAATCTGAAAGACCAGGACGGTAATCCAATCACCCAGGAATTTCTTGAAGACAAGCCTTCGATAGCTGAAGCTCACCAGATGTTTGTCGACTGGGCCGGTCAAGGGGTAATACTGGGGATGCAGAATGCCGTCTTCGACAATGAAGTCCTTGAAGATGCGCTGAATTCTTCAGGCATAGATTGGCGACCCGACGGCATATTGGACACCAAGGAAATTGCGGACGCGACTTTACCCAAATGGAGTCCGGAAAATGAAGATGCTCCATTTAGGGTCGATAAAAAAACTGGAGAAAAAAAACCATCCAATGGCCTTGCCGATATTACTAAGTATCTAGGAATATCGCTAGGCGAAAAGCATCATACAGCAGATTTTGATGCAGCGGCCACTGGAGAGGTGTTGACCCGGATAGTCGAAGGTGCAATCGAAAAAGGTTGGTCTACAGACATCCTTGACCCGGACAAGCGAGAAGCTAAGGAAAAATCAAAACAGGAAAAGTTTGACTCTGATATTGCCGCCTTCCAGCAGGCAAAAGATAAATGGATCGCTGAACAAGATGCTGGTTCAAAGTCGAGAACAGACCGTTCGCAGGCAGATTATATTTCCCTAGAGCTCTATGAGCCAGGTTCCAAGTCCACGACACGGCGATGGGGGTCATCACTTTCACGCGAGTCAGTCAAGTCGCCGCAGCGTCGTGGGGCCACTCATGTGGACGTTGCTCGTTTGGGCGAAGGGGACGTATTGCCAGATAATTGGGATGCGCCATCTCGTCCGCTCGGCGACCCAAGGTGGATTGTGCGTTCTGTGCGACCCAACCTAGACGGCACCATATCCATCACGCTTGGTGATACTAGCGGCGAAACAGACCTAGTGGATGTCGTGTTTGAAAAAGGTTCACTGGTTCCAAACGTGCGACGCACCGTTGGGTACGCAGTTCCACTAATTGGAAATGAACGTGATTCGGAAAAAGGTAAGCCAACATCACCTAAGTGGAATAGCCCTGAGGTTGTCTATCGACGCAATGCGGCAGCTGAATCGACTGAGTTTTCCTTATTTGATGATGATTTGCCCGCCCGCACTTCTCCGTTCGAGCAGCGGCTATTTGAGCGCGGACCGATGCGTAGCCAAAACACGAATAAGCTAAATCGAAACACCAACAGATTTACTGTCGACACCGTTGAAGACTCCATGCGATTTCTCGCAGACAAAGCACGACGTGATGGTAGATTTAACAAAGATGCCGCAGAGCGCGAACTTGCGAGATTACGCAGCGATATATCCTATGTCGGATTAGTTGAACGACTTGATAAAAATACCATTGCCGACCTCTTGGAGGGAACCTACACGGGGGAGTCTTATAAGCAACTCAACGAGATGCTCCGACGACGTGGCGAGGTGTCCGCGCGAAGGCGAATTCCCATCGGTTACCCTTCCAGTATTGCTGGCTCAAAGTCATCAACACGCCAAGACGGACGAGAAGAACTTCCAACCGGAACTTTTGTTGATAGGTCTATTGAAGGTCCTGGGGGCGGATTCTGGAGAGCGGACTTTGGTGAGTCGATGGTCAAAGATGCCACCGAAAGTGCTTCATATGATCGGGACCTGATAAAATACAAATTACTAGCTGATAGAGTTCGGGCAATTACACCCGATGAGTTGGTCGATATTGCCATGGAGTCAGAGGCAAAAGTTAATAAAACCCCAGCGAGGCGCGAAACTTGGCGATCCAAAATAGGGGAAATGTTGGGTAAGGTTACCGCAATTAACCTTGGAGATTCCATAGTTTTCGTTGCGAAGGACGGACTCAATTATTGGAAAATTGAAAAAAGTGGTGGACTGTACGAGCAGTTTTCCAGTATAGAGGAGTTCAAAAAAACGCTAGCTACGAAGATTGCGGGCGCCCAAAAGAGTAACATTACTTACAATTTCAACCCTTCTAACAAATCTAACAAATTTCAACGGTATAAACAGAATATTGAAAAAGTTAAGGATCTGTATGGTGGCAGTCATATCATTGGTGTCGTCAGAAGTGGGGACCACATAACTCTTTGGCTGGTGGATGAATTTGGATTTCCCGTAAGTCACAGGGCCGTGGGGATGTCGGGATCGCCCGGAAAAGATGATTCGAACTACATAAGAGACTATATCGCGGGCAAGGAGGCGCAGGAAAGATTTGAGACTCTTAGAGGAAGGCTTTCCGCAGATCCAGACTACCTAAGAACACTCATCCCATTTATAAGAATGAAACCAGTTGGACCTGTCACGGATGATATACCATGGGCAGATGAGCCACTCGATCCAAGTCTGGCCGATCAAGTGATATGGCAAATCCGTATTGAGTTAGACGAAAATAGGAATCCCGCAAGTGGTGCCGAAGTGCGCACACTTGTAGCGATAGATGTTTATAAAATACCACGAACCGATGGTTCCGAAGTATTTCAATTAACCGGTTTTGCGGTGTATGATGGGGACGCAGATCAAATAACTGTGACGTTTCCCACCAGGGAGTCAGCGATTGCATATGCCCTTTCCGAAGCATCACCACACCCATATCACGCGTGGACTACCAACATTGATTCTTCTACCAAACGACGTCTCCCCGAAGGGCTTGGGGAAAAGTTCGTTGTTGATAAAGACCTAAAAGCCACTCTTGCGGGCGACAGGGAGCTCAGCCGCCTTCTTGGCACTTCCGGGTCAAAGTCCGCAACGGGGAGAGATTTTTACCTTGAAACCTATGCGATGGCCGAGCGAACCCTCCTGGACATTGATGACCCTGCTGCAGATGAAAAATTCAATAGCCTCATAGATGGGTTGTCGAAAATCAACGACAGGAGCAAGGAGCTATTGCGGCAACTGGAAGATGAGCTAGCGAAGGCTGAGCCAGACGACGAAAAGGTAGAATTACTAGAAAGAGCCATGAAGGTTCATGACCTCATAACTCAGGCCGTGTCAGATGTCTTGATGGATACCGCATCCAGGAATCGACAGGCTCGACTTCGCAAGGCCGCCCTACCTATCGCCATGCGGATGCTCATAGATGAAAGTCGTGATGGTTCTTCCATTTTTAGTGAAGCGGAGATCATGAAAATATCACGGAGCCTGGATCAGGATGCCAGTGTCCTGTTTGGGTCGATACTCTCACAATCCATAACGGACCGTATCGCAGCAGCACTTCTTGTGCTTAAAGAAACTGGATGGCCGGAGTCATTTAATCTGTCGCTAGATGAGGATGATGAGCTGAGCGCGGAAGATCTAGAAAGATTAACCGATTCACCAACAGATGAAATACTTGCTCTCGCGCGCAATATTCTTAATTCAGAGAAAGGAAGGGTGTCCTTTGAGCGCAATCGCATGCGCAGGAGTCTGCTGCAAGATCTGGATTCACGCGATTCAGTAGCTGGCTTCAGGCCGCTACTCCTGGGTGACGCTACCGGCGGAAGCAAATCACTCACCCGCAATGTTTCACGGGTTAATGGACGCGGCCTGGGTGATTCGCGAGTTATTTTCCCAACCAATGATGGTCGCAATAAGGGCGACGCAATAGAGTATGCCTACTACGATGGCGGGCGACAAGAACTCAGTGTGCGATTTGCTGGCGGCTCTGGCGAATACATCTATGGTGGCATTTCAATGGGCATGGCAGGCAAGCTTGAAAGATCATTCAGGATTGGTAGAGATATCAATACCTTGATAAATAATGGCCAATATTCCTATCTAATCAAGCCAAACGGCGACGTCGAGGGGGAACCTACGACGCTGTCCCAACTACTTCGAGACGACATGGAGCGACTTAGATTCTATCCCGAATTTTCAGGCGACATAGCTAAAGAAATTGAATTTCTGGTGGACTCCCTGGAAAACGACCAGCAGCGAATTATGCGACTTGAGCCAGAATATTTTGACAATATTTCCTACAGACTATGGTCTACTGCGTCAAAACTCAGCCAGGTCAGTGGTGAGCATTCGGCAGCAGACCATGTCTTGGAACTCATAAATCTCATAGATGAGTTTAGATCTAGCGGACTTGCTGGTCGTGCCTCCAGGCGCAATCGTATGCCCTTGCGTGATAAAACAACGCTAAATCTCAACGATGATGAACTGGGCGAAATTAGGCAAGAAGTGCGCGACATACTTCGTGCTAATCCGGATGACGACGGTATCGCCGTACTTTCACGATTTGAGGAACAGATCCGTAGGGCTCAGGAAAATAAATCTCCCCTAGTTCTCTCCCGCAAGGACCATGAAGCGTATTCGATTGCGTATGACAGATTATTTGCTAAAGCGAATAATAAAGAAATAGATGCTCGTTTTGGTAGAACTGTTGGCGAGTCACTACTAAACCTTTCTGCACACAGTGGAAAGTACGACTCACCAAGACTTGATTCAAGCGGTGGATTCCGTGGTCGTCCACACAACAGCGGCGCACCGTCCAGGTATGATCCAACCGAAATAATAGACTGGGCGAAAAAACAAAAATCATTTATGGTTGTCCAGAAACTGGTTGAACGATATGAATCCAATGACGGATTTTTGACCGCACCCGAATGGCTTCGTCTGGGTGAATATTACATTAGTAGTCGTCGTAGATCTGGTGGCGGAGGTTCATCCTCCAGGTCGACCACAAGTCGCGGTATTCAGGGTTCACGATCCAGTACAGAAAGATCAGACACTGTTCCTTCCGAACCAACCGACGCAGACCTCGCGCAAATTGAAGGTGAATCAGATGGTGGCGCGAAAAAGAAAAAGACCAAACTGCCACCAGGTAAGTCAATATCGGAGATTTTCGGAAATCGACTTGATGGCCTTAGTCCAGAAGAGCAGATTAACGCCATGTTTGAAGTCGGTGTGGCAACGAACCAGAATAAAGACGGCATAAATCAGCAGGAATTCGAAGCAAGGGTGCGCGATCTTGAAGTTCAGCGACTCGAAATCGAGGCGACGGAACAAGAGCAGGCTATGCGTAAAGCAAGGTCTGATGCAGTTCGCAGTGGTGTTGAGTTTAATGAAGAAGAGTGGTGGGAGGGATACATAACTGCGCGCGAAAATCGACACCGCGAAATAATCGACCGTTACATGAAAATGCTTCTGGGGGACGATATTGAGAAGCGGACAAAGGCTGAGCGTTTCCTGGGTATCACCAGAGAACAGTGGGTGCAACGCCAAGAGGAGCAAGAAAGGTTCCGCCTTCTTGAAAAGAGCACCAAAAAAGAAAACGATACCAGAAAGACAAAAACATCGTATCCTCTCCCGGAGCTCATAAGAAGACTTCGTGGAGCCGCTCAGCGTCTCTCGGGGGCACTTAGTAGCGCAACTGATGGCGACGACGGCGGAGGTGAACTTTGGGAAACAATCGACTCAATACTTGAAGAGTTAGATTCGGATCGGGGCAAAGACACACCTCCAGACATTCTTTTGGAACAGATAGCGGACATGCTTGAAGACTACGCAAGATCAGAGTTCGGTCTAGCAGACTCAGATAGATCATCTGGCTATCTGAGTTCTGAGGTAAAAAAAAGCAAACGAGCTGCACGCCAGTGGAAAGATATTATTCTCAACTCACTGGGTGGGGCAGAATCAGAAGAAGATGACGAAATAGATGACAAAGATGATGGGGATTCGCCAGTGGCTGGATCAAAGTCAACCACAGCACGACAATCCAACGATAAGACATCGTTGTTCTCTAGACCCAAGTTCATATCCGACCCGGATGCCGAATATGAACTTGGGTTTGATGCGGGACTGGATCGCCTCGTCAGTGATCCCAGGAACTGGCAATACGACGATACTTGGGGTCAAAAAAAATACTACTATACTGGGCCTTGGCCTAGCACGATGCTCTCTTTTCCGAAGAACCCACCATCGTCGATACGTGATAAAATACAACCATTCAAGACGCAGGGCCCAGGAATTGTTTTGTTAGATGGTAGTAAAATCCCCCTGTACGACAATTTCCCGCGTGTGCCCGATGAACTTAAAAACATAATTATCGACGGCATACACATGGCGCCCCAACGAGATGAGCTGGAACTTTACGTGGGATTACTCATTCCGGGCGCCGATGGGGCGCGCTCCATAGAGATGCCTGGTTCAATCGGAAGAAAAAAACGATACAGACGTCGTAGGCCCTACTGGAGAGATGGGTATCAAGCGCCCAATAGTGACCTGTCTCAAATGACTGATGAAGAGCTGAAAAATATGCTCAGAGCGTTTGGCTATCCGACAGCGTTGTTCGATCCTACATTCGAACCGTTTGTACCAAGAAGATTGGGCAACCGCGATCCTGGTTTTATTGGACTAATTATTGACCCGGAAGACTTGGGTCCAGGCTCGACCCCCCGTAAACCAAAACGCGAACATAGCATTAATGACATTATTGGTGAACTGGATAGGCGCGGATACAACGTCTATGAAAGCGAAGATGAGTCATCTGATTGGTACATTGTGGAAAAGAGTGATGCCACCGACGTCGAAGTTTCACGACGCATAGGTGGCTCATGGTCAAAGCGAAGAGATGAAACAACTCCGCCAAATGATAGGGTAGAACCTGACGGTGATCGTGAAATTGATCCTGTCGATTATGTTATGGATATCATCGACTCCGAGAATGTTGAGGTAGACCCCCGGAGGCTCATTGACCTAATAGACAATTCGGACATTGATGAGATGTCAATGGATGAAGTCAACGGTGAACTTATCACTATTCGGGACGAGCTCGAGGACCTTAGACGCCGTGCCAATAAAGGGGAAATATCACGTATTGAATACAACGAACGTCGTAGGGAGTTAAATCGCCGTAAGGAAATGCTTCTTCGGAAAAAGCATGGCAACAAGGACGCCGCACGGCAGAGGACGCGCAATAAGCCACGCAGGACAACCCCACGACCCACAGTAACGGTAAACAACTCCGGAAACACCACGATAAATGTCTCTGGAGATGGCAATACCGTCATCAGTAGCGGTGGTCAGATTTCTTCATCAACGCCAACTGTAGGATCAAGGCGCAAGGCCACCACGCAGGTCGGCACTAGCGGAATAGACGAATTGAGAAAGATTGAACAAGCCCGTTCTGCGGTGCGTGGCGAAATCGGACCCATATCGGGCTCTAAGAGTTCAACTGGTGACGGGGAAAAATTAATCAATTTCTACAAAATGGAATTCGGTATGACTGGCGACGACTTTGAGGAAATCGTCCATGGGGTCGGCTCTGAGGAAACTATTAAAGAAAAACATGGGATTACGGACGAGGACATTGCGCTCATACGTGCGAACTGGAGATCCGCACTGCCAGTTGATGATTTAGCAAGAGCCAACGGCCACGACGAGTTAGATGTTCAGTTTATTACTCTATATGACGACTTGTTAAACAGACTAGACAAAAAAATCCGTCGGATCAAGGACGAACAAAACGAACGAGCAAATCAGCTAATTTCCCGTAATCAAAATCAACTCAATGAGAGACTTGAGCAAATAAAGAGTGATGCCGAACGAGAGGATTATGATGATCGCGTTGCTTCACTAAAACAACTCTATGCAGACGACCTATCTCAAAAACTAAAGGCACTTGATTTCTTAGTCCAGTATAGTATCGACGACATAATGAGAACTTTTAGGCGAGGCACCGCAGTTGAGTTCATGACAATGTACGCCGAGGGTGGCAAAATGCCGCAAGCAGATATACCATACTTTATAAAAAGCCTAGGACTACTGGATATGATAGGTAATGGTCAGCTGGCCATTCTCCTCCTAGATAGCATGGGCGTGCCTGACGAAATGTTTGAAGACGTCATGTCACAATTGTCGGCCGATGTTGAATCAGCATTTCTCCGAAGTAGGAACTTCGCAGAAGTTATCGAAGAATATGGGGGTGCATGGAATTCCGTAATCCACATACTCACACCACGTGTTTTTTTGAGAGAGCTATTCGGTGCAGACCAGGAGACTTGGAGAACATTTGTAGATCAAGGAACTAAACCTTCACTATTCGACAGCCAAAAAATAAACTTTCCTTCATTCGATGAATACGTCAAAACATTAGATATGCCCAGCGACCCCGAACAAAGAACTGCTATATCAAAAGCATACCTTGAAAGCCTTGCTACTGCTTATGATCTTCTGGTTAGCGTGGTTAGAGATCAGCCCGGTCTTGTCGTTAACGGACAGGCAACACCGAGGCTAGCCCTCATGTATGTAAAAGCTCTTCGTGGAAGTCTATTCCCGCACATTGAAAATATCGATGCAGAAAATAAGTCTTCAATAAAGTGGATTTCAGAAAATCTAAGCGCAGGCGTCGGAAGCCAATTAGATGATGATTCGGAGCAACTGCAATTTGACTACATGAGTGCAGCCTTGTGGGATTTATATGAAGCTGACTCGGTCTTCTCCAGTGGGGCTCCCTTCTGGCGCGATAGCATAGGCCTTTTGGGTCAAGTGACCGGTCTGAGTCGCGACGAAATACTTGAAAAAATGGAACAACATATTAACGTGTTTTATGACCCGACAGAGCTTTCAGAGATAAATCAAGCGAACCGACGGGATTATCTTGAACCAAAAATACTAAGATTTTTTAAGAATGGACTATCACTCTCGGAAATATCCAAACTAACTGGTTACTCCGAGGAGGCTATTATGGATATGGTTAGGCAAAATCCAAATTTTGAGAGATACATTAGGATGGTCCAAAGCGGCTTCATGCTTCGCGATGCCTACCAGGTGGCAGTGTTTGAGGCCTTGCGCGACGCTGGGCTAACAGCCGAAGACATCGCACTTAAACTGCGACTTGACCCAGACGTCGTACAAGACATACTGGATATGCTTGACGGCCCAGATGAGTGAGTTCGCATGAAAGCCCATGATGCGGCGAATGACTACCGGCATCTCGACCATTTAGACATTTCTACTATCTACGATAATTTATGCCGATTTGAAATAACTATTCCACCTAGTTGTAGTATTCTGGGTATAATATAAGGTGCGACATATGAAATTAGAGGAGAAATACTTCTGCCAGGTTGAACAGCGAAAGGCTATGATGCCTTGCAGTGGGTGCACCTATCACAATGGATGCCTACTCAAGTCAATCCACTATAAGGAGTCAATGGACATGAACTATGACGAAAAGGCCGTAGTAAAGATCGATGCCGACGGCGGCGTCGTCAAGTGCGCCAAAGGTCTTGGCGCCGAGGTGTGTGGCTACAAAGCCGACGCAACCGTTTGTGGTAAGTGCGGAGCTATGGCCGTAGAGGTCAAGATGGTCCCCGTCGACATGATGTCAATGGGTGAAACGGACGATGAGACCGAGCCCACCGAAGAGGAAATGAAGATGATGATGCGTCTCCGCAAGGGCATGAATAGATCGATGATGGAGGAAGAAGAGCTTCCGACCCAGGACGAACTCAAGATGATGATGCGTCGGCGCAAGGCCATGGACATGGCTAACGGATTTAGTACGGACATGGCCGACGAAGAAACCGCCGGTCTTCCCGAACTTGAGGACGACGAAGGGCCGATGAGTCGGGCGGATTCGGGGAAGGGCTATGGAATGGCCATGCCTAAGAAGAAGGCCATGAGGCCCATGGCTGCCAGCATGTCCGAAGATGAAGACATGGACGAAGAGTCCATGGACGACGAAGACGAAGAAATGACTGAAGTTGGAATGGAGGGCATGGGGGCCGAGGGCATGGAGCCCGAAGAGGAAGAAGACGAAGACGAGGAAGACGAAGACGAGGACGTCCTCGACATCGGCACCCCTATGCGTCCAACTAAGGGCGGAATGTACATGGGTCCCGGCGAGGACGATGACGACATGATGATCCCTGATCTCGAAGCCATGCGGATGGCTCGCCTTAGAAAACTGGGTACCAAATCGGCTGACATTGGTGTAAGTGGGTACATGTGCGCAATTGAGCGCAAAGTTTATCCAGGCGGTCAGCAAATCTGTGGCGACTGCCCCGGTGGCTGCATGGCAGAAAAAGGAATGCCCGGATTGCTTCATGTTGAAGGCCTGGCTGAGGCGATGTTCAAGGGAGCTGATGTCATCGACTCTGGCTACTCGGCCGTCGCCGACATGTTCGTCGTTGACGTGCAGGTTAAGTCCGGGCATGTCAATGAGGTCTATGTTGATGGCACAACTGGAGAGGTGCTCGGATTCCATAGATTGGACGACAGCGCTTTTGAGCAAAAGTCGATCCTCGATGACATCGAGCTCATCGATTTCAATGAAGCAGCGGAAATAGCAGTCAAGTCTCTCCCAGGTACTGTCGTAGCCGTTGAGCCTTCGATTTTTGAGGGTCACGACGCCTATCAGGTAGAAATCGATGGATTTGATGGTAAGGCCTACGACGCCTACGTTTCGCTCGATGGCCACGTACTTGGCTACGATGAATATCTGTCCAGCGATGAGACGGAAGACATTGAGGCTGAGGCTGCTGAGATTGCCCTAAAGCGAGCCTTCTCCGAGGAGACCCGAAACAGAATGGCGGAAGAGGGAACGGCCATGCCTGATGGCTCTTTCCCCATCGCTTCTGAAGATGATCTAAAAAACGCAATCATGGCCCATGGGCGAGCTAAAGACATCGAAGCATCAAAGCTTCATATTATGAAGCGCGCCAAGGAAATGAATTCAGAGGCTATGATTCCAGCAGAATGGTTGGCTGGCAAGAAAAACCTCGTAACCGAAGGTGATGCCGAAGGAGCTGACGACTTCCTCAAGACACTCGTGGAGTTTGAGTTGATGTCGGCAGAAGTTGACCTGGATAGCTGAACAAGAAGAACTTAAAGGGATTGGAGCCTGCTATGGCGGGTAGAGGTATCCCTCGTAGATACTCGAATCAGACTGTTAATACTGACTGGTTCTCAAAAACAGATAAAGCTGCGATACTTTTCCTTTCTCGCCAGGAAGTCTTGTCTCGTCAGGCTGTATTGGACCCCGACATAATCGTCAAAGCACTTGATGGCAACACCAAGTCCAATGGCTTCACCGGCGGCAAAAGGTCGTCCGGTCAGGGCGATGACCCCACAGTTCCGCAAATTAAACTTAATTGGAATCCACGGGCAAAAAGAAAACCCGGCCAGGTTCTCAAGCTTCATGCTTCGTATAGGGAGCTCACTTCCAAGGAGGGGGCAGACTGGGGGTGGGTCGACCCCCCAAGGCCGATGTCGAAAGCCGAAAAGGATTCTTCATGGAACAATTTTATAGAGGAGTATAAAAAGCGACCAAAGCCAATCCTGCGTTTCTTCGCCAACGGACCAGATGGTAAGCCCACAAAAAATCTTGTCAAAGAGATGGAGGTTACTCCTTTCGGTTTAGTTGACCGAGAGTTGGATGGCTCGAGTGTGCCCGTCCAGGCTAAAAGCGATAACTTTTCCCTACTATCAAGCAAGGCGCTAAAAGAGCTTCTTTCAACAACCCAAATCACTGGCCTGCAGGAGAAAAGGCTAGGCCGGACGATACGTGAATTGATGCCGTCACAGCGTCTTGACTTGGCACGAGCAATTAGTCGTGGACTAGTTGTTGACGCAGACGGGAAAATGCGCTGTCCACCAGGGACGCCAAACGCAAACCAGTTCACTGACATAACGATGAGTAACTGCATGTCGGTGAGTCCGGCAGAAGCTATCGGCCGTTTTCGCAGGTGGGCAAACAATATCAATGCTCGCGCTGATCAGATCAACACCGAGCGGCGTGTTGAAGAGATGGTTGGCGGTATTCAGGAACGCTTCGATAAAGCGCGCGAAAATATAAATACACGCGAGGGTTCGAAGCAACGTCAGGACGAAATAGATATTGTCAACGAAAAATTTCTGCGCGAACTTCGAGATGCCAATGGACTGTCCATCGACGAAAGGCTTACTGCTGCAGGGTTCAACCTAAATAACCGTGACGATATCGAAATAATCGAGACTACTAATGCTCGACACTTGATGGGTCTTGAAATTCTGCGTGAGCAGGGTGAGGGTCCAGAGTGGCGTGGTCTCGTTGAAGATATGGTGACAGTTGTCGAGGATCCAAACAACCCCGCTAACATTACTTATAAAACTTTCACATGGAATCGAAATAAGTCATTCAAGGACAATATTTCTGAATATAACAAGTCGGTCAAATCATCAACATTTGCGCTGATGGCTAATCAACTTTTGGGCACACATGATTTCGGAAATGGAGTCCAGGAACGAGTCTTCCTAAGAGACTTATTAAACCCACGCATATTGGCAGAACTAGAAGCCAAGCGTCCAGATATGATCGGACGGTCACAAGAATACGTAAACTTTATGATTGATGCAAATACCTCAGTTCGCAAGGGTCACTTGAAGGCGCTTATCGATTCGCGCAATGACAATCCGGAATTATTTAAGGGAATTGCAGAAATTCGAGCCTATACACCGGGAATGGGCGATTTCCTCACTACCCAGGGGATGCTCATTCCCTTGCCCGCCAGCACTGCTCGTGGCAAGCCTGCTGGGGTGAGCCTTAATCTTGCGCTAAACTCATGGTCGAGGGTATTGAAGCCATTACTTGAGTCCGAGGCTATCACGGCTATATCCGAGGAGCTTACCAAAACTAATCCCTATGGCGTTTCTGTGGAAATGGACTTTGAGTCAATTCAATCGCTAAAGATGAGTGAGCAAATGAAGCTGACCGCGTTTGAAGAGCTTCTGGACGATTCAATGGATGCGGATCTTTATACACGAAGCATGAAGGCAATCCCAGAAAATGACATTGAGAAGAGAGTGGCCGGTATCATAGCAGCCCTGCGGGGGCGCAGCGGTGTAGAAATCAGGGATATGCTTAAAGGCTATGGGATTACGGGATACAAGATGCCGTCCGGTGCAGACCTCGTCAAGTTGCAGCAGGAATTAGCAAAACGCTTAGGAGTAACTCCTGAAGTAGTACAAAACGCATGGCTGAAATTTAGTCGCGTGTCAATGTATGGTGCCGACATGAGTGCCGCGCGCGCGTATCGTGTTAATGGAAACCTTCTTGATGCAATATTCGAAAAACGAGCCTCACACGATGCGTATCATGAATTTGGCCATGCCATGCAATATCAATCAGCACAAACCTTTATTAAAGATTTTGCTACACAAAATGGCGGGTTCCCAATATTCGAAAATGGGCGGATGGTTCGGATGCTACCCGCAGACACGGACCAGTGGACATCCTACCAATGGAACGACGCAGTACTTGCAATGGTTACAAAAAATCCTGAGTGGATGCAGAATTGGCCGCCATCCGGTGTTAGTGAGATGGAAGGGAAGATGATTCACCTCCTGGCCGGTGCCTACTATCAAGACGAAATCGACACATGGTTCAATCTGGGAGGCGGCAATACCCAGCCAGGCCTGCAAGTAGCTCTTACTGAAGCACATGTTGAGCTACATGCTCTGCGTAAGACTGGAGTTATCAAGGGTCCAGAAATCGATGAGATGCTCGAATATATGGATAAAGCGATTCCAGGGAATCGCGGCACACCTCGTGATTTCGACACACCGAAAAAGCCCGATCCAACTCCTGATACGCCGACTCCTGACGACGGACCGCCAGAAATTGGCCCTGGGCCAAAGCCCGATCCAACTCCTGATTCCCCAACACCCAGAAAGCCTAAGCCAGATAAGCCAGGCGGCGGTGGGACGAAAATAACTATTGGTGATACCGTAATTAACAATAGTGGCAATACAACAGTCACAGTCATTGGAGACAACAACATTACTGTCAATACAGGAGACATTATTGTTGGGCCAATCATTCTTCCGGATGGAACTGTTTATGACGGTGATTCGCCAATTAATGTCACGGTCAATGTAAACATAAACATTCCTGAAGCTGGATCGTCAAGCAAGAAAAGAAAAAGACCTCCCAAAAAGCGCACACCAACGAGGCCTCCAGGAGTTGATGTCCCAGAGGGCGGAGCGCCGGGCCAGGACACCCCTGACACGCCGAGACCGGAGACGCGTGCCGAAAAAGCCTCTCGTGACTTGTGGAAACGAATCAATGGTTACATCGCAGAAGATAACGCATCTGAATGGAAGGTCGCCCCAACGGCTCGTGGTTTGCGGCCCGGAAACGACCGAAGCCAGCAAAAGACATTCATTGATGAGGTTTTCGATCTGACCGCAGATGATACGTCCGTGGGTGGAGCGGGAGACGCTGTTGCTGATCCATTTGGGTCAACGCAAGCATACAAGTCAATGTCCCCCGACCAGCTTGATGCTAGGTATGACAAAATCAATTCACAGGTTCGTGACTTGATTGACCAATCGCGTGCACGTACGCTGACCAAGGATGAGCAGGCCAAAATTTGGCTAGGCCTTAAAGGGATGCGTCAGATTATCCGTGAGAATCAGGAGCGCGCACAGTATTCTGACGCAAAGCGCGCAGCCGTAGCGGCATCCAAGCGTCAACCGGATCAACGACCAGGTAAGTACCTGTCGAAGACAGATGGAACCAGCAGCGTTCTTTCGACAAAAACTGCAACGTCAGTTCGGCGTAGGTCCCTGGATAAGGCGCGATCACTGCGCGGCGATGACGTTGTCGAGATTGATGAAGATGAGCTAATTCACCACCAGCGCTCGATTACCAAACATGCTGGTAGGGCGACAAATGGAAAAGATGGCTGGTCAGTATTGGATTCAGAATATGAAGCAGGAAAAGCTATGGAGGTTGCGAGTCATGTCGTTACCGATATGCCTGCTTCAAAAACAAAAGATGGGAAGGCTCGTGCTGTTCGCCCCAACGCACCAACTAGTCCTGCATCGTATGGAGAGGCTACTAGGGCTAAAACTGAGGCACTTCTAGACGAAGATGAACTGAAGGCTGTTTCTTCGGACATTCCGTTTGATGACCGACAGTCAGTGGCGGCACTATTGGGCCCAGACGAGATGGCTAATGTTCTTAAGCGCTCCGCAGCTTCTCGCAAAACTGGAGAAATGGGTGGAGAAAAACCACAAAAAGGTTCGCCTGATGTCGAATCGCCATTATTTGACGAAGAGATAACGTCCGCCATAGGGCCATCACTTCGAGCACTGGATAAGTCATTTATTGACCAGGATGTCGAAGCCCATATTGGCGTTCCATCTGATGATGCCATGGACATGTTTGGTGATACTGGCGCAGGTGAAATCATCGAACTAACTGGTTTGCCACGAGCCAAAATGGTTTCATATGCTGATTCAGAAAATCTTGGTTCTGGCGAATTGCAGGCAACACGCCGTATTCGCATAATTGCACCAGCTGGTTCACGCGGACTAACACAGAAAAATCTTACTGACGGCTCTACGGATGACATTATCTTTCCTCCTGGTGAATTTGTTGTTACCGATATTGATGAAGACGGCACCATCACACTCATTCCCCATAGACAGCAGACGTCAGAGCAGACATTAGAGCAAATGATCAAAGACATAGACGATGTACTTGCTGGAGACCTTTCTGCAGACGAGCGTTCTGAGGCAAAGAAGGCCCGGGTAGCTGCTTTGTCGGAGCTCAGAAAGTCACAAATTTCGGTACAGGAGGCACCTGGCCCCATCGGTTCAAAGTCGACAACCCGCGGAGTTAGCGGCGATATCGGTGCTGCCAAACGTGGACGCTCTAGAAACGTCTCACTTTCTAAGGAATATTCAGAGTCTGGAAGCAAACCATTTAGTCCAGATGAATTGTTCGTACGAGCCAATACTGCTGGGCGAATCGACGGAAGTGGTTCAGCGACACCGCTATTCCCACCAGCACAACGTAGCCAGATACTCCGCCAAAATGTGGATTCCCTGCTTGAGTCAGTAGCCCAGATGGGGGAATTGATTGATTCCATTGGCACCGACGATGAGCGCCCGTTGCCAGATTCTATAACCCCACAGATACGTGAAATGTTCGCGACTTTGTCGCCAAATGAGATAGCAGATAGGGTAGCCAATACGCTTCTGGATTTCCACAATGGATTTGATGACAGAATTAGAATCGACATGGATACCACCGCTCTAGCGGACCTTATGGAAAATGGACGAATCCGTACCTTTTCTGAAATACGCCCCAACTCAAGTGCAACACAAGTCCGAGAATCGTTTGAAACAGCCGTTGGATTTTCTCCAGATACCAATCCTGGATCACGAACGGTTAGTGGTCGTATCGTTCACCGCTCCGGGGAATCAATCACGGCCGAAACTCTTCGCAGTCAGTCCAAAAATGCGCTGACCGGAAAACCACAGAATCTTTCATCCATGAAGGGAGGGAAAGAAGCAATCGAGATTGTTGCCATACCCGAAGTCGCACAACGTTCCTCCTACAGTAGGGGATCGGCGATAAAGGACCGAGACGCACTTTCGCCCATACTTTCACAGGACAAAAATGATGCCCTTACCGCACTGAGTGATCCTTTGTGGGATGACGCGGAGGCAAGGATTAAAGAAATTTCACGCGTCCTAAATGCGGGGATGATCAACAGGCCAGAAACCTTACTCGGTTCCGGTGATGGCCAGGATGGTCTTGGATCACGTGGATTTGAGGCAGTCATTCCTGGTGGCATCGATTTTACCGAAATAGATGAAATTCGCATACCAGCATCTATGCTTCAGTCCACAGATAGCAATACGTTTGATTCATTAATCGATAGAAGTCGCGATCTCCGCATGGCTCTTAGCGAAAACGGATTTACGCCAGAACAAACACGTAAAGTTGCTGACATGATCGACAGTGGAGAACTGGCAGATCTAATTCCTAGCGCCGAGATTGCCCGTCAGAGAAACGGTGCAAAATCACTTTCGGAAACATTTACCGCGACTCACGGCAAGGCGATCAAACTTAGATTTACTCGACAAGACGGCGTCGACATCATGAATGATCGAGGCTTTAATGCTTTTCCAGGCGTTGAAGCAGTTGCTACGGCGGATGAAGCACTTGCATATCGTTCTGCGGTAGAGGTAGCAACAAATCACGGGAAAATCAAAGAGCGAATTTCTGGTTCAAAATCCAGTACAAAGAGAGCCTCGTCGGCCATGACGGTCAATGATGCATTGATAATCACCGGAAGCAAGTCGTCTACTGCCGGTGTCGGAAAGTCACGTAGGCGAGCAGGTGTTGCCGCACGAGTTATTGGTTCTGACAGAACACGTAAACTATTAGAACGAGCAGGATTGTCGGAAGAAAATGCCGAGGTAACACAATTTGTTGGTGAACTTGCGGCGGCATTCTCTCTGGGTGGTCCTGGTGGACTAGCGGCAGTGTTTGCCCGTCGCGGCGCAAGAGACTTGGCCGACATAGGGCTAAGAGAAGCAATAGATAGAGGGTGGCTGTCGCCAGATCAAGCCAGTCGTGTTGAGCAACAATTGCTTGATCGTGTTGCACCAGAAGGATTGCCAGAACGTCTTACCGAGGCAATACAGAAGGGTACCGAGATTGCGACAAGCGAGGCGACGCGCGAGCGCGCACGAGAAGTTGCCGATGCAGCACGAGAGTTTATTCAAGAGAACGAGGCACTTTCAGGTGCGGCAGATCGGGCGCGCGACATCGGTGAGTCTGTTAGTGAAAGAACACGCACCGCAGGACGTTCCATTCGTGAAAGACTGGGGCGCGGTAGGGCACAAAGAAACGAAGCACCAAGCATAGAGCAGACCCCTAGTTCTTCGCCATTTGATGACCCATTCAGTGATGTGTCAACCGGAGCCCAGGCCACGCCATCCTTTGATCCTTTCGCAACTGATGTTGACCCCTTCGCAGACGCCGGATCGTCAACCCCATCGACCTCTGGTTCGCCCGCATCAACAGATGACCCATTTGGATTTGATCCATTTGCAATGGAAACACCAACCAATGACCCATTCGATTCACAGACTGGTGCGATTCAGGGGAGCCGGTCATCAACACGCAAAGTAACCGGACCAGGTGGAGGGGTTCGCTCGACGACGCCAAACGCTAAACGTCAACGGCGCGTTGAGGAAATATTTGAAGGGGTTCAAAGCAAGGGGGCGGGAAAACTTCATGAGGCAACCGTCGACGAGTTGAAAGAACTCGGTCTTGTGCGAACTAAAAAAACTGGAATTGCTGATGGAAAACCAGTCTATGAAGCAGGAACACCAGAAGCAGCGGCAGCACTCTTGGCGCTCGGGTACAACGTTGAATTGGGGGAGGGTGCCCGTGCAGTTGAGACAAAACTTGCTATAGTAGCCCTCGAGAAGGACTTAAAAAAATACTTCGAAAGCCGCGGTGACCTCACGGACGAACAGCGTGCATCGTTTATTATTGATGCCTGCAAGATGTATGTCAGTGGAACAAACTTCTTCTGCGGTGAGAATATTGGCACCGAGAGAATGGACATGCCCCAGGTTTCTGGGCGCACATCGGGCGACGCCACCTATGCTGCGCGTGCCGCCAAAGCGGGCTTAGTTAAGACAAAATGGGAACCCGGCAAGCGCGATGCGGATGGAAAAAAGAGAGATCTCACGCCAGAAGAGATGGCTGAATTTGAAGCGCTCAAAGCACGTCACCCAGCTAAGGGGAAGACCATTGCTGACCCATTGTCCCCGGAAGAAAAAGAACGTTTCTATGAACTGGTTGACTGGAATGATACTGAGGTAGATTTGGTTGATGAGTGGGTTGAGCATATGCGCGACGCATATGGCAGAGAAGACATCATCGTTGAACTAGATGGCGTGGACCCGGCACAATTCACCGCCTCACAGTCGCAGATTCAAGCAGAAAAAGTTGCCGGTATGGCTGGTGGGATTCGCGAAAACTATGATGCATTTGTTGCATTCGCTGAATCTCAGGGCGTGAAGCGTGGGACTCCAGAGTTTTTCTCTCTTCGTGATAAATGGTTGGCTGGTAAACTAGAAACTAAGATTCCGATTCTCGATAAGGATGGGAATCAAGCCATCGACGATAAGACAGGAAAACCAAAATTCGCCAATGCCTGGTGGGCTCAAGGTTATATTATCACCTCAAATGATAATTACGTAGTTGACGGCCATCACCGTTGGGCTGCTGTTCGCCTAATCAATGAATCGCTTCCGGAGAACGAAAAACTGTACATCAACACACGTCAGGTTGATACGAGCATCTTTGAAGCTCTCAATACCGCCAAAGCAATGCAGGACACGATGGGCATTAAGCAGGCAAAATTAGGTAAAGAAAACCCCTTCAAACCCAATGCGTCTGCCCCAGAAATGACGCCAGACGAGTGGAGGCAGATACTTTCCGAACATACGGATGTACTTCCATCCAAGGTGCAGGACCTGAAGGAGCGAGGAATCTACTCCCCAAGAGGCGCTATTGAAAGTGCAGAGGGACGACAAGAAACACTGGCAGAAGGACTCCGCTACTTCGGAGGCTCAAGTTCTGGTGTTGCTCGTGACGTACGGACGGAAACACCAACCGATGACACCTCCGATCCAGGGATTAGCGCGATTGAGGGGAGCCGGTCATCAACATCCAGGAGTCCAATGCGTGATGTAGTTTCCGACATCGGCCCCAAAGCAGACCGGGCCCTGCAAGCAATAGAAGATGCTGTACCAGAAAGTCAGAGAGGGGCATTCAATAAGCTCAAAGAACGCCTTCAAAATCTGAATTCAGGTGATTACACAAAAATGATTGCTGCGCTTAGTGCTATTTACTCAAAATCTAGTCTCCCCGGTGCAGCCAAACTTAAGGAGATTTTCGGCGGAAAGATCCAAGAGCTGCTTGACAATCCGCAGATGTTGAAAATGATTATTGACGCTCTCGGATTTTTGAAAAATGATTCCAGATCGGGCGGTGGTTCTACCCCGTCCAGGATGGAAATAGCTAGAATAATTGGGAAGCTACTGGCGATGTTCGCATCTGGCAAGAAATCACTCAACGATGATACCCTCAGCCAAGAAACACAGGACCTGCTCGGTGAGCTGTTCGTGGCAATGATTCAATCACCAGACAGTATCGTCATAGAAATAGAGGAACAACAATGAATCCACGCGGAATACTCGTAGCGACTAAGGGTGATGATAAAGTTTATTATTTTCTTGACCCAGTCGGTCGGCAAAAGCAGGATGGGGCAGTAGTTTCACCGGACGGGTCGGTAGAATTCGTCGACTTCAGTGTCTACATGCTGACGGAGCCCTTCCTGAGTGAGTACAAATACAGTGATTTTCATAAATTTCTTTGGGGTCGTCATTCGGGTGAAGAACTCGAACGTTGGCAGCGTACGTTCATCCATAAAACACAGCCCGTTGGTCCACAAATGCTCGAAGGTGTTAAAATTGAAACGTCTATCAGCCCTAAAATTAAATCGAAACATTACTTTGACAATCGGGCAATGGAGTTCAAGTCACTGAACTCCTCGAACCAAATGGAGTCGATGAGCGGCGCCGCGATAGGTAGAAGGCTATCCATGTCGGTACGAAGCATCAGAGGGCAAGTTATTGATGACGATAGTGTAGACTGGCGTAGAAGCTGGGCAGATAAAGGAGAGTCCGCCAATGGATGAAATGGAACTCAAGGCTCCCCAGGACGTGATTTTGGACCTACCCCAAGAAAGGATTACTGGCGACGTCTTGCGCGGTTATGGCCCGCGCCGAGGGAATCTAGAGCGGCTACTGAGGTATTGGCGACCAATTATGAAAAAGCCCGGTGGGTTTAGGCGCTGCAGAGTAATTTTAGCAAATCATCCAGAACTATATCCGCTTAACAATATTTGCGCCTGGCTCCACCACGAAACTACTGGGCTATGGCCAAATGAGGGCTGCCACCACCCAGGCATGAAGAATTGTCGCCGAAAAATAAAGAAAATTACGGGTGGGTCAATATGGACAGACAAGCAATGGAACCGCAGGATGAGCCAACGATTTGGTAAAAAGAAGTCCGTGTTTGACGAAGTGTTCTTTGATGAGATGTGGCATACAAAGCTTTTGCAGTATACTGATGAGGACGAAAATTACGTAGTTACTAATGATGATTTGAAACATGCGATCCTAGTTCTTCGTGATTTCTGCGACATGGAGCCCAAATTTGTCGCATTTCTTAGAGATAACGATAACTGGGAGATGGCCGGTGAAGATTACTTCGGTAATTCCATGAAGTCACTGGTCCCACTGGAAGAAGATTGTGGGTGCGACAAATGAGAGTGGAGATTGTTGAAAAGGCAAGCAAGTGCTGCCCGGGTATCACGGTGCTTGTGCGACGCAAAAGTGCGGAAATGCCCTCTCCGAAAAATCCGAGCATAATTTTCTCTAAAACAGTATTTTCTCCAGAATCTGCAGAGTTTAAGGCACTTGCTTACAAATATGATGTCCGTGGTCGGTATAACGTGAAAAGAGTCGGATTAATTGGCTCAAGTTCTCCAATAGGTCAGGCCATACAGTCGATTGGCTCATACATTCTCCCTGGAAATATATCGCCCCTTCGTAGTCCACTTAGATCTGGGTTATATAGTGCGTTAACTCCAGGGATTCCGGGGTTCGGGGGTGGCGGAATAAATAGACGCGAGCGCACCGCGCGATGCCCAGAGGGATACCAATATGGTGGCCGTTTCGCAGATAATGAGTTGTCCAACTGTGGCGCAAAACTATTCGATATTCCGGGCCCACTCGGAGCCGCAATTGGCGCACTGCGGAGGCTTGCGCAGCGAGAGATGCGAGCTTTGACCGGTTCGGTTGAGGGTCGGCCCATAACTGCCGGAGAATACAACGACATCATCAATGGTCGTCGACCACAGATACCACGAGTCGGCGAAACAAATCGAGTATCCCGTGCACGTGAAGTTGCCAAACTAGTGACAGATATGGGTGCGCCAAATGTTTCAGCTGCACGTTTGGTGAGGCGTGATGGGTTTGTTCTTGAGCCAGTTGTAAGTCCTGCTGTCCTTAGGACAATTCCAGATAACCGCGACATGGAAGACGCGACATACCTAATGACCGCGAATAGCGTAGAGGTTCTCGGAGGACAGGAGCTTGGCCTCTTGTCAAATACCGGAGTTTCAAAGCTTGTATATGTCATGCCCGGCGGGTCGTCTTTGACGCTAGAAAAGGTTCGCCCCCTGACTGTGGGTGAGCGGAGAAAATTGGGACGAACCGTAAATGCCTCTGCATCTTTGGATAACTCCACGAATCCGGTAGCGCGGCTTATTAACGTGGCGACCGAAACCGGTGACGGAATCAAATATACAGAAAACTTTATCAAAATAGACAACCCAAATGAAGTTGTTTCCGGAAGGGACGGCAGGTCAACCACCAAGTGGGTCAAAGAGATATTCGGGCGCCAACGCAAGCCCAAGGCCCCTGAACGCCAATCGGCTTCAAATGCTGGAATCGGAGCAAAAATTGAAACTGCTTCAGAGGCGGCTCAACATATTGCGAATGGCGGTTCGCTATCTGACATTCCTGCAGAAATATTGGCAGAAGCACTCAAGCAAGTAAATCTATTTAAGCGTCTGGAAATGCGCCGTGGTCTTTCCCGCATATTGGGCCAAGACAAGCATTCCTACTGGGAAAAAGAACCGACAAATAAGTTCGACTCAATCAATGCTCGATTTATTTCTGATGTGCAGCAAAATCTTGGCTTGGAGTCACCCGACGTATTCCCCGTAGGCAAAGGCGACAATAGGCCGTACCTCTATCAGACATCAGACCAAGTATTCCCTGGAACGAACATTGACCCAGATAAGTCTTTTAATGACGTAGGGCCCAAAGATGCTGCTGCCCTAATGGTATCGGACTTTATATCTGGCATAGATAATCGCTCCCCGGGAACAGTAGACATAGTCCCGGTTGGCGGCGAATATAGGCCCGTAGTAAATACCTTTGAGTCACAGCTGACGCCACTCGCTGAAATTAAAGTTCGCAAAAAAGCCAAAGAAACACTCGAATCCTTTAGGAATGGCTCAAGTATGTATAGCGCTTACTACAAACAGCTCAAAGCATCACAGCGCAGACAATTCTTGGCGCAAATTCAAAAACTAATTCAAAAAGCACGGGCTTTTAACTTTGTCAATTTCCGCGAGAGGCTTTCAGCAGATGGCAGCCTAACTACTCCCGAAAAGCAGCACCTGAACATAGTTAGCACTATTTACAAGCAACGGGTTGAAATTCTCGATCAGTCGATGACTCGAATCCGCGAAATCCTGGGTGGTTGACATGAAACATTCATTCGAAATAGTTAACGCACAAAATAACGAACTTTTTGCCAAAGTTTACACCAATGATGACGGCTCTTTTGTTGCGGATGGATTTTCCTCAAAAGGCATTGAGTGGGCTGAATGGCTCAACTCATCGCGTATTAGCGACATTGAGTCGACCCTTCCTCCATATGTTCAATTAAAAGAGGTGAATCTTCAACACGACAATAACCATCAGGGGGCCAGTGATGGGTCCATGAGGCTCATACGTGCGGAAGTACTAAATTCAAAGTCAATTTTGCCTCAGCTTCGTGATGTTCAGCTGGTTGGGGTATCGCCAGAATTACGTAACTTTGCTATCAATTACAAGGCACGCGCATTCGAGGCAGACTCAGGTGGCTCAACCATACTGGCAGAATTTAGAAGTAGTGGACTCACGCTCAATCCACTTAACGGTTCCATTACTGGAGCACCATCGTTTGGTCTTAAGGATTACAGCTCATTTCTTTATAGCACCTATCAGCCGGGACTAGTTCGCCACGAAGCAATAGACGTCATCAATGAAAAAATAGCTCTTTATCAGGGCAAGAACTACATCAACGCGGGTAGCGTCAGTAACAAGGGCGCTTTCAAGAAGATGCGTAGATTCGTTTCCGTGCGATTTGACCCTAAGGCACAGGACGCCGATGGTGACGGGATGGTTCAGGAAGACACCCCATTCGAGCGCCCCGCAACACCTAGACCCAAATTGCAACGTGAATTGTCTGCGCGATTTGCTCAAAGACGTGACACGCTGGGTGCCTCCAAGCCAATGGAGTTCGGTAAGCAAACGAATCGCTCGTCATCGTCGGTATCACGGGGATCGACACCATCCCGACTACGTTCTGCCAATATCGAGAGAACGGCACGCGGTCAGTCCGCGCCAATGCCGATGTCTGGCTCCAAATCGCGAACAGCCAAGCAGTTTCAGGGACGACCTGGAGTAGATAGGGCTTCAAGTGAGGATGGAAAAATTTGGGCAAGCCTAACTCCAGAAGAAAAAGCAACAGTTTCTCGCAGAGCTAGAGCACTCGAGGATCAAAGATTCTACCAACTCACAGGGGAAACTCCCGGCGGACGCAGAATGCCTTTTACTAAGCGATTTAGAGAACGCCAAAAATTTGAGGCAAGTCAGGGCAATAAGCTCGATGGACCCAATCGCCAACTTATTGAGCAAATGGCGAGCTGGGTCGAGGAATACGTCAACAAGCCAGACATTCCGCCCAAGGCAAAACTCGAAGTGCAACGTTTTTACGATGAATTGGTTGCTCTATATAACATGCGTACAGAAAAAGATATCGACAGTTACGAGTTTATAGAACACCTGCATCCATCGGGCAAGGCGTTTTTATTTGATGACAATATTCATCTCGATGGAACAACATCAATATCACCCAAGCAGAAAGCAGTTACATCTCAATCAACTGCATTCCTAAGGGCTGGTGGATATGAAAAAGACAGTCCGATCCCTGAAAACACGCGCTCAAAAGCCCCCGAACCCAAGTCGAATAAACCAGAAGATCTCGTGGGAAGAGCAGTTGACGCAGCTTCTAGAAATCTAATAAATCGGTTGCTGAATCCCAAAAACAAGAAGAAGTAGCGCCCAGGCTACACCACTGGTGAGTATGCGAACGACATCCGCTAAGGACAGAGTATTAGTTTTACGCCAAGCACAACGCCTTGGCTGCTCAGGCACGCACACAGACCCAAATGGATTTCTCAAGCCATGTTCGTCATCCGCCGAGCTGGAGAGGCTGACAGGCCGAAAGCCCGGATCAACACCGCGTCAAATGCGTGGACAGAATCGACTGCGACGCCAATGGGAAAATCTTGGCGAAAATGGCATTGTATCAATCGACACACTCAGTGGCGGTGGGCTTGTTTCTGGCATGTTCGTTAAGGCCGACCTGATGTACCAGCCTCGTGACAATGATCCAGATGTATTTACCGATATAGAGTCGGCTCGAATGAGGTCACGACAACTGGGTTGCGTTGGTGTCAGTCGCCGTATTTCCAAAACTGGCAAAACAGTATGGATGCCGTGCACCAATATGTCTGATTTTAATCGACTTACTGGATCAACTTCGTTGGGACGAAGACATCAAAGAGAATCAATTAGAAAAATCATTAGGGATGAAATACGTCAAGTCAATAGGCGTCAGCGCAAAAAGTCACTACACAATGAACTAAATACAGTCGAGACTGACACGCCCGTAGAGTTCAAGGCCCTAGGTGAGCGCATATCCGCACGGCCACGTCCAGGTCAGATTTTTCAGGACATAAGCGGTGTACTTGACGGCGATGGTGATGGAATCGTCTTTGATTCAGATATGAGGAAACGACGTCCGATCATCCCAGTAGGTGTCGTGGGAGCAAGTGGCCAGGTTGCGACACTTACGCCATCACAGCAAGCGCGAGTATCGCGTCAGATTGCCAAAGAAAGTCAAAGACCCAGGCAAACACTCACGGATAGGCGTTCGCGAGCACTTGCTAAAATGCAGTCCAGCGCACGGTTAAATATTTCCGAACCTGGTACATATTTTTCAAACAAAACACCATCGGAAATCATCACGGAATCGACTCCGGTAAATCCACAGGAGCTGATGGCCTCAATTGCGAATAATCCCTATTCACGAATAAATGCAGAAGCCGCATTTCGGGCCATTATGGCGGCAGAACCGGATTGGGGGGCATCACTACGCCTACGCAATGAGCTTCTATCCGAACTGGGCAATGAATCACTGCAGAACGGCATGAAGCGGTTAATCGGAAAGTTTGGAATTCCGGCAATAATTCCGACAAGCAAAATTCCCCAAAAGCCGATGTTCAAAAAGGGTGATTGGGGACTCATTAGCGGAATGTATGACTCGCGTGGATTCATCGGCATCAACAAAAATGCGATTATGGGAACCGGCAACGCGGTTTATGAGGGAATAACTCGTGCTCGTAGAATGTCCATAGTTCGCCACGAAGCCGGACATGCGTTCTCTGATATGGCGGCGGCGATGTCGCCCGATCTGGTTGACCGACGCCTACGATACTTTGCCGAAGATATCGCTCGTGAGATGCGCCGCCTGTCCAAAGCTGCCAAACGAGAAAAAAGGTATCGCAAAACATACATGGGCGACCTCGCTGTCTCGCTATGGGGGACGCGTGATGAGTTTGACTCAGCACGAAAAATATCTGATTACGCGACTTTTAGCCGTGATGAATACTTCGCAGAAACAATAGACGCTCTATTTGACCCAGAAACATCATTTGGAAAAAACAGAGTTGATAGCATGGCGCTAGCGCATGCCGCAGAAACACTGGGAATGTCTGTTTCCGACATGATGGACTTAGCAGGCCGTGAACGCGAAATACCTAACCTTTTTGACCTTCTCGATTCAGGATCTGCACCGACACGTGGTTCTAAATCTACGACCAAGCTGAGCAGTAATGATCAACAATTAGTTGACCTAGTTTCTGCCAATCCAGGATTGTTGGAGGAAGTCCCGATTCAACTGTTTGGTGAGTTTTCGCCGAGTACATTAAGCGCAGCTCGTCTACAGAGGGAAAGAGCCGCACAACTCTTTGGCATTACGGATGCTGGCTCCAGTGGTATGCCTGGGTTCGGCGGACAGATTGCGATTAACGAGATGCTGAACGGAATTAATGATGAGGCAAGGCAATTACGTGAACCTAGCGCCTACTTTGTCCTTGGCCCCAGTGGCAGTGGTAAAACATCTTCAATAACTTCTGGGGTACTGGATGTTCCCAGCCCAGATAGATCATTGCATATTGGGATCGATGAAATTAAGCCACGACTGTCTGGATACGACGACGGAATTGGTTCGGCAATAATTCATGCTTCAGCGCGCCACACACAACGAAAAGCAGCTTCTGCCGGAATCAATGAGTCAGTAGACGTAGTTATAGACGATTATGGCAATAACTCCGAACTTCTGCGTTCTTTTGCTTCCGCCAACTACTCAATAGTTGGAAACATGATGTATGTCCCGGAGCGTGAGCTTGAACGCAGAATCACTGAGCGCGAAAAAGAAACTGGACCTATTCTTGGCGCAACTTTTGCCAGACTTACGAATCGCAACTACGTGAATAATGTTAAACAGCAAATTATGTCTGGGTTATTTAATCGCATGAATATTTGGGATAACTCCAGAAGTGGCGGTCCCAAGTTGGTTGCGGGACACGACGATTCAGGATTATTCAAAATAAGAAACGCCAAGAAATTCAAGCAAATTTTCGGCACGGATTCTGACGCAGTTGAAGAAATGCTGGCAATATCCTCCTTAAATGCTCCATTCCGGCAAAAAAAACCGACTGTATCGGTGCTTAAATCATTTAATAACTCCGACTCATTTAGAATTAGAGGCTTCTTCGGTGAAAAAAAACTAAGTCGCAACGATATGCAAGATATTCCTACGGCAGGAATAGATATTCAGGGGCAGGAACTAGTTGACGATGCGGACTTCACCAATCTGGACATGTCTTTTTCTAACCTCGATTCCGTAAATGGAATAGCCGTCCAATTTTCTGGATCTTCACTGCTCGGCGCAAGTATGCGCAAGGCATACCTCCCGGCAATAAAAACACTATCGCCAGGTGGTGGGGCCGCAACGGATATGCGTTTCGTCGATATGTCTCAGGGCAACTTTGCTGGTTCTGATTTTGGCGGAGCAGACATGACTGGGGCAACATTGGTTGGTTCCAATTTACGTGGAGCAAATTTCACCGACACCAACCTAATGATGGCCAACCTAGATAATGCCGACTTGAGTGGCGCAAATATGCAGGGCGCAAAAGTAGCAGCATCACAGCTCGTTAACGCAATAATTGATGAAACCACAACGCTGCCCGTAACGATGCGGAAACCAATAGGTAATACTCGTTCATTTGGGAAACATGGATTGCGAATACTTCCATCGATTATCGACGTTAATTCAAACGAGTCGGATATGTTTTCGGGCCTGATAATAGGGGGGCGCTTAGCTGTATCCAACGGTGACTTTAATTCAGCTTTATTGCCCAAACGCAATCTTATAAAATCCCTGATTTCAAAGACTTCATTTACTGATTCAGATCTTGATGGTGCACATCTAATGAAGTCAGATATATCGGAAAGTGCGTTTATTGGCGTAGGTCTCAGAGGAGCAGATCTTTCTAGCTCGACATTGGCTAACGTAGAATTTCGGGACAGCGATCTTAGGTCGAGCAACTTTGACGGAGTTAATGCTGTTGGTCCAATTGACTTTCAGGGTTCATCGGTGCGTCGGGCAAGCTTCAAAGGTATCGGCAACGGACAAATGTTTATTATGTCCGATGCGGATTTTCGCAATACTGATTTTTCTGGAACGGATCTGTCTGGTGCTATTACGACAAATAACACAAATCTGGATGGAGCGATCTTTTCCTCACGCAAGCACATTCCAAAGGAGCACTCAGGAACACCCTCGGTTCGATTGCCAGCCAGCACAAATGACACCATTTCTACATTTCGAGGAACGTCACTTGGCGAATTGGCAGACTTTTTCGAAAAAGTAACTGCTGAGGGTAGGTATGATCTTACCTATAGGGGGTTAACAGCTTCCGAATGGAATGATCAGCTGAAATCGATTGACGCGGCCAGGGTTGACCTGTCGGATGAACTATCACGCCTAGCACGAAAAAATAGCGCGATGACGCGAGAAATGGAGCAGTTACGCCGATTCCCCCTGCCAGACGGTTCTGTGATTGATCTTTTCGAGCTCACTGACACAAATTCACCAGACCGTTTAATCGAGGTACTGACAGAAAAAGCAAAATCTAGCGATGCAATATTTGATGGCTCGAACCCTGCCCTTTTGTGGAAAAGAACGATGTCCATAAGGGCAATGGCCAATTATCTTGAGCTAGAACAGGACAGTGTGGCCGAGCGCAATCGCCTATTTACTTCAGTAGCAAATACACAAAAACTCATTGATGCGATATTCGTCAATCAGAGATTCATGCCTTTAGATAATCGCAGGGATGATAAGGGGTATCTGCCTGCAGTTGAAATTAACGATACTGATGAGCCAAGCACAGAACAGCCGCTTGTTGGTTCCAAATCGACCACATCACGAATAAAGCAAGTCACCCTTTCGCCTGAGGATATGCGTCTCGCGGCTACTGATCTGGAAACATACCTATTGCGATTCATCCAACAGGCCGAAGTGGGGTGGGCACCCGGACATACGCAAGTGCCTCTTGTGCGAATGCCACGAGTGCCTATCCTGATGGACGCTTTGGGTCTTTCCCCAAGTGAAATCTCAGCAATAGAAACTGTTGCTTATCCGTCAAAAGAAGATCGTCTAGCGATTGCGCGTGCAGTTGCCGAACTCTTGGCTGCCAATGAATATCGAGTTTTTGGGACACAATTATACCGTGATGGAGAATTAATTGAAATTCCAAAACCCGACATCCTCGACTATAGAAAACTGCGTTTTGACGACAGCGATATTATCGACTACGTAGGGGTTTCATTTCCAAGATCTAGCTTGGGTTATCTATTCGGTGAAGGCGTAGAGCTCAAATCCTCTGATGGTCAAACAATCTTGACATTTAAAGCTGACCTAGATACAGATACTGAATACGGGAGCCCAACTTCGGTGCTTCTGGACCGGTTTGCAGAACACTTTTATGGCTCATCAATAGATGACATGGATAGGTTTGATGTACTGAGTGTAATGATGAACGAATGGACAGCAATTCTTAAGCAGCATTTCAAACGCCTAGATTTGCAGTCCCTGCTACGTGATGAGTCAATGCGCGGAGCAAGTACCAATGAGCTTATGAGAAGAGGACTAATCCTCGATATCGCTGATTACATTGATTTCGCCGATAATGAAATTGGGCAATGGTACGCAGCCCAGATGGCAAAAGTCACCGAAGTCCACACTGCAAAATTGCGCATCCTTTCCCGTTCCCTCGAAGCTCGGGATTCCCTACGTAGGTCCGTTGGGGTAGCTCCTTCGATGACCGCAGAAGAGGTGAAATCTGTTCGCGAAAATCTATACGGGGTGATTCAACAACTTTATCCTGGCCGCGATGATCTCAAGATATTCGACATGACCACTTTCATGATGGAACATCTTATATTCGCCCTCATGAATGAGCCTAGCGATTACTTCACCTCTGGTTTTTTTCTCGGCTTTCTCAAAAATCCGGATTTGTTCCTGCATGAGATGGGGCATCTTGTGCTCGGTTTGGGAGCCGATAGGCATGGTGATTTTGCTTCAAACTATGCGGCCTTTTTGTCTCTTGGAGGCAATGATGCCGCACATGTTTTCCTCAATTCATTCAATTCAATGCAATCAAGCAACAACAGGGAATGGTCTATCGGTGAGCCATATGACCGCGAAAGTCGTATTCCTGGTAATGTAATCAGCACTTCGGAGCGCGAAACTCTACCCATAATTCGTGTTCCGTTGTGGGCAGAACTACCAGATGCGACATGGGGACTACCAGAGGGTCGCCCTGGTTCAAAGTCGTCAACAGGACCAAAGCCAGGAATGCCTGAGTCATGGGACAATTTACCTGAAAATACCCGACTTCAATTTGAGCGTCTACTGGGACCGGGCAATGACGAAGAACTGATTCAAGAATTGAGAGATGCCGTTTCGGATGATGGAACAGGACTGTCATTCATTCGGCATAAATTTATTCATGGACTCTATATCCCTGTCCTGGATTCCTTTCTCAACGAGCAACTACGCCGCAAGCAAGCAGCTGCGATTTTGGCCCGCGCCAACAAGGACTGGGACACTTTCGTTTTCCTTCACGAGCGCCCCTATCGCGCGGAGGCATTCGAAGAAATAGCAGACGATATGTCTGACGATGAATACTGGTCGCTTCTTGCTGATGTATGGATAGACTCTGAAAATATTCCAGAAATGCGGCATATCTGGGATGAGCTACTTGCATCACCAAGATCAGGTCGACTATCAATGATGATGGATGATGAACGACTTGAATATGACGCTTTGCCAGATACAATTACCGTCTATCAGGGGCACACCGAAGATCGTGATGATGGCTGGTCATGGACAACAGATCCATCTATCGCTCAGTGGTTCGCTGATCGGTTTGCAAACATGGAGAAGTCGCCGGGCTATGTAACTACCGCTACGGTAAGCAAAAAGGATGTGCACGCCTTCTTGACACGTCGTGGCGAAAGTGAAATTCTTACCGATCCAGAAACAATAAATATAGTTTCTATTGACTCGGTAAATGATTTTTCAGGTGGGTCAAAGTCATCTACTGCGCAACCACCAGCACCACAAATTCAGCTCGAAGACGTTGCCCTCATTAATAAAACCCTCAGTGAGATTGCAAGAAATTCTCCAGAGCAGCTGAGTTTTACATTTGCAAACTCTCAACAGTATGAACTTAAGGCTCTGGCGCTACGAATCTTTCAGCAGATGCAAATCACGGAGAGCAGCAAGCATCCACATGTCCCAATAATTTCGTACGGCTATATCAGCGAATTAACGGACCAAATCGGTATTAGTGACGAAGATATTCGGTTGTTGAGAAGAATCGAATATCTCACCCCCGATGAGCGACGAGCTATTAATGACTTCGTCAAGCAGCGTCGACAGGAAATGGATCCAATCATTAATGGTTGGTCGTACGAAATATACCGCGATTCCGATGGCGACAATGTCATATCGTTTTACGACCTCGATGGTAAGCCGATAGTCTCTTATCGGGGGTCGGCCGATTTGGCAACGTGGGGATTAGAGCCAGATTTTGATGATGTGGACGAATACCAGGACGAATCACCAGATGAGCGTGCCCGGTACCAGGGGACAACATTATATCTTGAGCAAAATGCTTTGGCCAATGTGTATCTGAACCCATATGACGACGACTCATTAACTATTCTCATACAAAAATTTATGCAGAGTTACAACCGTGCTCGCTTTGCTGATTGGCAGGACCAGTTAGTAAACGGATTATTGGGCCGCAATGAGTCCAGGGCATATTTTGCGCAACTTTTCGAATCAAACATTGAAGATGTATTTGATTTTGGAGACAGCGAAGCAGCAGGGTTGGTCAGGGAGAAGTTAATATTGGCGAAGAAGGCTATTGATGACTCTTTTAACCATCTCGAAACATTCGTAAATAGATTTACGGCATACCTAGATAAGCGTGACGCCATAGATGTTCCTGAGGACAAAATTAATGAATTCCGAGAAAATCAATCACGCGATGCTGCTTTGGCTGATGCACTGTTTGCCGACCTGAACGCATCTGAGCCTATTGGCAATATAGCAGCAAACATTCTTCCTGGCCTAATGCGAGTTATGAGTGCCCCCAATATTGATCACATCGCCAATCTCCTTTATCCAGAAGACCTCCCCGGAGGGTGGGAGCACGAATTGGGTCATATTGTTGCAGGGCTTGGCGCAACACGACATGGCGACTTCGCGTCCAACTATTTAATCTGGATGCTTCACGGCTACTCTCCGAGCGGATGGTTGCTTACCAATTTCTTTAATCGAGAACAAGAACGACAGTTTAAAAATTATCCCAACGATCCAGATGTGCCCCATCTAGAGATACCACTATGGCTTGATATTTCGCCAAAAATGTTCGGATATCCAGAGAACCCACGTGCCGTTGTTGGGGAAAGTCCGCTCGCTGGCTCCAAATCCTCAACCGCTTACAATGATGGTCTTAGGGACTTTAAAAGAATTTCGGCAGACGACTACATAGATTCGTTTCCCGACTCAGGCAAGGCATGGTTATACCCGGACGGTACCATGTTGCCGATTAAAAATCATGTTGATCTTTGGCGGGAGGACATGGGTTCCCCGTTAGATACTAGATCCGACCGACCTTGGGTTGCCGTTATGGATGAGGGCCTGGTGCGGATTGACATAAGTTTTAACAACCGTGCTAGAGGGAAACCTCCCTATTCGCTTGTTGCCGATATAGGCAATCGCCAACTTACGCCTCAGCAAATCGACGCACTCCGCACAATACTCGTCCAAGGCGGAGTACCAAAAATGTTTTTCTCAGTAGGGGGAATCGACCCCGCGCGTTATTTTAAAGGCACCGTATACGTATACAATACTGGGATAGACAACCTCGGACGATTCCTACCAGCAGCACTGGCTGGATTGACCAAGGCCCCCAATTCCAGTGTCGGCAATACAAATTTCCCTGGTTCACTCAATGCGTGGAAATGGAGGCAGCAATGAAACGCCCGCTATCTTCACGCTATGACCCCAAAGCACAAGATGGCGATGGCGATAGCTTTGTCCAGGATTCAACCCCCTGGGAGCGTCCGGTATTTATTAGCCTTATACCGACCGCTACTCAGATGCCGACCAATCAGCAGTTAGCGGGCAGTAGATCAAGTACGGCCCCATCAGCTATTACGGAATTTGTGTCACCAGTTCAGCTCGGAAACAAAAATATTGTAAGTTATATTGATATACAAAACACAGATATTACCCCATTTGCTCAATCGGTCCTCCAAACGTATCTCAATCCAGACTCAAGCAAAATGGATAGGAAAAACCTCAATGGCCTGGAAATTATCGAAATAAAAGGGCTGGCTACCTTCCCCAATTATTCCCTTGTTACTGGGATTGAGGTGAGTGGCAGAACAAAACAACGATCATCGGCCCTCGTATCCATGATCCCATTTAATCAAGCTAGTGATGTTTCGATTTTTTCAATTCACATCCCAGAAGAAGCCGCTCAGTCGATCATGAAACTCGGCACTAAACCCACGACCATCATGGAGCGACTTGGCCAAGCTTCCGAGAAGACGATTAATCGAATTGATTCAACAATGGCGCTTCAGCACCTTGATATTCCAGAAACACAGACAACGGTCGACAACATTACTCAGCTGTTGCTTTCGCGCAATATCCCTAGCCATGCCCGACCATTGCTAGTTTCTTTTATTGATGATGCCCACGAAGATTTTGATAATGCTGCGGTGGCTATACCTGTCGCAAAAAGCATTTCAATTTGGGATAACCCAAATGCAAAGCGGCTGCATGCTCGCATAATTATTTTATCTCATGAAATTGGCCATTTATTGGATGTGGTGCCGAGCGGTTACTCCTCTCTTGGCGGAAACTGGAAAGCGTTTCTTGCTCAAGAGGATCTCCCTTCGCGATTCAGCCTTTCCAGGGCCTATGCCGACGCGATGGTCAAGGATTTCATTTTCAATCAATCGAGACGACTTGATAGTAGTGATTTGGAACAATATCACCTCAGTCGAATTACGCCCGAGATGACACGCGTTACAGACTACGCGACGTCATACGAGGACCAAGACGTGGGAATGCAAGAAGATTTTGCAGAAGCATTCAGTTTGTTTTTAATGTCAGAACTTTTAGGAGTATTGGGTAATAAACAAACCGGGATGGGTGAGGAGTATAATTTCGCCTCATTATTCCCAAATCGTCACAAATTCTTCAATCAGCTATTGGAGTCATTCGGTATTGAAAGTATAAATTCAATTAGTGGGAGCAAATCCACGACACGACCACGACTCATTGCTCCACGTATTAATATAAATTCACTAGATTTTCCTCAGGTTCAACACGGTAACTGGATGTCATCTGCGCCAGTAATTGGACCAGGACGAATTCTCCCCTCCCGGTTTATCGACGAAAATACATCATTGGGAGCATTGAGAGCAATGGGGCTAATGCGCCAAGACCCGTCTATGCAAAATTCAGTCGTACGATGGATGCTTGGCCTACTAACTAAACCCACTACGGGAATCGACGCGATGGATCATGCCGAATATATCGACTCATTGGACAGACTATTGGATCTAGCCCCACAAATAAATGTCGGAACAATGTTTAGGGCCTTCGACCACAACGACCCGTCAATATTGCTTGAGTCCATCAAGAATGGAAATACGGTGATGTTTAGGGCTTCTTCGGTTTCGTTTTCCCCCAACGAAGCATTTACTCAAGCCGATAGAGCAAGCCAAGCAGTGGGGCTATCAGGGACGTCAAAATCGCGACAGCGAGTACTCTTTGCTATTCCCCGCACGGCACGCGGGGTAATTTATGACGACTCCAGGGTTGATCCCGAGAAATGGAAAGACGGCCCGACCGAAGCAATAGTTAGAGGGCGATTTAAAATTTCCTCGGTAAAGAAAAAAGCCAATATCACTTTGGTCGAGTTATCCGAGCTGAATGAAGTCCATAATGATGGAGTCTCGTTTATGTACACATCGATGGACGAAAAAATTAAACCTGGATCTTTGATACGGTATAACAATAGTCTTGCTCCTGCTGCATTTTCGCCAGTCCTTGTTAGTGATGCGTCGGGCAAATACGAAAATCCGATACCCGGTAGCAAAAGTCAAACATCTGGTGAATTTTTGTTCGAGGTTGATCCCACCCGAACGGTAGTGCCCACGGATGAGCCCATGATTGATTCAATGGGTAACGCATCCGCGTCAGGCAAGGTCGTTGCCTCCTACCGCATGACAGATTTCGGCGATGCCCTGTCTTTCGGCGAAAGATCAGCTCCGGCAGGATCTAAATCCAGCACAAAGTACGCATTGGACTCTCGATTTTTGGACGAGGGAGTATTTTTGGAAGAAGACCCCAAGAGCAGAGAACGCATGTTCCGTGTATTTAATGAACTTGGCCTTGATTATGAGGCAGTAACGCAATTAGTTCGCGCAGTAATTGCCAGTAGGCGCCAGGAACTCGGGGATCGCAAATTCAAAAAAGAGATAAAAAGTGCCCTGCAGTGGTATCCACGCATCAGGAAGGGGCTGGTCACCCTGAATAAAGACCTAAACGCGCTCCAGCAAGTGTCGGGGAGAAAAAAATTCGCCAACGAAGAAATTTTCGCCATGATGGCTGCCTTG
>Ga0194116_10001105_pt1 | contig 40779 bp, 36 predicted proteins | sample TA2MahsurfametaG_4_FD_148617 | JGI IMG/M metagenome (GOLD analysis project Ga0194116, IMG submission 148617) | Freshwater microbial communities from Lake Tanganyika, Tanzania - TA2015008 Mahale S9 surface | ecosystem: Environmental > Aquatic > Freshwater > Lake | place: Tanzania: Lake... | reverse complement strand
AGGCAGCTCCACACATTGGCCATATTCGAAGCGGAGTTAACTTCGATATCTTGCGGAGATGGCTTGAGGCGAGCGGCTTAGCGGTTACTTTCGTACGGAATGTGACTGATATTGATGACAAGGTCTTACATAAAGCTACTCATGAAGCGATGCCTTGGTGGGCGGTAGCGATGAAGTATGAACGGGCCTTTGCTGATGCTTATCGCGCATTAAATGTTCTGCCTCCTACCTACGAACCGCGTGCAACCGGGCACATAACCCAGATGATTGAGTTGATGGAGACTCTGATTGCAAATGGTTCGGCATATGCGCCAGGAAATGGCGATGTTTATCTAGAGGTTCGTAAATTGAAGCGCTACCTCACGCTCTCAAACCAAAAATTAGATGATCTCCAGAGCGCGGGGGATGCAGAAGATACTTTCAAACGAGATCCAAGAGATTTCGCGTTATGGAAAGCTGCAAAACCAGGTGAACCTGCTTGGCCGACTCCATGGGGAGCCGGGCGTCCTGGTTGGCATCTTGAGTGCTCGGCAATGGCGCGCGCATATCTAGGAGATGAGTTTGATATCCATGGCGGTGGATTAGATCTGATCTTCCCGCACCATGAAAATGAAATTGCCCAATCTGAAGCGGCCGGTCAAAAGTTTGCCCGGCGTTGGATGCATAACGCTTGGGTTACAACGAGCGGTGAGAAGATGAGCAAGTCACTTGGTAATTCGCTCATCGTTACGGAAGTACTAAAGCGGGTGCGCGGAATCGAACTTCGTTGGTATCTCGGCAGCGCTCATTATCGATCGATGTTGGAGTTCTCATTTGAAGCCCTCGATGAATCCGCAACCGCATTTCGCCGGATTGAGAACTTCTTACTCCGGGTTAAAAAGTTGGAAGGCGAGATTGGTAAAGAGATTGCACCGGAGCTAAAGGCTGCTCTTGATGACGATCTTGCTGTGCCACAAGCGCTTGCACAAATTTCCGAATGGTTGCGTGCTGGAAATAGCGCGTTAAGTGAGGCCAAGACCGCGCTTTCATACGCAAAGAAGATCCGTGGAGCGCTAGATATCTTGGGTTGCGATCCCTTTGACCCAGCATTTGGTGAATCTGGCAATAAGAAGTTGGATAAGGCCGTAGATGGCTTGATTGCCTTGCTTCTTGAACAACGAGAAGCGGCCCGAGTCCGTAAGGACTTCTCAGCAGCGGATGCGATTAGAGATCGGATTGTTGCGATGGGAATCTCAATTGAAGATACACCTAATGGACCGAGATGGAGCGTGAACTAAATGGCGAAGCAACCAAAGCGACGCGCTCTTCGCGGCAGAGGGCCAACGCCAAAAGCGGAGAATCGCCCAAACCATAAGAAGTATCGCGGTGGTAAAGATTCTGAACAGAAACGAGGAGATCGCGACCGATCAGAGCGCAGAGATTCAGGCAGAGATTCAGAGCGACGCGGTTCGGGGCGTGGTGATTTTGGAAGAAAGCGCGTTGAACGTAAGCGAATTGATAGTAAGCGCGGTGATAGAAAGCGCGACTTCAGACGTGAGCCACGCGAACACCATGACACGATTGCTGGACGTAACGCGGTAGTTGAAGCGCTTCGCGCTGGAATTCCGGCCAAAGAGTTAGTTGTTGCAACTGGCGTTGATATTGATGAGCGGTTAGAGGAGAGCGTAAAGCTCGCCCAGAAGATGGGACTTGGGATCCGTGAGGTGGAGCGGCGTCAGATCGAAAATATGACTGGTATCGCCAATCACCAAGGAATCGCCCTCGTTGCAAAACCATTCCGATACTCATCCCAGAAAGAAATTTTCGCTCGCGCAAAAGAGCCCGCGCTATTTGTTGCTGTTGATGGCGTAACTGATCCACGGAATATCGGTGCGATTGCTCGAAGCGCTGCGGCATTTGGCGCAGATGGATTATTGATCCCAGAGCGACGCAACGCCCCTTTAACTGCAGCGGCCTGGAAGTCATCCGCGGGAGCTGCTGCACGGTTGCCAATCGCTCAGGTTACAAACCTAGTTCGCTCAATGCAGGACGCAAAGGAATTTGGCTGCTTTATCGTGGGGCTAGATGGGGATGCCGATACTGCGGTTGAGGCTATAGAGATAGCCGACCAGCCGCTTTACATCGTTGTTGGAAGCGAAGGGCGTGGGCTCTCAAGGTTAGTCCGCGAGAATTGCGATTTATTAATCAAGATACCGATGAGCAATACCGTTGAATCACTAAACGCTAGTGTGGCGATGTCGATTGCTCTTTACGCAGTCGACAGGAAACGGCATGCAATATAACCGTTTCATAGCGCTCGGTGACTCGATGACCGAGGGTATGTCTGATGAGGTAATCGGTGGAAGATATCGCGGCTGGGCTGATCGGGTAGCTGAAGTTGCCACTGTAAATTGGGATGGCTTCACATATGCAAATCTTGCGATTAGAGGAAAGTTAGTTGCACAGGTTGTAAATGAACAGATTCCAAAGGCGAAAAAATTAATCGAAGGAAAGTCAACGCTAGTTTCCTTTCATGCCGGCGCAAATGATGTGATCCGCCCGAAATATGACCCGATGAGAACTATTGCGACTTACAACCATGGCGTCGATGAGCTAGTTCGATCTGGTGCAACGTTGATGTTGTTCTGTGTGCTTGAGGATTCTGGTGCGACTACTCGCGCAGCCCAAGTTTGGAAAGAGCGCTTTAAAGTCTTTAATGAGAATGTGCGAAGGAGAGCCGCGGCTGTTGATGCGACTCTCTTCGACCCAAATCATGATGACTTTTGGCGTGATGAACGATTTATCCACGAAGATCGACTTCATCTAAATTCCGAGGGGCACCGTCGCGTGGCCCAAGCCGTCTTATCTCGCCTTGAACTGCCACATGATCCAGATTGGCGTACACCTCTTCCTAATGCTAAACCGATTACGACGCTAGAGAAGATTCAGATTAATCTAAATTGGTTTGGTAAATACGCCCTGCCTTGGATGGGAAGAAGGATCCGCGGAAGGTCATCTGGAGATGGCCGAGATGCGAAATATCCAACCCCGATTACCTTTGAGGCTAGAAGCTAAGTGCAGTCCAGCTCCACTTATAAACGCCGGGCTTAATCCGATACTTATCTAAAGTATCTGGACCACATGATGCTGTTCCCACTCCACGATGCGCTACATCGATCGTCACAACTGTATTTCCACACTTATTGACGAAGACATTATGCGTGGCATCAGCGAGATCAGTTGATCTCATCGGCGTAACCGTGACCATGCGCGGCTTATCTAGTTGGAAATATACGCCGTGGTTATTGCGATTTGAGATTGAGAACCAACGGACTCCAACGTGGCCACCATTTTCTTGTGGCTTCACATATGGAACATATTGGTCATAAACACTTGAAGACCAACGATGAATCTTTCCGATTGCGCGATCTGGCATGGTTTCAAATGGCCCAGTTCCAAAGTAAACAAGTTGATCTAGGTCGCCACTTAACTCAAGGTTAGTTCCAACCCGGGCAACATCATCTAGTTGCTTAGGAAGAGTCACGGTCTCGGTAACTCGGATTCCATCCACGACTGATTCAACTAATTGTTGGTGTTTAAGAGTTATGCCGGCGCTCGTTTTCCAAGTAGTGGTGATGCGAGTTGTTGCGCCCTTATGAGTAACTTGAACGTTTGAGCGACTTAGTTCACGCAAGCCCCACTTATCCCATTTTTCTGCGATGTGGCCGATTAGATCGTTATCGGTCGGCGCGCGCCAAAACGTTAACTTCGGTGCAACCTCACAACTAGGAAGAAGAATAAGACCATCTTGCGAAACAAAGTTTCTACCTTCCTTAGCCGGCTTTGCTTTTGGAAGCGGCTTAGCGGCAAGAGCGAATTGGGACCACGCAACTTCCGTTCCCATATGCGACCAAGGCTTACTTACCGAGCTCTCCAAATTGAAGTTGATGAAGCGCTCGCCAACACCATCTCCTGCCTTTAATAATTTAGCGGGAATAGTGAAAATAGCGCTCTTTCTAGCCTTTACTACCGGCAATTTCACATCTCCAGATAGAGCAACCTTTCCATTTACCGTTATCTCGTAGCGGAGTTTGAATTCACGCAGGTCGTTAAAGAACTGTTTGTTGAAGATTTCAAAGCGACCGGTTTTGAGGTTCTTGGCGCTTATCTTTACTGGAGCTGCGATGTATTTAAACTCTTGGAGAGCTGGCTTCGGCGAGCGATCTGGGAAGAACATTCCATCACAAACGAAATTTCCATCATGCTTAACTTCACCGTAATCACCACCGTAAGCGGCGCGGATGGTTCCATCCTCGAGGCGTTGATCTAATCCGTGATCCCACATCTCCCAGATAAAGCCACCTTGAAGTCCCTTAAGCGAATGCACTGCATCCCAATATTCAGCAATCGTGCCATTGCTATTTCCCATTGCATGCGAGTACTCGCATATGATTAGCGGACGAGTTGCTTTCTTTGACTTTGCATAAGAGATGATTGCGGAGATTTCTGGATACATCGGACAGACAACATCGGTTAAGCCATGGTTGATAGTCCAATTACCACGGATTGCGCCTTCATAGTGAAGTGGGCGAGTTGGATCAAAGAAGCGGGCATATTGGGCGGCCGCACGATGATTTAAACCGGCGCCTGACTCATTACCGAGTGACCATAGAACAACTGATGGGTGATGGATATCGCGTTGAATCATCCGCGCGACCCGGTCGACCCATGCGTTTAGATATTTCTGGTCATTACAAAGCGTATTTTGGAATGCATGTGACTCGATATTTGCTTCACCAACTACATAAAAACCAAGCTCATCACATAGATCTAAGAATGCTGGATCGTTTGGATAGTGAGAGGTGCGGACAGCGTTGAAGTTCCATCGCTTTAACTCCAACAGATCCTGACGCATCAAATCTCTAGTTAGTACTCGCCCGGTCTCTCGATTGAAATCATGGCGATTAATTCCGTAGAAGATGACCGGCTGGCCATTTACCAAGAGCTCATTGCCCTTGATTTCTACCCTTCTAAAGCCGATTTTCTGGGTGGTTATCTCAATTACTTGGCCGGAAGGATCGACTAATTCATACTCAACGTCGTAGAGAGTGGGGGATTCAGCGCTCCAAGGCGCGATATTTGGAACCTTGATAGTGAACTCAAGAGGTCCTGGGATGATGTTTTCAGTAGCAAGAAAGGCTTCAAACTTTGCCTTAGGCATGCTCCCATCCCAATATGTGCCAAGAAAATAGTCAGCGCCAGCCTTTAGTTCTTCTGCGCTCTTTTCGGTCCATTGCGGAGCTTTCTTGCTTATGACCGGCGCAACTTCACTTGCTCCCTTTACGCCCATTACTTTGACACGGAGCTTGTAGTTAGCGATCGAAGCATCATTGATTGAATTGATATGGGCGCGGACGTGAAGTGTGCCGGTCTTGTTATCGGTCAAGAGCCCAGGCGTTGGGTAGAGACGCTCGATAAATACTTCTTCAGTTGCATAGAGTTTTACCGAACGGGTGATTCCACCATGCCACCATTGATCTTGATCTTCAATAAAAGTCGCATCTGACCACTTAATTACTTTGATTTGAATTCGATTAGAGCCGTTATTTAAGAAGTTTGTAATATCGAACTCGGCTGCTAAGCGTGAGTCTTTAGCCACTCCTACTTCATTACCATTTATCGAAAGAATCGCGACAGATTCAAACCCACCAATTGATAGAACTACTCGCTTGTTCTTCCAAGTATTCGGTAGCGAGAACTCGCGCTCATAAATTCCGGTTGGGTTCTCTTCAGGTACAAATGGTGGAAGTTGCTCAAATGGCATTTGGACATTTGTGTAGATGGGCTTATCGCCAAATGATTGCTCGCCATTAATCATCGTCCAAAGACCAGGGACGGGAATTGTTTGCCAACGCTTACTTGGCTCTTGATCGGGGCGGTCTAGTAGCTGAAAGTTCCAATCACCATCAAGCGAGATCGACATCAAGTGACCGATATTGAGCATCGGGAGGCGATTTATTGAGGTGGTCTCGGGGCTAATCCAGACTGGAGTTTTCACGAGGAGAATCTATCGGTCAGAGTTTTGCGTACTGCCTGACATAATTGGTGACTGCATCACGCCTCCCTAGCTCAGTGGTAGAGCATCCGCCTTGTAAGCGGAAGGTCGTCAGTTCAATCCTGACGGGGGGCTCCAGGTACCTTAACCCCATGAGACGCCTTGCGCATCTATTGATTTCCCTGTTTTTACTTACGGGCTGTGCAAGTGGCTCCGAGAATTCAAACGGAGCGCTCAGCTCGCAAGACATCATGTTTGCAGAGATGATGATTCCACATCACGAACAAGCACTTGAGATGTCAGAGCTTGCATTTACAAATACAACTAATCCTGATGTTTTAGCGCTCGCCGAACAGATAAGTAGTGCACAAGAGCCAGAAATCGAGTTGATGAAGAGTTGGCCAGGCGTTGATGCGATGGGCCATGCCGGCCATACGATGGCGGGAATGCTCGATGAAAATGAGATGGAGATGCTCCGCGTCTCAACGGGTGCAGATTTCGATCGACTTTTCTTAGAGGGAATGATTAAGCATCATGAGGGCGCGATCGATATGGCCGAGAAGATCATCGATTCTGCGAATCAAGAAGTCGCAAAGTTAGGTAGTTCGATACTCGCGTCACAGGAAGCTGAGATCCAAGCCATGAAGGCGCTTCTAGGTAAGTGAATAACTGTACGTGAACTCCGAAAAGCTAACTCTTAGTTACGAGGGCTTTGGCCTTGCAATTCGCGAGCTAGCGCAATTAATTGCAGATTCTGGATACAAACCTGATGCCATTCTCTCCATTGCACGTGGTGGTTTTCTTATCGGTGGCGCCCTCGGTTATGCGCTCGGAGTCAAGAACACCCTTGCCATGAGCGTTGAGTTCTATACCGGCGAGAATCAGCGCCTCCCAGTTCCAGTAGTCCTTCCGCCAATCCCTAAAGTCTCCGATTTCCAAGGTTTATCGATACTTATTGCAGATGATGTTGCCGATACTGGGGAGACGTTGAAGCTAGTTCAAGAATTTGTAGCTCCGCATGTGCGGCAAGCGCGTTCCGCAGTTCTTTATGAGAAGCCACATTCGGTTATCAAGCCCGATTACTCGTGGCAGAAGACCGATAAGTGGATCAACTTTCCTTGGTCTACTTTGCCTTCCGTTTCACCAAATTCTTGATGTAATCCGGAATCGGGAGATGCTTCGCATTCTCATTTGTAATCGGCTCGCCATAGCTATTCTCGATTGGGATATACCCCGCCCAAATTGGAAGTGATTTATCCTCCTCATCATCTAAAGCTTCACCACTTCGCTTCTTTGCAGTCACATCATCAAGAGTTAACTCAACCATCATCGTTTGAGCGAATTCCTTCTTTGTCTGTTCGCGCCCTGCATCCCAAAGCCCTGGAATCAAACGCTCAGAAACAGCATATAGCGCCTTCTCTTTAGCCTCGCCCTCAAGGACTTTTGGAATACCGAATGCCATGACTGAGCGATAGTTCATTGAGGAATTAAATGGGGAGCGGGCTGAGACGATTCCATCGAGAAGCGTCACCGTCGCACAGATTTGAACGCCGGACTTCAAAGCCATGAACATCCTTGATCCGGTAGAGCCATGAAAGAGAATGCGATTTCCATCGCGGCCATAGGCAACGGGAATAACTACCGGTTCTTTCGACTCAGGATCAACAAACCCAACATGAGCGACCATTCCTTCATCGAGGATCGAGTAGATCTCATCGAGTTCTTCAACGCTGCGATGTGGCTTTCGCTTTATCTCGCGCTTCTGTTCGCTCATTAGTCGAGAGTAGTAGATTTTGGAGGTGGCCGAAAACCGTGACTTTGACGTGCTGGTTGTTGGCTCTGGTTTTGGCGGTTCGGTAGCGGCGCTGCGATTAACAGAAAAAGGCTATCGAGTAGCTGTCCTTGAAGCGGGGCGAAGATTTACGGAGCGAGATTTTCCGAAGACTTCCTGGAGATTATCTAGATTTTTATTTATGCCACGACTTGGTTTACGTGGAATCCAGAGAATTCACGCCCTTCCTGATGTTCTAGTGCTTGCTGGCGCTGGAGTTGGCGGCGGTTCACTTGTTTACGCAAATACTCTCTATCAACCTCCCGATTCATATTTTGAAGATTCCCAATGGCGCCACATAACGGATTGGAAATCTGAATTACTTCCTTGGTATGACCAAGCCTCAAGAATGTTAGGAGTTGCAAAGAATCCTTACTTCTCACCATCTGATCAAGCGATGAAAGATGTCGCTGAAGAGATGGGAGTTGGCAATACTTTCAAAATGGCGCCACTTGGTGTGCACTTTGGAAAAGGTCCGGGAGTTATAGAAAAAGATCCTTACTTTGGTGGCGTTGGGCCAGATCGCCATGGCTGCCAACAATGTGGCGCTTGTATGACTGGTTGTCGCTTTAATGCAAAGAACACGCTTCCAAAAAATTATTTGGGTCTTGCTGAAAGCGCCGGCGCAAAAGTCTTCCCAGAGCACACCGTTGAATCTATTGAAGAGCTACCAAGTGGTGGTTGGAAGATAACGGCGCGAAAGAGCAGCGCCTGGTTTGGCGGAAAGCGAACTTTTACTGCGGGCGAGGTAGTTGTAGCGGCGGGTACCTATAACACCCAGAAACTTCTTCATAAGATGAAGGGCTCAAAGAAGTTAGCAAAACTATCTCCAGCGCTCGGAAAGTTATCGAGAACTAATTCTGAATCGCTAGTTGGCGCGGTTATGCCTCATGGTGGAGAGATTGATTTCTCACAAGGCGCCGCAATTACTTCCTCATTCTTCCCAGATGAGCACACACATGTTGAGCCGGTTCGGTATGGCAAAGGCTCAAATTTCATGGGGTTATTACAGACCGTAATGACCGATGGTCATTCAGCGAAAGTTCGCCGTCGCCAATGGGCTAAAACCCTAATTACGAAACCTTCGATGGTTGCCAAGATCTTGGATGTTAGAAAATGGAGCGAGCGGACTGTGATTGCCCTTGTTATGCAGAACGTTGATTCATCAATACCAGTTCGAGGTAAGCGAGGAATCTTCGGTTGGCGATTGACTTCTAAGAACGATAGCGAACATCCCAATGCAACGTATATCCCGGCCGCAAATGAAGTAGTGCGAAAAATTGCTAAGAACTATGGCGGAACTCCTGGCGGGCATATTGGAGATTTAGTTAGCGCGCCATTTACGGCTCACTTTGTTGGTGGTTGTGTGATTAGTGATGATCCAAACAAGGGAGTGATTGATCCCTACCACCGAGTTTGGAATTATCCAACGCTTCATGTTGTCGATGGCGCAAGCGTGACCGCAAACCTCGGCGTTAATCCATCACTAACAATTACTGCCCAAGCAGAGCGCGCTTTCTCACTTTGGCCAAATAAAGGCGAGAGCGATCCACGCCCGCCACAAGGAATTGGATATAGAAAAATCGAGTGGGTACGACCTAACTCACCATTTGTTCCAGAACATGCACTCGGTGCGTTAAGAGTTAATTAATGTCCATGATGTGGCGATTGCCGCGATCAAAAGTTAGGTAATTCCAGGTCCAATCCGCCATCGTGCCGATCTTGTTGCGGCCACCCAATAGATAGAAGAGGTGGAGCCATAACCAGGCATACCAAGCGGGAATTCCAGCGAGCTTTAGCGGGCCAACTTCAACGACGGCCTTATGGCGTCCGATGGTGGCCATCGATCCTTTATCGCGATACTTAAAAGGCAGTAGTGGTTTTTTGGTGATTAAGTTTGCGATTTGAAGTTTTAGATGGCGACCTTGTTGCATCGCAACCGGAGCAACCATTGGCAGGAATCGGCCATCTTTACCTTTAGCCCCTGAGATATCGCCGATTGCAAAGATGTGTGGGTAGTTAGTTACTTGAAGAGTTTCATCGACTGCAATTCGACCGTTTTCAATTGGGAGATTAAGTTTCTTCATAACTGGTTCGCCGGTTACACCGGCCGCCCAGATCGTGACTTCAGAAGCTAGCTTGGTTTTATCACCAAGGATAATTTCGTGCGGCTTTACTTCTTTAACTGATGTGTTTACCAAAACTTTTACATCTAACTTCTCGAGGTCTTTCTTAGTCCGACTTGAAAGAAGTGGTGAGAATGAGGGAAGAATTCTTGGCCCAGCTTCCACCAGGTTTACTTGTATGTTCTTAGCAGCAGATGCAAAATCAGATTTAAGTGGACCCTTCTTTAGCTCAGCGATTGCGCCGGCCATTTCAACTCCAGTTGGACCACCGCCAACAACGGTGATTGATAACTTCGTGTCATCTTCAAAGCGACAGAGATCCTCAAAGCGACGCAAAATTGAGGAGCGAATCTCAAGGGCTTCCGAAACGCTCTTCATGCCGAGAGCATTTTCAGCGACGCCTTTAACTCCAAAATCATTTGTGGCAGAACCGAGCGCAACTACTAAGTAATCAAAGTCAAGAACCTCACTCGAATCTAATTTCACTGATTTGTTCTTATGATCGATAGTGATTGGTGAGCCCATGCGGAATTTGATCTTGGTCTTGCGGAGCGCGCCTCGAATCGGGTGAGCAATGTGGTCAGCAGCAAGACCAGCGGTTGAGACTTGGTAGAGAAGTGGCAAAAAGGTCTGGAAGTTGTGGCGATCGACGAGAGTCACATCTGCGATGGAATCGAGGGCTTTAGCCGCTGTTAAACCGCCAAAGCCAGCGCCCAATACAACTACCTTTGGCCGAGACATAGAGGAAAGTCTAGTGTTGAACCATGAATAACTCTCGCCGGATACTCGTAACTGGAGCTTCTGGTTACGTAGGTGGTCGATTAGTGCGTGCGCTATTAAATGAAGGTTTGAAGGTAAGAGTTTCGGTTCGGGATGAGAAGAAGATTTCCGGCCAGATTTGGGTAAATGAAGTTGAAGTCTCCGTAGGAAATGCAACTAATTTCGATGAGATGAAGAGCGCACTTGATGGTGTGCACACAGCTTTCTATCTGCTTCACTCAATTGGCGTTGGAGCAGATTTTGATGAACTCGAAGCAAAGATGGCGCGAAACTTTGCTAAAGCAGCTGAAGCTTCTGGCGTAAAGCAGATTGTTTATCTTGGTGGAATTGCTAACGACCAAAAACAAAGTAAGCATCTAGCTTCGCGTGCCCGAACTGGGGTAGAGCTAAGTTCAACATCGGTACCGGTACTTGAGCTTCGAGCTGGAATCGTGATCGGTTCGGGTTCAGCATCCTTTGAGATGCTCCGTCACTTAACGCATCGTCTTCCGATTATGACAACGCCAAAGTGGGTTTCTAATCGCACGCATCCAATCGCAGTACGTGATGTGCTCTGGTATCTAGCTAACGCGGCAAAATTGGAAAATCCGGTAAGTGGAATCTTTGATATCGGTGGACCAGAGATTCTTTCTTACGCCGACATGATGCAGAAATTCGCTAAGTGTTCAGGCTTGAGAAGACGTTGGATTATCAGAGTCCCAGTCCTTACTCCGAAGTTGTCATCCCTCTGGATTGGTTTTGTTACCCCAGTCCCGACTCGATTGGCTCGGCCGCTAATTGGCTCGCTAATAAATGAAACTGTTGCAGATCCTAAGAAGAGCATCGATGCGATTATTCCTAAGCCCCCCGAAGGGCTCATTGATGTAACTACCGCGATAAACCTCGCCCTTTCGCGTACAACTAGTAACCAAGTTGAGACGCGTTGGTCTGATGCCACCGCAATCACCGCGCCGTGGCAGAAAGCCCAGAGCGATCCGGATTGGGCTGGTGAAATCACTCATCGCGATAAGCGAGATGTATTAACTGATGCGCCAATCGATTGCGTTTGGAAATCCATCGAGCAGATTGGCGGTGAAACCGGTTGGTATGGCGCCGATTTCCTCTGGTGGGCGCGAGGGGTACTCGATCGCATTGTTGGTGGCGTTGGCCTTCGGCGCGGAAGACGCGATCCAAAATTCTTAAGAGTCGGGGATGGATTGGATTTTTGGAGAGTTGAAGCAATCGATAAAGAAAGAGTCTTGAGACTTTATGCCGAGATGATTCTCCCGGGTAAGGCGTGGCTTGAGTTTCGGATTGCACCCGAAGATGGAAAGGTGCGGATAACTCAAGAAGCGACATTCTCACCGCGTGGACTTGGTGGCCAGCTCTATTGGTACTTCGTACTTCCACTACATGCCTTTGTATTTCCAACAATGCTCCGTAACATTGTGAGAAGTTCAAAGCGAAAGGCGCTATTCGGGGATGCATGAGTTTGATGAAGAGATTGATGCTCTAGCGGCAAAGATCCTCGAGTATTCGCTAATCCGATTAAAGAAAGATCCACCCCTTGATGGACCTTGGACCTACGATGAGTTGTACGCAGAAGTCGGCGAGACAATTACTGAAAGCGGTCTTGGTGGCGAGAAGGCGCTTGATTTATTTAAACATGTATTAGCCCAAGCTTGTATCTCAACAGATCATCCACGGAACTTGGCCTTCATTCCTTCAGCTCCTACAGAATCTTCGAACTTGTTTGATTTAGTTGTCGGCGCCTCATCGCTTTATGGCGGATCGTGGATGGAGGGCGCTGGCGCGGTCTTTGCCGAGAATCAAGCGCTTCGATGGTTAAGTGATTTAGCCGGTTTCCCAACAACTTCAGGCGGAGTCTTTGTCCAAGGTGGAACCGTCGGAAATCTATCTGCGCTCGTTGCAGCAAGATATGAAGCCCGAATTAAGCATCCAGAAACTAGTAAATGGGTAATTGCTTGTAGCGACCAAGCCCATTCATCGATAAAGAGCGCCGCAAGCGTTATGGATGTAGAAGTTCTAACCATCAAGTGCGATAGCAACCATAGGCTTCAAGGCGCCACAGTTGCTAGTGAGATTGATGAATTTCATCGAAAGAATACAACTAAACGAGTCTTTGCGGTAGTGGCTACTGCGGGAACTACGAATTTGGGAATCATCGATGATTTAAAGGGGATTGGTAAAGCGGCTAAGGAGCGCGGTGTTTGGTATCACGTTGATGGCGCATATGGGCTAGCAGCGCTTGCTTCACCAAAGACTAAACACTTGTTTGCGGGCGTCGAACTAGCTGATTCATTTATCGTTGATCCACATAAGTGGTTGTTTGCACCATTTGATGCCTGCGCACTCATTTATCGCAATCCGGAGATCGCTCGCGCTGCGCATACCCAACATGCTGGTTATTTAGAGGCTCTTGAAAGTGGTGAGTGGAATCCGTCCGATTATGCAATTCATTTAACGCGACGGGTTCGTGGACTTCCATTTTGGTTCTCACTTGCTGCACATGGCAAGAAGAAATATGCCGAAGCGATGGATAAGACGATGGAAGTTGCGCGCGAAAGCGCTGAGTTAATTAAGGAGCATCCAAATCTTGACCTCTTGATGGAGCCAGAGTTATCAATCGTTGCCTTCACTAGAAAAGGTTGGGAAGCGCCGGACTATAAAAAGTGGAGCGATAAGTTATTAAATGACCAGATCGGATTTGTGACTCCATCGACACATGAAGGAAAACCAATCCTCCGATTTGCAATCGTTAATCCCTGGACATCACTTACCGATATAAAGGTAATTCTCGCTACCCTCTAAATCCCACACTTTTGCCGACTCTCTAGTTGAATTACCCCCCATGGAAGAGCTAAGACTTGAGACTTCGGCTGCCCTGAGCGACCTTGAGGTCCGCATCCTGGATTTTGAACGGCAATGGTGGCGTTATGCCGGGGCAAAAGAGACCGGAATTAAAGAACAATTCAACCTCTCCGCTCGCGAGTACTACGAGCTCCTTAACAACCTGATTGACCGCGAGGATGCCCTCGCCGCATCACCGCTTCTCATCAAGCGCCTTCGCCGCCTGCGTGAAGCAAGGCTCCAAAGACGTACTAGTTAACTAGCGAGAGTTTGCTCCGCCAATTAGCAAGCACTCGTGAACTCTCGGTCTTTAAAACACTCTCTAACATTTCTGCATAGATATCTCGAAAATCAGTTGTGACTGCTAAGTCATCATCTTTCAAATTATTTAGAGATGGTTGTTCTCCATGGAAGCCACCCTTTACCTTTTCGCCGAGTAAAAATACTGGTCCGGAAGTGCCGTGATCGGTTCCTTGTGAAGCATTCGCTCTCACGCGTCGACCAAATTCACTGTAAACCAAGACAGTGACATCTTTACTGCGATTGGTCGAACGCATTTGAGACATGAATTTCGAGAGCGAACTAGAGACTGCTCCTAGTAGAAGAGATTGAGCGGTGTTCTCATCGGCATGAGTGTCAAAGCCGCCAAGAGATACCGACCACACTTTGGTTGGTGAACCCGCAGCAATTAATTTAGCGACGATTTCTAATTGGGCCGAGAGATTCGAATCACCCCCAGCATTACCGCCCACCAATGTTGGCAAATCACTGGCAGGTGGCGCTGGATCTTTCAAAATAGGCGTTACTTCACCGGAAACTTCGAACAAGTTTCGCATACTTCTTGCGGCCATAGCCGTGAGGCGATCATCTTGCGGACTAGTAATCGATAGCTTTGCACAGTCACTCGCAAGTGAGCCGCCAGGGACCTTAAGGCCCCCAAGTGGTAGAACTGAACCCGAACGTCGATTTCCTGCCAATAATGGTGGCAGCACGGAACCAAGGCTTATTGCTAACAACGGATCTTCAGGTTGTGATTCAACCCAACGACCTAACCAACCACTCTTACTTGCATTCAGTTCTGCGCTTTGCCAAATCGCCATGGATGAGAAGTGAGAACGATCCGGATTTGGGTATCCGGTGCCGCGGACAATTGCAAGTTGCCCTTTATCCCAGAGCGATTTAAAACCAGTCATTGCACCATTTAGCGCGAGGCCATCACCAATTGGAATTACCTGATTATCTTTGTAAGCAAGTTGTGGCCTAAGTGTGTGATAAACAGAATCTTGAAATGGAACGACGGTGTTTAGTCCATCGTTTCCACCATAAAGAGTAACGACCACAAGAATTGGTGTGCCTAGAGGAAGCGGACGCGAAATTGCAGCGTTGGCAATCTCTTCAATTGAGAGCGTGTGTGCAGCAGTTGCCACCGCACCGGCGCCTGTCATCTGGATGAATCTGCGACGAGTTATCGTGTCCATTGCTTCCCTCCAATTGTGCGGTTATTCATGCGTTGACCAGATATTCCGGACTACAAACTGCCAGGACTGCTAACCGTTCTGGATCGCGAAGCGCTCCAGAGAAGGCCTGTCTTGTTCGCTCGCTCCAGCTGCTAACACCCAACCAATTTGCCAAACCTTCAATTCGTGAAGCTTGTGGGAGGGCGCTTATTGGGGAGAGATCAGCCCGCTTCATCAAGTACTGTGCCGCAGAAATACGAGTCTGGGTAGATGCAGCTGAAAGCCAGGCTTCATCCGCCGGCCAACCACCTACATTTGGCGGATAGAAAGGTCGTTGCCCAAGGCCATTCAGAAGATTAATCAAGTAGTCAGGGCGTTCGAATTTTGATGGCGTTATCTTGGTGGCACGGAGTATTGCTATGAGCCACTCCAAGGGTGAGCGCACCTGCGAGAAGTTTGGGTTTTGCAATGCAGAATCTCGAACTAACGCTCCCATTGTGCTTGCAATTTCTCGCGCTGTGAAAGCACTTTCAATATTCGAATTCATGGGTAAATCCGTGGCAGAAGTAATAAATCGGTACCAGAGTCGCTCTGGGATAAATCGCTGACAATTTCGCTGAGAAACCAGATAATCGGTTAGCGAGAGCGCATTAAAGTTTCCGCTAGTTCCCAGGAAAGAGATAGAACCAGTGTACGACTGTCTGAGATTACTTGTAACTACGCCAGAACTCTTTTTGACCTTGTAACCGGTAAGTGCTTTTGCAGTTTCTTTTACATCGGCTTCGCTATAGCGATTAACTCCTAAGATAAATAACTCCATCAATTCTCGGGAGAGATTCTCATTTGGGGCAGCAGCAGTATTTTTCTGTCCATCTAGCCAAAAAATTAGCGCTCCATCAAGCACCATTTCTTTAGCCATTGCTCGGAAATTGCCGATTGCATGTTGTCTAAGTTTGTTTACATGTTCAAACATGACGAGTGGCTCATCAACTTTTGCGTACGATGTGGCCCAATGTCCATGCCAGAACCAAGTCATTCGCTCGAGGAGTGGGTTATCAAGTGTGACCATTTGATCTAGCCACCAGAGAGTCATCGTCCGAAGTTGAAATCTTTTCTTATCGACGTAGTCGAGAATTTCTGGCGTGTTCGGTCTCGGCTGTACTCCTAAATCGAAAAGCCCCAGAGACTGAGCTTGGGTTTCAGAATAAGTTGCGGGGGGATTAAGTAATTGTGCGCTCGCTCGGTCAAAACCTAAACTGAGTAATTTCTCAAACTCGCCTGGTTTTGGCCCAAACCCGACCCGATGAATGAGGCGAGAGATTGCGCGTCGTTCCACCAGATTCACTCCACCAAGGTAAGGGCTATGGCTCATGGCTGGGTGAATTCGGCCTAAATGTTTGCTGACTATGGCCCGGCCCGAGGGTGCGTCGGGGTCGCCGACGCGAACCGTCTCGCCTGCGCTCGACAACGTTCGCTTACGGCTCCCCGCTCCGAACCTGATTTGAGGGAGGGATAACGCTGATTTGAGGGCTGGAATAAGTCGCCCTAGGCTTGGCGTTAGCACTCGCCGGGCGAGAGTGATAAGTCGCCCGAACCACCTCTAGTAACAGGGAGTTAAAAGCTATGGCAAAGATGATTGCCTTTAATGAAGAAGCGCGCCGCGGACTTGAGCGCGGAATGAATACCTTGGCTGATGCCGTGAAGGTAACCCTTGGACCAAGGGGCCGAAATGTAGTTCTAGAGAAGAAGTGGGGCGCACCCACAATCACAAACGATGGCGTATCAATCGCTAAGGAAATCGAACTAGATGATCCTTGGGAGAAGATCGGCGCCGAGCTTGTAAAGGAAGTAGCTAAGAAGACCGATGATGTCGCTGGTGATGGAACAACTACCGCGACCGTTCTAGCTCAAGCTCTCGTTCGCGAAGGACTTCGCAACGTAGCCGCTGGTTCAAATCCGATGTCGCTTAAGCGCGGAATTGAAAAGGCAGTCGATGCAATCTCCGCTGAATTGTCCTCGATGGCAAAGCCAGTTGAGACGAAGGAACAGATCTCCGCAACTGCTTCGATCTCTGCAGCTGATTCAACAATCGGCGAGATCATCGCAGAAGCGATGGACAAGGTTGGAAAAGAAGGCGTAATCACCGTTGAAGAGAGCAATACATTCGGACTCGAGCTAGAGCTCACCGAAGGTATGCGCTTTGATAAGGGTTACATCTCTCCATACATGGTTACTGATACCGAGAGAATGGAAGCCGTTCTCGAAGATCCATACATCCTGATTGCGAATTCAAAGATTGCAAATATCAAAGATCTTGTTCCGCTACTTGAGAAGGTAATGCAGGGCGGTAAGCCACTTGCAATCATCGCTGAAGATGTCGAGGGAGAGGCACTTGCAACTCTCGTCGTAAATAAGATCCGCGGAACTTTCCGTTCCGTTGCGGTAAAGGCCCCAGGTTTTGGTGATCGTCGTAAGGCGATGCTTCAAGATATGGCGATTCTTACTGGCGCAACTGTTGTTTCTGAGGAAGTCGGTTTGAAGCTTGATGCCACAACCCTTGATTTATTGGGTAAGGCTCGCAAGGTTGTAGTCACTAAGGATGAGACCACAATCGTGGAGGGCGCTGGCGATGACGAGATGATTAAGGGTCGCGTCAACCAGATCCGCGCTGAAATTGAGAAGAGCGATTCAGATTACGACCGCGAGAAGCTCCAAGAGCGTCTTGCCAAGCTCGCCGGTGGCGTTGCCGTTATCAAGGCAGGCGCTGCGACTGAAGTTGAGTTAAAGGAGCGCAAGCACCGGATTGAAGACGCTGTCCGTAATGCAAAGGCTGCTGTTGAAGAAGGAATCGTTGCCGGTGGTGGCGTTGCACTTCTACAAGCATCAAAGAAGGCCTTCGGTAAGTTGAAGCTAAGTGGCGATGAAGCAACTGGAGCGAAGATTGTTGAATACGCAGTCGAAGCGCCGTTGAAGCAGATCGCTGTTAATGCTGGCCTTGAAGGTGGAGTTGTTGTTGAGAAAGTTCGTCACCTTGAAGCTGGCCATGGATTAAATGCAGCAAGCGGTGAGTACGTCGACATGATCAAGACGGGAATCATCGATCCTGCAAAGGTCACACGTTCTGCTCTTCAGAACGCGGCCTCAATTGCGGCGCTCTTCCTCACAACTGAGGCGGTAATCGCAGATAAGCCAGAACCTAAGCCAGCAATGCCTGCAGCACCTGGCGGCGGAGATATGGACTTCTAGAAAGACAGTTAGAATCGGCTTCATGTCCCGCAAGAAGTCGAAGAATTCTCAAGCAAGTAGCGGCGTCGATAACTTCGGCGCCGCTGAACTTGCTCGTAGCGCGGCGATTGAAGATTCAAAGAACGAAAAATTTGTTGGTTCACTTCTCTCGGTTGATACCGATGATGACCATATTGCCACTTATCTCTTCGAAGCATTTCTCCCAGGTTATGTTGATTGGCGTTGGGCGGTCACGGTCGCAAAGGTCGATGAAGATAGCCCTGCGACTGTCTGTGATGTCGTACTACTTCCAGGACCTGACTCACTTCGCGCTCCAGAATGGATTCCATATAGCGCTCGAGTTACTAAAGAAGATGTCTCCGCCGGAACAATCGTTCCAACTGAAGTTGATGATGCGCGCTTAGTTCCTGCATCTGCCGTACTACCTGGCGATGAAGATTTAGATTTACATGAACTATTTGAATTAGGCGCCGGAAGATTGCGCGTTCTTTCTGTTGAGGGGCGCGATCAAGCAGTAAAGCGTTGGATTGAAGGGGACCGCGGACCAAATACAGATATCGCCCGCTGGGCGCCAAAGAACTGTGGAACTTGTGGTTTCTATCTTCCGATTAGCGGCTCGCTCCGCCAAGCCTTCGGCGCATGCGCCAATGCGATCTCGCCTGAGGATGCGCGTGTGGTCTCTGTAAATCATGGGTGCGGCGCTCACTCCGAGGCGATAAACTAGCCCCCTGTCCGCAAAGCGCGGCGCACACGACACCAAAATAGTTTTTAGTTGAAGGAGGCTCCCCTCATGCCAACCGGTCGCGTCAAGTGGTTTAGCCTCGAAAAAGGTTTTGGTTTCATCTCATCTGATGAAGGTGAAGATGTTTATATCGCCGCCTCAGCGCTTCCTGATGGCGTCACAACTCTAAAACCAGGAACTAAGTTGGAGTTTGGCGTTGCTGAGGGACGTAAAGGTCCACAAGCTCTCTCGGTAAGAGTTGTCGAAGCGCCACCATCCCTTGCTGCATCAAAATCTGGCGCCGAGGATCTCGCGGTAATCATCGAAGAATCTATCAAGATGCTAGATCGCGTTGGAAATGGCCTACGCCATGGCCGTTATCCAAGTGAAACTGAAGCTGCTCGAGTAGCAAAGGTTTTGCGCGGAATCGCACAAGAAATCGAGGGTTAATTTCCTTCGCGCTTAGCGCGCCGTTTTGTGTAAGTGATTCCGATAAATCCAAGGGTGATTCCTAGTACACAAGCAAGAATTACTTTTGCCATTGCATTTGCGATGATTGCAATCACAAGCGCAATCGTCCAAAGAATAATTCCGATGATGATGACTGGAATCGCGCTGCGCATATCGTGAAGCATACTAGACTCGCTTTGTGAGTACGTTGCGATCTTTCCGTCATCGCAACTTCCGAATCCTTTTCGCCGCAAACTTCGTATCAAATATCGGAACCTGGGCACAAGGCGTCGCCCAAGCTTGGTTGATCCTCGAGCTAACTAATAGCGGCTCCTATCTAGGAATCGTAACGGCGCTGCAATTCGCCCCAACCCTTTTCTTTAGTATCTCCGGTGGCAAGATCGCGGATAAATTCAATAAACGAAAAGTCTTACTTCTAACAAACTTAATTGGCGCCACATCAGCGCTCTCGGTTGGAACTTTGGTGCTCCTAGATCAGATTCAAATCTGGCATGTGATGTTCTTTGCCTTTCTCCTTGGAATGGGTAACGCTATCGATGCCCCTACCCGCCAGAGCTTTAATATCGAAGTAGTAGGTAAAGAAGATCTTCCAAATGCGGTTGGGTTGAATTCAACGAATTTCAATATTGGTAGGTTGCTAGGTCCTGGTCTATCCGGAGTTCTGATTGCGGCTTATGGAACGGGATTCTCATTTATTCTCAATGGAATTTCATACCTAGGCGTGATGATTGCGCTACTAAATATAAGAGAGCGCGAGTTATTCATTGAAGTCCATGAACGAAGCTCGACCAAGATTCGCCAGGCATTTAAGTATGTAGCGGCTCGCCCCGACATAATTGCTGTGATGCTCACCGTCTTCTTTGCTACTAGCTTTGGATTGAACTTCAATATATTCAACACGATGATGGCTACGGCCGTTTTTGATAAGAGCGCGGCGGAGTACGGATTATTAGGAAGTATTTTGGCGATTGGCTCACTAAGCGGAGCGATTGTTTCGGCTCGCCTTGAGAAGAAGCGTGATCCAAGGTTCGTCATGCGCGGTGCGATGCTCTTCAGCCTCGTACTGGTTATCTCTTCCTTTGCTCCTAACTACATTACATATGCGATCTTGCTACCGATCATTGGATTTATTGCACTTGTTACATTTATTGCAGCAAATACGATGGTGCAACTTCGAACTGACTCAGCAATCCGTGGCCGTGTTATGGGTATTTACCTAACGGTATTCCTAGGCGGAACTCCGATTGTTTCGCCATTTATAGGTTGGATGACCCAAGAGTTGGGAACGCGGATCACGATAAGTATCTGTGGCGCGATTGCTTTTACCGCTGCTGCAATAACTTATGCAAAATTTAAAGATAGAGGCGATGCCCCAGAAAGCGTTCTAGTTAGCGATGTATTAGAGGCCGCTTACGAGGACAAGAAGGATTAATCCAAAGAGGATCACAAGCGTTACGGTCCTGCGGAACTTGTAGTTCATTTTGCTTCTTTCAAAAGGCTCTTGACGGGAACTGCCAAAACTATAGCGAAGGCGGAAGCCATAAAGATAGGAACAATCAAGAAGGCCTTAACAATTCCGAGTTCATCTGCGATAGCGCCCAAGAGAAATGGCGAGCCTGCGATAGCTATACCGGCGGCAAGAGATGCATATCCCATTGCCAGATCCTCTTTACCGCCGCTGAATCGGAGTAAGCGATTGGTAGAGAGTATGAACTGCATCGAGGTACCAACTCCGGCAATGAGTAGCGATACTAAAGAAAATAGGGGAGCTCTTGAGCTCCAGAGCAGAAGAAATCCAATTAGTTGAAGGATAAGAAATAGCTTTAATCTAAAGTCGACCGTTCTATTTGGTGCAACGTACGCGCCAAACCAACGTCCCAAGAACATCCCTAATGGGAATGCCAACATCAGAGTGGTGGCAAGCGCGGGATCTATTCCTGTTCGCTCTCGAATCAGCGCAGCCGACCAGAAGATGATTGCAAATTCGCTACCGATGGCGAACACAAGACCAACCCAGGCAAACCAGTAGTACTTTGGAAGCGGGCCGCGTTGATGTCCATCTACATCCGGGATGTGCTCGGGAGTATGAGTCTTACCCATAGTGAGATAGAGAATTGCCGCAAATGGAAAGCAGGCTAAGAGTCCTAGTCGCCAGGAAACTGCAGTGGCGGCAAGTAAGCCAATTGTGATGGTTCCGAAAATATTGAAGAGCGAAGTGATTCCATTATTTTGTGAGAGGGCTTGCGGGGATTGATCACCATAGTGACCAGCTAAATAAGTAATCGTGTTTGCAATCGCCATCGACATTCCGATTCCAGCGAAGAAGATCGAGGTGATTGTTTGAACTGGAGTCGAGAGAGTGACAAAGAAAAGTGCACCAAAGAGAAAGATTGAGATACCGAGCCAAGCTGATCTATATCTTCCGAAGCGATGCACGACTCTTGAGTTGAGAGCGCCTGCGACTAAAGAGGCAAGGCCAAGGGCTGTTCCATGCAATCCAGCGATGGCACCCGTTGTCCCTTGATCGGCTTGAAGGAGCGGAATTGCCGGGCCAAAACCGCCCATGAAATATCCATAAATTCCGGTTTGAAGAGAGATCAGCCAGAAAACCCGGTCCCGCTTATAAATAGTCTGCAATTTCTACTTCTTCAGCTCCGCCACTACGTAGTCAATACATTTAGTAAGAGCTTCAATATCCGCAGGATCGATAGCCGGGAACATACCGACTCGAAGTTGGTTCTTTCCTAGCTTTCGATATGGCTCAGTATCGACGATGCCATTTGCGCGCAGTACTTTCGCGATCTCAAGAGCGTCGATTCCATCTTCAAAGTTAATGGTGGCGACGACTTTCGAACGCGCTGCTGGGTCCGTCACAAAAGGCGTTGTATAGGAAGTCTTTTCGGCCCACGAATACATGATCTCGGCGGACTTTGCGCTCCGTCCAGCAGCAAATGACATTCCGCCATTTGAGTTCATCCACTCAATCTGATCTGCGAGCAACATCAAAGTTGCAACTGCAGGAGTGTTATAGGTCTGGTCGAGGCGAGAGTTCTCAATTGCAATTGTGAGGTCGAAGAAAGCTGGGACCCAACGGCCACTTGCCTTTATCTTTTCAACTCGCGCGATTGCAGCCGGGCTCATTAGTGCAATCCATAACCCGCCATCTGACGCAAAGGACTTTTGTGGGGCGAAGTAATAGGTATCGAATTCTTTAGCTGAGACAGCGAGTCCACCAGCAGCGCTAGTTGCATCAACAAGTACAAGCGCACCATCACTACCGGCGGGCCTAAGGATCGGCATAGCAACGCCAGTTGAAGTCTCGTTATGAGTTAGCGCGTAACTATCAATACCAGCTTCAACAACGGGTAACGGATGAGTTCCAGGTTCAGATTTAATGACTGATGGATCATCAAGGAAGGGCGCTTCTTTAGCGGCGCTGGCAAATTTAGAGGAGAACTCACCGAAAGATAGATGTTGTGATTTCTTTTCAATCAAGCAAAAAGTCGCGATATCCCAGAATGCAGTAGATCCGCCATTTCCAAGCACTACCTCGTAACCTTCAGGAAGCTCGAAGAGTGAGCTCAATCCGGTGCGAACTCGACCTACAACGCTCTTTACGGATTTCTGGCGGTGCGAAGTTCCCAAAACAGGAGCACCGCTGGCGGCAAGGTTTGCAAGCGCTTCACTTCTTATCTTGGAAGGGCCGCACCCAAAGCGACCATCGCGTGGCTTTATCGAATCAGGAATCTTTATCTCGGACATAACTTGGTAAGCCTATCTATTAACTAGGGGTAGAAGCGCTCAAGCTTCCATGTAGAAGCATCTCTGGTGTAACGAATCCGGTCATGTAGACGTGAGTAACGTCCTTGCCAGAACTCAATCATGGTAGGAATCACAAGGAAGCCGCCCCAATGTGGCGGACGTGGGACTTGGCTACCTTCTGGATATTTTGTAGCAAATTCTGCCCAATGCTTCTCTAACTCTTCTCTTGAAGATAGCGGAGCTGATTGATCACTTGCCCAAGCTCCGATCTGGCTAGACCAGGGACGCGTTGCGAAATATGCATCTGAGTCTGCACCGCTTATTCGAGAAGCGCTTCCCAATATCTTGACTTGCCGTTCCATGGGATACCAAGGAAAGAGCAGAGATACCTTGGAATTGCCTTCAATCGATTTAGATTTCGCCGAGTTGTAATTTGTAAAGAAGGTAAAGCCCGCCTCGGTTACATCTTTTAAGAGCACTGTTCTTGTTGTGGGTTGATCCTCAGAATTGGTTGCGAGAACCATCGCATTCGCCTCGACGACCATCGGATTATCCGAAGCTTCCTTGAGCCAGAGCTGGAATTGCGAGATTGGATTTGAATTCAATTCGCTCTCCCGGAGGCCGATTTCGCCATAGGAACGGCGCATCTTGGAAATCTCATCACGGTCCATAGCTGCCATAGGTGTATCTAACGTCACTTACCGGCTCGGGTCATCTTGGGTTTCGCACTAGGTGTAATTGTGGGCAGAATACGCGCCATGTCAGATGACTTTAAGCCCGGCCTTGAGGGCGTCATCGCCTTCGAATCACAAATCGCAGAACCAGATAAAGAGGGAAGCGCGCTTCGCTATCGCGGAGTAGATATTGATGATCTAGTCGGTCGCGTCACCTTTGGAAATGTCTGGGGACTTCTAGTTGATGATGAATTCAATCCTGGCCTTCCACCGGCTGAACCATTCCCAATTCCGGTTCACTCTGGCGATGTTCGAGTCGATGTTCAATCTGCAATTGCGATGCTCACACCAGCTTGGGGCTTAAAGCCACTACTTGATATTTCTGATGAAGAGGCGCGTTCAAATCTCGCCCGGGTATCAGTCATGGTTCTTTCTTATGTTGCCCAAGCAGCGCGTGGATCTGCGCCCATGATTCCACAGAGTGAAGTTGATAAAGCTCATACCGTTGTTGAGCGAATGATGATTCGTTGGCGCGGGGAACCAGATCCAAAACATGTCCGGGCAATCGATGCTTATTTTGTCTCGGCCGCAGAACATGGAATGAATGCATCGACATTTACCGCTCGTGTGATTGCATCAACCGGTGCTGATGTTGCGGCATCAATTTCTGGCGCAATTGGCGCAATGAGCGGACCGCTGCATGGCGGCGCACCATCACGCGTACTCCATATGATTCAAGCTGTTGAACAACGCGGAGATGCGAGAGCATATGTAAAAGAATTACTAGATAAGGGTGAGCGCTTGATGGGATTTGGTCATCGCGTTTATCGCGCCCAAGATCCACGTTCGCGCACGCTCCGTCGTACTTGTGAAGAGTTAGGTGCGCCAAGATATGAAGTTGCAAAAGCGCTTGAAGAAGCGGCGCTCGCTGAATTAAGAGAGCGTCGTCCGGATCGCGTCCTTGAAACAAATGTTGAATTCTGGGCTGCTGTGCTTCTTGATTTTGCTGAAGTTCCACCACATATGTTCACTCCGATGTTTACATCGGCGCGTACTGCGGGTTGGTCTGCACATATTTTGGAACAGAAGCGCACTGGTCGATTGATCCGCCCATCAGCTCGTTATGTCGGAAAGGGTCCTCGCAAACCTGAGGCCGTCGATGGCTGGGATTCGACCGTGGGGATGCTTCACTCCTGATTCAGTTCCTAAATGGTTCAACCCCTGCAAGTGCGTAATGAAAAAAAGCGCCCTTTATAACAAATCGATAATTAGCGATTTGAGCCTGATTTCCTTTTGACTGTCCGATTTGGGCGTTATGTAATTCCTCCACTGTAGCCCCTCGCTACAGGATCCCTGCAGGATAAATAGGAGAACCAATGAAGAACAAATTGTTCAAAGGGTTCGTAGTAGCTGCGGCTGTTGGGATATACCGGTTAAGTTAGCCAGAACTTAAGAGGCTCATCAACATAACTAGCCCAGGATCTCTCGTTATGAGTAGTGCGGTGATAGACCTTGCTGCGATATCTATTTCCCCAACTCAACTCGCGCATCAATTCATCGGCGCGATTTTGGTAGGGGAGATATGAGGCATCAAGGCCTTTAGTGCCGCGACTCATCCAAACCCGGTATTTGGGGCGATTCGGTAAATTATTTACTAGGTAATCAACTAACGAGTCGCCTGCAAGTACCCAGTGCGGTGAGAGCGAGAGCGCAGTATGGAAACTATCGCTAAATTTTGAAAGCGCATAAAGAGTTGCAAGTCCGCCCATTGATGATCCAATCATCGCAGTCTTCTCGGCTACAAAATTGGTTTTGGTATGTGCTGCAAGTTCTGGCGTGATCTCTGCGAAAATTGCTTTCAGATAAGAATTTCCACGCAGTTCACTTGCGGCAAATGTTGGGGGATTCATGGTCTTAATGCCATCGCGAAATGGATCTTCTGGAGCTAGATCTTTAGCTCGACCATGTGGATCTTCTTTTGTGGAGCTATGGAAAACTCCAATCACCAGAGGAGGTTTATTGCCACACTCTCTTGCTATTCGAGCTGCAGTCTGGGCTAGTTTCCAGGTGTAGATAAATGTCGCGGTCCTGCGGTCAAAAATGTTCTGGCCATCATGAGCGATAAGTACATGGTCGCTGCCACCCACAGGCGCCCAATAATCAACGATTCGCCCGGAGAAGCTGACCCGATTGACCCATCCGGGAAGTCCTCGAACTTGAAAGCGCTTTATCTGCTCCATAATGGTTGAATCTTGCCATGAGCAAGCGAGCAATCTTCTGGTTCCGAAGAGATTTAAGACTTAGTGATAATCCCGCGTTACTCGCAGCCTTTGATGAAGCCGATGAAGTTGTGCCGCTATTCATAATGGATGATGAGATCGCAGAGCGCGCCGGTGCACATCGCCGCGCATATCTAGCCGCTTCTCTTAAGGCCCTTGATGCTTCAATAAATGGCGCTTTACATGTTGTTTCGGGGGATCCCGTGGAAGTCCTAACGCGCTTAACGAAAAAGTACGGTGCGACTTCGATTCACTGCGCTTTTCCTTTTGCACCATTTGGCAATGAACTTGATGTGAGATTGAAGAAGGTTGGAATTGAATTGACTCAACTTGGTAGCGGCTATGCCGTAGCCCCAGGGCGGGTACTTAAAGATGATGGAACTCCATATCGTGTTTACACGCCCTTCTATAGAGCATGGAGCGCACATGGCTGGCGTAAACCAGTTGCTGCGCCAAAAGATCCAAAGTGGGTAGCGCCGACTAAGGCTGATCACCAACTTCCTAATTGGGATAAGAGTGAAAAAGTTGAGGTTCAAGAGGCCGGCGAAGCCGCGGCGCTAAAGCGCTACACAGATTTCATAAAGCGCGCTTCAGATGATTATGGCGATGCGCGCAATATTCCGGGAATTGAAGGAACAAGTCGAATGAGCCCGCATCTTCGCTGGGGTGAGATTCATCCACGGACCATGCTCAACGTTCTAGGACAGGGTAAGGGCCATGAGGTCTATCGAAAAGAGATTGCTTGGCGTGAGTTTTATGCCGATGTTCTCCATAACAACCCTCATACATCTCGCGATTATTACGATGCAAAGTTTAAGAAGATGCGTTATGACAAGCCGGGCAAGAAGTTCGAAGCATGGTGCGAGGGTCGCACTGGCTATCCATTTGTCGATGCCGCAATGCGCCAACTAGTGAAAGAGGGCTGGATGCATAATCGGACCCGGATGGTCGTTGCTTCATTCTTAGTTAAAGATCTGCATATCGAGTGGCAACATGGCGCTAACTTCTTTATGAAGTATTTGATTGATAATGATGTTGCATCTAATTCCCATGGCTGGCAATGGACCGCAGGTTGCGGCACTGATGCCTCGCCTTATTACCGAGTATTTAATCCAATTGAGCAAGGAAGACGCTTTGATCCAGAAGGCGCTTACATCAAGCGCTATATCCCAGAGCTCGCTCACTTAAGTGGTGATGATATTCATGAGCCATGGACGGTAATCGATGGACTTTCTAAAGGTTATCCAGAACCAATCGTCGACCACGCCAAGGAGCGGTTAGAGTCCTTGGCGCGGCTCGAGGAGATCAAAGCGGCGAAGCCGGTCAATCCAAAACTTTAATTACTGCTTTAGACCAGGAAATTCGAGAACTGCCATGGATCGGCGCGATCAACTTTCTTATCGTTCCAACCCTCAAAGAGATCGCGTCTATTAACAAGCGGATCCCAATCGGCAGCTTCGGAGTGGATTCCTCCCCAGTACTTCTCGGCATAACCAAGTACTTCACGCCAAGGTAGTTCATCTGGGACAAGCAATCCAGAATTTGGATTCTTCATCGTCCAAGCAACTGCGGCATAAACAGCCGAGGAAACTTGGACTGTTGTTGCAGATTGTCCTGGGATTAGCTTGCGCGAGTCTTCGATGTTCAATAGCGAACCGGTCCACCAAGATTTATATGGATGGCCCATTAAGAGAACTCCAAGGCGATCATCACCGGCCGTGATCTCATCATTCATGATCCGTTGATTCTTGTGTAACTCCCAATTGAGCATCTCAAGTTCCTTCATAGAAACGATTGCTTCATTTGAAGGACAGTACGCATAGTGAACAGTTGGCCGGTAAATCGCTTTTCCGTTATCCCACACCGTTAAGTGATCCGAGATCGTGAAGGCTTCGCCGTGGCGAATTACCATTCCCTGAATCTCAAAGTTAGGAACCCAGGAACGGACCCAAGTCGTAGCGCCTGGTTGGGCAATTGCGATTTGATTCTTAGGGCCTGATGGATGCTCATATGCATCTATCGGAAGGCTCTTTTCATGAGTACCCCAACCAAGTTCGGCCGGCGCAACGCCCTCTTCGTAGAAACCCTCAACAGACCAGGTATTAACAAATTCGCCCCATTGCTTTGGCTTATTAGTTACCTGGGTATCACGCTCTGAGATATGAATAACCTTCACATTAAGGGCGTGGGCGAGGCTTTGATAATTCTCATTTACTAGTGCTGTTTCAACATCGCTACTTACTTTTCCTTCTTTAAGGGCGCGAGTTGCGATATCTACTAGTGACTTCTTTACTAAATGGGAAACGAGACCAGGGTTAGCGCCATGCTCAACAATTGCGGTGGCACCCGTCTTAGTCCATCTTGATTTCATATCGCGCATCCGCATATGGCGGTAATAAAGAGTGCGCTCAAGCGGGTGCTTGTTGGATCCTCCTTCATAGGGATCCCATTCTTCGATGGAAGTATTTAGATAAAGAACGCCATGATCATGGCACCATTGCAAAATTGTGTTGGCATCGATATTCCAAGCGAGATCCAAGAGAAAGTCGCCGGCCTTTAAATACTTTGATAGTTGGGCATCGAGATTGCCACGGGTTATCTGGTCTTGGACATATGTAGCGCCTTGATTAAGCGCGCCTTGGACTCGCGAGCGATTATCGCGTTGATCCATGATGGTGATCTGTTTTGCATCTACAAGATGCTCGATAAGAAGAGGTAGGACTGATTGGGAGACTGAACCAGCTCCGAGAATTAAGACCTTATTGGTGAAGCGTGCTGACAATTAGGACCTCCTATTGGAGATGTGAGAATCTCACCCCGTTCGATGTGGATATTTGGACGCCCGAACTTTACGACCAAATTGAAGTAGCACCTAATTTATCCGGCTCGGACAACGCCAACTTTCTCGCGCTTTGCTCGGTACATCGCTTCATCGGCTCGACGCAACAAGTTCTGGCTCTCGCTCTCATTCTCACTCTCATTGAAAGCTTCGCCAATGGAGACGCCTAATTTGATTTCATGGCCAGCAACGCTAAACGGAAACTCCATGGTGGCGCGGAGCGCGACTGCGATCTCCATGCCCTCGTGCCCTGGAATCAGCGCGCCGAATTCATCACCACCGAGTCGAGCGAGGAGCGCACCTTTCGGCACTACTCGCTCAAGGCGCCGCGCGACTTGGGCAAGGAGTTGATCGCCGACATCGTGGCCCAATTGATCATTAACTGGCTTGAAGCCATCTAAGTCGAGGATGAGCAAGGAGCCGGGGGATCTTTGGAACTCTTCAAACTCAGCGATAAAGCGACGGCGATTTGCCAGGCCAGTTAGCTCATCGGTTCGCGCGAGGATCTGTTCTTCGCTCATTTTTCGCGCATCTGCCATGGCGACCGCCATCCGCAAAAAGGCGAGCGCAATCGTTGCAAATGCCGGAATCAATACGAAGCGGGGAAAGTACTCGGGCCGCAAGACTGAGATTGCAAGGATTATTGAACTTAAGACCAGGGCTAGCGTGACGATTGCCGGATTGAAAGTGCGCGGGTGCTCCTCTTCATCAGAGGCAAACCAATAACTATGGGCCATTAGGACAAATCCAATTAACCAGCCCGCATCACTAAGGCTGCCAAAGATGTATAGATCATTCTGGCTCAACCAAAGATAATAGAAATCACTTGCTGTAAAAGTAGTAACTCCTAGTAAGAAGAGAAGACTTCGCGGGCTCAATCTTTGAAGTAAGACAATACCTATAACTGTTAGTAGTAACACTAAATCTCCTACCGGATAGATAATCGTGAGAAAGACTTCATATTGACTACCAGAGATTTCTGAAGACGCAGGTTTAAGAAAGAAAGTTGAAAGTAGCGTTGTGCCACTTAGCGCGATTACTAGTGTGTCTATCAATTCCAGGCGACGACTCTTTGCTTGATTTCGAAGAGATCGGATCGCACCAAAAATCGCTAAGGGATAGAAGAGCGAGTAAGCGGCCTCAGAAAAGATGCTCAACTCGGTATTGAAGAAAGAATCGATGGAAGAAGTTATGGAGCCCACTCCCCAAGCTAGGAGGGCGAGTGCGAAGACTTTCTGGCCTAGATGATCATCGGGAAGCGGGGTAAAGACAATTCCGATAATCGCAGAGATAAGAACTGAGTTATAGACGAGTAGTTCGCTCCACCACGTTGGTTCTGAAAAGTATCTGAGAATCAAGTAGCTAACTAAGGATGCAGTAGCCAGCCATCGTGCCGAGGAGTAGATTCGCATCATTGAAGCGTATTGAAAGGTTGAAGATGGAAAACGAGAATTCTCTATCTAGGCGTTCCCTACTTTGTGGGCTTGCGCTCCTCACGCTTGGTTTTGTGCCTGATAAAGCTATTGCTGCATCGAAGGTAAAGGTGCTAGCGAATGGAAAGGTAGAGCTTCTAATCTCGCAAAATACTGCGCTCCGCAAAGTCGGCGGTGTAGTTCAGTTTGAAGATTCCTCTGGAAGATCACTCGCGTTAGTCCGCACCTCGAAAGCAGTTAATGGCTTTAGGGCGCTAGATCTTTCGTGCACGCATCAAGGAACAACAGTTGGTTTAAGCGGCGGTAAGTGGATCTGCCCAAATCATCGCGCTGAATTTGCAGTCAATGGAAAAGTAGAAGTTGGCCCAGCCCGAAGCGACCTTAGAACTGTTGCAGTTAAGGCAACCAAGACAAAAGTTACTGTCGGTTAGTTCTTACAAGCCCTTTTGGCAAGCCTGATTACGTCCCTTTAGATTGGACTTAATCTCAACTTCAGAAGCGGCAATTGTTTGGGATTGGAGATCTAGACGCTTCTGTTGTGCGGCAACATCTGAACTCTTCTCGCGCCAGTTATCGGCAGCACGCTTGAAACCTGCGATGGCGCGCTCGTAACTCTTCACGGCGTTGTTCCATTGTTCAGTTGCCTTTGCGTAAGTGGTGCCCTTAACTCGATTCTCTTCGTAATTTGCCTTAGCAGCATCTAGTTTTACTTGAGTCGCGGCAATCTTGGCATCGTACTCTTTTGCTTTGGCTTCAGCTGCGGGAATTTCTGCTGTTATTTCTGCAAGTTTCGCTGTGGCGGTTACTAGGCCAGCCTTCAAACCATCAAGGCGCTTAATTGAATCTGTGTAAAGAGTATTTGCTTCGATACAACCAACCCATACCCAGGTACGGCGCTCATTTGGGTAACGAGGATTTTTTGTGCAGACGTAGCGATCGCCACCAATTCTTGTTGTGGAGCCCTCTTTTGTGCAACGCGCTCCAGCTTTATTAGCGGCCTCGGCAGGTATGAAGGAAGTGGTGGTCGTTAGTAACGCCATAGCGGCAACGACAGTGGCTTTCTTACCGAACTTCACAAAAGTGTTTTGCACAATTCCTCCCAGAGATACCGCAGTTATTAGTCGAAATCCTAAAGGTTGGAAGGTCAAAAATTGCTCAACGAACCTCCACAGAAAGTAAGGAATTTGCTGAGAAAGTCCCTTAGCGCTGTCGTTTACGAGCGTTCATGCCAACTTTTCTCACAATCGGACGGGGTATGTAGCGCATTAGGAATGTAAGTAACTTGTATTGGGAGCCCGGGATAGATAGCGCCTTACCTTTTTGGGAGCTCCTCCATGCGGTTGCCACAACCTCACTTGCATCAAGCCAGAGAAATTCCGGAAGTCCACTCATCTTCATACGCCCTCGTTGGTGAAATTCAGTACGAGTAAAACCGGGGCAGAGCGCATGCACCTTCACATTTGTGCCCAGAAGTTCGGTATGTAGCGATTCACTCATCACCGTGAGATATGACTTCGCGGCGCTATAGCTACCCCCAGAAATCCACCCCGCAACGCTTGAGACATTAATGATGGTTCCGCTATCCCGCTCCTTCATGGCCGGCAAAACAGCGTGCATAAAACGAAGCGGCGCGCGGACCAGAACATCAAGTAGATCATTCTCTGATTGCCGGTCGCTAACGGAAAAACTCTTATTTATTCCAAAGCCAGCGTTGTTGATCAAGACTTCAATCGGCCTGCTTATGTTCTCCAAACGGAGCTCAATTGTTCTAATTCCTTCATTTGTTGCAAGATCGGCTTTAATAACTTCCACTTCGATTCCGTGCTTACTTCTAAGCTCAGAAGCGGATTGCTCCAATCGCGCAAGATCGCGCGCGGTAATAACAAGATCATGGCCAAGTTGAGCTAGGTGTTCGGCAAATGCAGCGCCGATACCTGCAGTAGCGCCAGTGATTAGCGCAATTGGTTTCGAAGTTGTCGCGGCCACTACTTCACGATACCGGCAGTGGGCTCCTCACGGATATGCCAGGAAGTACCGTATTCCTCCATAAGCTTCAAAAATGGCTTTGGATCAAACCATTCTGGACCATTTACACCAAGCGGTTTCCAAGTTCCGTTATGAATTAATTCCATCGCGATGACTGGATTTACTGCGGTCTGCCAGACAACTGCTTGATCGCCATATTCCTTCATCGACCACTCATTATCTACAACGTTATAGATGTAAACAGCCTTTGGTTCACCCTTCTTATCAAGTCCGCGCACTAGCGCACCAGCACAGGTCTTACCTTTCATACGAGAACCAAGCGTTGCGGGATCTGGGAGCGATGCGGCGAGCAGGTCGCGTGGCGCAACTGATACTCCTTGTACCTCGACATTCTCTTTACGATCCATGCCAAGCATGTTGATGGTCTTAAGAATCTGGATGAATTCAGCGCCAAGTCCGTATTTAAAGTTAACTTTCTTGGCGTCAATTTTCTGGGGGATTAGAACAACCTCTTCGTGCTCGACATTTACACACTCGACTGGGCCGATACCTTCAGGGAAGTCAAAGGTTTCAATCTCGCTAAATGGCGGGGTGGTGAACCAACCGCGACCATCTTCCCAAACTAACGGTGGATTTAAACACTCTTCAATTGTCGTCCAGATTGAGAAAGATGGAGCAAAGTTCGCGCCCTCGACTCTCAAGTTTGAGCCATCGAGAATAGTTATCGAATCAATTCGGCTGAACAGCTCATTGTCGGCGAACTTAGCGAAGATATCGCTCATGCCTGGTTCAACGCCCATACCCACTAGCGCATAGATTTTTCGCTCTTCCCAATTCCAATCGCGCGCGAATTGCTCATCGCCTAACTTCACGCCAGTTTCGGTATGTGGATAGTGGGGATGTGGGCGAGAGAGAGACATTGCCATGTCGATGTAATTTGTATCTTCGATTTCACAGGCAAGAAAAATAGGCATTACAAAGCGCGGATCAACCGCGTTGATTACAACATCAGGATCAGCCTTGCGAATCAGCTCTCTTAAGTCTTCAAGTTCAGCTGCATTTACTTGGGCAGCCGAAAACCGAGGGTCTTTGACCCTTGAAACAGCCTCTTGGGCACGTGCCAGGGTTCGATCAGCGATGACCAGCGAAGATATAAACGATCTCCGTGATGCGATATTGATAATCGCTCTACCGACGCCACCAGCACCTATTACCAGCGCTTTCATGGTGAAATCAACTCCAAACGAGATTTGAATGGAGTTTAACTCAGAGTAATTTTTAAAGCAATTTACCGCGTGATTACGCTCAATTATTATTAGATAATTCTCAGATAAGTCCTTGTAGCTCAGTGGATAGAGCAACCGCCTCCTAAGCGGTAGGTCGCCGGTTCAACTCCGGCCAAGGACACTTTAAAAATTGATTATTTTGAGAAAACAATGGTTCGATTTCCAACAATAAATATTCGATCTTCAGCATAAAGTTTTACCGCGCTAGAGAGAACGCGCCGTTCAATATCGCGCCCAATTGCAACAAACTCTTCCGGGCTTGCAGCGTGGTTAACCCGCGTTACATCTTGTTCAATGATTGGTCCTTCATCAAGATCGGAAGTAACAAAGTGCGCCGTCGCTCCAATTACCTTTACGCCCTTGTCATGAGCTTGGTGATAGGGGCGAGCGCCTTTGAAGCCAGGAAGAAAAGAGTGATGGATATTGATGATGCGATCTGCGAAGTTTCTACAGAACTCGGGTGAGAGAATCTGCATGTATCGGGCAAGGATGAGGAAATCAATATTGTGTGCCTTGGTTAAGCCTTCAATTTCTCGCTCCACTTCCTCTTTAGCTAACTTCTCGGTATCTAGGTAAACGAAGGGAATTCCATGGGATTCAACCAGCGGCTTTAGGTCTTCATGATTGCCGACTACAACTGGAAAATCGGCTGGCATCTCCTCTAGATCTCGAAGGTACAGAAGATCGCGTAAACAGTGGCTTGCTTTCGTTACAAGAATTAGAGCTCGCTTAGCTTGGTTGGCATCACGGATATTAAGAGTTGGATTGAACCGGGAGAGACGGGCCGAGAGACTAGTTTTCGCATCAGTAAGGCTGCCGCTGAATTCAAAGCGGGTGCGCATCACAAAGGTATTGGTGATCGAATCGGTGAACTGTTGGTTCTCCAAGATGTTGCCATTGATCTCCAGGACAGCAGAGGTCAAGGCATTAACGATGCCGCTTCGATCTTCACATTGAAGGGTGGCGAGGATTTCCACCCACGTAGTCTAAGTGTTACGAGCTAGTGGTTGATCTTGAATCTTTGGAGCGCTTTCGGCGCCCACCAATTCCAATCACCAAAGAGTCGCATCAAGCCAGGAACTAGGAATGCCCGGACCAGGGTCGCATCCAAGAGAATTGCAAAGGCGATTCCAAATCCCATGGTTTTGATGGAGGTAACACCGCTGATGACGAATGCTGCGAAGACGACTGCAAGAATCATCGCGGCCGCGGTAATGATGCGCGCTGATTTTTGAAGTCCTAGCGCGACTGATTCGATATTTGAGCGACCAGCATCATGTTCTTCTTTGATTCGGGAGAGTAGGAATACTTCGTAGTCCATCGAAAGTCCGAATGCGACGACCGCGACTAGAACGAGGGTACTTGTATCGAGAGCTCCAGTATTTATGAAATCACCAGTCAGGAAGTTCAAATTTCCATCGATAAAGACCCAAGTCAAAACTCCCATTGTTGCTGCAAGGGAAAGGAAGTTCAGAACTATCGCTTTGATTGGAAGAAGTACTGAGCCGGTAAACAAGAAGAGGAGAATCAGAACTGTGATGGTAATCCATAGGAGCACCCATGGCAGCATGTCAGCAATCGCATCTTGTGTATCGGCGTAATCCGCTGCAACTCCGCCTACAAGAACTTCTAATGGAGACTCAATCGCTCTAATCTCATTTATGAGCGCTTGAGCTTCGGGAGTGCGAGGAGCCATCGAGTGAATTGCGACTAGTCGAACGGCTTCACCTTTTACTTCCGGTACACCGACGCGGACGATATCGGTGACTTGGCCAACTCGAGTCGCATAAGCACTTATTGCCTCAACATTGCTCGCGCCAGATGGGAAGACAATCTCAATCGGGTTGCTCTCTTCGCCGGGGAACTTCTCTTGAATAAAAGCGGAAGCCTGATAGGCGGGATCACTTGCTGGCAACACGCTGGAATCAACTTGGGAGAACTTCACATTTGTAAGTGGAGCAATCATTAAGCCAAGAAGAAGAAGCGAGAAGGCAACAACTGGAACTGGTCGGCGCATAACAAATCTAGAGAGACGAGCCCAGCCGCCATCCTCTTTAGGTTTTAGTCCCTTCTTTCGAACTACGCCCTTATTTACTCTCTCACCAAGCATCATCAATAGTGCGGGAAGCGGAATTAACGCTCCAACTACAGCGAGAGCAACGACGATTGCACCGGCATAGCCCATCGATTTAAGGAAGTTCATCGGAAAGAAAGTGAGCGAAACTAGAGTAAGTACAACGGTCAAGCCAGAGTAGAACACGGTCTTACCAGCGCTTCTCATCGTGTTAACGATCGCATCTTCACGACTTATGCCGCGACGTAACTCTTCCCTAAATCTATTTACTATTAAGAGGGCGTAATCAATTCCTAAACCAAGACCCAAACCAGTCGTCAAATTCAGCGCAAAGATACTTACATCTGTAATGAGGGTAAGTAGATAGAGGCCAAAGAAGGTGCCCAAGATTGCAGTTACTCCAATGATGAGCGGCATTGCCGAAGCTACTAGCGCGCCAAAGACTAAAACGAGCAAGATAAAGGTGATTGGAATCGAGATTGCTTCAGAGAGCTTTAAATCATCTTGGATTCTTCCGTTAATAGCATTTGCGAATACTGCGCCGCCGGAAACTCGAATTCGTTGGTCTTGATACTCGCCTTCATATTTCTCTTGGTAATAGCCACCGAGTGAATCGATCTCAGTAAAGTCTTCAGATTTAAGATAGATAAAGATGTAAGCGGCCGTTCCATCGGTACTCTTAAAAGCGGGGTTTCTTCCTGCGCTCCAATAAGAAAGTACGTTCTCAGCGCTTGGCTCGGCACGTAACTCACTTTCAAGAGCGGTAGCGGCTGTGACCGTTGCTTCGGCATCAACGGAACCAGCCGAAGACTCAAGTGCGATTACAACGGCTGGGTCTTTAACGCCGAAGGTATCTTCGAGGTACTCCCAAACTTTGGCTGAGTCACTATTCGGGTCTGAGTAGCCACCGGAATCGAACCTTGAGAAGACTTGGGTTCCAAGTGTTCCGAATACAAGCACTGCGGTTATAGCAAGTAGGAAGATCGCCTTGCTCCGTCTAGCTATCGAATGACCAAGTCTTTCAAACATAGAAGTCGTCTTCACACTGTCATACTAGGAGTATGAGTGAAATCTTTCCTTTGGTAACTAGTGATGAGAGAGATGATGAGAGTGACCTTGCTGACAAATCGAAGCGAGAAGAAGAGATAAAGGCGGATAAGCCGCCGCACCACGATTAACTCTCGGATTTACTCTCTGGTTTTGCAGCTGGTTTAGCTGCGGGTTTTGAATCAGTTTTCGTCTCTGATTTTTTCGAATCTGTCTTATAGAAGCCAGATCCTTTAAAAACGACCCCAACATTTGAATAGACCTTACGTGCCTTTGCGCCACACTCGGGGCAGGTATCTATAGCGGCATCTGTGAATGATTGGACTACCTCGAATTCATGCTCAGCTTCACATTGATATTGGTAGGTAGGCACGGCGTAATCTTAGGTACGTGATGGCGATTCTTCTAATCGAGGTGGCTAGTGCTCTTTGATTTATTGAATACTCTCACTGGAGCTTTGGTAATGGGAGCGTTGTTATCTCTCACCTTCCTCTTTCCAGAAGTTGGCGGACGTCTAGCTGATTCCTCATTGAGACTGCGAAAGATTCTTCCTTTTGTTGTCTTGTTGTGGGCAGTTTCAACTTTTGGAAGTCTTCTAGCTACTCTGGCAAATCTCTTTGAGTCCTCAATTGTTTCAATGCTTGATCTCACAACGATTCGCTCATACGTAACTCAGACAGCTTTGGGAAGATTGCAACTCATTCAAGTTCTCACCGCCGTCTTACTTTTATTGATCCTAGGAAGAGTTCGGAGAGTTGGCGGTGCGTTCATTGCTTATTGGATCGCAACGATAGGGGTTGTTGCGCCGCTCTTTCAGAGCCACACAAGCCAAGCAAGTGGCCATGGCCTAGCTATTGGTTCTCTCATAATTCATGTCATCGCATTTTCCTCGTGGATTGGCGCGGTCGCTTCACTTCTCTTCATGGATGAAGTAACTCGAAGATTAGTTATCACAAGAGTTGGAGTGATTGCGACCTGGTCTTTGGTTGCTGTGGTACTTAGCGGGAGTACAAGTTCGATATTGAGACTGGGGTTCTCGCGCGATTGGTTGACTACATATGGAGCGCTAATACTTCTCAAGGTCGGACTTCTTGGTTTCATCGCTCTTACCGCAATAAAGATTCGTAAGAGCCTGGCCGATTCAAGCTTAATTCGATTTGAAGTAGCGCTGCTTCTCTTGGTTACGGCGATCGGATCACTTCTCTCTCGCTTCACCCCGATTGTTGAGAGCGACTATGAATATGACCGAGTAAAGGAGATCACTGGTGTAGGCATGCCGCCAGAACCAACTTGGCAACGACTCTTCTTTGAATATGAAGCAGATGCGCTAATGCTCGGCGCACTTGTATTTGCCACCGCGCTCTACATCCGTGGCGTAGTAGTTCTCGCTCGCCGTGGCGATAAGTGGCCAGTAGGAAGAACTATTGCCTTTGCGATCGGAATCTCACTTTTGGATTACAGCACAAGTGGTGGACTTGGACTTTACGCAATCTTTTCATTTCAGTATCACATGATTGCTCACATGATCTTGAGCATGATCGCACCGATTTTTATTGTGTTAAGCGCGCCGATTACTTTAGCTCTCCGCTCCCTCCCGATTGGAAGGAGAAAAGAAGAGCGCGGTATCCGCGGTTGGTTGATTGAATCGCTCCATTCAAGGCTTACTGGAATCTGGACAAATCCAATTGTGGCCTTGGCAATTTTTGATGGTTCCCTCTTTGCTCTTTACTTCACGCCGCTATTTGGAGATTTGATGTCGAGCCACTTCGGGCATCTTTTAATGAACTTTCATTTCATAGCCGCTGGGCTGCTCTTCTTTCATGTAATTGTCGGCATTGATCCAAATCCAAAAAAGGTTCATCATCTAGTCCGAGTGGTGATTCTTCTCGGAGCAATCAGTATCCACGCCTTCTTCTCGATAGCGCTACAAGCATCGAACACTTTGATTGATGGTGGCTACTACGCTTCGTTAGAACGCCCTTGGGCCACAGACCTACTAGCTGATCAGAAAACCGGAGCAGCAATTGGTTGGGCGATGGGCGAGATTCCAATCATCATCGCTCTAGTTGCAACCTTTATCCAATGGATGCGCTCGGATGCACGTGAAGCAAAACGAGCAGATAAGAATTCAGAGCGTGATTTAGCGGAGTATAACGAGTATCTATCTAAACTCGCCGAGCGCCGAAAGGACTCGTAGTATTCCCACTATGGATCCGCTCTTCTCGCTACCCGAAGAATATGTAGCGCTACGCGAAAGTGTTCGTGCGCTCGCAGATAAGAAGATCCAACCTTTTGCGCATGATGTAGATGCAAATGCTCGATTCCCTCAAGAAGCTCTCGATGCGCTACAAGCCGCAGGGCTTGCAGCACCACATGTCCCTGTCGAATTTGGTGGCGAAGGCGCTGACTCACTTGGCGTTGTTATCGTTATTGAAGAAGTCGCTCGAGTTTGTGCATCGTCTTCCCTGATTCCGGCTGTAAACAAACTTGGTTCCGTACCGTTGATGTTGGGCGGCAATGATTCCCAGAAAGAACGTTGGTTAACCCAACTGGCAAAAGGAAAAGGTTTCTCATATTGCTTATCTGAATCAGAAGCGGGATCTGACGCTGCCGCGATGAAGACCCGAGCAGTAAAAAAGGGTGATGGTTGGGTTCTAAATGGAAGTAAGAAGTGGATCTCTCATGCTGGCGTATCTGAGTTTTACACCGTACTTGCATCTACCGATCCGGAAAAAGGGGCTAAAGGGATCACTGCTTTTGTAGTTGAGAAGAGCGATCCAGGCGTTTCATTTGGCGCCCCGGAAAAGAAGATGGGCTTTAAGGGTTCACCAACTCGAGAGGTCTACTTCGATAACGTTGAAATTGGAGATGATCGAAGAATTAGCGAGATTGGCGGAGGCTTTGGCCTTGCTATGAAGACTCTGGACCACACCCGAATCACAATCGCCGCGCAAGCTCTCGGCATTGCACAAGGCGCTTTTGAAGTTGCTACTAAGTATGCAAAAGAGCGACGCCAATTTGGAAAACCAATCTTTGATTTCCAGGCCGTTCAATTCATGCTCGCTGATATGGCGATGGAGATTGAAGCGGCTCGACAATTAACTTACGCCGCAGCCGTAAAGAGTGAGCGCGGTGAACGCGATCTAACATTCTTCTCGGCCGCCTCAAAGTGTTTCGCGACCGATGTTGCTATGAAAGTAACCACCGATGCCGTACAAGTCCTAGGCGGGTATGGCTATGTAAACGATTATCCAGTCGAGCGGATGATGCGAGATGCAAAGCTAACCCAGATTTATGAAGGCACAAACCAGATTCAGCGCCTAGTAATGGCGCGCAATCTCGGCGTAAATTAAATTCTAAGTAACTTACTCGGCGTTAAGACCATTTTGACTGGCACATCATGAATTTCACTTGGCAAAGTATCTACGAATTCAGCTTCGTTAATTATCCCTAAGGAGATTCCAGAAAAATCTCGCAGCGCGCGATCATATGAACCACCGCCTTGTCCAAGACGATTTCCCTTGGAGTCGATTGCCAACGCAGGCACAATCATCAGATCAATAACACCAAGGAACTTCTCGCCAATTGGCTCCTCCACATTTCCAGAGCGCTTAAGTTTTTCAATGTCGCCATCCCAGTTTCGAAACTCCAATGAGTTATCGGATAAGCGAGTGGGGAGCAATAACTTCTTTCCAGCTCTAAGAATTAGTTGATTGAGTTCTTCAGTATTGGGTTCATCGCCAAAAGAGCGATAGCTAGCGATTACCTTGGAGCTCTGGAATTCCGGAGAGTCAATCAGCAGCGCAAGATTGAAGTGAGATTGGTTATCTCGGCGACGTAATCTGATTGATTCACGCAAATTCGCCTTCGTGTGCTCCACGGG
>Ga0194116_10001101_pt1 | contig 40846 bp, 59 predicted proteins | sample TA2MahsurfametaG_4_FD_148617 | JGI IMG/M metagenome (GOLD analysis project Ga0194116, IMG submission 148617) | Freshwater microbial communities from Lake Tanganyika, Tanzania - TA2015008 Mahale S9 surface | ecosystem: Environmental > Aquatic > Freshwater > Lake | place: Tanzania: Lake... | reverse complement strand
ATGAACACTTTTCTGGAACGGTACCAGCTTGCAGCATTTCCTGATGCGCCTGGTACAGTGTAAATGCCCAGGTGAGGTTTGCTTGCAAGACTATCCATGGTGACAACTGCATAAGCAGAAAAGTCGCCGAGCGTAACATTCTCAGACTGACCATCAAAGAAGTACCAGTTTATTTTATTCTGACTAGCAACTCCGACTGGACCGGGATTTTTGAAATACCAGCCATCACGGTGAGCAGGGTCTTGTGTACCAGGACGTGCGTCAGCATACACTGCTGCATTGTTTTCAAATACAGTAGTCTGCAAAGTCGTATCAATGATGTCCATGACGTCAAGACGACTCTCGTGTCCTGCGATGTCAGAGGCAAGAGCTGCTTCAGCTGCGGCTGCACGGACTTCTTCTGCGTCAACTTCTGCCTGAACCGCCGCAATTTGTCCTGCAACAGTGGTGGCAAAGTTGGGGTCAGAGCCAAGAGCGTCAGACAATTCCTTGAGCGTGTCAAGAACTGCAGGAGCAGAGTTAACCAGAGCTGCAACTCTGGCATCAGCATAGGACTGAGCCGAGCTGAGAGTCGCTGCATCGCCTGCTTCACGTGCGCTGGCTTCGGCAGTTACATCCGCCTTAAATGCGGCCTCTTGGCCTTTGAGCAATACTTTGTCACTGCCATCGAGTTTGACTAACTCTACTTCGGTACCATCTTGCTTAGTACCACGGACTGCCTCGTTCTTCTTTAATTTTAGTTTAGAGCCATCAATGGCATCTGGGGCAATAAATTTACTTTTAATCTGCATACAAGTTTCTCCTCTGTGCCGGATTATCCCGGCAGAAGAAAAGTACTACGGAAGAATCAGACTGTCCAGTACAGCACGTGAACATTGTCTCCGACAGAAGGCGATTCTGGTTGGCTTGTTGCAAGGTTGCCAGTGAATGTGATGCGAACTTTTCCGCTAACGACGCTGATTGTGTAGTCCAGGTCAGGAAAAAGTGCAAGCCTACCAAGGAAAACTGAGGTAGCGTTAGCTACGACGTTTGTTACAGGTAGTTCTATGTAACCGTTGCTCACATCTTGCGAGGTAAGCACAAAGTTGGCTCGGTCTGCTTCAAGACTGAGGCCAGCTTGCAGGATAGCGTCCCGTACGTTCTTGGCAGTGAAACGAGTACCTGCTGGGTCAAAGGGAATACTACGGGCTGTAGGGGAGATTCTAAGCATTAGCCTAACTCCTGTACCACAACTGTGTTGCCTGCCTGTTCTGCCACAACATATACTGCCAAATTACCTACTGGAATGTCAATACTCTGGTCTACAAAAAGTGGACGTCCTGTTTCTGTAGTAGTTCCTGCTGGACCTACAAAAACTGTGTTAGGACCGTAGTTATGGATGGACAAATACTGGCGATTTCCCAGACGTTCTGCACTGACCTTAGCTTCTACTAAAGAAGTGCCTACAGAAAGCGTACCTGTAACGTAAATAGATTCATTTACATCAATTCTGTCAGATGATTCGATGATTCCGCTCATTTAATCACCTTTTTTTGTTGAGGGAACTCTTCGGCATTCTTGATGCGCTCAGCAAGCCTAGACAAAGCGGTGAGAACCTGTGCTGCGCCAACCAATTCCTGTCCATCCAACTGAAATGTAGCCTTATTTATGAGAGAGGCAACTGAAGTCAGTAATTTTTGGTCTTGTTCATCCACCACAATGTAGCGCATTTTAGCCTCCTATATGGTTACGGAGCCTAGCTTAGCCAGACTCCGCAGCATAGTCAAGACTTTTACGTAAGTTTGTTATGCCATCTCAAGGATACGGACGTCAGCAGAGCCAGAAGCGCACACACTATGAAGGTTCACAGCTGCACCAATCTCCAATTCGACGTTTGCGCCTGCAGGAATGCGGATTCCGTTCGAGGTAGTCACCGAAGCGCCGCCAAGAAAGATTGCATTTGCACCGAGGTTCTGGATAAGCAAGCGACGGCGTCCTGCAAGAGCCGAACCAACAAGAGCAGCTGCCGTGGTGTTGACCGAAGCTGCGCTAGAAGCGATTGAGCTTGCGTCAAGACGAGCATCAACCTTATCTTGCGAGGCAACAAGGTTACGAATGTCGAAGTCTACCGCTTCAACGACCACATTGCTGGTCTGGCTGTCGATACGGACGTGCAATGCACCAGAGGTAGAGCTAAGGGAGTTGCCTGAACCGTCTCTCAACCAAGCAGCGACAGAGTCATCTGCAGCATCCAAGCCTACATCAATCTCGATAGGGTTCGTAATAAAGACGTCAAGTGCTTGTTTACCACTGTTAAGTGTCGAGGTAAGTTTTGCACCTTCGCCGTCACGTAGGAAGGAGGCAATAGAGTCGCCTTCAATTGGGGTGTCTAGTTCTGCAATCAGTTTTTCTTTACTAATAGCCATAAGTTATGCTCCTTACGCCCATGCTACCAGTTCCACCACGGCTCCGGCTTGGGGCGACTGTATGTATAGCACGTAATTCAGGTCTGCCGCTAGTGACTCCTCTGTCAAACTGCAGCCTGGAAAGACCGACATATAATTGCTTCCAGAAGTACCTGTAGCATAGGAAACTTTGAGCACTCCATTGCCTCTAAGTTTGATGGTAAAGCGGCGTGAACCTGTTGGAAGTGCTATTGTGTATTCCTGATTAGCAGAGGTCAGAGTCATATTGACAATATTTGCCTGGCTAACTGTGTCAGTAGCAAAGTTCAGGGAGCTGGCATTTAGGGCTAGGTTAAATTTGGAGGCTGCTCCCCCTGTACTAATGCTCATGAGTTGAGTGCCTCCACATATCTAATGTCCATTGGAGAACTTGTGCCAATCGCGTACAAGGCTTGTCCCCCTGAAAGGTTTAGCATAAAGTTTTCTCCTGGTAAAACAGGAAAGCCATTGGCAAGAGATGCCTGAGCTTCCGAGAATCCAATGTACAGCGTACCATTATCATCTGTGTTACGCAAGAGAATTGCCGACCTATTTGAATTACTTGCCGGTATAAGCAAAGTTGGCACTGTACCAACAAGTACGCGCCCTACTTTTGCACTAGAAGGACTTACTACCTTGGCCGAAACTTCGCCGGAAGCGACTCCCCGAGCATGCACTTCGTAAGTGACATCACCGTTGTAGGTAACTTCGACCGTAATGTTGCCCATGGTAGGCGCTGCAGTCTTGAGGGTAAGGCCATTTGTAGGAGCAACAACTGTAGGAAAGGTGAATAGCTCGTAAGATTTGCCTGCTTCTGTCTCGGTGAGCACCCGGATGCTGAGATTTCCTGTAATAGAGCTGACAAATAAGGAGATGATTGCACCATCTGCAACTGAGGCAAATGTTTTCTTGGTTGTCCCCGAGCCAAAAACGGTCTCAGAGATAACGGTCAGTGTCCTTCCTTGCTCTAGTACGTTGATGCCTGAATCGTAACCACGTGTCCGTGTCATTCTGCGCTCCGGGGTTTACTCCGTTTCTTCTTTGCAGGCTCAAATGCAACCCGCTCGTCAAGTGCTCTTACTTCATGTGCATCAAAAATAACTAAAATGCAAGTGTTTTTATCGTAAACGTGGACAGCTGTATTGTCCTCCTCTGTCACGATGTCTGTTCCCTCGACTGTATAGATGTCACCTTTCTGATTTGTGACACGCCATCGCGTCTTCTTTGCGACCTTGGGAGGAGGCATAGATAGTAACTTCATTCGTCTTCTCCTTTGGTCAAAAGGACTGGCGCTTGTTTCTCGATGTATGCTCTCAATTGCTCTGGCGTCATCTGGTTGATGCTGGCATCTGCAATTCTCTCTGCCTTACGCTTATTGGCTAGGTCAGCAAGAATCTTAATCATGGTCACGCGGGCTGATTGTGCTTTGGGGTCCTCATTCTGAAGTATCTGCTCGGCTGCATCAAGGGCTAAATCGAACAGATACTCGATACGCTGGAGATGTTCGTGTCTATTCGAGAACCAGACTCGAAAGTGATTGTTCTCCCACCAGTGCGGTAGGGCCGAGCACTGCAAGGTTTTGCCTAGCTCATAGGGGTCAATGCCATCCTGGTCGTCTGCAATAGCTTGTTCCGAGACCAATGCCCAATAACGGGTCTTAGCCTGCCGCTGTGCGGGGCTGGGACGGAAAGCTTGGCCCAGTATGTCCTGAGCTTTTTTCGGATTCATGGAGCCGCGTTTGACTGTTTTCTCTTCAGACATACATACCTCGCCACTGGAATGACTTTACCAAAGAATAGTAAAATGGCAAGCCCAAAATGGGACTTGACAAGAGTGCTTGACTTTGGTACAAATGGGGTAGCCCCCTCCTACGACCCAATATCTATTCATTAGTATTGGGTTTTTCTATTGTTAACGACCCGGCATTCCGCTGTCTACTGCTTTCTGTCGATTCTGCACACATTAGGTTCCTAGTATGTGAGCGTATCCTAAAATAGCCCGTATGCTTGTTTTAGGCTTCTAGCGTATCCTATAAGATACATTGTAACAGCCCGACCAGTCCCGGAGTGAACGTAGGTGAACGGAGAGACGTGGGAGGGCGGGTGGTGCTTTACTCAGCCTCGCCCCATCCCTGATGCTTAGCTATCCGCTTGACTTGATTGAGCAGCTCGAAATGGCTCATTTGCATGCGGAGTACCCTGCATCGCTTGCAGATGCAAACAATCGCAGTGCTGCTCGGACCCTCGCCGATGCCATTATAGTAGATTTGTCCACAGTATTCGCAGGGTTGCTTGACGAGTAGGTGCAGCTCCTCTGTCGTCATCAGTTCAGAGAGCCGTTTACGCACTGGGAGACGGTTGCCTCCGAAGGTAAGTGCTTGAAGGTATCTACAATTCTTCCTATCCCCACACGTAAGATGCTTGTTCACGGTCAGCATCTTCGTCTTCTTGAGTACTACTTTGCCACAGTCACACTGGCAATGCCAATCTCTCTTGGTGCCCTCCTCCACAAGACCAATAACGACAAGGTGGCCGAATCTTTTTCCCAGTAATTGCGCACGTTTAGTCATAGTAACCTGATTCCCGAGTAAAAGCAAAGGGTTCTAAGGGGGCAGTCTACACTAAAAGTACCCGAGTGTAAAGGGGGAAGTTTTGGGTGCGCGGTAAAGCGAAACCCACTTATGTGGGCTTGGCTTTCCGCTCTCTGTGGTGGAAGAGCAGAAGGGACTGCTTCACGCGGCCGCCCCGCTGTCCCTTGCTGCAGCCCTTACGGGCTGGATTTCTAAGACCTCAATCTCGAGACCTTGGGCTTGCATGAACTCAAGCCATGCAGCAACGTTGCTCTTGATTGCGTAGAGAGTCTCACCGTTCAACTTGTACTTGATTGAGTATTTCATGATTGCACCCCTTAGTGGTTCGGAGCGTTCACTTGCTCCACCCTACCTATCGGCACTTCTGCAAAAACCTTGAGCGCAATGTGCATCTTTCTTTTCTTCTATTAGTGTACACGTGCATCACACGACACACGCGCCTCTTCTCTGGACGCGGCGCAGGAACCGCAGGCGCAGCTGACTCTCGCGCTACTCTCACAAGCTTGCGAGGCTTCAACTTGCCGAGATTATTGACAAAAGCAAATTGTTGTTAAAGTTATTTTTTCGTTTTGCCGTAAAGGAAAATGTCGGGTCGCTCAGCTTGACTCCTTGTGTCGGACGATACACGGTCAACTGACGCTCCTACCGCTCCCAGCCCTGCGGGGTTACGGAGACGCGCCTTGCGGAGCATGTACCTCCTCGGAGGAGTGCCTACCGTGTACGAATCGGTTAACAACCGACGGCGAGCTGAACGTGGTTCAGAGATGTGAGTCACATCCGAGGGTGTGACAAGCGTGGACGAGCTGCAATTAGGCGACAAGAATCCAAGAGAACGCCTTGCCTGCTCGCGTCGAGAGATGCCTTGCAGACAAGAGACCGCCTTGGAGTGCAGGATGCACGCACCCATATGTACCTTCTTGGGTACACTGATGAGGCCGGAGCTGAATAAGGCCGAAATGGGGGTTACCATGTTGTTTTTACTGACTGTTTTCGTGACTACTTATGTTTTCCTGACGTTATCCGATGTAGTTCGAGACTACATCGTTTCCCGTTTGAAGTGAGGTGCAAAATGCAGAACTGTCAACCCTTGCTAAGCAAGGACGTCTCCAACGCAAAGCTGCTCAAATCGGCTTTGCTGCATGGCGATGAGTGGGAAACACTCATCCTCTATATGGCTCCAGCCGAGGTCGCCTTCGGCGAGATGAGCCAAGAGGAAAAGCAATTCCTAGCGGAGCTAGGAGTTCAGTACAACCTCTGCACTGCTTCCACCAAGCAATGCAGAGAGGACTGCCTCTACCATCAAGGTAGAGCGAGGATGTTTCCTGAAGTGAATCGTGCAAGAATTCGCAAAGCCAAGCAATTCTTGCTTGACACGTTCAACTTTTTCGCTCAGCTTCACGCTGAGATTAACCGAGCCAAGCGGCTTGCCGCAAAGAAGGGAAAGCGTTTAGCTATTAGGCTAAACGGAACAACCGATATTCATTGGGGTTCCATAGTTGCTGCACACCCCGATGTGCAATTCTATGATTACACGAAGACCTCGCGGGGCATGTCTTTTGCCCGAGGTCTGTTACCAAGCAACTACCACGTCACCTTCTCACGGAGTGAGCTGAACCATAACATCGCGGTTCGTGTTCTCCGCCAAGGCGGCAATGTGGCTGTTGTCGTAGACAAGGGAGTCGTCGTCGATTTCAGTGACTCTCGCTTGATTGACGGCGACCTGCACGATGCAAGGTTCCTCGATGGACGTAGTCCAGACGGCAGGATTGTCGTACTCCGAGCCAAAGGCTCGCTAAAAGGCCAAGGTTCCGAGCATGGTTTCTGTCTCAACCAAGCTGGTTGGGACAAGTTCCTTGCTTTTTCAAAAACATCGGCTGCTGCGGCAGCCTAATTTTCCGAGGTGTCCTATGGACAATGCAACACTGTTCCGTGAGTTTCTTGAGGCTTGCTCATCTTTCGATGAGTTCAACGGACTGCTCGATGTGGCACTCGAAGAGTGTGCCGCAGCTGATTTGGCCATGTCCAAGACTGGCCGAATCTGGCTCATGTTCCGAGACGGGTCGGACTGTTTTCTTGCGCTTCCGAAGGAAGGAGGTGCTGAATGACTATTGCAAGATACAAGACGCTTGTCGGCCACCCCGCGTGGCTGTACACAGTGGAGCTGTTGGTTCAGACCAACGGCAAACTCATCAAGATTGCTACCATAAACTGCAAAGACGATGAAGAGTTGGCTCAAGCTACCCAATGGGTAGACCATGTTCTCCAAGGCGAGTGGCCGAGGAGCCTTAATGCAGATGAGATTGAATCTCATCTGGAAGAGGAGTGAGCGATGAGCCTGACAATAACAGTGCGATGGAAGGATGTGTACGGGAATCGCCTTTGCTATCCCGTGTGTGATGTGGCCAAACGGTTCGCTGACTTGGTGAACCGCAAGACCCTGACTGACCGTGACCTGCTTGGAATCATTGGCCTTGGCTATTCGGTCAAGGTAGAGGGAGAATCTGTATGAATTTCTTGGACTTGTTACAAATGTTCTGTGCGACGGTGGCCGTGTTGGCTATCGTGCGTGTCCTGATTGATGCACTGCGAGAGGAGAATGCAGAATGAAAATTGAAGTGACCGAGTATCAGTTACAGATACTCAGAGAAGCGACAGAGAATTGGCGCTTCTGCAACTCAGCCAATGTAGACAAGCCCGCCTACGACGGGCTGATTGTGCTGCTGAAAATGGCTCAACAACAAGAAGAGAAGGAGGAGCAATGACCGACGAAAAGAAACTTGATGAACTGTCTACTCTCGCACTCGAACTCGAGGCCGAGCGCAAGCGCAAGGCGGCCGCTGCTATCGCAGCCCGCCGTGCCCGTGAACTGCGCAACATTCGAGAAGCAGAGGAGACAGAGGAAGCCATTGAAATGTGGAGAGAAAGTAAGTACAACGACTGATTCACTAAAGTTCTTTTGAGATGTTCCGATACGTTTGATAGTGACAGCTCGGTGGTCGAGTTGTCCGTTTCACATAGGGGTATATGTCATGACAAATTCAAATTCACTTCTCGCTAAGGCTGCATCACGTCCTGCGCCCACGGTCAGTGGTCGCTACGCATTCGTGCCTACCACAACTGTTCATACATTGCTCGCGGATTATGGGTTCCGCGAGGACAAGTACACGCAGCGCAGGGAGCGCAGCCCTGAGCGAGCTGGCTACCAGCGCCACATCTCCATCCTGCAGCGAGATGTGGACACCGATGCCAATGGTTCCTTCAACTTGCTGCTGCTCAACTCACACGATGGCAGCTCTGCTTTGCATCTCGAAGCAGGATACTTCCGTATCCTGTGCGAGAACCAACTCGGCCACGGCGACGTGGGCATCCGAGTCAGACACACAGGAGATATGCTAAGCAAGCTCGAGCGTGCCATCCCCCAGATTATTGGGCAGATGGAGGACTTCAAACAGCTCGTAGCACAGATGAGAGGCAAGCCAATCAGTCTCGAGCAGGTCGATATTCTGGTGCGAAAGGCACTGGAATTGCGTGGCCTGCCGAACATTGCCGAGAACCACGTCAAGATGCAGCTCATGCGTAGACGTGAGGAGCGTGACGCATGGTCAGTCTTCAATGCAATCCAAGAGAACACAATACGGGGTGGCCTGCGCTTCTACACTTTCGCAGGGAGTGGGAAGGACAAGCAGGATGCAGAGCAGCTGAACTACCGTCTGCTCCGTCCAATCACGGCAGCTGACCGTCTGCTCGAGGCAAACCGTATGCTGACCCGTACGGCACACGAGATTCTCAACGTGGCTTGAAACGTCTGCATGCACGAGATAAACAGATGCCCCACACGTGGGGCACAGGAGGTATGAGATGGGTAACATGAGCTACTGTAAGTTTCGCAATACACTCAGCGATATGTACGACTGCCTCGACGATATGGACAGCGAGTTGCTTCTGCCCGAGGAGGCAAGGGCACGCAAGCGATTGATTGAATTGTGCCGCGAGATTGTGGAGCAATACGGACAACAACAACAAGAAGAAGAAGAAGGAGATGCAACATGAGACACCCAAGCAATGTTGACCTGTTCGACCTGTATCAACCCGACCTCTCTTTGCCTGAGTCAGTCAACTTCGGCGAAGGTAGCGGAATGTATGAGACTTTCGGCGAGGACTTGGACTTGGTGCGCAAGATAGCAGTGCATGAGGCACGCCGCATCTGGACACTGGTCGACACTGACGATGGCGGCACCGCCTTTGTCAATGGCTACCACTACGTGAACCGTATTGCCTATGCAATCACGACCGAGGCGGGGCAAGAGAACGAATCATTTCTTTGCACCGAAGGTGAAGAAGAAGAAGGAGAATTAGCATGAAACACGTCAAGCAATTCAAAACACACAAGGCATTCCGGAGTGCACTCAAGAAGGATGGCATCGAATTCACGCAACGCATCGGCCACATCGAAGCAAGCCCTGCCGAACTGATACGCCTGTTCGGTAAGCCTTGCGAGTCAGATGGTTACAAGGTGAGCGGTGAATACTTGTTCAAGATTTGGGAACGCTTCATCACACTCTACGACTGGAAGGCGACGAGTCAGTACGACGAGGACTTGCCAAGCCCTCAAGATTTCTGGGCAAATGAGGAGCGAGTCGTCTTCAACGTCGGCTCGCAGGATGGACAGGACTCTGCCTATTCAATTTATCTGCTGCTCGATTTGATACAGGCAAAACGAATCGAAGCGAAACGTGCTGCAAATGTACCACAACTTCAAGCAATTGCAGGAGGAAAGTAACATGGGACACAAGATTGTGGAGAAGGAAGAGATACTCAGAAAGTACACGGAGGTGAGAATAAAGACTCTGCTGCCAACCAATGCAGTACTGCGGGTGCGCCTGAAGAATGGCCTCGAGATGTACCACTCTCGCAGTGGACTGACGGTCGAGACAGCCAAGGCGACCGTCTTCAAGACACTCAAGCACGCAGTGCGTGTGGCCAAGAAGAAGTACTCGCCTCGCATCACAGTCTTCGGGATGGAGCAAGCCTTCCCTGACAGGGACGTGAAGGAGTGGCATGCTTCGACTCTGGGATACACTGCACTGTACAGTAATAATTTACTTACAGTACTGGAGAAAGAAGAGACCAATTTCATGTACCGGCCTGAGCTTGCTTCTAAATTGGCCGAGCTAAGCAAAGACTAGCTACGCTAGGCTTAGCTAAGCTAAGTTCTAGCTACGCTGCTGAGCTAAGTCTTAGCTACGCTAACCTAGCTATACTTCAACCCTGCATATAGTGAGTGATGGATGGATAGCCTGATTATATCCAACCTTCAGAATCTGTCAAGTCCAAACTGCATTGGAGGTACACAAAATGAAAGTCTATGTTTACCGCAACTTACACAAGAACTGCTTTAGTATTAAGGCATTAGAAGGAGAGAAGAAAGGCCGCGTCATCGGCCACGCAACGGACGTGTCACTGTATGACGTGGAGTTCCGCGTCTCAGAGAAGGGCAGGCAGCGAGTGTTGCGCGAGAAGAAGAAGTACGTGCATGCCGGTGTCGTCGGCAAGCTGTTGGCCAGCGAGCCATTCTCACAATCAGAGAGAGAACGTCTGAATATGAGACCCATTCGCTACAACCCATACGAAACTGAAACATTCCAGACGCAGGATGGAACCCCGATTCATTCCGCCATTGCTGCGTACCTATCGAACAACCGTATCTATGCCTGCTATGTGCAGGAAGGAGAACACCTATGAGCACAATCGTCAACGCTTCTTTCAATGGCCTCTGGGCAGAGGAATTCCTGACCATCTATGGCGTGCGTGTGCGCGTCACTACCATGTTGACCAGTCCATACGGGGATGCAACTATGAGTTTTGCTGTGCTGCTCGGAGACTATCCGAAGTCAGGCGAGGCACTCTCGATTCACTTCGTATCTGGTCGCGGTGTAGCCGAATCACCTGAGATAAAGGAGTACAAGATTCGCTCGCTTAGCAACGAAGACTTGCAAATACTTTTGTCTAGTGTACAACACAATCTCAATCTCGAGAAGGAGATTCAAAATGTCTACAACAAACTCAAACAACTCGACGCAGAATTCCAACCTCGTCCACTTCCCGATGGAGCAATCGGGTAAGCGTGGCTTCATCCGTCGCAAGGATGGCTCACGCTGGCTAGTCACTGACCACAGCTATACACTGTCTGGCTCGGCACCAACCCTTGCACAGCAAGGACTACAACTTCAGGCTGAACAAAGGAGAAACGACAATGAAAAAGTTAAACGAGACTACCGACTCACATGATGAACGCCTTTCTACAGTGATTCCCTTTCCCAAGCGCGTACCTGGATTAACAATGCAGCAAGCCTACGAACAGGAGAAGGAGCACCAAGAAAGGCTCGAGCGTATCCGTGACAAGATAAGGAAAATCAACCGCATGATTGCCGAATCACAGGGGAAAACAAATGGCTGACGTCTACTTCATGGGGCATGACCCGAACCGTCTGCCCCTCGTCAAGTTTCGCTACGGAGGCCGCCCTTCGTGGGCGTTCCTCGAACAGTGTGAGGATGGCTTTGCTTTGCTTTGCAAACCTGCTGTTGTCTATGTGTCTCTTATCGAGAACGGCTCGGTCTGCAAGGTACGTGCAATCCGTTTCCGCAAACAGGAGAATCTCAACGCATGGATAGCTACAAACCTAAGCGGCTTACGCTCGGAGGGATACAATGTACGATACGTGGACTGACGTGCTGGCCGCACTAACTGATGCTGAACTATTTGACTTAGTCACACCAACCGATGGCTACATTGACGAGATGCTCGAGAAGATGGCATGGCAGGAAATCGAACTGCGTGCCCTGATACGCGAAGGAGAACAGAATGGAACTATTGATTACGACTGCAATAAGCCTGACTGCGACAACGTACGGGTGGGGGGAGATGATGTGCGGGGACATCGGCACCCCTCGAAGCTGCACTGATGGTGCCATCACCGCCTCGGGACAGCCTTTCAAACCATCCATTCCCAGCGCCGCTGTGCCCGCTCCGCTGCGCAAAAGGATACAACCTACCACCCTCTACCTAAAACTGAAAGGCGACCCCTCTGCGCCATGCGTTGAGGTAATCCTCAATGACAAAGCAAACCCTCGGTGGATAGGACAGCGTGGCCTTGACCTATCACCAGCTGCTGTTCAAGCACTTACTGGCAAGACACCTAAACCATACTGGCAAGGAGATGTAGAGCTGTGCGATTCACCTACGAAATAGAACATGACAAGGATGGCAATGCACTAGGCGTGCGCATCGCGGAGACGGGCGGCTACTTTGCGAACCGCACCATCAAGGAAGTGCAGGTCGTGGCGGAGCCACTGTATCCTGAGCTTGACCCCGAATTCCGTACCAATGCAATGCAAAAAGAATTCTACGATATTCACTTCAACCACTGTGTACGCAGGAGACTTGAACAATGCGACAATATGCAATCTTTCTCTGTTCGTTTGGATTCGGAGCCTGCGGGAGTATAGCCGAGATACTTCCCCCGCAGGAACCCGCTAAGCCTGTGCCCACAATCTTAGGCGATGCTAGTCTGCTCAAGTTTGCTGCTCAATTCAAACAGGATTGTCTCAACAATCTATCGGAGGTGCAGTGTCAATTGCCGCACAGGATTACGATGCAATACTTTCCACAAGCCAAACATCCAGACAAGCGTGGTTATGCTCAGTTGTGGGGACGTAAGAATACAATACACTTCGCTGAAGTAAACATCGCAGACTATCTTCAGTCTTCTCTCTGGAAAGAAGGGCTGCTCGTCACTGTTTATCACGAATTGTTTCATGCGTGGTTTAACCTTGACCACGACGACGCATCACTCGGCATCATGAATAGTACTGCATACTTCGAGGATGATTTGATTATTGCTAAAGACTTTCAACACTACGTTTCAAAGGAGTTCGCCCGTGTCAAACACAAATAATCTTACTGTGGTTTCGCTTGGTAAACTTGTCGCTCGACTACCCCTTGGTACACGTATCACACTTGGTACTGGTTCCTCATGGGAACTGCGAAAAAGTTTTGAGGAAGGAGGGCCGACCTACCTTATTTCCTTGACAAAGGATACGCCCACACTTACTCTCGAACAAGCTACTCAATTCTACATCAATGGGGAGAATCTCAATGTTACGTTACCTGATACGCGACGTGGAGAACGGCTGGACACTCTCGACATACAACTCATGGGAGGATGAACACCGCAAAGTTACTGTCGAAGTCTTTGAAGTTTCAGACCACGGTACACGAAAGGAGGAATGCGAAGCCCTAAAGAGATTGCTTTGGTCTATTGCAGATAAGCTATTGCCTTACGATAAGTTTAGTAAGCACAACGTAATGATTGAAATAAAACCTGGTCACAAGGTGTATGACGAGGAAGAGGAAGAAACTGAAGTAAAGGAAGTATCCAATGCGTAAACTCTTGACAACAATTGCACTTGCATTCTCTCTTGTCGCATCGGCAAAGCCTGCCGAGCTGGTCATCCTGACACCCGAGAATACACTCAATCTTTTCGGTGAGGTCAATGAAGGGATGGTCGAGCGTGTGGCTACCACACTGCCTAAACTTGGTAACACTGTGTACGTGAATCTTGTATCACCTGGTGGCTCCATCATTGCAGGCAAGCGCATCATTGACCAACTCTCTGCCGCCATCAATAACGGCAAAAAAGTTGTGTGCATCCCACATCTTGCTGTATCCATGGCCTTTGTTATCCTGCAATCCGAGGCATGCCCGCATCGTATGGCTCTGCCTTCCTCTGTTCTCATGCAGCACCAACCATCCATAGGATTCGAGGGACCGTTGCGTAGTGTGGCAAACCAATTCGACGCAGCACGTGCGGAGATTCTCGAAATTGAGGCAATGCAGGCTAACCGCCTCAAAATATCGGTAGACAAGTACAGGGAATTGACAAACTTTGAGTGGTGGCTGAATACGGGGGCTATCTCAATCAAGGCAAATGCAGTCGATAGCATCGGCAACGTCATCTGCTCGCCCGCTTTGCTCAAGCGCAAGCGTATTGATGAGGTACAATCTCTGTTCGGCACCATCAAGTTGGAAGGCAGTGAGTGTCCTTACGTACTACGGCAGAAAGTTGTAGTGCCTGAGAAACCGCAGAATCGTCACCTTGAAATTCGCTACTGAAAACCGCATCTTAGGAGGGTAAGCTATGACTACAGAAACTAAACGTAAACCATCGGGCTTTATCGCCAAGCAGAATCAAAAGGGTTGTGCATCGACAAAACAGGCAGGGGCAATTAACACTAAGCTGGAGCAAAATGAAGCCCGTGTAAAAGCGGGCTTGCCTCCTGTAGTTTCTAAGAAGCGCCGGTGTCTGCGTTGCGATACAACCTTCATTTCTACTAATGAGCAAAGGTGCTGCGATGGGTGTCGTATTACAAATACTCGTTACTCCCATATTGGCTAGTATTTATTTGTTGTTGACTCCTGTTCTACTTCTTGTCATTATGTTTCTCAAGGAGAGGGAAACTACTCATGCGAAAGAAGAGGATAAGAAGCAGGCCGAGTCACTGGAAAGTGTTAGAAGAATGGAATTACTCCGAAGATTCCCTAACAAACCAGTGGCAACTGTTTCTGTTCACCGAAGCTCAGAAGCGAAGCGACGCGGAGAGCTGGTTCCCTCATCTAAGGAAGAAGAAGATTCCCTACTTCCTCGCAAGTTACGGGAGAATGGACCCCGAAGGCAAGACCAAAGACCTGAAGCGAGTCTTCGGCGTATTCGTACCAAGTCAGTACGTCACTGGGAGACTTGACCAAGAGGATTGACCCATGAAAACTTTGAGGATGTTAAGTACATCCAGCCTACTCGAGGCAGGCACACAAGCATTGACTGAACAAGCAAGAGTTAAGGAAGCCGACAAGAAGGGAATCTTGCGCGGCGGTTCCATTGGCCTTGCAGAGAAGACAGACAAGGGCATCGAAGTGTCCGGCACCTGTCATCGTCAGGCAATGCTCCGCTTCCTTGGTGTGGATGTCAAAGGAATGGAGGACAATACAAGCCGTGACCTAATGTTTGCAGCAGGACGCACCAACGAGGACAGCTGGCTTGAAGTGCTTGCCGCTTCATGGCCAGGTAAAATACTGCGTGAAGAAGAGGTTCCAATTGTATGGAATACACCAAACGGTACAGTAATCTCAGGCAGACCGGACATGGTACTTGCCTGTTCCGAAGGAAAATACTTTGCACGAGGCTTGGAATTGAAATTGGTTTCTTCCCTATGGACGGCCCGTACCGTAATCAAGGGAGAACCCAAGACTAATCATCTTATCCAGACAGCGCACTACATGTGGCGACTCTCCGAGCAGGTACGCGAGGAAGTCCCGTTCGAGCTATGGTACACGAGCCGCGTTGACTGGCACGTTATGGGCTGGGCACAGAAGCACTTCCCAAAACACGGCGCACTCAATTCAGAGTTTTGCGAATACTCTCAGAATAAAGATGGAGAGTATGAGATTAAGAAAGTTCTGCCATTCACAAAAGGATTTGAAGTACGCTTTGTGCAGGACAAATTACAATTTAAGGAGGTGGGGGGAAAGAAATGGGTTGACACCATAATCACAAAGAGTAGGATAGCAATGTACTACGAACATATTGAAGAACTGGCACAGAGTAAGTCGCTCGGTCCTCGCCCTGTCAATCTTGACTACAGTGGGCAAAAGGAAAGCTGGAAGCAATGCGACTTCTGTCCTCTCTCGAAGATATGTGATGAGTACGAGAATGATAGTTTTGAGGTATGGCTCGCGCAAATAACGAAAGGAAGTTCCACATGAGCATGACCCGCAACGCACCAACCAATATCCGTGGCAATGCAGTACGTACCAACAACGGCCCAAGCGTAGGCCCTCGCAGTGGCGGCAAGAAGTCGGCTGACTTCACCCTCTACGTGAGCGTCACGGTTGACGGAGGTGAGCGTGAGAATAAACGTCTCACAGGTATGTTCTTCGACAAGGCTGGTCCCAAAGGCAAGCAATACTCCGGCTCCGATAAAGAGAGCGGTGTGAAGTACAAGCTGTTCGCCAATGAGGACGGAACCTTCGCACTCTATGCACGTCAAGAGGGCGAGGAGAAAGGTTCCAAGCTGTGCCTTCTCTCTGAGCGTGACGCTAAGAGTGGTCTCAAGTATCACACAGGTAAGAGTGAGAGCGGTGAATATTATTCGCTGTTCCGAAACCTTCCCAAGAAGTAACCCGAACCGGGGCGGATGGGAAACTGTCTGCCCCTTTCCTTTGGAGGCACTATGTACACTTCACTTTTTGCTGGTCTCTTACTCATTACATTCTTAGCTTTTGCTAAACCTGTTCAGGAAACACCTGAAACACCGCCTGGTGACATCTGTCAAGCACTCAAGGGACCGCATCCGAAGAAGGACGTGCAGATACAGCCTTACTGTCCAGACGAAACGCCAACACCTGAACCTACACCAACTAGCCCGAGCAGAAAGGTAGAGCCTTGACAATCAAACATGACCAAGATAAACCAGACTACTCTCTCTTGACTCGAGGAATGCTGGAACCCATGGTCAAGGCGCTGATGTTCGGGGAGAAAAAGTACAGCCGGTTTAACTACAAGACTGGCTTCAAGAATACAAGACTTACGGCAGCTGCCCTGCGCCACATCATGGCCTACCAGGACGGCGAGGACAATGACCCAGAGAGTGGCCTGCCACACCTGGCGCACGCAATGGTGGCCCTCGGCATGCTGCTTGACAATGAGAAGAACAACGTAATGGAGGAAGGCAGATATGCAATACCAGACCAAGTACTCGGCAGGGCTTGACCTCTGCTCCATCGGGCCAGTGAACCTGCGCCCGCTCGAACGTGCCGTGGTTGACACAGGCGTTTACCTGAGGGATGTTATACCCGACACAATGGCCGTGCATATCCGCCACCTTGACGCTGACCTGCCGTTTGCGATGGTCTGCTCCCGCTCGGGACTGGCCGCCAAGGAGGGAGTCATTGTGCTCAATGCCCCAGGAATTATCGACTGCGACTACGAGGATACCATCAAGGTCATTTTGTTCAACTCCGGTGATTCTCTTGTGCGACTCACGTCCGGAGCACGCATTGCCCAGCTCGTTTTTGCCTATGCGTACCGCCGGACGGAGCTGGTCAAGGACGAGCAACGCACGGGTGGGCTCGGGTCGACGGGAACAGGAGAAACACAATGAAGGTCTACATAATCTGCTTTGACGGCGAAACTGATGGTCCGGTGCGACGAACATCTTCCAACCTAAACTTACAGAGGAGAATCTATGCGTTTTAACATAATGCTAACTACTTTCTTGACGTTAGAGAAATATTCCTTCGATATGGAGTTCTCCCTGCTTGGGTGGGGCCTCTCCTACAGAAGGAAACCGGAGAAGGGATTGGTCCTCATGGCCAGCCTGGGACCACTGCACGTTTCCATCTTCGACAATGAGAAACAAAATGAGTGGTTCTCCAAACTGTTTCGAGAAGAGAAAAGAGAACCCTGATGGCAGTCTGAAGGCGCAGCCCTTCGGTCTGACAATCAATGACAAGGACGAGGACTATGTCTAGTGATAAGTTCGGTGGCTTTGGATGCTGGAAGAAAGAGATGGACAGACATGAAATGTGGCCTCGCATGAGTAAAGCTATGGCCTCACGACAGCTGGAGAATCGTGATGAAACAGAACCCGTTCGCCCTACTGAAACCGAAAGACGTCCCCGCCCGATGGGGAGCGCAACATTCATTCCTGCCTCTCTCAGAGCTGGAAGAGATAATCAAAGAACACAATGACTGCACAACCATCATTGACCTCGAGACCAGGGGCAACGATGTGTCTGCCCCTGCCGAAGAATCCTATGTGGTCGGCGTTGGTATCAGCTCTCACTGGGGTACGTACTATGCAGAGGTGAATGGCCTCGGCGATTGGTACGCATTCGTATGGGCACTTCACGACAACGCAGTACCACTCGTAGCACACAACGTAGTCTTCGATGGTAGCTACCTGACACGTGACCTGGCCCGCGCAATCGGAAGCAAGGACGGCTTCCACAAACCGCCTGCCTACCACAATTGGCTTGCCTGTACCTACGCCACCTATCGCTGGCTTGCCTGCGAGGGATGGGCAGGACAACAGTACGGCTTGAAGAAAGCTATGGTCGAACTACTGGGCTGGCCTGAGAGTAACGAGAAGGAACTCGAGGACTGGCTCATTGAGAACAAGTACACAAACAAACAAGGCAAGGCAGACAAGGGAGAGATGTGGCGGGCACCTGCCGAGATTCTCGGCAAGTACTGCTGGCTGGATGCCGAAGCTACCTACCTCATCTGGACCGAGATTCTCGAACCAGTCATGAATAAGTTTGAGGTGTTCAACAACTATCGCCCACAATTCATGGACTTGATTCGCCACGTCATCTGGCAGAAGTTGCGTGGCATTTACATCGACAAGGACGAGTTGAGCAAGTACAAGGATGCACTCGACGTGGAATGTGTAGACTTGACCAATAACTTCTATGAGTCGGACGGGGTACGGGATTGCATTGTCTCGTTCAATCAGGCGCTGCTCGCAGAGCAGGCTGCAGTCGAGCCACCGAAGCACAAGAAGGCACCCGAGCTGGGCCAAGAGCCAAGCAAGTACACTAAGGACGGAAAGCTCTCAAAGAACTGGGAAAAGTGGGAACAGAAGCGGGTCAACCTGGAAAAATACGTACCAGAAATTACCATTCCTTGGAAAAAATGGCACGAAAAAAATGCAAAGATTGAACAATTGAGCACCGAAGTTGTGCCGACCGAGGAGAGTAAGGACCTTGGCCTGTTCAACATTGACTCAGCCAGACACAAGCAATGGCTCTTCTATACAGGATTGAAGTATGAAGCGACGATGTTCACAAACAATGAGGAAAACCCACAGCCTGCGGTCGATGAGGATGCCCTGCGTATGCTTGTCCCGCATGGCCCTATGCTCATCAAGTATAATGAAAGGAACAAGATACGAAGCATGGTGGAGGGTTGTCTCTCGAAGATGCGAGGTGATTTCCTACACGTGGGACTGAAGTGTCCGGGCACCTACACGGGACGCCTTGGTGGTGCGGATGGCCTCAACGTGCAGAACGTGCCCAAGGACAAGGGCTACCTACAATGCTGGAAGCCGAGTCCTGGTTACAAACTAATTACGTTCGACGTAAGCGCACTGGAACCGCACATGCTTGCCCTTGCTTCCGGTGACCCTACACTTATGCGTATGTATGGGCCGGAATCAACCGGCTGGGATGACATTTATCTGAGCGTCGGCTCACAATTGGGTGGACAAGTCGAGGAACGCATACGGGCCGCAGGTTATGACCCATTCAAGAATACCAAGGAGTCAGTAAGTAAAGCAAAGAAGGAGGCTAAGGGTGCTCGTCAAATTGCTAAGGTTATTCATCTGGCTGCAAGCTACGGGGCTTCTGCGAACAAGATACGCCAGGCTCTTGGTCTGCAGGGAATTGAAGTTAGCTCGGGAGAAGCGAAGGCGATGCACGAAAAGTACTGGCGACTCTTCGCGCAGGTCAAACACTACGAGCAATTCCTCCTCGCCCAATGGGAGCGCAGCGGAGGATGGTTCCTGAATCCGATGGGCCGTCCCATCTGCGTAGCACGTGACTATGTACGTGACATCATTAACCGTTCTATTCAGAGTGCAGGACACGATGCCTTCATTGCCTTGGTTGATATTGCTTCACAGGTTCTTGCAGAACACAACGTGGACTATGCTCCCTACATTTGGGACATCCATGACTGTGTAATGCTTGAAGTGATTGAGGATGACGCACCATTAGCCAAAGAACTGCTTGACACAACAATGCTTTGGCGCTTAAATAAACACTTAGATGGTAACGTAAAACTGAAAGGAACAGCCAATGTCGTCGAAAACTGGTGGCAAGACAAAGAAGAGTGATAATTTTTCCCAAGTATTGCAGGCAGACTTGCGCATTGCTTACGCTGTTCGTATCAAGAGCATGGAATACATGGTTGAAATAGACCTGAGTAACTGGGGATTTGGCCGAAGGAATGAGGAAGAGATTGGCTTCTACTCTCTCAGACTTGGCCCTGTCCGTGTTGCCTACATGAATAGAGATACATACGACGAATTCCTCGCTGTGAAGATTGAGGATGTGCTTGCTCCGTTGGGACAAGTCCTCAACGACAGGAAGAGTCGGGCCGACAGGGTGGCACCACAAGATGTTCCGCCCAAGGATGCGCTGAACTGAGGTACGTATGCCAAGGAAGGAACGCAAGAGTAAGTTCGCGGTCGAAGCAAAGCGTCTCGCCACATCCATACGGGAAGGCCGAGTACTGTGCATCGACCCTGCTTCAGGAGGAAGCCTTCCAGGTTACGCACTGTTCGAGGCATCGGTCTGGATTGAGTCGGGCGAGATGCAGATGAGCAAACGTAACCAGCAACCACATCAGAGGTATCGACAGATTCTGCAGACACTACAAAGTACTCCAGAATTGTTCGAGAATATTGATGTACTGTGTATCGAATTCATCCCGCCATTCATGAATGGTTTTGGCGGAGGTGGATTCCGTACACAAGGTGTAGTCAATCTGCACCGCTCGGTCGGTATCTTCATGGCAGGCATTGAATCGAACAGCCTGATTGAGATACCCAGCACGACGTGGCATGCGTGGGTACGTGCCAACCTTGGCGACTACGAGAAGTCAGACATGAAGGATGCTACAGTGATGGGCCTGACTCTCTTTCACCATGCCGGTCAACCTATTCTAAATGCAGATGAAGTAATTGAATTAGTCAAAAAATAAGGAGGGTTAAGATGATTCTCGACCTATTCCGTGGAACTCCCCGAGACTGTCAGGTGTCGGCTCTGCGGGAAATTGAGAAGTACTGGGAAGAGGCCGACGTCTTTGTGCTCTCGGCACCGACTGCCGCAGGCAAGACTAAGATGATGACCACCATTGCACGCTGGGCACACAAGAAGTATGGCATGCAATCTTCGATACTTGTGCCAAACAACGTCCTGCTTGACCAGGTCGTCGAGACGGAGGGAATCTTCTCTCTGAGGGGAATGGACTCGTACACTTGCACGTTGGCGCTGGATGAGAGGACAAGCTGCGCCGAGAGGAAACGTACAATGGGAGAAACCTGTGGAGGCTGCGTGTATAGACAGCGCGTACGCCAAGTCCACAAGGTTCCTTTTCGGGTCATAAATTATTATACCTATTTAGCACATAAACTCTACGCCCCAGTGGTACTGGTCGATGAGGCTCACCTACTGGTTAACCTGGCAAGGGACCTAGCAGGCAAGCACATCTGGGTGGACCGGATTCTTCTCAAGGATGGCACCGAGGTCAGGCTACCGCAAAGCATTTCTACGTACGAAAAACTGTTAGAATGGATACAAAGTCGTAACTTCCGAGATGAAGTCTGGCAAAAGCTGAAGGAAGAGCTGGCCACTGGCCGTATGCGCTACCTCGTAGAGCGTAGCGATAGGCCCTACAGAGGACGCTATAGGGACTGCCTAAGCCTGTTACCCTTGGACACATCCCACGAGGAGAAGGTGAGCGTCCTATGGCCTTCTAAGAAGGTCAAGAAGGTAGTCCTCTTTAGCGGAACTATCAGCAAGCTAGAGGTCGAGCAGCTCGCATTGGCAGGCAAGCGTGTGAAGTACATCGAAGTGGATAGTCCCATCGAGGCAAAGCGCCGCCCTGTCTTTGTCGAGGAAGGACTGCGGCTCAGCTATCCGGTACAACCGGAAACCTTGAATGAGCTGGCCATTTCTGTGGCTGAGATTTGTCAACGCAGTCTAAGGTCCAAGATATTGGTCCACATACCGTACTCATTGGCCAATAGAATCTTACCCTATTTGCAAAATCTCATAGGAGAACGGGTACTTACTCATGACCGTGAGAATAAGTTGGCCATTATAGAACACTTTAAGGCGTCAAAAGAACCCCTTGTTCTGTTAGGTTCAGGCTTGTATGAGGGGCTTGATTTGTACGGCGACGACTACCAGATTCAGATACTGACCAAGGTTCCTTGGCCCTTCCTTGGTGACCCTGTCTGGAAGTTTGTGGCTGACAAGTATCCAGAACGCTATGCGTGGCAGACCATCCAGCAAGTGGTACAAGCTGCAGGGCGTATCTGCCGTGGCCCTGATGATTATGGCGAGACGTTTATACTTGACCGCTCTTTCAGGCGCTTGTATAGTGAGCACGAATCTCTCTTTCCACAATACTTTAATGATGCGGTGAAATTCACATGAAAGTCTATGGATGGCGCAAACAACTTGAGATAGGAAAAGAGGGAGAGAAACACTTCGAGAACATCTGGTACTCCAACTACCAGAGTAAACTAATCCAGTCACCCGTAAGAGACTACGACTTTCTGACGCCTGACGGAGAGAAGCTCGAGCTAAAGTCAGACAACTATGACCCAGCCAAGACACCTAACTTTTTCTTCGAGCGGTTCTCTGTTCTCTCGCAGCAAAAGCCAGGCGGTCCTTGGCAATCCTACGAGAAGGGCGCAGACATTTTTGTCTACCAGTTTATGCTAACCTCTGAGGCTTACATATTCCGTAACCTGTCGGAGTTAATTGAAACCATAGACTTCCTTGTCCACGAGCACACACTCAAGCCTCGCAAGGTAGCCAACAAGAGTTACTTTGCTTCAGGCTATGCAATCGAACGCAACCTATTCAAACATCTCTATGAGTACATCAAGATGGAGAAGTTATGACCACTGCGTTGATGAGCCGCGACAATCCCGTTTGGGTGCTACCAGAGGGACACGACTGTGCGATTGAATTCTGGGCAGAAAATAAATGGATACGCAGAGAAGAATACAGTACAGTCGCGTATCTTAAAACGGTTATACCTAGCCTACATAATAGTAAGGCAATACGTATTGTAAAAGTTAGCCGCTATCCACCACACCCGGCACAAGCAGTTCTTTACTACAGGGAGGAACAGGACCAATGACTTTAGTATTACGCTTCTGGCGCGAATTACTTATCGCACTACTTAGCCTTGTCTGTTATCTGCAATTCAAGTATAGACCCGAAGAGAAACCACCACGTGTCGAGATAGTCACACGAGAAAAGGTCGTCTTCAAGGATAAGATTGTCTACGTGGACCGCGTAGTAGTACGCGAGCGTGTCATCACCAAGCCTGACGGCACCAAGATTGAAGAGACAACGCGCACTGAGGAAAAGAAGAAGGAAAAAGAGAAGGAGCACAAGGAAGACAGGCGAGTTGAAGTGAAGCTACCCGTTGAAACACCACCACAAGGCAATGTTTCTGTGGCGATTGACCCACTTGCTTACCTTCGGGACAAGCAATACGTGGCTTTATTTGGAGGGGGCTTACGACTCGGCAATACACCCTTGCTTTTAACCATCAACCCCGCCATAAATTTGAGCAAACCACGTCTTGAGAATATCTTCATCGGCATAACATGGGAGATAAACTGATGCGGATTACCTACGCAAAATGTTACTACGGAAATGTAGAAAGAATTCACGGCCCGTTTCCTTCGATGGAGACAGCTACTGCCTACATTCTGGAACACCATCAACAACTGCGTTGGGACTTCTACTACGTGACGCAGGATGCTGAGGAACCACCGAAGCTACATGACTACGAATGCCTATCCTGCAAAGCTGTGACAGAAGCGTGGGATGTGCCTACAAAATGCTCGCAATGTGGCCACGAGGAGCTGCGTCGTATGATGCCTATGCCAGGATTGGCGGGCCTCGAGACATCTGCATCGTTCCTCTCTGGTACAAAACGTAAAGGCTTTGCTGAAATGAAGGAAGCCAACAAACTAGAGTCAGCTTCCATGGACTTGCCACCCGAAAAGCGTAGCGATATACTCAAAGAAGTTGACAAGCTACGGCGAAGTTAACCTACCTCAATACGTCCACTCTTTACGTTGGCCAGGGCGTACGTCAACGTGAATGAAACCCTTCCTGCGGCCATCCCCCAGGCCAACTACGCCTACTTCTTCCTTACATATTTGATAAAGTTGTTCCAAGTGTTCCTTATCATCTGAAGCTGGTCGAATATCAGCTGCGGTTCCGAGCAGATGCTGACTAGCCACAGCCCCGCCAATAAGAGAATTGTGCTTTCGACAGCGGAAACCAGATGTGACAACAATAGGTCTACCAAAGCGTTCCCTCACTTTATTTAAGGTCTCAAGCAGGCGGTCATTCAGGCGTAGGTTCGGTACTTTGCCTGGACATTTTTCCTTGCATTGACACTGAAATTCCGCTAGTTTGAAAAAGCTACCACTCATAGGAGGTCTCCATGTCAGTCGCGTTCAAAGAAATGTATCTCGGTCGCCGCAACTTTGTTTCACTAAATCTGCAGACCGAAGAAGCAGTTACACTCAAGAATAGCCCAAACGGTAAGGCTTTGCTACTCGGTAATCCGAAGGTGCAATACTTATCTGGTAAGGATGAAGGTGAAGTAATTTCAGGAACTAAGCTCGCGCACGGTAGACTTGTCGAGTTAAAGTTTGGTACTATCCATGTGACAGAAAAGGACGAAGTACTTGTCGCGCTTAATCCTAAGCTCGCAAGTGCTTGTCTTCTGTCAGGTCCTGTCCTGCTCACCCCGAAAGAAGCGCACACCATTAGCATCGCAGTGTTTCCTGTCAAGCAAATTGACCTAGCGGATTACGATTGGGTTGTGGCATTGTACTCCTTGGCGTGACTACTTTGCACGTCCGGGAGTATGACCATGGACAACGTAATTGATTTGACCAAGAGGACAAAGAAGATTAAGGAATGGCAGAAACCAGCGGAGGAACCAAAGAATAAGCAGGTGCAATTAGTCGCAGTGGAAATGGCAACCCTTCTTTACAACTTGGTACAGAGCAATCTTCAGATGCTAGAGCGTCTTGAAGAAATTACCGATATGCTCACGCACACCGAGTACCAGGTGGACATGCTCCGCAAGGAAGTCCAGGAACTTACAGCTCTGGCCAGTCTGGAGAATTCTCAGAGTAAATAGCCTCAAGACTTTTGTACTCCGTCTCATCCCCTGTGGTGAGGCGGGACACATCATTCATTGTACGCAGCAATCCCGGAATCATCGGAATGTAGGCATCCCCTAAACTAGCTACCGCTGTACTTGCCTTGTCTAAATCCCCACTCATAAGTCCCATGGCAAAATCTTTTGCACTTACAGTGACCGGAGGTATGCCGATTCCCTGCGTCAGCGACTGCAGCGGAGACAGGCCAGTCAGTCCCTTCTTACCACCGATGAGTGCCTGTATCTGCGGGTCCTCTTGCTTGAATGCACTCTCACCAGTAATGGCAAGGTTCAAGACACCGAGTACTGCAAAGGGGGCCAAATAGCGCCCTGCCAGCTCTTTACTGCCCTTGCCCATACCTTTCCTAGCATAGGCATCCAGAACATCACCAGCGATGGCCGTAGGCCACTTAGAGAAGACACTGAGGACAGGTCCCATGACGCGGCCAAAGTTACTCATGGAGAGACGGTTGTATTGAAAGACAGTCTTGTCGAGCAGATTGTTTACAATCATTTGCTCAACCAGCTCAGGCTTGTTTGCCTTGATTGCATCCATCAATTCGTTGCGCATACCTACGTTAAGATTGTTCAGGTACTTGCGTGCAGTCGGGTCTCCTGCCAGAAGGTCCTTTGCAACCAACTTGCCCATCTGAACTACGATGACACGATTGGCACGCTCGGCCATTTCATACATTCCCATGGCCATCTTAGTGTAGCCGTCGGATACCTTGTCAAAACTTTTCTCAAGAGAGTTGCGGCGCATGCTCGACTCAAGCACTGCAATCAATTCTGTGTTCCATTGAGCAGCCGTGTATTCTCCGCCCAACCTTATTGCTGTCTTAGGGTCTTTGGCAAACTCGGCCAGAGCGCGTGTTGCGTACTCAACGCCCTTTGGTCCCAGCTCAGGAGCTGTCATGAGCAAGGGCTGGCTGGCATTCTGCAGCGCGGAGCGAAGATTAAAACCAAGGAAGTTAGGATAAACGGATGCCATAAACTTAGGCACCACATTGGTTCCCATGTGCAACAGATTTTCTGCAATACGTGCCTCTACTGAGCCGGGTCCACCTCTGTCGCGTACATTGAGAAGTGTGTTAGTAAACTCTTGGGTAAAAGCACGCCATGTTCTGGCTCTTGTGCCGCCAAGAGAATCAGTCAACCAGTTGGTTAAGTATTCTGCATCCTTGATGAAGCCGCGCTGGATAAGCATATCACGTGTCTTCTCCATCTCCGCAAAGCCTTGACGCAGGAAAGCGTGCTTGAATGTGTTGGATGCCCAGCGAGCTGCCAATTTATTGACGTCCGTTTCACGAATCAATTCAGGAACCTCTTCAACCATACGGCGATAGGTAGCAGAAGCAGTCGAGACACTCTTGACTCCAGAGGTGCGCGGATTGATTTGACCGGCAAGCATTGCCGTCATATCACTTGGCTTAGTAATCTTACCGCCTTCCAGATATTCTAGGGCATCCTTTACCTTGCGGTACAAGTCGCTTTCGCGTAGACCAGCTTGTGCTGCTTTCTCGTACGCTTCCTGCGTATAATCGAGGAGGTTAATCTTAAATTCATCACGAATCTGCTTGATTGAATCACGCATAGTTCTGGCTATTTCCACACTTTCTTTTGTCATGTGCGGCACGTAGCCGCCAGTCTTCTGCGTAAAGTCCTGAATATTAAGTCCTTGCTTGTTTGCTTCCTTACGTCCGTAGGCGAACCAATCCTGATAATCCTTGACGACTGCCTTCTCTGCGTCAGAGAGCGCATCAAAACCTGCAGCCTGGGGTCTGTCAAGCAGCGCATACAATCTGTCCGTGTCCATCTTAACAGTTTCGCGTGCTTTGTTTAGGTCCGTTAATCCTTTAATGTTCTTGACTACTTGACCCGCCTCGTCAGTTACATCGTAACCATTGGTAACTCGGCCAAGCATACGTGTGAATGCGTTGTACTGATAGTTCATTGAGTTGAGGGTAGGCTCAGTACGCACGCCTGCCCTACGGTCAATACTACGGAAGATGAATTGAGCATCAGCAAGGAATTGATGTAGTCCCTGCACGACTGTGTTGTCAGAGCTGGGTGGTAGTTTCTTAACTACATTGTCAGCCAACAACTTATTGAAAGCATCAAACTCTACGACATTCTTGTATTGCGTTTTCAGGAAGTCGGCACCTTCGCCTTGGCGTGTGAAGATAGCCTCAAGTCCACCACGCATACCGCCTGTCTTGGCTCCCAGGTCCTGGGCAATCTTTGGAAGCTGTGCATCGAGGTGGCGTTGAATAATGTTTACACTAGCAAGTTCTGTCCATTGTCCGACCTTACCTTCAGCACCTTGTGTAACCTTGAGCATATTTGCTTCATCGAGTTCGCTTAGAATCTTTCGACGCGCTTCTTCAGACATGCTATTGACAATCTCTTCTGCAGCATCCTGCATCTTTTGAGAGGCTTCTGGGCCTTCGCCAAACAACTTTTTAATACCTTGAGTTGTGTTCAGCTCATCTGTAAGTTGTACTACTTCTTCCATGTTCTTACGAGACGCAGCTAGTTCAATGATGTTGTCTACAACTTCAATAGCTTTCTGCTGCTTGGCTGTCTCTGCACGTACACGCGAAACTGTATCTGCCTCTTGCAACAAGTCTTGCTCAAACTTCTGCATGCTGGCAATAGCTCTTTTGTTTTTGATGAGCGAGTACACCTCGCCTGCCCCGGCAAGTACGCCACCAAAGGCAACCCCTATTTGCGCCGCTTTGCCCTCAAAGCCTGCCTCTGCTCCTGCTACGGTAGCTGCCACACCTTCACTAAGGCCCGTGGCCGCAGTGACCGCCTTAGCAGCTTTCTCGCTTGCTCCTGCAGCCTGAGCAGCCTTGCCTGCATACTTGGCTGCAGAAAGTCCTACTTTGAATCCCCCAGCCAACTCAGCTATCTGCAGTGCTCCAGACTTTTTGGCCAATGCTACGGTACGTAGGTCATCCAAGGCAGCCCTAAATTGTGGGTCATCCTGTGCTTCAATTGCAATCTTTTGTGGAATGCCGAGACCAATCATTTCAGAAGCAGTCCCGAGGGCTTGGCCAAAGAATTGAGACAACTCTCCGCCCAGCGTACCTGTGGCTTCGGGAGCACCGAAGAATGCTGACCAGTCGAAGCTGCGTAGCTTGCTCGAAGGAATGCCGTGACGACGTGCGATGCCCTCAAGTTCGGAGGGCAGAATGCGCATCTCTTCAACTTTGCCGCTTATGATAGGCGTCTCGTATGCCTGCTTGTCTAGCTTGGTACGCTCCTCTGGGCTAACACGTTGCTGAATATCGGCAAGTACTTTGCCTGAGTCCGAACGAATTTGCAGCATATCCAAAAAGCCAGGTTCTTCTTCTGGTTTTTCTTGTGCAGTCGGGACAGGGGCATATTTAGCTAAAGGGTCCTCTTTCTCTTCGACAGGAGCAAATCTTGCCAAAGGGTCTTTCTCTTCGGGTACTGGCGCAAACCTTGCAAGCGGGTCCACTTCAGCCATTACTTTCTCCTCTGAGCCTCAAACTCTTCTGGTGTGACTGCGCCACCTTGTCGCGCAATGTCAATCTCGTCTTGCGGAACATAAATTTTTGTTCCATCAGGTTTAACCATAATTATACGAGCTTGTCCAGAAGTTTGTGCTTCTTCTGCTCCTCCACCCAAGTTAAGTTGTCCACCGGAGAGATTGTTTAGGCGACGAATCTCAGCTTGCTGCAGGATTGCATTGAGGGTAGCTTTGTTTTCTGCCTCAGAGAAGAAGCCGGGTCCTTCGGAGAGACGCTTAACTTCTTGCATCTCTTCAGCTGTAAGCTGTAGTGATTTTGCTGCTTTAGCAAACTTATCACCCTCAGCAGTCTTTTGTTTACTTTTAGCAGAATACCAAGAGTTGAAGATACCCGCAGCTTCTGTTCTTGCGCTCTTGACTGTATCAGCTTCTTTACGCTGTGTTGCAGAGAATTTACTTTGCAAAGCAGCCTTTGCTTGGTCGAGCCGCATCTCTTGAATGCGTAATGCCTGGTTAAGTTTTGCTGCATTCTGCGCAGCTTCAAAAGCACGCTCATCTGCTTTCATTGCAGCACGGGCTTTCTCTTGACGTTGATTTTCCTTGCTATCAAGCGCAGCCTTGAGTAGCATATCTGCCCGCTTGTGTTCCCTATCTTCGATACGTACCTTCTCTTTGCTCAGCTCCTCGCGGCCAGCTTCGACTTCCTTCTGCACGATGCCGAATTGTTCCTTAGCCAAGCTAAGGTCACCCTTCAGTTTCTCCATGCTGCGGTCAAGGTCCTTGTTCCAGTCATGCTTCTCAAACTTAATGTCAGAGCCGATGCGGGCACCGAGTCGCTTGCCTTCTTTAGCTGCTAGGAATTTAACCAAGCCTTGAGCAATCTGCTCAGCAATCTGTCCCCATGCAGCAATGCTCTCACGTCGCTCTGCATCTGATTTAGCTTTACTGATGGCTTGCTCATAGATTAACTTGGCATCGTTGATTGCCTTTTGTAAATCTTTCTGTCTCTCAGCAAAGGGGTCAGGAGTGCCTGCTGGTTTGTCTCCTTCAGTCCCTACAGCTTGAAAGACAACCTTACCAAGCTGTTCAACCTGTGCAGGATTCTGTGGATTAAATACCTTAGGTGCAGCTGGAGCTGGAGCTGGAGCTGGTGTTGAATCACTAGGCGGAGTCGAGGGTGCAGCCGGTGCGGTGGTCCCTGCAAGCCTGTCCCGCGCAGCCTTAATTGCAGCCTTAGCTTCCGGCGATTTGTTGGGGTCTGCCAGCTGTCTATCTAGCTCTGCAATCTGAGCGTCTTTTAAGTTTGGAGTAAAATCTTTTGTTTGTTGCGCTGCCTCTTGTAATCTTACTAAACTTGCAGGACGTGTCTTTTGAAAATCTTGCAATGCCTTTTGTTCTTTTTCTAAGTATGCTTTTTGTACAGCCAAAGCAAACGTATTAGACGGATTACTAGACGGATTGTTAGTATTTTTTTCAATTTGTCGTATTTGTTCTAGTCTATCATTTATTTTTTGTTGTAGTTCTGCTTCTTTTTCTTCAAATTTTTCTGCTGATTTTGATTCTTGTTTTGTTTTATCTTCTTGTTGTTGATTGTACAAGTAGTTAAACTCTTCTTCAGTTGTTTGTGCGCGTTGTATGTACTCGGTTTTTGTGACAGGTTTCCCGAGATACATGACAGTTTTCTGCTCGGGGGTTGTAGGACTTGGTGTGCTTGTGCCAGGAATGTAAGTAGTTTTTTTCTTTTCTTGTTGTTCTGAAGTGCTGGGTGGCGGAGGTGTGCTTGTGCCGGGAATGTAAGGAGGTTTTGTTTCTGGACTACTCGGCTCTCCTCCAGCAAGTACGCCTGCCCCCAGTCCCCCCGCAAACATAGTATATCCTAATGTTTTTATTTTCTTTTGAAAAGCAGTCAGTCTTTCGCCGCCACCGGCAACTGCTTCTTTGTATTCTTGTGCTAAACTCTGTGCTTGTTTCGCTGGTACAAGCTGTCCATCTGCCTGCTTAAATTCTACTGCAGGCTGTTCTGCCTTGGGTGCAGATACTTCTGCGACGGGTTTTGGAGCCACTTCTGGTTTCGCTGCTTCCTGGATATTTTCCAAACTTTTTGATTCAGGCGTATCCTTTTTGTCGTTTACAGCGGATGCTGTACCTGTCTCTGTTTTTACAGCGGATGCTGTACCTGTCTCTGCTTTCGCGTCGGGTGCTGGAGTCGCAGGCGTTTCTCCTACCGTCCCGTTGTTTACCATCTTGTTTACTTTTCTGGGCCGCTGGTTTTGTGGTTTCGCTCCTTTAGGCGGCGTTTCTTCGAGGTCTGATTTGCCTACAAAATCACGTAACTCTTCTCGGACTCCGACTTGGTTAAGTACTTGTTTTTGAGTAGGTATATTTTTTATATCTTCAGTCGATGTGCCCTGCCCCTTCCAAATCTCGTTCTGCACTTTGTTGGTGCCGTCCTTTTGGTTCAATAAGTTTCTATAAGTTTCTATTTTTTCTTTGTTGTCAGGGCGTTCGGTGGTTTGGGTTGCGGCTGGCGGAGGAGTGGGTTGCTTTGTTTTTTTAGACAATGCTTCTACTGTAACGTCGCCAACTGGTTCGCCCGCATTATGACGGTTAGCGACTTCTGCCGCCGTGTTAAAACCGAGGCGCTTAGCCTTGTCTATATTCTCAGAACTGATTGGTGTCTTGTTTTTAATTGCATCGACAAAATCGTTCAGAAAATCAGTAACTTTTCCTACGTTAATACTTGCCATCTCATCGTCTCCTTATCATGCCGCGAACTTCTTCCCGACTTGGTTGATATATGTTTGCCTTTGGTTTGGCAAGACCTCCGATACCGGCACCGAGTGAGCCGCCGATATTTGCGCCAAGCATACCACCTTTAGCAATAGCTGCAGCGCCGACACCGGCTGTGGCTGCTGTGATGGCCATACCAGCAGCAGCACCGAGTACAGTGCCAATAATCTGACCTCCGGTTGTCCAGGCTGCGGCCTGCTCAGCGGCCTCTGCCTGGGCTTTGCGGATGCGCTCATCAATTTCTGCCTTAACTTTAGTTAGTCTTGCCTGCAATTCTCTGTCAGCTACGGCTTCACTCTTGGCAAACTCTTGCTGCATTGCTTGCTGAATCTGCGCTTGGGCAGTTTTAAGGACAGTCATTCTGCGTTTCTGCATCTGACCTACCTTGGTCTCCATCTGCCGATAGTCTTGCCATCTCTGTGATTTGCGAAGCTGGTAATCCATTAGCTGGCTTGTTTGCCATTGCGTCCTGCCTAGCTCATCCTTGTTAAACTTCATGGCCTTATCGTATAGTTTAGTCTTAATATCGCCACTTAGTTCTGTCAGAATCTGTTCATTCTTGCGCACTTGCTGTTGCTGGCCAAGCTGTCTGTCTGCTAGAATCTGTTGTTTTTGCATGGCCTGTTGTTGCAGCTCGAGCTGCCCAACTTGCATGGCACCCTTCTGAACCTTCTGCTGAGCCTCACGTGCAGCTGCAGCTTGGGCAGTGTAGAGCTGTGCCCCCATATCGCTCGCGCTTACACGCTGGCCAGTCGCGGCCTGTTTGCGCACAGCTTCAGCTGCGGCCAGTGCAGCAGAGCTTTGTTGAATCTGCTGACCCTGAGCAGCCATAGAAGGGAATTGCTGAGCTAGATTGGCTAGTTGTGAAGTTTTGGGCGTAGCCATGAATCTATTCTCCTCAGTCCAAGTCACTTAAATTTATATTACTTTTGGTACTAAATCTAGGTCTTCCTGTTGAGCTAAGGTTCTCTCTGAAAAAATTCTCATCCTTAATATCGTTGACTGGAGCAAAACCTCCCAGAGCGGGCGGAGGCTGATTTTCCATCTCACGCAAAGCACCTATATTGCTCGAGCCTGTCTCTTGTTTTTCTTCATTTTGTTTCTTTTCAAGATAAGAACCGACTGCAACAGTACCAGCCTTGACTACGCCTGATGCAATGTTTCCGTATGCCTGATATTGTGCTGAGGTTTCGGCGGCTTCTGTCTGCATTGCCGCAAGTTGGATGGCTTGGTTGATGTCAATCTCTGCAATGTATTCCTTGAAGGAACGCTCATCTGCATTCATGGCAGAGCGGAAGGAGAGGTCATTCTTGAATATCTCAAACTCATCTCTGAAAATGCTCTGCGTTAGTTCCCACTCAAAGGCAGTTTGGTCATCGAGGCGTGAACGTGCAGCTTCTGCCTCGAGCCTGTCCAGGTAGTCATCATTGCTCATGCGCATGGAAGTCATGGCATATTGGACACGCGCACTGTCCTCGCGGAAGTCCAGTTCCTCACGGCGCTGGCTGAAGTCCTGCAAAATTTCCTGTGTCTTGTTAAGCATCTGTTGTCTGCTATTAAGGGCCTGCTCATCAAGCATTGCTTCTTTCTGACGGAATTGCTGCTCCTGTTCCTTGGCCTGCTGCTCAAGTCCTGCGGCTGCTACCTGGCCCTGCAGTACATCTTCTTTTTGTTGTTGTTGCGCTGCAGCTGCGGCGACCATCTCGGCCATGGAACCTTGCTGTGGGCCGCCTTCTCCGCCGACTACTTCACGTCCCGCAGTCGCGGCCTGCAATTGTTTGAGACTCTCCGACTGGCCAAACTGAGGAAGCTGGAATCCTGAGGTAAGACTTTTCTTAACTTGGTCAAGTAGAGCCATTAGCCCATTCCTCCAATGATATTGCTAAGACGTGTATAGCGTTTTTGTAAATTGTCATTATCGGTGTTCATGGTGCTTTGGTACTCATCAAACCAAGCATTGAAGCGGTCCCGATAGTCTTTTTCTGTTTGTGGCAGATTATCCCTATAGGAATTCCAGTCATTATTTGCTGCATCAAAACGCGCCTGAGATTCCTCCCATTTTTTTTCCGCCGCTGCGTGTGCTTCTATTTGAACGCTGTATCGGTCTAAATAAACACTAGAATCGCGGTATTCCGTTGGTGTATTTCTAAAGAATGCTGCCTCACTAGGGTATGCGTTTCTTTTATTCTTGTAGTCTTCCCAGTTATTATGATTCTCGCCGCCAATTGTATTACGCAGATTCTCTTTTTCTGCAAGCACATCTTTTGGATTGCGTTCATTCTTTGATTTCTGGAATAAAGAATCACGCTCTTTAGCAGAGCCTGGCATCTTTTTCCAGTCTGGATTTAAGGTAGGCTGAGAAAGGGCGTTGCGAATTCCGCCCATAACTTTATTGTTAAGGTATTCTTTTAGTGTATTAAACGTATCTCCGGAGATTAGAGAGTTTGCATCGCCATCTGCGAAGTCTTTAATTTTTGCCTTGAGTGTAGTGATGTTTAACTTCCCTTCAGCCAATAGGTCACTCAGCCCTGCTTGCTTAAAGATGTCTGCAAATTCCCCCAGATTCTTTCCAGCCAGGCGAGAGATGCTTATGCCTGCATCCTCCAGATTTAATCCCCTATCACTCAAAAGAAGACGGAAACTATTTGCAAAAGTCTTTTCATCAATAGTTTGTGCAGTAGATGCCTTTGCCTCCGCAGGTGCAGGCGCAGGCAAGTTGGCCAAGAAGTCTAGTGCTCGTTTTTGTTTAATTGCATTGTCAACATATTGCTCTACACTGCCTGTATTTACGATAGTCTTCAATTGGTCTACAGTCAAATTCTTAAACATCAGCTTGCCATCGAGGCCATTTCCGATAGTCTTCAAGCGATTGAGAAGTGTTATCATTACAGGACCAGTGGTCGCATCCTGGAGAAGTTTGTACTTGTCTGGCACAGTCTTGGCTGCAATTGTAGGTTTAGTCAAGTCACCGAAGAAGAATTCCGCTGTACCGGAGTCTAGCTGAACATTGTCTGGCAGCTTGAGTGTCTGCATATTTGTTTCGACTGTGTTGGCAAGCTTCTGCAAATCTGGGCTAATCTCGTTTACCTTATTCTGGATTGCATCCCTGTTAGTCTCAATCCATGTCTTGAGTGAGGCAGGAGCTGTCGCCGGTTTGTCTAGCCAGCCCTTGAGTTGAGCCAACTTTTCTGGCGCAGTAAAGAATTCTGAAATCTCGAACTGCTCATTGTCAATGTTGACTACGTCGCCATCCTGCATCTGGGCATCCAGGTCACCTACCTTCTGGTCTGCAGCGAGGACGCCTACCTTGCCCAGTCTGCGCAGATTCTCGAGGGCCAATTGACGCTGCGCATAAGATGCACCAGGGTCAGCTAAAGTCTTCTGGTATTCAGACACATCCTTGAAATTCTCTTGCCGCCAAGTCTGAATTGCGGAAGTCAGGTCTCCCAACTCCATCTTTGACAAATCTGAATCTTTGGGTACAATGGACGCTATAAGCGCCTTTAGTGCTTCCGTATTTGTGAGACCATTACCTTCCGCAAAGAGTTTTGCATCGTCGGATTTGAGGAAATCGTCGATTTGTATAGATTTTTTTGCCTTAGCTACTGAATCTGCAAAGCCCTTAGTCATTTGCTCTGGTGTAAGATTCTCAAAAAGGTTTGTTGCAATCAATTGAGCATTGGTACTTGGCGGTGTGTCCTTGGTCAATTTGACTGCGCCTGCACCTACTGAGGCAAGGGCATCATTGATTATCTTAATGGCGTTGTCTAAATCTACACCTGTGGCTGTCGTGCTGTTGAGCTTTGCGATAGAAACAAGCAAGGAGTTTCGTTTAGTGTCCTCTTTCGAGTAGACTGTACTTTTTAGTTTTGCTCCCTGATTTTCCTTTGCCAAAATATTTTGAGTAAAAGCGGCTTGCAGTGTTTTATTGATGTAGGCAGACATGGATTCGTCGATGCGGCCAAGCACACTCGCGTTGCGCAGCACACTGACTCGTGCGTCTTCTTTTAGTTCTGGCCGTGCCATTTCACGCAGGGCACCGAGACGGCGCGAGCCTACGTCCTGCATGGCTACCCGGAGGGCATTCACCTTGGATGGCTGGGTTCCGGCCATCTTGACTGAGTCAGGACCACGGCCCTGCATCTCAGCGCCAGCCGGGGTGACGGCAAGGGCTGCTCCGCCAAGTTCTGCATCCTTGGTGGTTGTCTCTACAAGTCCTTGGCCCTGGATGCGGGCTAATGTACTGGAGCCATCGGCCATGCTTTCACCTCACTTCTGGAGTAGCTTATCTAAAAGAGACTGGAAAATCAAGTCACTTCTCAGTATCCTTGGCTTCCTTCGTCCCCTTCGTAGTCATTGCAGAAACCCTGTAAGTTACACCCGAGAATTGCAGGGTCTCATAGAGGCCAGCATTCTCAATGCGGGGCTGGAACTGTACAGCTTTGCTTGTCGGTACACTGAAGCGGATAGTTTCTCCCTTTAGTAAACCCAAGTCAGAGATACCTGTCTTAGCAAAAAGTCCCTGCGATTCATACTTGTTACACTCGTAGTAGTCTTCATACAAATCTGTAGCCAGAGCCACAGTCGTGCTTTCTTGACTGATGTTCAGTCCCTCTTCCTGCGGATTACGGAAATGAACGCTCAAGTGCAAGAGACGCTTGCGAATATTCGGGATGCCCAGGTCATTCGGACGCAGGTCTACGGTCGCCACAACTGCGTCGCCACGGTCAGAGAAGTCCCATCGTGTCGCAGACTTATTGCGTGTACAGACACGGCCATGCACCGTGCCAAAGAATTCTTCGTCGAGCAAGTTAGCCCAGCCTGTAGCCTCGTGATTCACGTAGCGTCCCCATGCTCCCGGTTGTCCACGTGATTCGCGGGTGTGTTCGTAGACAAGTACGTCTGAGTTATTCTTAGCGTCCTGCAGTGGAACGCTTAGCTTGTATTGTCGTCCTACGCCGAAATGGTGTCCCTGCGCAAGCGTGAGTTGTGCAAGGTCTACTTCTTTTCGCCAGATGCGGTCCACAAATTGTCCGAGAGGTTCGACCGTCAATTGCCGAGTCAACTTATAGATGCCTGACTCATTGGCAAACATGATGCCGTCCTTAGTCGGGGCAATCGAATAAGGGGCTGTGCATCCAAGTCCCTGCGACTCAATCTTCTGGACCTCATTGTCTGCTATACCAGAGACTCTATCTACCTTAATATTTACTAGATAAATAGAGTTAGTTTTGAAGACAACAAGCAAGGATTCTCGGGTTGCCTGACCGAAAGCCGACTCACCGAAGAAGGGGATTATGCCAGTAATCTCTTGGCCATCTGCAGCGTTTACATCAATAGGCAAATTTGAATCTTCATCTTTTGCTGTAATAAGTCGTTGACTTGCTTTGTTAAATACTTCAGGAAAGTTTGGATAGGAACAAATGACACGGCTCGGAAATACGGAAGCTAAACTGTCCAGAGTTGTTGCGCCACTATATTGTAGGCCACGATAAATGACAAACAGGTCACTTGCCAGGAAGTTAACAGGAAAACTAATTGAGAAGCTAGTTCCGTCCTTTGGTTTACGCAAACGGAGTGTACCCAGGTCAAACTCCCCGCCTGCATCTGCCATAATCCAAGGCTTAAACGTCTCTTGTCCAGTCAGGTTAGAGTTGACCATACGTGTTACGCAATTGATTGCAGCAGCTGTGCGGTGTGTGATTGTCAGGATGGAATCCGCATTAGCATCCTTGTACTCAAAGTTATTGTCATGCAGATGTAGCAAGATTGGTACTGTGCCAAAGGGAGCTGTGCTTGTACGGAAGACAGCATGGTTTACATCAATCTTGGCTGGATTGGTTCCGTCATAAGGAGCGTACACTTCAAACCACGCTCTGTTTTCATCTATGGTTGTTACCTGGTACCAACCAAGCCCAAAGGTATCACCGTTATGTGCTGGAGTATTCTTCACTTCGGCTAAGTAAACCCAGTCTTTAACCTGCACATGTCCGGGTACAGTACAAGGAAATCTTATATGATTTGCGGTAGTAAAGTTTTCCGTTCCAGTCTTAACCACATTGTCAGGTTCGTCGTCTCCCGTGTACGTGGTATATTGAAAGGAGAGTTTGTGCTGAATGTCCGTAGCTATGCCGACAGTATTCGAGTCATTGTAAATGGAAAATATTTTGCCAGCAAAATCAGAGAATTTGGCAGAAGCATTTGCTTTAGCAAAGCGAAACTCCAGAGATTGATAACCACGAAGATTAGCCAAGATAATTCTATTATTCAATGCCGTCATGTACTTAGCACGCAATGGCTCACTGAGGGTTGTACCAAGCAAGGAACCTCCGGCAGTCGCATTTAAGTCGCCATCCCGTGGCAAACGCACAATGGTACTATTCGATTCTGTATCAATGAAGTCAAGATAACCTGCACCTTTTGTCTGCGGCATCTCCAACTCGCCGACGAGGTAGAATGGCGCAATTGGTGTATTATTTGCAAAGACTTCCGTACGATAGATTTGTACAGTTAGTTTCTCAAAATCGTAGTTATCCCAGACAGGCAGACCGACCAGGCGAAGATGGATAGATGACGTATTGTTCGGCAATACTACCTTGTAATCCTCTACTCCTGTACTTGCGCCTACGACAAAGTTACCATTAGAGTCACGTCCACCTAGACGGAAATAGTACCAACAAGTTCCTTCATTTGCAATACTGCCTGCTGTCTTTTGTATGCGCACAAACAATTGAGGATTCCAGCGAGGCACTCCTGCACGATAAATGTGCAGACCATCAAACTTCTGAATTGGGTCCTTGCCGTTCGTCAGGTAAAGATTGTTCTGGCTCATTGTCGAGCGTATGACTGACTGTGTTCCGTATTCGTCAGACTTGAAGTGTTCTGTCATGCGTTCGTCTACTGCGTTGTAGAGGGTAGCATTTGCTAAGTCAATCTGCGGCTTTTCAATGGCTTCCCAACGTCCCTCGACTGTGAATGTATTGCGGTTGAAGGCATCGTCGGCGATGCTTACAATCTCTCGGAATTCGAGCTGCGGAAGAATCTTGCAGCTAGAAAGAGGAGCCATGTCCCGTACACCGGGCGCTGCAAGTGTCAGCGTAGTATTATCAATACCAATCTCTGTTACTTCAAATTCGTGCCCGTCGTAGCCCAAGTCATGCAGGAGTACACGTTGTCCGACCGAGAATTGACGTGCATTGGTTACACTTGTCAGCGTTAGCACTTCTCCGACAACTTCTGCAGTAATTCCACTTATCTCTTGACTGACTATGTACCTAATTTCAGTAGGATTGGCACGGCCTGCAACAAGGATACTGTCGCCACGCATAGCGACGACTATGTTATTGAAGGCGCGTATCTGTCCATCTGCGGTGCGTGGACCGAAGCAATACTTAGAATTGCGGCCAAGACTGATAAGCTGTCCATTGGCTACCTGAATCTCCTCGACTGCTCCTGAGACGTACAGGTAAGGATTGGCAGAGCGGTCTGTTCCGATGTAGCCAAGCTGTGTTCCTTGCGGGAAGGATTGTGCTGTAACCGTATCACCAGCTGTGAGCAATGGACGGTGGTCAATTACAAAGCGGTCAGTGAAGATTCCTGCTTCACCGGAGTTAAGACAGTCGTAGTCTGCCGAGGTGAAGCCTGGCTTGATGAGCACCTTGTATTTGTTTACGACTGTGTCATCCACTTCCCAGACTGGCCATTCTCCATCAAAGGCTTTAAGTTCTGCCCCACGGATGCTGAGCAGGTCGCCCCAACGAGTCGTCTCTGTGAAGGATACAACGAGAGGTTGTCCAGGCTTAGTCACATTCTGTCTGTCAGGTGTGTCTACTGTAATCCAGTAGCCTTGGTCATCCTCGGACCAAGCGATGCCGTCCACCTTTGCCCAGCCGGATGCACCACCCTCGAAGGTGACTGCCCCGCGTGTCCTAACAATCTCTGACTCAGTTTCTACTAGCTCGTGGAAAAGAGGGCCAAGGAAGGCCGAGGAACGCGCTCTGGCACGCAGGGAAGGGTAGAACACTGTAGACTTGAGATACGATGCAGCATCGGCCTGTTTGGTGGCTTGGAAGAGATTCCATCCCATTCCCGCCACGACAGTATTGTAGCCTTCCGATTTGTAGGTGTCGATATGCTGAATCCATCCACTGCGGGGAGATTCTTTGGCCGGAAATAATTCCTCTGCCACGAGGCCATAGATGGATAGCTCAGGTTGGCCATCCTCAAAGTTTGCGGCAATGGAAGTGTTGGCTGTGACTGTCAGTGTGGCTGTCTTGACTCTGGCATATTCCCAGCAGAAGACAATGTTTGCTTCCTGCGTGAATGGGTTATAGAATTCAATCGTAGCCGTTGATGTAAATGAGTCAATTTTCACTTCGTCGGGCATGACCTTGGTTAGGACTCCAGTCACAGCATCCCGCAGATAACAGTCAAGAAAGATGAAGTCTTGTTCAAGGTCTGGGATGGTGAAGGAACCGCCACTGCCGGGCGTAGCTCCAGGAATGACTGAGTCAATAAATTGCTGAGCTACAGGGGCCGCGTAGAGAAGAACCTTATATGTATTGCTTTCGGAAAAGGTTACAAGCACATCTCCGTTATTCTCGTTGACGGTAACTTCGGCAGGAATGACTTCCTTCAAAAAGCCTGCCTCGACCTGGTAAACTCGGCACAGAATATTGAATGTATTAAGGTTATGCTCAGTTCCAAGGATACTAATGGTAGTTCCCGTTGCCGTCTTAGAGTAACCTGTACCGGCACCTTGTGCAGCGATTGCATATACAAATGTGCTGATTGAGCCATCTTTATTATCGTAAGGCAGAGTAATATCTGCGGTAGTTGTGTTAATCTCGATTCCATTCAGGAAGAGCTGCTGGTTATCTTTGTTTGTCTGACTGAGGCTTTGTGTCACACCTACGAATAGATTGTTTGTACTAAAGCCATGTTCTGCCTGCGGAAAGCTGAGACTTCCTGCGACTGTGGCAGGAATTACTTTGCGTGGATTTGACTCAAATGTAGGGTAGTACTGAAAAGTGTAAGTACTTCCAAACTCTGTCAGGCTTGTACTTGTTCTGCCCACGACGAGGATGGGGCCGGGCGGCACGTTAGTTAAGTCTACATCTTGGTTTGGATGCTCGCTGCTTGTCAGGTTGAAGACAATCTGGCCAGGGCTGCCACTGACTTGCTTAACTGCGGCTATACGGATGGGCAGATTGCCGAGGTAGTTTCGGAAGCCTGCACGTTTCTCGACCAAGCCTTCCGAGTTGAAGTCCACATTGATGGCATGCTCGACAAAGCCTGCGGGGATGGAGTCTTCGGGTGCTTGCTGATTGATGCCTGCGGCTAGGTCTTTTTCTGGTACGGACGAGTATTCGCGGGCCATAGTAGTTCTCCTTGGGACGTAGTTAGCACTTGCGTAGAGAGTCGCGCCATGCTACCTTGAAGCTACCACCCGGAGACCCAGTAAGCTAGTCCTTCTGGGTTTCTTTCTTGGTT